>ERZ772945.392-NODE-392-length-35769-cov-4.775214_pt1 | contig 35769 bp, 36 predicted proteins | sample MGYA00511681_ERZ772945 | MGnify/ENA primary metagenome ERZ772945 (study PRJEB29015, sample SAMEA2737943) | human oral metagenome | biome: human oral; feature: human-associated habitat; material: dental | place: China | collected 2143 ...
CACAGAGATTTCAGGGTTGTTTGTACTGTCTGATCTTTGATTTTCAAGGTTCTTGGCTCGCCCTCACGAGCAAGCTTGTGTACTATACCATTCCTGTATCAGGGCGTCAAGCGTTTTCCAAAACTTTTTTCATCTTTTTTCGGTTTTTTTTCGTCCTCCAGATGATGGTGCTTTGTTGCCCATTTGGAAACCAGATATAGTAGCACCAGCAAGAGTAACGCCGCCGCAATCCAAAGCGGATTTGCGGCCCGCTGCAGGCTCTCACCGAGCAGTGAAAGCGACGCCACCATGACGGCCTTTGCGGGCAGCATGACGGCGAGATACCGCCGTCCCCGGTAGTGACTGACACCGCAGGCAAAATTCACGAAGGATGATGGTGTAAACGGCAACATAATAATCAGAAAAAGGGCGAGCGGTTTCAGACCTCCGATCAGTTTTCTCGCCTTTTCTATCTTGTCTCGCCCGAGAAAACTCCGGACTGCGGGCAGTCCCGCGACGGCGCGCACCGCAAAAAAGACGAGCGCGCTGCCGACGGCACTGCCGATCCAGCTGTACAGAAAGCCGAAGACAGCGCCGAACGCCGCCACATTCGCCGCGACGACTGCCGTCAGCGGTATCGGCGGAAACAGCGATTCGAGCGCTGCCATTCCGACCGCGACCCAGGGGGTCATATGGTGAATCCACTGCATGAGTTGCATCCAGATTTGCATGAAAAATCCTCCGTTCCGTCGAACGCCCTGATTCTACCACAGCCGGTGTCAAAAAGCGTGTACGACAGACGAAGGATTTGTGAAGAAAATCTTACAGACGGCTTTCATATTCCGCCCTCTCCCGCTTGCGAAGAGAAAGTACGGCGCTGCAGGGCGCGAGCAGTCCCGCGATGAGAAGCACGGCGAGGAAAAGCAGTGCTGTGTGAATGCCTGCGGGTGCGAGATAGGGGCGCCCCAATGCATTCTGCAAAGCCGGCGAAAACAGCACGCCGACGGCGAGTGAAAACAGGCAACCGACACTTGCCCCCGAAGCGCCGAGAAGCAAGCTCTCCCAGACGACCAGGCGACGGATATCCCGTTTTCTTGCGCCGAGGACATAGAGCGCCCGATACTCCGCGCAGCGCTCGCGGAGCAGGATGCCATAGAGAAGCCTTAGCAAGAGACAGCCGAGTAGCCAGAGAAGACCGAGCAGCAAATAGACATAGAGTAACAGCTGGTCCACATTGCCCGCGACCTCGCGCATCATATTTTGCGCGGCAAGCACATAGACACCCTGTCCGCTCCAGCTCTCCTGCAGGCTCTTTCTCAGCGCATCGACATCGGTGCCGGGCTTTACCTTTACCATGACCGAGGAAATCAAGCTGTCGTCGGCGCCAATCGGGCTGTTCAGCAATTTCTCGTATTCCCGCGCCAAACTTCGCACCTCCGGCATCCCCATGAACACCGAGGTGTCAAAACCCATGCCCGTTTTGGCGAGTTTGCCCTTAATTCGATAGGTCTTTCCGAAGAGGCGAATCTCATGCCGGTAGTCCCCCTCCACGCTCGCGCCGACCAAGACCTCATCGGCCGCGAGGGGAAGCTTGGCGCTTGCCTTGAGCCAGGGAACCACGGAAAAATCCGAGTCGAAATCGAGACCTATAATCTGCAAGGGATAGGAACAGCAACCGGCTGTAAGGGAAGCCAGATAGAGCTGCGGCGCAGCCTCTTCCACCGCAGGATTTTCCCGCGTTTTTTCCAGCACATCCGTGTGAAAAAAGAAACTGTTCGGCTCCCCGCGGAGTATCGCACCGCTGATTTTGCTGTCGTAGCCCTCCGGCACTAAAATCAAATCCGCGCGCATCGAGCCACTTTTCATCCTGCATGCACATGGGACTCCTTACTTTGCGCCGTCCAGCGCAGCCTTAGCCGCCCGAACAAAGGCTTCGCGGGAGAGCGTCGCGCCGCTCACGGCGTCTATGCTGTCCGGATCCTGGCTCTCGACGAGAAGGGCGGGAAGCTTATCGGTCCCCAGAATCGAATTCTGCGCGATGCTGTAGAGTCCCTGATTCAGAGGCTCGCTCTTTCCGTAGTCCTCGCCCTTCTCCTTGCCTTCGCGGTCCAGATTCTGCATATCCACAGTCGTGATTTTACCGCCCGAAACCGTGATATCGAGTTTAATGGTTCCGCCGACTTCCTTGACCTCGGCTTCTCCGCTGTACGTTCCGTCCTTGTAGCCCTGCGCGGTCTTGCTCTCCGCACTTTCCTTCTTGCCGCAGGCCGCAAGGCTTAGCAGCATAAACGCCGCAAGCAGTGCGATTCTCTTCTTCATCTTTGCCATCCTCCTTTATTCCGCGATGACCGGTCTCTGCCGCTTTTTCTTCTCCTCGCGGGCAATGCGTCCGTGCTCCAGCACGATCATGCGCTCGGCCTCGTCTCCGACCTCCGGGTCATGTGTCACAACGATGATGGAGCTTCCCGCATTGTGAAGCTTCTCGAAAATATCCATGACGAGATATTCGTTCTTTTCATCGAGGTTACCGGTCGGCTCATCGGCGAGGAGTAACGCCGGATGATTGATCAGAGCGCGGGCAATGCAGACACGCTGCTGCTCACCGCCCGAGAGCTGGTTCGGCAGGTGCTTTGCGCGGTCTGCAAGCCCCACTTCACGGAGTGCTTCCATGGCCTCCTCTTCATCCGGCATCGAGTGGTAATACTGTGCCATCATAACATTTTCAAGCGCTGTCAGGTAGTTCACCAGGTGAAACTGCTGAAACACAAGGCCTATCTTGTCGCGCCGCACCTCAGTCAGTTCCTTCTGGCTGCGCTTGGTGATGTCGGTTCCGTCGAGAATCACCTCGCCGAGCGAAGGCTTATCCATGCAGCCTATGATGTTCATCATGGTCGTCTTACCGCTGCCGGAAGGGCCCATGATGGCAATCCACTCGCCTTTTTCAACCGTCAGATTGATTTGATCGAGGGCCTTTAACTCCCCGTAGATTTTGGAGACATCTCGTAAGCTTAAAATATCCATCTTCTCTTCTCCCACTCACTTATTCACCGCGCAGCACAAGCGCCGGATCGATTTCCATGGTCTTTCTGACTGGAATCAGGCAGGCAACCACCGCAATGAGGGCGGAGACCAGTATGGTAATCGGCACCAGCGCAAAGAGGAAGTGTACCGTGCGCGAAAAGACGCTCAGGCTCACGCGAAGCGCAAACAGATAACCGAGGCCCGCGCCGAGCGCACCGCCGAGCACACCGAGCATGGCACCCTCGCCGAGAAAGTCCTTGACCACACTCTCATTCGATGCGCCGAGCGCCTTCTTTAAGCCGATTTCCTTCCTGCGCTCGGTCACGACCGCCATCATTGTGGTCGACACGCAAATCATCATAATGCAGAGCACAATGACCGTGACAATCCAGACCAGAGCCTGCAGTTTTTTGAGGACCGTGTCCTGGGAGGCCGTGACACGTTTTACCGCCTGGGGAAGCAGGCCGGAATCCGCAGCCGCGATTTTTTGCACCAGCTGATTCAATTCCGCCTGCTCCATCTCGACGCTGCATTCAATGACATCCGGTCCCTGATTGCCGACGATACCGGTCAAATCTTCCATGCTCATAAAAATGAGCTCTTCTTCCTTCCCGCCGGTTGTCACGGTTCCGGAAACGAAGAAATCGGTCGCGGTCTCCTGACCGTCCCCCTTCGAGGTGTTCACCGTGAACTTGTCGCCGATATCGAGTTTCAAGGTCTTTGCGATTTCATGACCAAGCAGAACTTCCCTCGACTTTTCCGGCCAGTTTCCGTGAATCAGCCAGTAGGGACTGTTTTGCTTCGCGCCCGCAAGATCCGTGCCCGAGAGCAGGTAGGGCTGTTCGCGCACCTTGGCATTTTGATAGAGGTAGGGCGCCATGCCGACCAGCTTGTCCGTCGGTATGGTGTCTCGTACTTCTTTGACCTGCGCCTCACTGAGAGAGCCGCCCGATTCTGTCGGCATAATCAGGAGATTCGCACCGTAGGAACGAAACTCCTTGCCCATCTGGCGCGGAATGTCATAGTAGATGGTCACGAGGCCCGAGAGGACCGTGGCCCCCATCGCAATCGCGAGGAGTGCGGTAACCATGCGGGAGCGCCGTCTTGCAAGCGAGGCCATCACCATGTGAAAGTACATGCGGCGGCGGCTCATTTTCCGCTCCCGCGGCTGTTTCTCTTTATTTTCCATGCAGAACCTCCGTCGGATTCAGATGCAGCAGGTAGCGTATGGCCGGTATGCTGCCGAGCAAGGTCACAAAGAAGATCAGCAGGGCGACAATCGGAATCACCATAGCCGCCGGCGGAATGGCCGAGCCAAAGACGCCGAAGCCAATCAGCTGGGTCAGCATGAGGCCCACAAAATAACCGGCCACGCCGCCGATCACACCAGTCAGCATAATTTCCGTGAGTATGGTGCCGATGATGCGCCCGTTGCTCGCACCGACTGCTTTTTCCAGGCCTATCTCCGTGCGCCGCTCCATGACGGCAGCCGTCACAAGATTTGAAATGCCGAGTGCCGAACCGAGTAAGCTGAGCACCGTAATCAGTACCATGAGGAGCGTCGTCTTATTCAAGATATCGCCCTCGGACTCCGCAACCTGACGTATGGGCTTTGCGACCGAATCCGGAATGACTTCCTGAATCTGATAGCAGATGGAACTCACATAGGCCGTGCAGTACCAGATTTCCCACTCTTTGACCGTAAGGCTCAGCGGATTCTGCGCCGCCTTTCTGGCGAGCTCATTGTCCGGGGTTGTGAGCGCCGAGACTTCAATGCTGCTCACCACATTCTCCTTGCCCGCAAACGCCTGGGCGACCGGGAGCAGGCAGTAGATATACTGGTCCTCGTCGCTTCCGGAGCTGAAAATGCCTCTGACCACCATGGTCTTTGTCAGCTCATTGCTCTTTAACTCCAATTTGTCGCCGACGGATAAATTGTTTCGGAGCGCGTAGATCGATCCGACCATCACACCGTCCGAATCCGCTTCGTCAAGCCACTCGCCGTTCATCTCCCACCAGCTCTTTAAATGCTGCATACCGGTGTCCACGGATTCACCTGTCGGCAAGTCCATGTGATGTTTGACCCAGGTACCGACCAGTCTTGTATTCTCGGCATTGCCGTTCACCTGCACCGTTGTGTTGAAATAGGGGGTGTAATCGACGCCGTAGAGATCGCCGAGCAAGGATGCATCCTTCGGCACGACATTGATGTTCGCGCCGTAGGTCTTTAATTCCTGGTTCACCTTATCGCCGACACCGAGCATGGTGTTCAGCATTGCGGTCGAAAGACTCACGCCGAGCGCAACGGTAAACGCAATCATGAACATCTTGCTCTTTTGCCGGAATACGGCGCCCAATACCATGCGTAAAAACATAGTGCCCCCTTTACTTGAATACATAGGACAGCTTGTCAAGATCGGCCGTCTCTATGTATATCTTTTGATCGTGCACCAGATAGGGGAAGGGAATGGGATTGCATCCGCCGGAAAAGCCTATGGTGCCCTTGTTCATCACGACATCGCAGAGCTTGCAGACCACCTCGTTCTTCCGCTCAAAGTAGCCGGTCGGCCCGCAAATTTCGCAGGCATCGAGGCCCACACCGTAAGCGCTCTGTGATTTTTTAATCAGAATAAAGCGCATCTTGATGCCGTCCTTCGCCGTGTACTCATAGCGGTGCAGATGCTCATCCTGCAGGCTCTCAAGCGGCACGACAATGCGCCCGTCCTCAATCGCGTAATCCTCCGGCGCAGAGAGCGGAATTTCCCGCCCTGCATAGGACTTGAGCGCCGTGATGCTCGAAAGATCAAGCGCAAGAAGCAGGGCAAAAAATGCGGCCCAGTGGCGCACGCGGCGGTGCCCCGCCTTCAGCTTTCTGAGTTCCGCCCGATTGCGATAGCTCTCCGTTACTCTTAGGTGCCGAAGTACGAGCGTAAGCGGTATCACCAGCAACAGAGCAAAGAGAAGCGCGTCGAAGATGAGGCTGTGATTGATCACAAAGCTGAGTCATTCAAAAAACTTCGGATTGCGCGGAATGATGCGCAGCGAATAGAGGCGCTGCAAAATGAGTGCGGCCTGCGAAACACCGCGGAGCAAAAGTACCGGCGGCAACAACAAATCAAGTTCCCGTTCCCCGAGGCAGAGACCGCAGCGAAACGCAGCAATTCCCGAGAGCAACATAACGAGAATCGCCAGGCTGTAGCCGATGACACGGAACAAAACCGCCGTGCTGACAGCGCTCTCTCCGTAGCTCACAAAGCTGCTCACATTGGTCATGATCAGCGGAAGGTAGGAGAAAAACGAGGCGAGACTATATAGGACCACAGCGAGACTCAGTAAGATTTCGTATGCCATCCGCTGTTTTTTTCGAAGATAGGAACCGAACAGAATAAGCAAGAGTAACAGCAACTTGCTCCCGACAACGGGCAGCATACTATAGAAGTTTAAGGCGGTCCGGTTCAGAAAATTCGGTATCGAACGCAAATACGCTGAGAGCACCGCCGCGAGAAAGCCGCCGATTACGGAAAAGCCTATGATGCGAACGCGTTTGGCTCTCTCCTCATAGCGCAGCAAGGAAAACAAAAGACCCATGGTGACCGAAAACGCAATTCCGCCCTCCATGATTTTGACAAACAACTTTAGGATAGAATCACCTTCCCTCTCGAGTGTTATACACGGCAATACAGGCAAAGGGTTGCCCCTCCGCCCGTACTGAAGTCAAAGCGTTCTTTTTACCACTGCGGTCCGTTCCACTCGAAATCCGGCCACTCCGCAACCAGCGGCTCGGTCCAGAAGCGACCCGTGACACCCGTCTCCTTGTCGACGTGGAGCAGATAGTCATTGCCCGGAGCGCTCACAACGAACTTGACGTCATAGACGCCGACGCCTTCCGGGAACTTGAAGTTCGCACCGTAGTGCGGGCCGTCGGAAGCGTTCATCGGCATGAAAGCGACCTCGGTCGGCTCCTTGTCGGAACCCTTCTTCTGGATAATAGCCTTAACCTGCAGCCACGGAACAAAATCACCCTTGCCATAGCCGAGGGTCGTGCCCTCCTGGCTCGCCGTGATATCCGCCTCGATGTGGCAATCGGAATCCGCCTTCGAGAGCGAGTTGCCTGCCGGCTCCATGTCGACCGGCTGGAAGTAAACGCCCGAGATAATCAGCGGGTCGACCTCCTGATCGTCACCGATCGGGAACTCCTCAAAGCCGGCGTCCTCACCCGGCGCCTTTGCCTCAGCCTTGGTCTCCTCTGCCTTGGTCTCGCCCGCAGCCGCCGTGGTCTCACCGACCTTGGTCTCAGCACTGCTTTCCGTAGCGCTGCCCGAAGCCTTGGTCTCAGCGCTCTTGCTGCCGCCGCAAGCGCTCAGCGCAACCGCGGCAATGAGCATCGATACTGCCAAACTTCTCTTCATCATGACTCTTTACCTCCCTGTTTCTGTGTTTTATTTTTACCCAGCTGGTAGCGATAGGTGAATATCGTCAATACCAGCAGAATAAGCTGAGGAACGAGATTCTCGTAGCGATTGTAAATGCCGAGAAGCTCGAAATTGAAGCCGTTCATCCACGGGATAATGGTTCTGCCGATTACGTCCGCCTCCTGCAGTTCGTACACGCCCTTGCCGACGAAGGAGATGCAGAGGATGAACATGAGCACGCTCGTAAAGGTGAAGAAGGGCTTCAGCGGCAGTCTGACGAACAACTTGGTGATTGCGACATAAACAATCGCAAGAATCAGAACAGCGAGCGCAAGACCGCCCCAGAGCATCTGCGGGTTATTTGTGATGTTCGCGCGCATGCCCTGGAAGAACATGATGAGCTCCGCGCCCTCTCGCGCTACCGCAAGGAAGGCCGAGAAGGAAAGCGTGTACATGCTGCCCTTATCGATGCTCTGCTGTACCTTGTCCTTAATGTACTTGTTCCAGGTCTCCGCCTCTGCCTTCGAGAGCATCCAGTTGCTCACATAGAAGAGGACGATGACTGCGAGGAACATCGTGACACCTTCAAAAATCTCCTGCCCCGCGCCGGACTGCGCATCGCCGAGGCTCTCCGCAATCCCGTTGAAAATCATCGCCAGCACAACGCTGAACAGCACGCCGAGGCCCGCTCCGATATAAACAGAGTCCAGATACTTTTTGCTGTCTGTTTTCACGAGGTAGGCGATAATCGCCGCGATGACCAGAATGGCCTCAAGACCCTCGCGGAGCGTAAGACCGAGCACCGCGAGGAAGGTCTGCCAGGCCGCTCCGCCGCTGTTTGTACCGCCGCCCGCGTTGCCTGTCGCAGCGGCGCTCCCGTTTTCCCGCGCCGCGGCTTTGCCGCCGTCCAGGGTAATTGCATCCTCGGTGAGCATGCCCTTTAAGGTCTCGACACTGCTCTTTAACTCTTCTTTCGAGCCGCCGTCGCGGATGATCTTTTTGACGAGATAGAACTGGTGCTCCACATCCGACCCTCGACTGCCGGAAATGGAAGCCATGACCGTCTTTTCAAAGCCGAGTTTCTCGTAGAACTTATAGTAGGCTACATTGACCTGCTCGGTCGCTTTCTTGCCGGCCTCTTCGCCGCCCGCGCCGTAAGCTTCGACCGCGCCGTCCAGAACCGTCCCCATGGTCGATGCGACCTCCTGCCAGTTCGCATACTTTTGCTCCGCATAGACCGGCAAGGCGAGCAGCAGCACCATCAAAAGTGCCGCGCACGCTGCCGCAATGCGGCGAAAGCTGTGTCTGCTTCTCTGACTCATTTTTCCCCTTTCTGTTGTTCAACCGGAAGTTCCGATTTCCTCTGTCACATCCCGCACTTCGCCATCCCGGAGTTGCAGAACACGGTCGGCCGCCCGGAGTTGCGACCAGTCGTGCGTCACAACCAGCACGCCCGTGCCCTGTGCCCGGAGAGCCGCAAAGAGCCGCAAAAAATCGGCCGCGCTCTCCCGGTCCAGATCCGCGGTCGGCTCATCCGCGAGCAAAAACCGCGGCGCTGTCATGAGCGCTCTCGCGAGCAACACGCGCTTCGTCTCTCCGCCGGACAATTCCGCGGGACAGGCATCCCCCCGGTCCGGTCAAGTAAGGCCGTAGCGCGGCTGTAGAGCTCTTTGCACTGCGCCTTATCTCCCGAAAACATGGCGGGGAGCGCAACGTTCTGCACCGCTGTCAGGGCTTCGAGCAGTCCGAGTTGCTGTGGCAAATACGAAACCACGCGCTGTCGCAGATCGCAGCACTCATCCTCCGTAAACGCCGCGCTGTCTCTGCCGTTCACCAGAACTCTACCGCCATCGGGTTTTAAAAGCCCCGCGAGAATTTTTAAAAGTGTCGTCTTGCCGCTCCCCGACTCGCCGGTCAGAAAAACCAGTTCGCCGCGCCCGAGACAAAGGGACGCATCCTGTAACACTTTGACCTCGCGTTTGCCGCGAAGAAAGCGCTTGCAGAGGCCTTCCGCCCTAAGCTCTTCCATGCTTTGCCTCCCCGCAAACCTGCAGCAGAGCGCTACGGCACTGACCGCCATCAAAAGTCCCGACAGCACGTAGATCAGCGGGCGCGTGTAGAGATTGCAGGCCATTTCATGCACTCTGCAACCACCGATCAGGCTCTTTGCGAGCGCAAAGCTCTCTGCTCCTAACGCCAGATTCATGGCGGCGATGCCGCCGCTGAAAGCCGCAGGCCAAAGAGCCGCCAACAGGCCGCCGAAGACAACGACTGCCGCAACGCTCTGTTCCGCGACATCCATCCAGTGGCACTTCATAAAACTGCCGTCCGGTTTCATCGGACAGACCGGCGCAAGCGTGCCCGGTGTCAGAAATAACAAAAGTCCGAGAACCAGAAACAGAATGCCGAAGATTCGCTGAAGCCGCATAATCACCGTCCTCACAAAGGTTAAATTTAGCTAACACGCGCGGCAAAAAAAATACAAATTGCACTGTTTTTTGCTCTGCGGCAGCATATAAAAAAAAGCGAACCGGCGCAACCGCGCCGATTCGCTCTTTTTCGTATGGTCTCGCAGGTGCTTTTTAGCCCTGCATCTGCTTTGCGACTTCTTCCGCAAAGTTCTCGCTCTTATGCTCAAGGCCCTCGCCGGTCTCATAGCGGACAAAGGTCTTGATTGTGATGTGCGCCTGGTTGGCCTTTGCGACCGAAGCCACATAGGAAGCGACATTCTGCTTGCCGTCCTCAGCCTTGACATAGACCTGGTCCAGAAGGCAGATTTCTTTCAGCTCCTTCTGGAGACGGCCCTGCACTGCGCCCTCAATGACCTTCTCCGGCTTGTTTGCCATCTTCGGGTCATTCTTAATCTGTGCCGCGAGAATCTCTCTCTCCTTCTCGAGGTAGTCCGCATCGACCTCGGCATCGCTCGTGTAGAGCGGCTTCAGTGCTGCGACCTGCATTGCGACATTCTTCGCCATCTCTTTAACCGCATCGTTCACGACATCGGTCTCGACCGCAAGGAGAACGCCGATCTTTCCGCCCGCGTGGACATAGGACTCGACGAAACCGTTCTCCTCCTTGAGCTGACGGAAGCGACGGATGTCAAGCTTCTCACCGATCACGGAAATCATCGAGGAGAGCTCTTCCTTGACCGTGAGAGACGGATCTGCCGTCCACGGCTCTGCGAGGAAGCCCTCGAGGTCCGTTGCATCGGTGTTCAGCGCCTGCTGCGCAACCTCGCCGACATAGGTTCTGAACTTCTCGTTCTTCGCGACGAAGTCGGTCTCTGCGTTCACTTCGACCGCAACGCCCTTCTTGCCGTCCTCGCTGACAAGCACAGCAACCATACCCTCGGCTGCGATGCGGCTCGCCTTCTTCTGCGCGCCTGCGAGTCCCTTCTCACGGAGGAACTCGATTGCCTTTTCCATGTCGCCCTCAACTGCCGCGAGAGCCTTCTTGCTGTCCATCATGCCTGCGCCGGTGAGCTCTCTGAGCTCTTTTACCATTGCCGCTGTAATTGCACCCATTTTTTCTCTCCTCTCGCCTGATTGCTTATCGCGCGTTTGCTTCGATTGCCGCCTTGATTGCGCTTGCAGCCGTGTCATCGCCCTCTGCGACTTCCTCGCTGCGGTTCTCCTCACCCTGGTGTGCCTCAACAACAGCGTCTGCGAGCTTGGAGACAATGAGTCTCACCGCGCGGATTGCGTCGTCGTTGCCCGGGATCACATAGGTCAGCTCTTCCGGATCCGAGTTCGTATCCGCAATGCCAATCAGCGGGATGTTCAGCTTATGTGCTTCCGTAACGCAGATGTGCTCCTTCTTCGGGTCGATGATCACAATTGCGTCCGGGATCTTCTTCATATCCTTGATGCCGCCGAGGTTCTTCTCGAGCTTCTCGAGCTCCTTCTTGAGCTCCGTCACTTCCTTCTTCGGAAGGCGGTCGAAGGTGCCGTCCTGGCTCATCTCCTCGATCTGGCGCAGTCTCTTCACTCTGGACTGAATGGTCTTGAAGTTGGTGAGCATGCCACCGAGCCATCTCTCGTTCACGTAGAACTGGCCGCAGCGCTCTGCCTCTTCCTTGATGGCATCCTGCGCCTGCTTCTTCGTGCCGACAAAGAGAATCGTGCCGCCCGCAGCCGCAATGTCCATGACTGCCTTGTAAGCGTCGTCCACCATGCCGACCGTCTTCTGCAGGTCGATGATGTGGATGCCGTTTCTCTCCGTGTAGATGTACGGTGCCATCTTGGGGTTCCAGCGTCTCGTCTGGTGACCGAAGTGCACACCTGCCTCTAAAAGCTGCTTCATTGATACTACGCCCATGTTTTTTTCCTCCTGAGGGTTTGTTCTTCCGCCGGCCTTTCGGCGCGCACCACTGCTCTCGCAGCACCCGGCGCACGCCTCGGCCGACGTGTTGTCTGGGAAAAATCCCGTAACTATCTTACTTTATCACTTTTCTTGCCATATTGCAAAAGGATTTTATCGCTTTGCGGCAGCTGTCCGCCGCTTGCCGTTCTCCTCCTGATAGGCAGCGATCTCGTCGAAGACCGCGTCATTCAAAATTTTGATGTAGGTACCCCGCATACCGCTTGAGCGGCTCTCAATGACGCCCGCGCTCTCAAACTTCCGGAGTGCATTTACGATTACGGAGCGGGTGATGCCGACCCGGTCTGCGATCTTGCTCGCGACCAGGACGCCCTCGGTCCCATTCAGCTCGCTGAAGATGTGCGTGACTGCTTCGAGCTCGGAAAAACTCAAAGTCTGAATTGCCCCGCGCACAATCTGGAGCTTTCTCGCCTCTTCCTGATATTCTTCGTTCACGCTCTGGCGCATCGCCATGCCGATTACCATCGCGGTATATTCGCTCACGATGATATCGTCAATGGTGAAGGCCGCTTCCTTGTATGCCATCAAAGTTCCAAGACGCTCACCTGCAATGTAGATCGGTGTAACAAGCGCCTGGCGGTTCTGCACCGCCTCGCGCGCAAATCCCAGTGTTTCCAGATTCACATTCTCCTTGGTCGACAAAATGGCAAGCAGCCGCTCGTTTAACAACGGGTCGGCAAAACTGCCCACCTTGCCGGACAGGAGACCGCAAAACTCTTCCTTCTCTCCCCCGCCGATACCGCCTGTACCAAGAATCTTACCTTTCTTGCTGATGACCAGGGTACTGCCGTCTAGGACATTGCTCAGTACTGCCAGAATGTCGCTGAACTTTACCTTCATGCTTCTGCCGTTTTGCAGCAACTGGTTTATCTTTCTGGTTTTATCAAGTAATTGCACGCTCATGATGTCTCTCCTCGTATGTCGTTAACCCGGTTGTTATTTCTTTGCTGCAATTAAACTTCTCAGCCCTTGTCCTCCTTTCCGAGCACCTCGCTGTAACCGCACGCCTCATCGGCGCAGACCAGCTTATTGCCTCTCTCTGCCATGTACCCGCCGCACTTCGGGCAACGCTTCTCCGACGGCTTGGCCCAACTCATGAATTCACAGGTCGGATTGTTTTCGCAGCCGTAGTAAATGCGTCCCTTCTTCGTTCTCTTGCGTACCAGCTCACCGCCGCACTTCGGACACTTAACCCCGATCTTTTCGAGATAGGGTTTCGTATTCCGGCACTCCGGAAAGCCCGGACACGCGAGAAACTTGCCGTGCGGTCCGTACTTGATCACCATGCGTCTGCCGCAGAGCTCGCAGTCGACATCACTTTCTTCGTCTGCGATTTTTACGCTCTCCAGCTCTTTTTCCGCCTGCTTGACGGCTGCGTTGAGATCCGGATAAAAATTCTCAACGACAGTCTTCCAATTCATTTTACCCTCTCCGACCGAGTCAAGCAAGCGTTCCAGATTCGCCGTGAACTGCGGTTCCACGATGACCGGAAACGACTTCACCATCATGCGGTTCACGACCTGACCGAGCTCCGTGACATAGAGGTTTTTCTGCTCTTTGATCACATAGCGCCGCGCCAGTATCGTCGTGATGGTCGGTGCATAAGTACTCGGGCGACCGATGCCCTGTTCCTCCATCGCGCGAACCAGACTTGCCTCGGTGTAATGCGCCGGCGGCTGCGTAAAATGCCGCTCCTTGTCAAAGCTCTCGAGCACAAGTTCCTCGCCCTCGCTGAGCTTTAAAAGCGCCGCATCCGGCTTTTCCTCCTCTTCCTCCTCGCTGTCGCTATAGACTTCCATGAAGCCCGAGAACTTAAGCGAAGAGCCGGAGAGGGAAAAGCGGTGCTCGCCACAGACCAGTTTGACCGAAGTGGAGGCATAGACCGCCTCCTGCATGCGTCCCGCCGCAAAGCGCTTCCAGATCAGCTGATAGAGACGGAACTGGTCGCGGGACAGCGAGGCTTTTACCGTCGCCGGTGTCAGCGTGATGTCAATCGGGCGAATGGCCTCGTGGGCGTCCTGAATCTTCTGCCCACCCTGTTTCTCCTTTCGCTCGGCAGCGACATACGCTTCACCGTAGTTCTCACGGATATACGCCCGCGCCGCGGCATCCGCCTCTTCGGCGACACGCGTGCTGTCGGTTCTCAGATAAGTAATCAGTGCGATGGTACCTCTGCCCTCGACCTCGACGCCCTCGTAGAGCTGCTGCGCGATGCGCATGGTCTTTTGCGTCGAGAAATTCAGGCGTTTTGATGCTTCCTGCTGCAAAGTCGAAGTGGTAAAGGGCAGCGGCGCTTTCCGGCTCCGCTCACTCTTTTTGATTTCCTGCACAAGGAGCGGCTTGCCCTCGCAGTCTTTGATGACCGAAAGGCATTCCGTCTCGCTGTGAAGTTCCACCTTTTCCTTACCGACCCCGTAGTAGCGTGCCTTCAGCGACTTTTTGCCGCCTGCTGCGTGCATGATTGCTTCGAGGGACCAGTACTCTTTCGGCACGAAGGCCTCGATTTCCGCCTCGCGGTCGCATATCATACGAAGCGCGACCGACTGCACTCTGCCGGCCGAGAGCCCGCGCTTCACCTTGGCCCAGAGCAGGGGGCTTATGCTGTAGCCCACCATGCGGTCCAGAATGCGGCGTGTCTGCTGTGCATCGACCAGGTCCATATCAATCTCTCTCGGATGCTTGATGCTCTCGCGAACAGCGTTCTTTGTGATTTCATTGAACGTAATGCGGTATACCTTTTTTCCTGTCTCCTCCAGTTTCAGCGCTTTTTGCAGATGCCAGCTGATGGCCTCTCCCTCGCGGTCCGGGTCCGTTGCAAGATAAATCTTGTCCGCTTTCTTCACTTCTTTCCGAAGTTTTGCGAGTACATCGCCTTTTCCGCGAATTGTGATATACTTTGGTTCATATCCATGCTCGACATCGATGCCGAGTTGTGATTTCGGGAGGTCGCGAACATGTCCCTGACTCGCGTCCACCACATAATTGGATCCCAAAAACTTTTTAATTGTCTTCACCTTCGCAGGTGACTCTACGATCACTAAATTTGACGCCATGTGATTGCATTCCTCTCAAAAAGTATTGTTATTTCCGCGGAAAAAATGCGAAATAGCTCCTATAGTAAGAAAGCGTGTTTTACCTTACCGCATTTCTCAAAAGTTTGCAAGTATGTTTCCCTTGCAAGCCATCATTTTTATGTTTTTACGCCGATAAATATCCGATTACAGAAAGGAAAACCTATGGCTTTAGACGGTATTGTCATTGCCGCACTCGTGCAAGAGTTGCGACGCACTCTGCTCGGCGGGCATATCCAGAAAATCGCGATGCCCGAGAACAATGAGCTTCTTCTGACCATCAAAAACAATGCGGCCCAGCACCGCCTTCTGATTTCCTGCGAGGCGGCCCTCCCGCTCCTCTATCTGCAACGCGAGAATAAACCGAGCCCGCTCACGGCGCCCGGCTTTGCGATGTTACTCCGGAAACACATCGGCTCCGGCAAGATCACCGCGATCGAACAGCTGGGGCTGGAGCGCATTGTCCGCATTGAGACGACGCAGCTCAATGAACTCGGAGACATCGCGCCGCGCGCCCTCTATGTGGAGCTCATGGGCAAGTATTCGAACATTATCTTTACCGATGAAAGCAATGTCATCCTGGACAGCATGCGCCGCGTCCCCGCGAGTGTGAGTTCGCTCCGCGAAGTACTGCCGGGCCGCCCCTACTTTGTCCCCGAGAAATTACAGAAAACCAATCCGCTCTCGCTCACGGAAGAGACATTTGCCGCCGCACTCGCCGCGGAGAGCGGCCTTCCGCTGGACCGTGCCCTCTCCGCCGCCTTCTCCGGCATCTCTTCGCTCGCAGCCCAGGACATCCTGTACCGCACTTCGATTGACCCGCGCGCCGGGTTTTCCGATTTGCAACCCGAAGAAAAAGCACGGCTCTTTGCGACGTTTGAGAGCGTCATCGAAAAAGTTCGCAGCGGACAGTTTTCTCCCGTCATGTATCTCAGGGATGAACTTCCCGTCGAATTTGCCGCGCTGCCGCTCGCAACGCTTGAAGCCGAAGGGCTCTCTACGCGCGCCTATGACTCGATGAGCGAACTTCTCTATTCCTACTATTCGCTCCGCGCGGAGAGCGCCCGGATGCGGCAAAAATCCGCGGATCTCCGTCGCCTCGTGCAGAACCATTTGGAGCGCAGCCAGCGGAAGCGCATCCTACAGGAAAAGCAGCTCGCCGACAGCCAAAAGAAAGAGAAGTACCGCGTCTACGGTGACCTCCTGAATACCTACGCCTTTCAGGTGCCGCCGGGCGCAGACTCCTTCGTCGCCGAAAACTTTTACGATGACAACAAGCCTCTTCGGATTCCGCTCGACAAAAATCTGACGCCGGCCGAGAATGCCAAAAAATATTTTGACCGCTACGCCAAGTTAAAGCGCACCGAGCTTGCAGTCGGTCAGGAGCTCGAAAAAACCGTGCAGGAAGAAGCACACCTCTCCTCCGTTTTGACTGCCCTGGAGCTCGCGACCGAGGAGAGCGACCTCGCCGAAATTCGGGAGGAACTCGCTGCCTTCCAATATGTGAAACGCCAGCGTTCGCCCAAGGGAAAACGCCCGCAAAAAATTCAATCGCACCCGCTCCATTTCCGCTCGAGCGACGGCTTTGATATCTATGTCGGCAAAAACAACTATCAGAATGAGGAGCTCACCTTTAAAGTGGCCTCGGGTTCCGACTGGTGGTTCCACGCGAAGGGCATGCCGGGCTCCCATGTGATCGTCAAAGCGAACGGGCAGGAACTTCCGGACCGCTGCTTTGAAGAGGCTGCCGCTCTCGCCGCCTACTATTCCAAGGGGCGGGATCAGGATAAGGTAGAAATCGATTACCTGCAACGCCGCAATGTGAAAAAGGTAAACGGCGCACCGCCCGGCTTTGTAATCTACCACAGCAACTGGTCCATGATGGCAAAACCGCGGGCGGAGATATAAGCGTCTTTGCAGCTTCTCCCTACCGAAAGCCAAACCTTTCAGGTCGACACGATTTTTCTCATCACGCTTGATAGTACATTTGTTTTCATGTATCTGTGAGAAATAAAGTTACTTGTAAAAGGCCTCTATGAAGCACGAGTGCCGGAATATCCGAAAGAATCGATACTGCCGGGCACACTATTTTCCGTTCTCATTCGCCTACGAAAAGGGCTTGCCGGAATCCTCCGGCAAGCCCTTCATTTCATTATTCTTTTACTCGCTCAGCAATGCGGTATAAGACGCAGCGTTGTCAGTTTTCACCATGTCAATTGCGAAAGCATCATACTGGTTCGGGTTTCCCAATCGGTTCGTGATGTTCGATTCGGTCTGTCCATCACCGCCGATGTACTCCACATCGAGATTCAAAATATCATCGTACTGCTTTAACAACGGCTGGTAGGTGGAACCCAGGAAATTGTCCGCAGCATTGTAAATACATAACCAGACCTTCTTAGTGGGATGCTTGGAACTATCTAACTGTTTACCGACCGGCTCATATATCTTGGTTGAATCCATGTGCTCCTTGTAGTTTTCCTGCGTAATTGCCACGTTGAGCGCATAGAAACAGCGAGTCTCTTCATCGTAGCGGTAAACTTCGTCGGATAGAACATTCCCTTCCTCGTCAGGCTTGCTGATACCGGAGCTGATATCCACACCATCCAGAGAGTTGCGCAAAACTCTAAGCGTCAAATATGCCTGCACATCCGCGTGCTGACTGATTGTCCCAACATAACCATCCGCAATTGCAGCAACCGCATCCGCATTCGCGTCGTAGCCGAACGTCGGAACGCCCTTCTCCTTGCTCCACGCATTGAACATGGACATTCCCATACCGTCGTTGTTTGAAGCAACCATATCAATCGAATCTCCGAAGGAAGCACTCCAGGTAATAATGGCATTTCCTGCGGTAGCGGCATCCCACGTTGCTCCCGCCGAGTTCTTCATTTCCTGCGAAGCCAGCTCGCGAATTACATAGGTCTTACCACCTACTTCAACGGAACCGTCCTTTACGATTCGTGAACTACCATCCGTATTGGTTCCGATCGGATCCGGGTTGATGAGTCCATCCTTTTCTATGCCGGTACCGAAAGCTTTGCGGACACCTCTTGTACGAGCCAGCGAGTCATTGTGTCCAATATCGCCGATAGCAAGTACATATCCGATAATGCCGTCTCCGTTCCGGTCTATCTCCTTAGCGTGCTTTTTGATGTAGTTCAATGCCATCTTGCCCTGTAGCTCCGCACCCTGATTCGCGTCAAAACCGACGTAATAGGTCTTGTCATTAAAGTGCAATGCCTGCATATCCAACTCTCCGGTCGTGCTGTTGGAAGGCTGTTTATTAAACCACGCAATCGGCTTATCCTTGTTTGCGATGCTTCCGCCGGCTGCAGTGCCTGTAGACTGACTCTGGTCAGATGCAGCTTGCGTAGCCGACGAGGATCCTGCTGAAGATGAATTTCCGCACCCCATTAAACTAACCGTAAGCATAGCTGCCGTCGCAATACTGATGATTCTCTTTGCCTTCATGTGTCTTTCCCTCCTTGAAAAAATTGTTTTGCGCATTACTTTTCATAGAAAAAACCACATTCACACCCTCAGCAGTGACTATCTAGTACCCGTCTCAAGGAATCTCACCTCTTCCTGACTGAGTTTTAACTTGGCCGCCTCAATATTCAGCTTCATCCTGTCCGGACTTGTCGTAGATACAACCGCAAATACATTCATCGAATGGGAAAAAATGTAACTCATGGCCACCTGTGCCACGGAACAGCTTCGTTTTTCAGCCAATATTTGGCATCGTTCAAGACGTTCCATATTCACCGGGTACATGTATCCCTTCTGCGCATAAGCATCTAAAACCGACTTGGCGGTTTCATAATCTCCGGCTTCAAACCGTCCTGAGAAAAAACCTCGCCCCAAAGCGGAATATGCAAGCACCGGCATGTTCGTTCGGGAATACCAGTCTCGCACTTCTTTGTTTCCTTGACCGGAAATCGTGACACAGTTGCCGCCCCAAGGATCATTTACCTGTTCCGCCAGTCCAAAATTCGGACTGGAGAGGCTAAACGGACACAGACCATGTTCCGCAGCATATGCATTTGCTTCTTGAATTCTATCTACGGTCCAATTGGATACACCGAATGATTTGATAATCCCTTCTCTCACAAAGTCATTAAAGGTCTCCAGATATTCGGCAATCGATGTGTTTACATCATCCCGGTGCAAAAGCAGAATATCCACATAGTCCGTCCCCAGTTCTGACAATGACTGCTTCAACTCATTTGTCATCACAGCTCTGTCGATATGAACTGTGCCTGTCGGTGTGGCATTCCCACACTTTGTTAAAATCACCACCTCCTCGCGGTTCTTCTTATGTTTTACCCAATGCCCCAGCACTCTCTCCGATAATCCATATCCCCTTGCCGAATCAAACGCATTGATACCCAACTCATACATTTGATCCAGCAAATCATCCGCTTCCTTTCCGTCCAGAAAGGGACTTATCGCCGTGCCAAGGAAAATACGGCTTACCTTCTTACTTAGTCCTCCTATTTCTCCGTACGTCGCATCCTGCTCATCGGTATGTGTTTGCATACACTTGCCTTGCTTTATATTGTTATCGCTTGACATTATTCATCCTTTAGACGGATATGAACTTCATACTCCTGTGACTGTCCCGGGTTAAGGAATTTGAGCATTCCCTCCTTACGCATCACATCGCGTCCGTCCGGATAACAGTTCCCACATTCCAGTCCCAGGACATAATCACGCACTCCCATCATCTTCCACTCGACGAATCCGTCCAATTTTTCCGCATCGAAAGTAATTTCCAGGGAACATCCGAGTTTCGGCTGATATATCTTTGCACATCCTGCTTTGTCTTCGAATTTATGGTAATAGCAGCATTCTTCGTAACCGGCAGTCGGTTTCTGCATATGCATCCAGCGCGCAATTTCTTTGGCAGCCCGATCATTTCTGGGCGTAACCTCGACGGAAGGAATCTCTATGACTGAATCTTCATCCAATAACGGGTAACCCATGTTCATATGATAGAGAATTTCATACGGCTCGGTTTTGTCTCCGGTATTCGCAATGACGTCCTTGATACAAAACTCATTGTTTTCTGTGCTGACTCTGATTTCCCTATGCAGACATAACTTTCTGCCGAAGATGCTCTCGTCCTTTGTTACCGAATGCACAACCAGATAAACATCGCTTCCGCTCTCCTCTTTTGTCCAATAGCTGTAATCTGTAGGAAGATTGGCAATACTACCGTGCAACGGCAGAACCTCACCCCGATCTGTGTTCGGTGTGCCGACATTATTGAGTCCGCAAGTGGTAAGAAACCCCGCTGTAAAACTGCTAAGCCAGTTTGTTCCCAGACTGTCATAATAGGCAGGCGCCACATAGCCTGAAGGGGACAGATAGCTCATATTCATGCCTTTATAGCGAAGTCTTGTGATGTCTCCGTTCCGATCCGGTGAAACGGTGAGATCCAGCCCCTTTCCGTTGTGGATCTGAAACAGGCGCATCCCGTCTCCCTTACCACCGATAAGCCTATGTTCCTCAATACCGTATAGCTGGCTCTCATGACCTAAATATGAGTTCACATTTCACCTCCCACAAGCGGCCTTACCGCATCGTAGAGCTTTGCATAGAGCTCAAATTTACTCCTGTACAAGTCATGCATTTCTCGATTCGGCTGATATGTAACCGTCTCCTGTACCATATGCTCTGACGCATCTTTTAAGTCTCGGAAAGCACCTATGGCAATTCCGGTCAACATGACCGCCCCCACAGTTCCCGCATCTACGGTCGACAATGCTGTGATGGGAATATTCAGGATATTTGCCTTCATCTGCATCCACGTGCGAGATTTTGCACCGCCTCCTGTTGCTGCCATTCTTTTGCAGTTTATGCCACTTTTGGTGAGAAGCTCGAAATTAACAAGCATCTCATATACCACGCCCTCCATACATCCCCTGTAAATATCAAAAACCTTGCTGTCCATGGTGAGTCCGAGGATTGCTCCTTTTGATCCCGCATCCATATACGGTGTTGCCGCCCCCGCAAAGTGCGGGAGTACCAGCAGGTCACCCGGAACATCTCCCCTTGCTTCGATATACTGTTTTTCCAGGAGTTCATAAACCGAGATTTGTTCTGCTTCCGCTTGCTTTTTTTCTTTGTCGGCCAGCGTATCTACACAATACTGAATCAATGCACCGCCCGTATAAGAATAGGCATAGGTGACGTATTTTCCCGGAATGACATAGGGTACCACTGCATAATTCCCCTCATACATCACCTCCATGTCAGGTATACTGTCATACACCGGTACCATGCATTCAACTGTACCGGCCCCGTCCGCCGCAAGTGTACCTTCGAATACACCTGCTCCGATGGCAGCCGCCACTTGATCATGAGCAACATTCACAATAATGGTATCAGGCTTGAGTCCAAGTTCTCTTGCCTTCTCTATCGTAACTGCTCCGGCCGATGTCCCCGTCGGCACGGGCTTTGACATTTTAGACATATCGATTTTAGCCTGATTAAAAATAACCTTGCTCCAACATAGATTGCGAATATCAAAGGCCTGTGTTCTTGATGCCAATGAGTAATCAATCTGCGCAACCCCCGTTAGATGATAGACCACAAAATCTTCCATTAAGAAAATGTGTGCTGCATGGTCGTAAACTTCAGGCATGTTGTCTTTCACCCACATCATCTTTGCCAACGAGTAAGTGACATGCGGCTTTACACCGGTAATTTTCTGCATCTCGTGACTGCCAAGTGCATCGACCAAAGACAGGTTCTGTTCCTCCCCCCTGGGATCGGTATACAACATCGCCTTATGCAGGGGATTTCCCTGCACATCGGTCATTACAAAGGTTTCACCGAAACTTGTGATTCCGATTCCGGCAATGTCCGGATACTGCTTTGCCATTTCCGCAATGGTTTCAAACACTGCGCTAAGTATCAAGTTTGCGTCGATTTCGTGTCCATTGTCATTTCTATTCGCAGGATACTCACGATAAGCCCGCCCCAAATACTTTCCGACCGCATCAAACACGGTACATTTACATCCTGTTGTTCCTATATCAACCCCGGCAATCTTCATATTCACCTCACAGGAAGCTCAAATTTCATTCGAGACTTTCGATCTCCGCTTTTTGTTGGGACCATTGCTTTTAGCGCCTACGCGTTTCCGCGAAGCCTCGCAGAATAAACAGTTTCGAAAATCAGTAGGCCCCGTGATCGATATCCACCCATTCGTAATGAAGATAATTAACGAATGCCTCGTGAAGTACTTCGCGCATATGACCTACGCCGACAGAGGTGTGATGTTTAAATCCGCCGTATGCAAGTCTTTGCAGCTTATCCTGTAAGTGAGGAATCTCGCACACACCGGCACATCCGAAGAACTCCTCCGGTATTTTGTCTGCTGTAAATTCTCCTTCGGAAGCATAGGTGACGATTTTTCCGTCCTTCGTCTGACAGTTCGAAATTGTTGTAGGAAAGGCTTTGATTCGCCCCTCGTTCGTTCCCCAGCCGCTGCCCGGGTCCGTTTTATCAAACATTTTGTGATTGGTAACCTGGCCTTTCGCCGTCATCAAACTTTGTGCCACCGGTCCGCAATGGAAGAGGATTACCTTATCCGGATCATCTCCGTAATTGTTGTTCCAATCCAGAACAGCTGTCGGCTGCTCCGATGCAAGAGTCATTGCTCGCATCATCAATGCCGAGCACATATCAATCTCGCAGGAAGCCACGATCCCCTTATCATTTAAGTACGACAGCAACACGCAAGGACAGATGCGCAACACCTGTTCAAATTCGTTCCAACACCGTATTGCAAGCGCATCCAGTCGATAATCGGCAATATAACGATCCAAAACCACTGCCGACTTCGCAAGATTCTTTTTGTTGGCCTCCGGGACATTGCTGAAGTCTGTATAGTGCTCCAGCTCAAGAATTTTATGATTCACATCGGGGTCGTTATCATCTATTTTCCCTACCTTGAAGAAGAACTCCGACAAATCGAACGACTCGACATTGATTCCGTATTTTTGAAGTGTGATTTCATCAAAACGCACTGTCTTGAAAGCAGTGGTTCTTGCTCCGATACATCCTATGTTGAATCGTTTCATGCCATTCACAACACGACAGATGGCTGCAAAATCCTTGAGATTCTTTGCGAACTCCTTTGACAGCGGATGCACGACGTGCGGCTGTAAACAAGTAAAAGGAACGCCGTACTGCGTAAAAACATCTGTTACCGAAAATTTACCGCAATACGCATCTCTTCTATGCGCAAAGTCCATTTTGTCCAATTCATCCGGATAGGCTTGCATCAGAATAGGAACTCCGGCGTCCTGTAAAGCTGCGATCGCACCGTTTTCATCCGCAAAAATCGGCATAGAGAAAATAACGCCGTCAAACTGCCCCCGATGATTGTTCAACCATTCCGCATATAAGGCACCTTCTTCTCGGGTTTCAATTCCGCCGAACTTTGTTGCCTCCGGATCCATGGCGATATACTCATATCCGGCATTTTGAACCGCCTGAATCATCTCCTCACGCGCAGCGTAAATCAACTCTCCGGGCATAAACCCCCGATTACAAAAGGCAAGTGCAAATGTTATTTTCTTCTTTTCCATTTCTGTCCTCCTACGTTCTTGTCACTCTGCGTCAAATTCGTAATCACAACTTTGTAATCGTGCCTATCTGCCTTCATTCTTTCAATGCGAACATCCTGATTGCATGTCTGACATTTTCCTTCATTTCATCTCTTGCCGCCAAGAAAACGGAAGAATAGAACTGCGGCGCATCCGGCGCCAGACTATCGAGGTGTTTTTTTGCCCCCGATCCTCCTGCTTTATCCATATAGGTGAAGTAATTAATTTTTCTAACTCCAGCCTGTATCACCGCGTGATAATCATCTCGACTAACTCCGCTGCCACCATGCATCACCACCGGCATGTCATTCGTAATGTTTCTAACCCTCCGTACGATTCCCAAATCCAATTTAGGCTCTTTCAAGTAAATTCCATGTGTGGTGCCAAACGAACAAGCCAGAAGATCTATTCCTGTTTCCGAGACAAACTCCGCAGCCAGATTCGGATCCGTGTAAATTTTCGTTTCATCGCAATCTCCGCTACGGTCATTCGCTCCGGACTCACGTCTTCCCATGGATCCAAGCTCAGCCTCCACAGAGGCACCGTACTTTTTTGCCATTTCCACAGCTTTCTTTGTGTTCGCTACATTTTCTTCATACGGCAGTACGGAGCCGTCATACATAATCCCCGTAAAGCCAAGCTCGAGCGCTTTTTTCAAATACTCCAAATGTTCTCCGTGATCTAGGTGAACACAGACGGGGACAGTTGCCTGCTTTGCCGCTTTCAGCATTGCCGGACCGATAAGGTCCAGAGATACCCATTCATCATGACACTCCGCAAACATCAGGATTACCGGTAATTTCTCCTCTTCCGCAGCACCGATTACAGCCTCTAAGGAAGCAAGGTTAGGTGTATTGAAACCACCTATTGCGATTTTCTCTTTTTCCGCAATGCCCATCATATCTTTTAATGTTATTAACATTTAACCATCCTCCTCTCTTATTTCTGAAACCTTATACTTGTATTCTATCGATTCAATTCTCAACATTATATACATAAGCGTTCTAAAAACTTTGTTTTTGTTCGTCTGCATTGTATAATGCAGTAAATAACTATAGGAGGAACTCATACATGATTTCGACATTTGACCTAGTGAAACTCCATAGTCTGCTGAAAGATTTCTACACATTGACCAGAATCCGAATTTGCGTTTTTGATGAGAACTTTAATGAACTCGCTTCTTATCCCGAATCCCTTCCTTTGTTTTGCCGAACTCTGCGTGCCACCCCGAACGGATACAACGAATGCCGTGAGTGCGATGCCCGCTCCTGTTCTTATGCTGCAAAAACAAAAAACACCTACACCTATCGTTGCTATGCCGGCATGACAGAAAGCATCTCTCCTCTTATCATCGGTAATCTGGTCGTTGGATACCTTCTTCTTGGCCATGTATTCAGTTATCAAACCAGAGAAGAAGGTTGGGAGAAAATCAAAGGATATACCGAAAAATTAGAAGTCGATTACATTGCTCTTAAAAAAGCTTGCTGGGAACGTCCCTTAACATCCGAGGACTACATCAAATCCGCAACGAAGATTCTCTCAGCTGTCGGAATCTATTTATGTATGGAGCGCATGGTCTCCCTCCATCAAGAGAAACTTCCCGTCAGTTTAGATACCTTCTTGCAAGAACATTTCACTGAAGATCTTACGTCTGCAGAAATTGCTTCCCACTTCAAAATAGGAAGAACACGGCTCTACGAATTATGTAAACAGAATTACGGGCGTGGTCCTGCCAAACAGATTCAGCATATGCGTCTTGAAAAGGCAAAGGTATTGCTGACCGAGAATTCCGACCTTGCTATTTCAGAAATCGCCTACCAATGCGGTTATCCCGATTACAACTATTTCATCACTGTATTTCACAGAGAGATCGGCATCTCACCCGGAAAATACAGGGAACAGATTTCCCACTCGCATTCTGCGACCACAACATGATAAAAATTCGGCTAGGCGGACAAAATGAGTTGGTGCCGCTATTTTCCTATATTTCATACAAGCCCTACTACAAGAAGGGCAAACAGCATGCTGCATGATGTTCTCCTCCAAACATACTTATTCTTGTCCTATGACGCAAAAAGCGGGCAGCCCGGATTTTCCGGACTGCCCGCTTTCTTTGTTTCTGTTTTCGTTTTGCCGAAGCGGCTCTTTTACATCATGCCGCCCATGCCGCCTGCCGGCATAGCCGGTGCCGCCTGGGGCTCCTTGATGGTCGCAACCGCAGACTCGGTCGTGAGCAGGGTGCTCGCAACGCTCGTTGCATTCTCGAGTGCCGTTCTGGTCACCTTTGCCGGATCCAGAATGCCCTCCTTGACCATGTCGACATAGACTTCGTTGTAAGCGTCGAAGCCGATGCCCTTCTTGCTCTCCTTAACCTGGTTCACAATGACAGCGCCCTCAAGACCCGCGTTCTCCGCAATGTAGAAGAGCGGAGCCTCCAGTGCCTTCATGACAATCTTTGCGCCGGTCTTCTCATCGCCCTCGAGGCTGTCCACCAGCTTCTGGACTTCCTTCGATGCGTTGATGTACGCCGTGCCGCCGCCTGCGACAATGCCCTCTTCGACAGCCGCTCTGGTCGCATTGAGTGCGTCCTCCATGCGGAGCTTTGCTTCCTTCATCTCGGTCTCGGTTGCCGCACCGACGCGAATCACCGCGACACCGCCGGAGAGCTTTGCAAGGCGCTCCTGGAGCTTCTCCTTATCGAACTCGGACGTGGTCTCCGCAAGCTGCGCCTTGATCTGCGCGGTTCTTGCGTCGATATCCGCCTTCTTGCCGAGGCCGTCCACAATCACGGTATTCTCCTTCGTGACCTTGACCGACTTCGCGCGGCCGAGCTGAGCCATTCTCGCGTCCTTGAGCTCAAGGCCGAGCTGCTCGCTGATTACGGTACCGCCGGTCAGAACCGCGATATCCTGCAGCATTTCTTTTCTTCTGTCGCCGTAGCCCGGTGCCTTGACCGCAACCACATTGAAGGTGCCGCGCAGCTTGTTCACAATCAGGGTCGTGAGTGCCTCGCCCTCGACATCCTCTGCGATAATGAGGAGCTTCGCTCCGCTCTTCACAACTTCCTCGAGCAACGGGAGCACTTCCTGGATGTTCGAAATCTTCTTGTCGGTAATCAGGATGTACGGATCCTCGAGGGTCGCCTCCATCTTCTCGACATCGTTTGCCATGTACGCGGAGATGTAGCCGCGATCAAACTGCATGCCCTCGACCAGATCGAGCTCGGTCTTCATGGTCTTGGACTCTTCAATCGTGATGACACCGTTGTTCGTGACCTTCTCCATAGCGTCCGCGACCATCTCGCCGACCTCGTCGTTCGAAGCGGAAATCGCAGCGACTCTTGCAATCTGCTTCTTGCCGGAAATCGGCTGAGACATCTCCTTGATGGTCTCGACAGCCTTGTCGCAAGCCTTCTTCATGCCCTTCCGGAGCACAATCGGGTTGGAACCTGCCGCAATGTTCTTCACACCCTCGTTGATCATAGCCTGTGCGAGAACGGTTGCGGTCGTCGTGCCGTCACCTGCGACATCGTTGGTCTTCGTCGCAACTTCCTTGACGAGCTGAGCGCCCATGTTTGCGAACGCATCCTCCAGCTCAATCTCCTTTGCAATCGTCACACCGTCGTTTGTGATGAGCGGCGCACCGTAGGACTTGTCGAGAACTACGTTTCTGCCCTTCGGTCCGATGGTAACACGCACCGCATTTGCAAGCTCATTGACACCCTGAATCAGCGCATCTCTCGCCTCAACGCCAAACTTTACTTCCTTTGCCATAATTCCACTCTCCTCCTGTCCGCTCTCTTATTCCATCACCGCAAGGATATCGCTCTGCTTAATCACGACATACTTCACGCCGTCCAGCTCCACATCGGAACCCGCATATCTCGAGTACAGAACCTTGTCGCCTGCCTTGACCTGCATCTTGACTTCCTTGCCGTCCACAAGTCCGCCCGGACCCACTGCAATAATCTCGCCCTGACCCGGCTTCTCCTTGTCGCCCTGACCCGGCAACACGATTCCGGATGCGGTGGTCTCTTCCTCAACCATCTTCTTCAGCACGACACGGTCAAATAACGGTACCAGCTTCATAATACAATGCCTCCTTAACCAAACATGAACTGCATTTTGTTTTATCTTCTCAACAAGAGCAGTTATAACATTTGTTGTTAGCAGTGTCAAGGTTTGAGTGCTAACTTTTTTTGATTTTGTTGCAAGAAATAAAAAACGGCACCCTTTCGAGCGCCGCTTCCGCTTACGATTTGTCCGCGATCAGATATTCGATGCCGTCGACCACATCATTGGTCAGATAAATTTTGAGTTCGGTGTCTCCGAGCGTGTAATAGAGCACACCCTCGTCCTCTTTGCAGCCCGTACCGTACGCCTTCTCGACCGCCTCGCGCGTAGAACCGAGGCGTATGCCCTCCGGGGTGCTGACATTCTTATCGAGAATGCAGACCGACTGCACCTTCTGTGCGCCGTTGTTCTCGCTCAAAGTACAGAGTTCAAAGCCCTTGAAGCTGTAAATTCTCTCCTTGCCGTTGCCCTGCACCGCTTCCTGGACAATCATCTTATCCGCCTTGCCGAGTGAGTTGAGAATACCCTTGGCGCTCTGGCCGCAGGTAATCTTTGCGCCGCCGCTCTGGAAGGTATAGGCGCTCTTCTTGGCCCCGAGCGCCGCAAAGCTGCCGGCAAAAATCGCAGCGCTGATGACAACTGCCGTGATAACCTTTTTCCCCGCACCCATGTTTCTCTTCATGCTCTTCCTCTCGACTCCGGTTATAATCTTTACGAATTTATTACATTCTACACGAAGAGCGTAAAAATTGCAAGTGCTTCCCTCAGTTCGAGAGGTCGGAAACATCCGCATCCGGGGTGATATCGACCCGGTAACCCGGATAAGCGGCTTCGATTTCGCGCCGCAATGCATCGACCGCATCCGCCCTACTCTTGGTGAAGTCCACCACGGCATCAAAGCGCATATATTTCTTCGCGGGTTCCGCATAAAAGCCGTGAATCTGCAAAATCCAGGCATGCGAGAGCGCAATGTGCTCGACCGTATGGCGCATCTCCGCTGCCACCGGATCTTTGGTATTGTGCGCGTAGACACCGATGGTGCTGATTCGGATGCCGGTTGCCTCTTTGACGCGCTTCTGAATGCGTCTGGTCAGCGCGTCGACCTCTTCGACGGTCATCGTGTCCGGGAGCTCGAGGTGCACAACGCCGTAGCGCCGCTCCGGGCCGTAGTCCGTGATGAAGAGATCATACGCCCCGATTACAACCTGTTCCTCCATAATCAGCGCGCGAATCTTCCGGACAAGTTCCGTATCCGGGCGCTTGCCGAGAATCTCATCGAGGGTATCACATACCATGCCATATCCGGCTCTCACGATCATCACCGAAATCAGGGTGCCCACATAGGCCTCGAGGGAGATGCCGATGCGGAGGAAGATGAGGGCAGACGCGAGCACTGACGCCGAGAGCAAGGCATCAAACGAGGCGTCGGAACCCGAGGCGACCAGCGCATCCGAATTCAGCTGTTTCCCCCTGTGCTTGACATACTGCCCCATCAGAACCTTCACGAGTACCGCCACCGCGATGATGACAAGACCGACCGCACTGTACTGCGGCGTCTCGGGATGCAGCATCTTTTTGACCGACTCGACGAGCGAACTTAAACCCGCATAGAGAACCAGCGCTGCCACCAGCAGCGCACTCAGATATTCAATGCGACCGTGTCCGAGCGGATGCTCCCGGTCGGGCTCCTTTGCCGCGGCTCTCGCACCGATAATTGTGATGACCGAGGACAGTGCATCGGTCAGATTGTTGACGGCGTCGAGTAAAATCGCGATGGAATTGGATGCGAGGCCGACCGCTCCCTTGAAAACCACGAGAAACAGATTGGCAATGATGCCGATGACACTGGTTCTTACAATGCCCTGATTTCTCGCTTCGGACGTCTTCACGGTTTCTTTTTGTGCCTCTGCCTGCCCCTTGTCCCCGGCTATCGATGGCTCTTGTCTCTCGTTTTCCCGCATGTGCTTTTCCCCGTTCCCTTCCTCTCTTGTATACAATTTTTCACTTTAAAAAGAAGTCCTTTGCCGCTGACAAAGGACTCTTTGTTGTTCTGCTCAAATAATTGCCGTAATCGCTGCGATGAGACCGAAAATGATGCCCGGCGCATTCGCCATCGCGACCGGATAATCGCGATTCTTCTTTAAGAGCGCATAGGTGACCCAGAGGGTGCAGTTGATTGCCGCGACCAGGGGCTGAATCGGTGTACCCTTCATTCCGTGCAGATTGTTCATAATCTGCGGAATATAGGAGACATACATCATGACGGAGACACAGGTTGCAAACCATCCGAGTCCGGTCAGTGCTTTTTCTGACATAGTATCCTTTCTCTGCTACGGCAGGACACCGCGCTCATCAAGCGCGCAACACAGTAACTTGTGTCTTAGATACTAGCAGTTCTCTCCGTTCTCCGTCAACTTCCGTATTTGACAAAATTATAACGCCGTTTCCGACTGTTTTTGACAAGGCGACAGCTGCACCTTATCTTTTTCCCGGGGAATCACGGAGATTCAAAGAATATACTCGACCGCATGGATAATATGACTGTCCCGCAGACTGCCGAGAAAGGCATCTTGAACTTTTTCGTTTGTTTGATTAAAAAAAACAGATGCCACCCGTTCCGAGTAGCATCCGTCCGGTAAGTTTTTATTTCCCGCTCATTCCCAGCGAGTCTGATCCGCATGAACCTTATAGCGGAGCGGCTCTCCCTCCATGGTAAAGCTGCCTTCAAACACATAGCTCGTAAAGAGTGTGTAGGGTTCGGTCTGCAGTCGCAGGAACACAAAATCCGCTTGCACCGATTCTTTCACATCCGGCGCCTCAATCGCAAACAGCTCTGCGGGGGGCTGTTTTTGAAAATCCTGCGCCTTCAGTTCCGCTATCTTTTTGCCCTGCACGGCGACCTCCGAAAAGCCCTCGTCTTCCGGTGTGAAATAGCAGGAAACCAGCACACAGTCTTTCAGCTTGGCGTGCGGCCTTCCGTTCGGTACCAGCCTGACCCTGCCGTAGCGCTTCCCGTCTCGCCGAAGCTCCATGGTAAGCGCTTTGTAATCATAGACGCCCTTGATCTCCGCGAATTCCACCTCCGTATCGGCGCTATACCCATCGAGCGAAAATCCCTCGGCCAGCAAATCCCTTCCGCGGCTCAAACCGGGCGTCAGTGTGCTCTCCGCAATCTGTACCCGAAGCGGCGGCGCCGGAACTCCCGTCAAGCTCACCGTTAGCATGAGGAGAAAGGAGGTAAAAAATGCCGTGCCCCAGACCGCCATGGAGGCAGAATAGGAATGCATCTCTTCATGGCGATGAAACAGCCACCAAAGATTCTTTCCCTGTACCACGAGAATGCGCATCACGAGGACAATCCCAAATTCCGCGCGCAGCGCAAAATAGCCGGCCGCATAGAGATTGAGACCGCTGTGATACTTGTAGGCAATGACTAGGAGATTGCCGAGAAGGATACCGAACAGGAAGAGTCTCGCCTCCCTGAGCGCCCCGGACGTCGTCTCATCCTCATAATGATCCGTGCCGCGACCGTGTACCGCGTGTCCGAGCTTGTAAACCCAGTTCGGCACTTCTCTCTCTACCCTGACGGCATTTCGAAGCGTAACATACACGACCGGCACCATACAGGCCCAGACCAGCGTCATTCCGACAAACAACAGCGCACCGATATAAAAGCCCATCGCACAGCAACCTCGTTTTCCCAAATTCCGCTAAGAAACCGCGTCAACAGGATTATACCATTATTTCTTACTTCTTGCTGTTTGCAAGCGCCTGCTCAATCAGCTGATTGAGGCGCTCCGCCTGCTTTTTCTCCGTAATTGCGCCGACGATGGGCTCTCCCACAATATTTCCCTTTTGGTCCACCACATAGCTGGTCGGGAAAGAGTAAATGCCCATCGCAAACTTCCCCGCGTCCGTGTTCGTATCAAAGCGAAGGTTCCGGTAGCTCGCGCCCTTCTTCGCAAGCACATCTTTTGCCTCCGCAATCGCAGCCGCATCGCCGTCCAGCGTAAAGCTGTTGATGCCGACCACGGCGCCGCCTTTTTCCGCGAGCTGCTTGTTCAGCGCATCCAGCGCCGAGAGTTCTTCCACGCAGGGTCTGCAACTTGTAAACCAGAAGTTTACGACCGTCACGGTATTTCCGCCGAAGAGCTCGCTGCTCTTCACCGCGTTGCCGTCTAAATCCTGACCCTCAAACGCCGGGAAGCTGCCGAGCGAACTCTCGGAGACAGGCTTGCCGTTTTCCGCCGGAACAGCGGTATTGCCGCCATCCGGCTTCGCGCCGCTCTCCGGATACTTCTGTTCCAAAATCGTGAGCTTTCCCTCAATCTTTTGAATCTTCTCCGCACCTTCGCGAAGGGTTTTCAGTTCCGCTTCGCTAAACTGCCCTTTTGCGTCCTCGATGGTCTTTAAGAGAAAGTCCCCGTAGTTACTGCCGTCCTCAATCATCACCGAACCCTTATCCGCCGCGAGAAATACTTTTTCCCAGAGCGCCCGATTCTCCGTGAGTACGGCGGTCTCTGCCTCCGTGAGCTTTTGGTGCAGCGCCATGGCTGTTTCGGTGTTATCGACCTCCAGGTTTAAGAGCGTATCGAGATCCGTGCTCGCCGTTCCGTCAAGACTGCCGCTCGCCGAGACAGCCGCGCTTGTTTCGGCCTTGCTTGTTCCCGCCGCCTTTGTCTCCTTGCCGCCGCAGGCAACCAGACTCCCCATGGTCAGTGCGAGTGCGATTCCAGTCAACAGTTTTGCTTTCTTCATTTTGCTTCCTCCCGATTGTGTTTTATTGTTTTGTTTTCGATTGTTTTTCCTGCGCCGAAGCCGCAGCGGAAATGCACTGCCTTGGTCGGGCAGGCGTCCACACACATGCCGCAGCGTATGCACTCGCTGTGGTCCGGCGTCTTGGTCACATCGACATCCATCTTGCAGGCCCGCGCACATTTCCCGCAGGTAATACAGCGACTCTCATCCACCCGCATGCCGACCAGCGAGACTTTGTTGAGCAAGGCATAAAAAGCGCCGAGCGGACATATCCACTTACAGAAGGGGCGGTAGACGAACACGCTCAGCAAGATAAACGTGATCAAAATGCCGAACTTCCAGGCAAAGAGTTTGCCGAGCGCCGCGCGTATCCCCGTGTTCACGACGGAGAGCGGTATCGCGCCTTCCAAAACGCCCTGCGGGCAGAGGTACTTGCAGAAAAAGGGTTCCCCCATGCCGAGATCATTGACCGCAAACGCGGGGAGAATCATCACCATAAGGAGCAGCACCGCGTATTTGATCCAAGTGAGAGGACGCAGCCTTTTGGTCGACAGCTTTTTCCCCGGCAACTTATTGAGCAGCTCCTGAAACCAGCCGAAGGGGCAGAGAAAGCCGCAGACAAAGCGCCCCAGGAGAACGCCGAAAAATATCAGGATGCCGGTCACATAGTAGGAAAAGCTGAACTTGGAACTCCCGACAACCGCTTGAAACGCCCCGATCGGACAGGAACCCGAAGCCGCGGGACAGGAATAACAGTTGAGACCGGGCGCACAGGCTAGTTTTCCCTTGCCCTGATAGATGCTCCCCTTCAAAAAGTTCGGCAGATGAATGTTGGTGAGCAAAGCGGCGGCCGCCTGAATCCATTTTCTATCCAATGCCGACACACTCCAGACAGAGTCGTATCGCCTTACTCAGCACGGTATCTGCCTCCCCGCGCCAGGCACCGAAGCCTATCATTGCGACCGAAGAGAGCAATAAAACCGCTTGCAGCATCGTTTTCTTTGAGAGCTTCACCGCAATTCCTCCTTTCATTTGACCCCATGTTAGCGCAGAGCGTATAAAATCTCCGTTAAGAGAAAACTTAACGCGGATTTTACGCCGGCTTATGATACAACTTAAGAAGACTTCCATTGAAGCTGCATCCTTGAATTTGAACCCATAAATACGGAGGGAGGATTTCTTATGCATATCTTAGTCGTTGAGGATGAGCGCGCTCTCTGTGAGACCATAGTCCAAAGTCTGCGCCGCCTTGCCTACAGCGTGGATTTTTGTTTTGACGGGGACGAAGCGCTCTCTCTGCTAGAGAGCGAGCGCTTTGATCTCATCGTCCTCGACCTGAACTTACCGGGCGCGGACGGCATGACCGTACTCAGAACGCTCCGTACGCACGACCGGGACACTCGCGTCCTGATTCTCTCCGCGCGGAGCGAAGTCAGCGACAAAGTTGCGGGACTGGATGCCGGGGCAAATGACTACCTTGCGAAGCCTTTTCACTTAGCCGAACTCGAAGCCAGGATACGGAGCCTTACCCTCAGGCAGTTTACCCAGCAGGATGTACTGCTCCGCCTCGGCAAACTCTCCTTCGACACGAAGGCAAGGCGTGTCAGCGCGGACGGACAGTTGCTCTCTCTCACCAAAAAAGAACTCGGTGTCCTCGAGTATCTCCTGCTCCACCGGGGGCGTCCGGTCAGTCAGGAGGAATTACTGGACCACGTCTGGGACAGCAATGCGGACCGCTTCAGTAACTCAATCCGCGTTCACATCTCGACGCTCCGCAAAAAACTGCGCGCTGCGCTCGGCTACGACCCGGTTACCAACCGTATCGGCGAGGGCTATGTGCTCACGGAGGCAGTTGAATGAAACGACTCTCTCTACAGTGGCGCATCACGCTGATGACAGCGCTGCTCATTGCCACAGCCTGCATCAGCATGAGCCTCTTACTCGGCTATTCCGGCAGGCACTATATGGACCGCATCGGCACTTCGATTTCCGGTTACACCGAGCCCGCCCCGCATTCGGGTGCAAGCGAACATGCGAACGCACTCCCGTCCGCAGAAGCACTCGCACCGAACTCCGATCTGGTCATCGTGATCGACGGTGCGCAGGCTGCTTTTACCGCGAGTAATTGGCTCATCACCGCCGTCGTGACGCTACTCAGCGCGGCACTCGCCTACTTTGTGAGCGGAAGGGCACTTAGGCCCCTACACAGCTTTGCTTCCCGCCTCGAGGAAATCGAGCCGAACAATCTCGGAAAAATGAAGCTTCCCGAGGACCTGTTGCCTGAGTTCCGCCGCTCCCGCGATGCCTTTAACCGCATGCTGGACCGACTGGACGAGGGCTTTCGCGCGCAGAAACAGTTTACCGGCAATGCCGCCCACGAACTCAGAACACCGCTTGCCCTCATGCAGGCAAAGCTAGAGCTCTTTTCCGCCGAGCACCCGAATGCGGATGCCGAAACCGCGGACTTTCTTCGCCTGCTCGGAGAGCAGACCGAGCGCATGGCGGAAATGAGTAAGACCCTCCTGGAACTGAGCGAGCTCCGCTCCGTGCCCTGTGAGGACAGGATAGAGCTGGAACCCCTGCTGGAAGAACTTTGCACCGATCTCACGCCGCTCGCGGAAAAACAGAACATTGAACTCCGCTACGAGGGCAATGCTATGCTGATCGGCAGTGATACCTTGATTTACCGCCTGCTCTTTAATCTCACCGAAAATGCGATACGCTATAACCGTCCGAACGGCAGCGTGCGACTCACTGTGCGGGAAGAAGCGGGCTGCATCGAAATACGGGTTGCGGACAGCGGCACCGGGATACCGGCGCAGTACCGCGAGAGCATTTTTCAGCCCTTTTTCCGCGTGGATAAATCGCGGAGCCGTCAATACGGCGGCGCTGGGCTCGGCCTTGCCCTCGTTCGGGAGATAGCCTTGCTCCACGACGCGGAAATTCGGGTCGAAGAAAGCAGCGACGAGGGAACCACTATGGCGATCCGGTTTCCCGAAATGCGAAACGCGAATTTCCGGAACAGCTCGCAGACCTTATGACCTTTTCCTCCGAACACACTGTTTCAAGGAAGATGCCTTTTTACCCACTCGTTTTGTCCGCCCTTCATCGTGTTTCAAAGAAGATACGCCCCCGCAACGCGTGGGCTGCCGACTTCTATCGTCCTATGACGCAAATGCTTCGACCGTTTGCCGAATAAAAGGAAAAAGAAATCCCTGAAGTACTCACGAATAGCAGTACTTCAGGGATTTTTGATTTGCAACGCAATCTTCTATCACAACCGCTTCGAAATGAGGTCGCGGTACAAAGTTCCCGACTGTACCTCAGCGCCAGCAAGGCGGCAGGTCCTGCTTCTCCATCCGCACGGGCGCGGGATACGTTTCTCCGAAGAGCTCGAGCTCTGCCCGCTCGATGATTTGGGGCTCTGCGGGCTCCAGGATTTTTTTATCGG
>ERZ772945.394-NODE-394-length-35713-cov-4.066465_pt1 | contig 35713 bp, 24 predicted proteins | sample MGYA00511681_ERZ772945 | MGnify/ENA primary metagenome ERZ772945 (study PRJEB29015, sample SAMEA2737943) | human oral metagenome | biome: human oral; feature: human-associated habitat; material: dental | place: China | collected 2143 ...
GGGCGGCGACATTGATAACGAACTGGTCGAAGATGGACAGAAACGAGCCGACCAGTATGAAGGGCAGGATATGAAGAGATACGGATGCCGTTGTGTTCGTTGAAGCAATGTCATTTTTCATATCCATCATCATTCCTTCTGTGGTATAATACATACAATTATCATGTTATACTGCTTATTGTATGATTTCAATAGAAAAATTGTATGTATGACAATGTTACGGAAGATACCCTATGCCCATCCATTCATTTGGCGACTATCCGATGACATGGCGGCCGGATCGCACAAGCCTGCATTCTCCGCTTTATCGTACGCTTGCTGTGCGCCTCGAGCGCGATATCCTCAGCGGACGGCTGCCGCCGCACACAAAACTCCCACCGCAGCGGGAGCTAGCCGATTTTCTCGACCTCAATCTGAGCACGGTGATACGTGCCTTTCGCCTCTGCACGGACAAGAGGTTGATTTATGCGGTCATGGGATGCGGGACATTCGTCTCGCCGAACGCTGCATTCCTTTATCCGCCTTGCCCTCTGATCGCCGCCAACAAATGAGGAGCTGGCGTTGCGGATTTCGGATCGTTCACGATCTGATCGAGCAAGGCATCGAACCCGTCATTCCAAACGATGTTGATGTTGATGTCGTGAAACGCATCATTCGGACGAAAAATCTACGCCAATCTGACGAACTTCATTTTATCCGTGATTCCTTGAGTATTTTCTGCAGACGCAACTTTGCCCCCGTCAAATTCGACGGGGGCAAAATTGCGTCCGCAGTGGATGTCCTTATTTTTGTTTTCCATTCGAGAAGAAAAGATCATGCTTTTTTCTCGTTGATGCCCCAAGAATGAATGCCGGTTTCGTTACCTAGGTCAGCAGGATTGAATACAGGCTCTTTGATGCCGTTGCGTTTCTGCTCGACGTAGCCGTGAAGTGCGATTTTTGCGTATTTGTAGAGGCGTGCGATCGCATAGAGGTTGGTAATGCATAGGAAGCCCATGAAGAGGTCAGCGAGGTTCCAGACGAAGGAAAGCTCGGCCAAACAGCCGAAGAGCACCATGAGGACGACGCCGATGCGGAAGACGAAGAGGTATTTCCTGACATTGCCTTCGAAGAATGCGATGTTGATTTCACCATAGTAGTAGTTGCCTACGACTGAGCTGAAGGCAAAGAGGAAAATGAGGATGGCGACAGCAGGCGGTGCAATAGGGCCGAATACGGTCGCGAGCGATTGCTGCGCGAGCGCGATGCCCGTAAGTTCGCCGCCGATCGTATACTGCTGCGTGAGGAGTACGATGAATGCCGTAGCGGAGCAGACGAGCCACGTATCAACATAAACGCCGAACGCCTGCACGAGTCCCTGCTTGACTGGATGTGTGACATTTGCCGTTGCGGCAGCGTTCGGAACGGAGCCTTCGCCTGCCTCATTCGAAAAGAGACCGCGCTTGACGCCTGTCAGGATAACACCGCCGAGCCCACCGCCAACTGCTGCCTGTGCGGTAAAGGCATCGTGGAAGATGAGTACGATGACGGAAGGCACCTTCTCTATGTTAAAGAGGACGACGAGAATAGCGGCAAGGATGTAGATCGTTGCCATGATGGGCACAAGCCATTCCGTGAACCGTGCGATGCGCCTCATGCCGCCGAAAATGACGAGAGCGGTCAGGATGGAAAGCACGATGGCCGTAGTAATGGGGGGGATGGAAAACGCGGTTTGGAAGGAAAGCGCAATTGTGTTCGCCTGGACCGATACGTAGACGAGACCGAATGTAACGGAGATGAGCAAAGCGAAGAGTTTTGCGACACCAGGCTGTTTTAATGCATTTTTTATGTAATAGGCAGGACCGCCGTGGAATTTGCCGTTTCCGCGTGGCAGTTTGTATATCTGCGCAAGCGTGCTCTCGACGAAGCCTGTCGCTGAGCCGATGAAGGCGATGAGCCACATCCAAAAAACGGCACCGGGACCGCCCAAGACAATGGCGATAGCGACGCCGGCAATATTGCCGACACCGACGCGTGATGCCGTGCTGACGCAAAACGCCTGAAAGGAGCTGATGGCATCGCCATCGGGACGGTGACCAATGCCATCCGTGATAAGGCGCAGCATCTCGGGGAGCATGCGAAGCTGTACGAACTTTGTTGAAAGGGTGAACCAAAGACCGCAGCCGATGAGCAGAACGATCATGACGTACGACCATAAGACCGTATTGACTTCTGAAACGATGGTGTTCAATAAGTCCATAAAAAAGCCTCCTTTTCAAAAACCATATAACAAACATATAGCTATTATACAAAAAGAGGTATAATAACGTCAAGCTTGCAACGAAACGGAAAAAGCCAGTACCCATACCGTCTAGCGGTGGGCACTGGCTTCGTCTCCAGTTAAGCGGATATTACTTGACGTACGCTGTAATCTTCTTGAAGTGAGCTTGGAAGAATTCCTCGGCAACCTGCGGGAAGAGTGCGTAGGAGAGAACATCTTCCTCGGATGGGTTCAGATAGCCCTTTTTTTTGAGTTCTGCCTCGAAGTCTGCGAAGGATTCTGCCTTTGCATCTTCGATGGAGCAATCCGTGATGATCTCGCTCGGATCAACGTGGAGAGTCTTCGTCAGGAAGTCGCGATCGACCGGAACTGGCGTCTTGCCGAACTTGCCGCGCGCGAGGTCTTTGAATTCGTTTGGCACCATCTTGTAGCGCTCGCCGCTCATGACGTTGAATGTTGCCATCGTGCCGACGATCTGCGAAGATGGCGTGACGAGCGGCGGATAGCCGACATCCTTGCGGACGCGCGGCATCTCGTCGAGAAGATCCTGATACTTGTCCTCCATGCCGGCTTCTTTGAGCTGATTGGCGAGGTTTGAGAGCATGCCGCCCGGGATCTGGAAATCGAGGACGTTCGGATTGATGTCGAAGTAGCCCTTGAGGTTGAACTCCTTGATGAGACGCTTCTTGACTTCGAGGAAGTGCTTGGAGATCGGCGTGAGCTGCTGGACGGCAATGCCCGTATCGCGATCCGTTCCTTCGAGCATGCGGATCATCGTCTCCGTGCACGGCTGGGACGTATCGGAGGAGAATGGTGCGAGCGCTGTGTCGATGATGTCGACGCCTGCCTCGATCGCCTTGAGGTACGTCGCATGGCCGAAGCCAGACGTGCAGTGCGTATGGAGCTCAACTGGGATATCAAGAGCGGACTTGAGTTTCTTGACGAGGTCTTCCGCGACATACGGCTTCAAAAGGCCGGACATATCCTTGATGCAGACAGAATGGCAACCCATGGACTGCAGTTCCTTGGCGAGTTCGACGAACGTTTCGTTCGTATGAACAGGACTCAGCGTGTATACGAGACAGCCTTGGACTTCCGGCTTTTCTTTGCACTTCAGGGCCGCTTCGATTGCGACCTTGAGGTTGCGGCCATCGTTGAGCGCATCGAAGATACGGAAGACGCCGATGCCGTGCTCGGAAGCTTTCTGAACGAACTTTTCCACGACGTTGTTCGAATAATGGTTGTAGCCGAGGAGGTTCTGACCACGCAGGAGCATCTGGATCGGCGTCTTGAGATGTGCCTTCAACGTATCGAGGCGCTTCCATGGATCCTCGTCGAGGAAACGAAGGCAGGTGTCAAACGTGGCGCCGCCCCACGCTTCGAGAGCCTTGTAGCCGACTTTGTCGAGTGCCTCAAGCTGCGGCATCATGTCGCTGGTGCGCATACGCGTCGCGCAAAGGGACTGATGACCGTCACGAAGGACAGTTTCCATGATTTTGACCGGGTTCTTAGCCATGAACAAAACACTCCTTTAAAATATGGTAACATAACTTTTTGCTATGCAGCATACAACCAAAACAAAAGGAACGAACCATGGAATTATGCGCAGATGCACGATGACTTCATGGTTCAACGGCATCGTAATAATTTATATCACATGCCTAGTATAGGTACTAATTTTTCCTTTGTCAATGAATAATGTGATTCTTTTCCCAATGTATAACTAATTGGAATCATACATTTGGTTTATGCTACCATTTTTCGTCATTTTTCGTAGCAAGCTTTCTTGACTAGTGCATGATAGGACGCGAGAAGACTCTGTGTGACCTTGCCGGGTGCACCATCTCCGATGGTATGGCCGGCGATGTTGACGACGGGTGTTACCTCAAGGCTCGTGCTCGTGACGAACGCCTCATCTGCCGAGAGGGCAAATTCGGGCGAGATTGCCTTTTCAACGACGGTATAGCCGAGATGGGGGATGATTTCTTCAAGGAGAATCGAGCGAGTCACGCCCTTTAGGATTAGATTATCGGCGGGGTGCGTCCAAATGACGCCATCCTTGACACAGAAGAAATTACTCGATGCGCCTTCCGTGATGAGATTGGTATTCCTGCGGTATTGGATCGTTCCCTGCAGTCCCTTGTCATGTGCATCCTGTTTTGCAAAGATGTTGCCGAGGAGGTTGAGCGTTTTGATGTCGCAGCGAAGCCAGCGGATGTCTTCAAAGAGACCACAGTGGATGCCGTTTTCCTGCCACTCGGAATTGGGCTTCGATTCGCGTATTGTCATCGAGAGAAGCGGCACGACCTGATCGGGAAAGGTGTGCGTACGTTTTCCCACGCCGCGTGTGATTTGGAAGTAGATCGTCCCGTCTTTGATGCCGCTCTTTTTGATGATGTCGTGATGTATGGCGGCTAGTTCTTCGTCCATGTAAGTGATGGGGATGCGAAGCTCGCGCAGGGAGCGGCGGCAGCGCGCGAGGTGACGGTCAAGCGCAAAACACGTCCTGTTGTAGACACGCGTGACCTCGTAGATGCCGTCACCGAACTGATAGCCACGATCCTCGAGCAGAACCTTGCGCTCGTCGGGTCGGATAAATGTGCCATCGAAAAAAGCCAGTTCCATCGAAATCCCTCCAAAAGAAATCCAAACTACATGCTGCCTTTATTATCGCAAATATTGAGAGATAGGGCAATCCTTCCGTTCCGTTTCCATTAAGGGAAGGATTTTCCGTGACCACAAACGACAGGCTTGGGAAAGCCAACTAAAAGCCAACTATTTGTTTGTGGGTCAGGCCACTATTATTAGGTGCGCTCTCTTTGCATGGGTATTTTGCAATACATGATTGACAAACCTACACATACAGTCAAAATACAAGGAATGCCCCCTTGCAACACGTATGCGAAACCCATATAATAATAGAATGAAGATAGAACGTAAGGGGAGACTCGTGATGGACTTTACGAAATGGCAGGGCTGCGGCAATGATTTCGTCCTCGTCGACTGCATGGAATCGGAATGGAAGCATGACGCGGCGGACGTGCGGCGTATCTGTGACCGGCACTACGGCATTGGTGCAGACGGGATCCTGCTTGTCCTGCCGTCTAGGATTGCGGCTTTTCGCATGCGCATTTTGAACGCCGACGGAAGCGAGGCGGAGATGTGCGGAAACGGGATTCGTTGCGTTGCGCGCTATGCCCACGACTTCGGCTTGACAGACAAGGAGGAGCTTACGATTGAGACGGGGGCAGGCGTGCTCGTGCCGCACCTTATCGTAGAGGCCGGATGTGTCACAGGCGTGCGCGTTGACATGGGCGAGCCGCATCTCGCGGCAGAGGAGATCCCGGTTTTAGGCTTCGGCAAGGATCGTGTCGTCGACGCGCCGATTGCTGTTCTTGGAAAGGAATACCGCATGACTTGCGTCTCGATGGGAAACCCGCACTGCGTCATCTTTGTCGAGGACGCAGAGGCGTTTCCGATTGCGGACGTCGGCTCCTCGTTTGAGCATCATGAGGCGTTTCCGAAAAAGACGAACACGGAATTTGCCGAGGTGCGCGACCGCACGCATATCCGCATGCGCGTTTGGGAACGCGGCGCTGCCGTGACGCTCGCCTGCGGAACGGGTGCTTGCGCGACGACGGTCGCCGCCATCCTGAACGGCAAGACGGAGCGCAAGGTGGAAATCGAGCTGGACGGCGGCAAGCTCATGGTCGAATGGGCAGCGAACCATCACGTCTTTATGACCGGTCCCGCCGAGATGGTCTATTCAGGAAAGCTTTGAGCGGAGAGGGTGCAGTATGCTGAGCAGCATGACGGGATTCGGCTCTGCCTTGGCGGAGACGGATGACTATAAGGTCTCAATTGAGGTACGTTCGGTCAACCAGCGTTTTTTCGAACTTAATTTTCGCATGGGGCATCAGCTCGCCGCATACGAAGCGGTGATGCGCAAGGAGATTCATGCCGCGCTGTCGCGCGGCAAGGTGGATGTCACGATCAGTTTTATCGACAGGCGTGAGCAGGCGGCTAACGTCACGCTTGACGAGAATTTGGCGCTTTCGTATCAGCAGGCACTCAACCGCATGAGCGACGTGCTTCGCCTGCCGCGTCCCGACGACGTCACAGCGATTGCCGCCTTTCCCGATATTCTTCGGATCGAGCGGACGCAGGAGCTTGAAGGCCTGGAACCGATGCTCCTCCATGTGCTCCGCGAGGCACTCGTATCCCTCACGGCAATGCGAAGGGCGGAAGGAGCGAACATCGAGCGCGACTTTTTGGCGCGGCTCGATGTGCTCGCACATCTCACCGACTCGCTCGAAGCGCTTGCTCCCGAAATTGTGCAGGCGTACCGCACGCGCATCAAAGATTTCTTGGACGAGCTCCTTGCCGAACAGGATATTGATGATACGCGTATCGTACAGGAGATGGCGCTCTTCGCAGACAAGGTCAACTATACGGAAGAAGTCGTTCGGCTCAGAAGTCACTTCCAGCAGTTCCGCTCGATGCTGAGGCATGCGAAAGCGCCGGTCGGACGCAAGCTCGACTTTCTCATACAGGAAATCAATCGCGAGGCGAATACGATCGGCTCAAAGGCGAACAGCACGCAGGCTGCAAGATATATCGTCGATATGAAAGGCGAGATCGAGAAACTCCGCGAGCAGGTACAGAACATTGAGTGACCACCGCAGCAATGAAAGGGATTTTGGATGGAAATCAAACTCATCAACATAGGATTCGGCAACTTCGTTTCGGCAAATCGCGTCATTGCGATCGTGAGTCCTGAGTCCGCGCCGATCAAACGCATCGTGCAGGAGGCGCGCGACGGCAGCCGTCTCATCGATGCGACGTACGGCCGCAGGACGCGCGCCGTCGTCATCATGGACAGCGACCACGTTGTCCTCTCTGCCGTTCAGCCGGAGACGGTCGCAAACCGCGTGATCGTGGACGAGGACGCAAAGAACAGGGACAAGGAAGAAAGCGAATGAGCAAAGGCCTATTGATCGTCGTATCCGGAGCATCCGGAACGGGAAAGGGGACAGTCTGCACCGAGCTCCTTCAAAAGACGCCTGCGCTCGCTTATTCGATTTCGGCGACGACGCGGACGCCACGGGAAGGGGAAGTCGATGGCAAGAACTACTACTTCCTCGACAAGGCGGCGTTCGAGAAGATGATTGCGGAGGGCGGCTTTTTGGAGTATGCGAACGTTTATGGCAACTACTACGGAACGCCTCTTGCAAAAATTGAGGAGCGGCGCGGGAAGGGGCAGGATATCCTGCTTGAGATTGATACGCAGGGAGCCCTGAACGTCATGAAGAAGTGCCCCGACGGCATATTCATCTTTCTTCTTCCGCCTTCGCTTGCCGAACTGGAGCGACGCATCCGCGGCCGTGGTACGGAGACAGAGGAGGTTCTTGCAAAACGCCTTAGTGCGGCAACTGAGGAAATCGAGCTCGGCCATAAGTACGGCTATGGGATCATCAACGATACCGTAGCGCATGCCGTTGAACGGATTCAGGCCATCGTGCTTGCAGAGCATTGCAAAAAAGAAAAAGATGAAATGATCGCAGAGGTGTTAAGGAAATGAAAGCTATCAATACGGAAATGAGCATGGTCAATCCTTCGACGGATGCACTGATGAAGAAGGTCGACAGCCGCTACGGGCTCGTCGTACTCGCGGCGAAACGTGCGCGTCAGCTCCTCGACGGTGATGAGGTCAAGGCAGAGCAAGCGCGCTCGACAAAGAACGTGACGAATGCTCTCGAGGAGATTGTCGAAGGCAAGATTTCCTACAGGGTCGCGAAGGAGAACCTCTAAGATGACATTTGCGGGCAAGAACATCGTGCTCGGCGTGACGGGGAGCATTGCGGCGTACAAGGCCGTCGAGATTGCGAGCCGCCTCAAGAAAGCGGGAGCCTCGATTCATGTCATCATGACGCGCGAAGCGAAAGAGTTCGTCACGGAACTTACATTCCGCGAGATCACGGGATGCCCCGTAGCCTCCAATATGTGGGATAAAGTGCATGCCTACAACGTCGAGCACATTGCGCTCGCAAAGCTTGCCGACCTCGTGCTCGTCGCGCCTGCGACGGCGAACGTCATTGCGAAGCTCGCCTGCGGCATTGCGGATGACATGCTGACGGCGACGCTGCTCGCGACGCGCGCGCCTATCGTCGTCGCACCTGCGATGAACACGAATATGTACGAAAATCGCATTACGCAGCGCAACCTTACGGAGCTGAAATCGCGCGGCATGCAGGTCATTGAGCCGGCATCGGGGCAGCTCGCATGCGGTACATCGGGCAAGGGACGGCTCCCGGAGCCACATGAGATCATTGCGGCGTTAGAGGGGCTCATTTGTGCGGGGATGCCTCTTGCCGGAACGCGCATCCTCGTGACGGCAGGCGGCACGATCGAGCCGCTAGACCCCGTCCGCTACCTCGGCAACCGTTCAACGGGGCGCATGGGTTATGCGATCGCAGCGGAAGCAGTACGACGCGGTGCCGCGGTCACGCTCATATCAGGTCCGAGTGTGCTGCCAGAACCTGCCGGCGTATCGCGCACGATGGTCGAAACGGCACGCGAGATGCACGATGCCGTGCTCGCTGCCTACAACGATGTCGATGTCGTCATCAAGGCGGCGGCAGTTGCCGACTACCGCCCAAAGACCGCCGCAAAAAACAAGATAAAGAAGCAGGACGGGGAGATTACGCTGGTGCTCACGCGCAACCCCGACATACTCCTGGAGCTTGGCGAAAAAAAACAGCATCAGATTCTCGTCGGCTTTGCTGCTGAGACGCAGAATATCGAGCGGTACGCGCGGGAAAAGCTCCAAAAGAAAAACCTCGATTTTCTTGTCGCGAATGATGTTTCTGAGAAAGGGGCGGGGTTTGGCGTCGAGACGAACCATGTCAAGCTCTTCTCGGCGGATGGAAGCGTGCAGGAGTACCCGCTGATGCAGAAGCAGGAACTTGCCGGCATCATCCTGGATCACATCGCCGCCTGTCTCGAAGCGTGAACGCATAAAAGCGCAGGCTGCAAAGAAAATCCCAATAAATGTAAAAGGAACCGTCCAACATCGTTAGGCGGTTCCTTTTATGATATATCAGCTTTCTGCTGTGCTGTATGCCATCGTACATCAGATGGCGCGCTCGACCTTGCCGGAACGCAGGCAACGCGTGCAGACGTTGATGCGCTTGACCTCCCCGTCGACCATTGCGCGGACGCGCTGGATGTTCGGCTTCCAGGAACGCTTCGTCTTCAGGTGGGAGTGGCTGACGTTGTTGCCCGTCATCTCGCCCTTTGCGCAAACTTCACAAACATTTGCCATGTGTTACACCTCCTTACTCGCTGGGAACAATTGATCCCAAAACACAATATAAAGCATTTTATCATAAATCAGAATCTCATGCAAGCAGGAAACTTGACAGAATTGGTAAAATATGGTGTAGGTTATTTTACCACTGACCCGATAATAAAGAGATGTTTCTCTTAGAAGGAAAGTGTTATGCAAGACGTGTTTTCGAGTGCGGCGACATTCCTGCCGATTGCGCTGCTCGCATTTTTCTTGATCATCCTGCGCCGCAGCATTTGGGAGACGGCACTTTGGGGGCTTATCGGTGCCTTTGCGGTCGGGATGTTGGCATTTGCTGGCGTACCGGGGAAAATGGCGATTGCCGCTGTGCAAGGCGCGTGTCACTCTGCGCCGATTCTTCTCGTCATATTTCTGACGCTTTTGCTTTACAATGCAGCAGAGAACATGGGGCTTTTTGCGCGGCTTATCGAGTGGCTTCACCGCCAAACGGAGGATCCAGTGCTGCAGGCACTCCTCATCGGCTGGCTTTTCGTTCATCTGCTGCAGGGGGCGTCTGGATTCGGCATCCCCGTGCTGCTCTGCGCGCCGATCCTCGTCAAATGCGGCGTTTCGCCTGCGCGTGCCGTCTTTATCGCACAGCTTGGGCAGTGCTGGGGCAGCACATTCGGGACGTTTGCGCTCGGTTGGGAAGGGCTCTTGACGCAGATGACATTGCAGACGGAGGAGATCGCGGCGCTCGCGATCAGTGTGTCACATCTCTTTGCGCCGATCTGTGTCGTGACGGGCTGGATCATTGCATTCCTCATCGGTGGCTGGTGCGGCATGAAGCAGACGTTCCTGCTCGTGCTCGCTATCGGACTCATCCAATCCATCGTGCAGGATGCCTGCATTGCTTTTTTGAGCGTGAATCCAGCAAATTTCATCGCTGCATCTGCCGGCCTGCTCACATTTTTTCTTTGCCTCCGCGTGCGAGGTGAGACGAACGCGACAGATGAAAAAAAACGCGAGGGAAACCATCGCGCGTTGTGCACGGACATCAAGACGATATGTTTCACTGCGCTCGTCTATGCCGTGCGGCGCACCGTTCTTGCAGGGCTTCCGATCACGCTTCTGCTCGCGATGGCAGCCGTGATGGTGATGACGGGACAGACGCAGGCAGCGGCAAGTGCCATCGCCACACTCGCGGGCAGAAGCTATCCGCTTTTCGCCGCCTACGTCGGCATGCTCGGTTCGTTCCTGACCGCGAGCAACCTTTCTTCGAATATCCTGTTCGGTGCATTTCAGGAGCAGGCGGCAGAGGTGCTGGGACTCAGTGCGATCCCGCTTCTCGCGCTCCAGACGACGGGCGGCGCGATCGGAACGATCCTATCGCCGAGCAATATCCTGCTCGGTACGTCTGCCGTCGACATCGTGGGGCAGGAGGGGCGCATCTTGCGCCGTACGTTCCTTACGGCTGTGCTCTTCGCATTCGGGATAGGGCTTTTCGCCATCGCGTACTTCGACGGATCTGGCTTATTTCTGTGCATATAGCGCGAAGAGCGGGAGGTCATCGTATGCGAGCGCTGTATCGTGGTAGACGCGCGGTGCGATATCGGAATCGATCTTTGTGCGAAAGCCGAGGCTTTCAAGAAAGAGGGCGTCCCATGCAGGGCGACGATGCATGCTGATGCGCAGGCTTCCCTTGATTGCATTGCAAGTGGTGAGCTGTTCCTCCTGCACACCTGCATGGACGGATGCTTGGCTGCCGCTCTTCGAGAAGGTTTGCTCGCCGTAGTCCGAGTCGAAGTTCAGTAGGACGCCTCCCTTTTTGAGCACGCGATGCCACTCACGGTACGCCTGCATGACGTCTGGAAGCGTCCAAGTGAGGTTTCGCGTGACGATGGCGTCGAAGCGCTCCGAGGAAAATGCGAGCTCCTGCGCGTTCATCTTCTGAAACGCCGCGCGCCGACCAAAGGCGAGACTGGCTGCTTTCGCTTCGTGGAGCATCTCCGCCGACATGTCAATGCCCGTCACGGCATGCCCTTCGCCTGCGAGCAGGATTGCGAAAAAGCCGGAGCCTGTGCCGATATCGAGGATGCGCAGATGCTTCTTCTGCGGCAAGTGCTCGCGAAGCACGCCGAGCCATGCTGACGCATTTGGCCCGGATAGCTCCTGATGGCGGTGCGCGCTGAAATCGGCGCTGCGCCCATCCCAATACGCTTCGATCCGTGCGAAGATCGCCTCATATTTATCGGACATTTCTTCATTTCTGCCTTGCATGTGATGCTCCTTGCTGCTTCTGTTCTGCATTCCGATCAAAGGCGTATGCGGGAATGTTTGGATCTTATATCATTATAGTGAATATCATTATAGCGAAACCATCGAAATATTTTAACCCACAGCGGGGGTTTTCTATCCCCAGCTATGGGTTAAAATTTTTAATTCGTTTCGCTATAATAGGCAAAATAGGAATTATGACTGCGGAAAAGAGGGAATGTATTTGATGAGGCACTATGTCCGAAATCGCCTGCTGCAGCTTGTGCCGATTCTCTTCGGCATCACGGTTCTAACGTTTGCCATGATGCAGTTTGCAGCAGGCGACGCCGTCGATATGATTTACGAGCAGTCGGGCGTCGTATCGGAGGAGATCAAGGCGGAGAAGCGGGCGGAGCTCGGGCTCGATCAGCCGCTTCCCGTACAGTACGGCCGATGGGCAGAGGGGGTTCTGACAGGCGACCTGGGTCGCTCTTACATTTCGGGCAAGCCCGTTTGGGAAACATTCACCGAGAAGCTGCCGAATACGGCGCTGCTGATGGTTGCGTCCGTTCTTGTGACGCTTCTTTTTGCCGTGCCGCTCGGCGCGATCGCCGCCGTCTTTCGGGGAAGTCTGTTCGATGCAGTGGTTCGCAGCGTCACTTTCGTTGGGAGTGCGCTGCCGAATTTCTTCGTCGGGCTTCTACTACTTTACTTTTTTTCACTCAAGCTCGGCCTTCTGCCTGTCATGGGGAGAACGGAGGAGCCAGCAAGCCTCATCCTGCCGACGCTCACGCTCGTTTCCGCGATGGGCGCAAAGTACACGCGGCAGATTCGGGCCGCCGTCCTCGATGAGCTTGGAATGCCTTACGTGCTCGGTGCGCGCGCACGCGGCGTCGCAATGTGGCGCATTTTATGCTTTAGCGTGATGAAGTCGGCGTTTCCGATGATCTTGACATTGCTCGCGCTATCGGTTGGCTCACTTCTCGGTGGCACAGCGATTGTCGAGACACTCTTTCTGTGGGACGGTGTCGGCAAGATGGCGGTCGATGCGATCCTCATGCGCGACTACCCGCTCATCGCCGCCTACGTCGTATGGATGGCGATCCTCTACGTTGCAGTGAACCTCGCGGCCGATCTTGTCTCGATGTGGGTCGATCCGCGCATGCGCATGGAGGAGCGCAGTGAGAAGGAGGGGGGCGCATGAGATGCTGTGAATGGCAGTCCCTTTTTCCGTATCTTCTTATGACCGGCGCGCTCCTCGCAGCCGTGATCCTCGCGCCTGTGCTCGCACCATGCGATCCGTACGCGCAGGATCTATCGGCGGCGCTTTCGCCTCCGTCTGCTACGTATCTTCTCGGCACGGATTCCTATGGCCGCGACGTTTTTTCGCGCGTCCTCGTCGGCGCGCAGACGACACTCGGTGCGACGCTTGTACTCGTCGCCGCTGCTGCGGTTTTTGGCTGTGTGGCTGGTGCAGCGGCAGGATTTTGCAGCGGATGGGTACGCACGGCGATCATGCGTGCCGCAGATGTATTTCTCGCCTTTCCCGCGCTCGTCTTTGCCGTCGCATTGGCGGGCGTGCTTGGCGGAGGACTGTTTCATGCGGCACTTGCGCTCGCGGCCATGAGCTGGCCAAAGTACGCCCGGCTCGCTTGCGCGCTCACGCGTTCCCTGTGCGCGATGCCTTTTTTGGCGGCAGCACGGATGGCAGGGGCGGGGCGCGGGAGCGTTCTTTGGTACCACGTCCTGCCAAATATAGGAGGGCCGCTTCTCGTTACAGCGACACTCGATATTGGCACGGCAAGCATGGAGCTTGCGGGGCTTTCGTTCCTCGGACTTGGTGCAACGCCGCCGACGGCGGAGTGGGGCGCGATGATGGCGAACGGACGAAGTCTATTGCAGACGGCGCCGTGGGTCATCCTCGCGCCGGGAGCCGCGCTCTTCCTGAGCGTAGCCGTTTTCAATCTGCTCGGCGATGCGATGCGCGATGCACTTGATACGCGCTGTGATCAATGAGATACTACGTTGAATGGAGCATGACGATGAAGCGAAATGGTATGTGGGTTGCTGCTCTTCTCCTGCTTTGCACGATGATTTTGGGCGGCTGCGGCAAGGCGAATACAGCACAGGAAAAGACGTTTTCCTACGGCACGATGGCATACGGTACAGCGATGGAGAACGTTGGCACGAATCCGCACGAAGCGTATACGGGATGGAGCACGCTGCGCTACGGCATCGGTGAGACGCTCTTTCGCTTCGATGACAGGATGGAGCCCATGCCGTGGCTCGCCGCGCGATACGAGCAGGTGGATGACAATACGGTGCGCATCTTCATCCGCGACGATGTGACGTTTTCAAACGGCAGGAAGGTCACGGGCGAAGCGGTGAAAGCTTGCTTGGAAGATCTCGTGGAAAAGCACGACCGTGCGCCAAAAGACCTTAAGATGGATCGCATCGAGGCGGAGGATCAGACGGTGACGATCCACTGTCTCGAAAAAGTTCCGGCGCTCCGAAATTATCTTGCGGATCCCTACGCCTGCATCATCGACATGGAGGCGGGCGAGCATGATCGCATCGTCGTCGGCACGGGACCGTACGTGGCAGAGCGCGTGACCGATACGGAGCTCGATCTCGTAAAGAACAGGAATTACTGGGGCGGGACGAAGCCGAAGCTCGACCGCATCGTCGTGAAGAGCATCACCGACGGCGACACGCTGACGATGGCACTCCAAAACGGCGAGATCGATGCGGCACAGGGGCTTCCTTATGCGAGCTTGCCGCTTTTTCGGAACGCACCCGAAAAATTCAAGATGAGTCAAGCGGAGACGTCGCGCACGTATCAGGCTGCGTTTAACTTCAAGACGCCTGCGCTGCAGGATGTGCGTGTGCGCCGTGCCATCTGCATGGCGGTAGACAAGGAGAACTTTTCCAAGGTGCTTCTGCATGGAAACGGTGTGCCTGCCGTCGGCCCGTTCCCCGGAAATCTCGCGTACGGCGACGCGGCAGTAAAGGCACCCAAGTACGATCTGGTGGGTGCGCGCACACTGCTTCGCGAGGCGGGCTATGAGGATACGGACGGTGACGGGTACGTCGAAAAGGACGGCAAGCCGCTTGAACTTCGCTATCTTACCTACACCTCGCGGCAGGAGCTTCCGCTTCTCGCCGAGATGCTTCAGGCGAGTCTCAAAGAGATCGGTGTGAAGCTCACGGTCAACGCGACGGACAACTATCGGACATTTCTCAAAAACGGCGCATTTGACATCTTTTCAAATGCGATCGTGACAGCACCAACAGGCGATCCAGAATACTATTTGAGCGGGCATGTGCTGGCAGGAGCGGTCGAAAATAAGGGCGGCTATGAGAATGGACGCCTTTCCGCTCTCGCCGAGCAACTTCATAATACGTTCGGTGCGGCAGACCGTGCGGCGCTTGCCATACAGATGGAACAGCAGATACTGGATGACTGCGCGATTCTCTACGCCGCACATCTTCGCATGACTTTTGTCGTGAAGACAGGGGTCATGGGATTCACGGCACATCCGTCCGACTACTATGAGATTACTTCGGAGCTGGATAAGGCGAATGAGTAATATTGTAGAAGCAGAAAACCTGAGTGTCTCGTATGCGGGAAAGGCGGCGCTTCGTTCCGTTTCGTTTGCGGTCGGTGAGGTCGAGACACTCGCTGTCGTCGGCGAATCGGGCAGCGGGAAGAGCACGCTGCTTCGCGCGATCATGGGTCTCCTTCCGCGCAGTGCCTTCCGCGAAGGGATGCTTCGCATGGAGGGGTGCGATCTCGCAGCACTTTCGCCGCGCGAGCATCGCGCTGTCTGCGGCAGGGGCGTCACGATGGTCTTCCAGGATTCGGGCGCTTCGTTCTGTCCTGTCCGCACCGTCGGCGCGCAGATCGTGGAAGCTGTGCAGTCGCACGAAGCGGACGCAAAGAAGTCGATTATGGAACGGGCATCGTCGCTCATGGGAGAGATCGGGCTCGATCCGTCCGTCCTTTCGGCGTATCCATTTGAGCTGTCGGGAGGCATGGCGCAGCGTGTCGGCATCCTTGCGGCCATGGTGCTCGCGCCACGCCTCCTGCTTGCCGACGAGCCGACGGCATCGCTCGACTGCCATGCGCAGGAGCAGGTCTTGGATTTGCTGCTCAGGCTGAAGGCATCCCATCCCTTTAGCATGATCCTCGTCACGCACGATATGGGCGTTGCGCGGCACATGGCGGATCGCATCCTCGTCATGCGGGCAGGGAAGATTGTCGAAATAGGCACGCGCAAGGAAATCTTTGCGGCGCCGAAGTGTGCCTACACGAAGGCACTTCTTGCAGCGATGCCCATGATACGGAAAGGAACCGGAAAAGATGGAATCTGTGATTGAGGTCACGAACCTGCGAAAGTTCTATGCTGCACGATTTGGTAAAATGGGCGGGACGCGCGGCATTCGAGACGTCTCCTTTTCGATCCGCGCGGGCGAGTGCGTCGGACTCGTCGGCGCGTCGGGCTGCGGCAAGAGCACAACGGCGCGACTCATTTTGCGCCTCTTGGAGCCGGATGCGGGGACGATTCACCTCATGGGGCGTGACGTCACACATGTGCGTGGGACGGAGCTCCGCGCGGTCTACGATGCGGCGCAGCTCATTTTTCAGCAGCCGCGCGAGTCGTTCGATCCTCGCAGAACGCTCGGATGGAGCGTCGCCGAGCCGCTTTGTACGCGCGGCATAGCCAGCAAAGAGCGCATTCGGCGCGTGCGCTCGCTTTTGCATGAGGTCGGATTGGGAGAGGAAATCGCCCTGCGCTATCCGCATGAGGCGAGCGGCGGCGAATGTCAGCGGGCAGCGCTTGCCCGCGCGCTCGCTGCTGGGCCTCGGCTCCTTGTCTGCGATGAGATTACGAGCGCGCTCGACACGATTATGCAGGTGCAGATCGTACAGATCGTAAAAGATCTTTGCAGAAAGAAAGGTCTCGCATGCCTATTCATCACGCATGACCGCGCGCTGCTCGAAGGACTTGCCGAGCGCATTCTGCAAATGGAGGATGGGAGAATTGCCGTGCAGCCTTAGTGTAATAATTCGTATAATAAAAATTCATTTTTAATCGCACGAAGGATCGATTAAGAAGGAAGAGAATTCATTCGATAAAATAAATTGGATACTAGCGATTTTTAACTCGGTAGAGGCTTTCCTGCCGAAGTGCGGGCAAAAAAGATGTGTCAGGATGGAAGCACTGGATGTATCCTTGCTATCTCGACTAGAGCGGAACGCCGTAGTCAAAATAGCCCTATTTCGTATATGCAGGAAGGATCATAACAAGCTTGTTGGGGCGAGACCAAGAAGGAGCTCGGCCCGAAGGAAAAAGAGGAAGATTTTGAGACGAAGAGGAGCATACCGAAGGCACAAGCAAAGCCGTTTCTCCATAGTGGGGTATACGGCCCTGCTTTTCACGGCCATGGCAGGGATGGCAGGCGCGGAGCCGAAGGCAACACATGCAGGAATGCCTGCTGTCATGGAACCGAAGCCGACAGATACAGCACAGGCTGCTGTTTCCGCACCAACCCAGAATGAAGCCAAGGTCACGATCAGGCAATACCGTTTTGACGGCACGTGGCCGCTCAAGCAAAAGGAGCTTATGGGACCGCTCGCGGACACGATCGGAAAATCCGTGACGTTTGCGGATCTCGAAAAGACGGCGACCGATCTCACGCATCTCCTGCGCAGGAAAGGCTATCTCGTCGCGACGGCCTACATCCCGATGCAGGATTTCGCAGATGGCACGGTGCATCTTGCCGTGATGATCGGGACTTTCGATGGGACGATCATCGAGAATAAGACGGGCGCGGCGGATCGCGTATTGAAACGTGAAATCCACTCCGTACGAAAGGGACACTACATCGAGCGCGATCCGTTGGAACGCGGCATCCTCATCGCGGGCGACCTTCCGCGCACAGACATCAAGGCGTTCCTGAAGGCGGGCAAGGAGCGCGGCACGTCCGATCTCGTCCTGCAGGCGGAGCGCAAAGGCGAGGATTTCTGGGGATATGCGGGCTTCGACAACGGTGGCTACCGCTACACGGGAAAGTACCAGTACAGCCTGTTCATGAACTATGCGAATCCGTTTCACGCGGGCGACCTGCTTTCGATCGGCGGGGTATTCTCGGCGCAGGCGGGAGGTATGTGGAGCGGATCGATCTCATGGCAGAGCCCGATCCTAGTGCAGGGGCTGCGGCTTGGCATAAGTTACGGGCGTTCGCATTACGCGCTCGGCGGATCGTATGCGAGCCTTGATTACGCAGGGCAGTCGGATACGTTCAGCACGTGGCTGCAGTACAGTCTGCACAGAAGCAAGCCGTCGAGTGTCTATGCGTTGCTGCGCTACGACAACAAAAAGCTCTCGGACGGATCCGATGCCTATGATTTCCATACGCCAAAGACGGCTAGCGAATGGACGGTCGGCATAAATGGTGACGCAGAGGATAAATGGCACGGCGGCGGCAAGAACAACTACAGCCTGACCTACACGTGGGGGGATCTCTCCATCGATGACGAGCTGAGCTACGTGACGGACATGGCGCCGCTTGGCCCGCATACGTCGGGCGGGTTCGGCAAATGGAACTTCATGCTGACGCGCGACCAGCGCATTTCCGAGCGCGAGTCGCTCTGCCTCTCGTATCAGAGACAGTGGGCGCGCAAGAACCTCGATTCGTCGGAGAAGCTCTCGCTTGGCGGACCGTACGGCGTGCGCGCCTATCCCATCGGCGAAGCGTCGGGCGACGATGGCTGGCTTTGGAGCACCGAGTACCGCAACACGTTGCCTAAGAAGGAAGGCGCGTCGGATATCTGGCAGCTGATTGCCTTCGTGGATGGTGGCCACGTTGGACTCTATCACGATTCGCGCGGCGACTACACGGGAAGCCGCTCGCTCTATGGCATGGGCATCGGCATCAACTGGAGCCGAAAGAGTCAGTGGGTCGGCCGTCTTCACTATGCGTGGCGCTTAGGACCAGAGCATGCAAAGGATTCCCGCGAGGATTCGCGTGGCAGGCTTTGGTTTCAGCTTTATCGCTTGTTTTCATGAAAATGAAACTGTACATAAAAGTAAGAGATTGCAGCTTGGATAAGGAGATCGAATGATGCGCATGACAAGAAAACGGACTCGTAGGCTGCGTCGCAAGAAGGAGTTTGGCTCGCAGATTCTGCGCCGCAGTGCAGGCCTGCTCCTCGGCGCAGGCCTGCTATTTGGTTCTTCGACGCAGACCCTTGCGATGCCGCAGAGCGGACAGGTCGCGGCAGGTGCGGCAGACATCGCGCGCAATGGCGCGGAGATGGCGATCCGTCAGATGACGCAGAATGCCGTTATCAACTGGCAGTCGTTCGGTATCGCAGCCGGCGAACGCGTGAATATTCTGCAGCCAAACGCACAGGCCGCACTCCTCAATCGCGTGGTGGGCAATGATCCCTCCGCGATTTTTGGCGCACTCGCAGCAAATGGCCGCGTCTTCGTCGTGAACCCTGCCGGCGTGCTCTTTGCGCCGGGCTCGCAGGTCAACGTCGGTTCGCTCGTTGCTTCGACGCTCAAGATCCGCGACGCGGATTTCATGGCGGGCCGCTACGCCTTTGCCGGCAATGCGCATAGCGGCAAAGTGCTCAATCAGGGCAAACTCATCGCGGAACATGCGGGCGCGGTCGCGCTGCTCGCACCGCAAGTCGAAAATGACGGTGTCATCGTCGCGAAGAAGGGCAAGGTCGAACTTGCTGCCGGCACGAAGGTGGCACTCGACTTTACGGGGGACGGAACGGTTTCCGTACTGCCTTCGCAGGAAGCGATCGACGCCGCCGTGACGAACAAGGGACTCGTCGAGGCGGACGGCGGTCTTGTATTTCTTACGGCACAGACGGGGGAGAACCTCATTGGCTCCGCCGTCAATCAGGACGGCATCGTGCGAGCTCGCTCGCTTGACGGAAAGACGGGAACGGTACGGATGACGGCAAACGATGTCCGGCTCGGCAGCGGCTCTGCGACGGACGTCACGGGCGCACAGGGCGGCACGGTCGAAGCTGGAGGCGGCTGGCAGGGATCGGGCTCGCTTTCCCATGCGAAAAACGTTACGATGGAGCAAGGCGCAAAGATTGATGCGTCGGCGAAGCAGGACGGCGGCGCGGGCGGCGTGGTCACGCTTTGGTCGGACGGTGAGACGAAGTTCGCGGGCAAGATCATGGCGCGCGGCAAGGGCGCGGGGGCAGGCGGCAGCATCGAGACGTCGGGGCATCGCCTCACCGTCGAAGGGCTCGCGTCGGCAGCGTCCGACAGCGGCAGGGCGGGCAAGTGGCTGCTCGACCCGGCAAACGTCTTCATCGAAGCAGACAGCGTTACGCCGGCGCAGGCGGTTTCGGGCGGCACGAATACCTATACGGCAGATGATACGAAAATCCATGCGTCGCAGATCGAATCGGTGCTCAATACAGGTACGGACGTTGAGATCGTCACGGGCTCGCCGACGAGTGGCCCAGAAGGCAACATCACGGTCAATGCACCGATTCACAAGACAGCGGGAAGCGACGCGAAGCTCACGCTCAAGGCGTGGCATAATATCGTTGTCAATCAGGACATTGCATCGACTTCGGGCAAGCTTGGCTTCGACTTTCTTTCCGCTTCCGACGATAAGAACGGCGGCGGCTACATCCGTGTCAATGCCGTTCATCTCAATACGAACGGCGGGAATCTCCTGCTTCACGGCGGTACGAACCGCGATGGCGTTGACTACGCGTCGAGCTCGTGGGATGCGGCAGGCATCCTGCTCAACGGGACGACGATCGATACGAGTGGCGGCTCCGTCATACTGAAGGGCGTCACGAATCATGCCGGACATGGCGGCGTCCAGCTTGATGGAGCAACTATCACGGCAGGAAATACGGGTACAATTCAGCTTGTTTCGCGCAATGACGGCGGAGGGGACGATCTGTCGATGGATTCCGCCTCGCACTTGCAGGCGGGCAGGATTGTGCTTGCTGCTGACAAAACGAAGCTCGAAGGCGCGTTCCAAGGGATCGATTCTTCGCTCACGCCTGCGCCGGCGGCTGGTGCAACGGCAGAAATCACCGTCGCGCCGCGCACGGCAAGCCGCAACGTCAGCATCGGCGGCACGGGCACGAATGCGCTCAATCTCCCCGCTTCCTTCCTCGACGGAACGAAGGTGACGGGATTTGATGCGACCGCAATCGGTGCAGATGATGGCACGGGCACGGTCTCCATCGACGCGGCAGTCCATGCAGCGGGCAACCTCAAACTCCGGTCCCCGCATGGCAAGGTCGCAGTCAATCAGGCGGTCACGGTCGATCCCGGTCATGCACTGACGGTTGCAGCAGGCACTGAGGTCAAGGCACCGGGCAAGATTACGGCAGAGAAAGTAAATCTTGAGGCGGATGACGCGAAGGTCGAGCTCACGGCGGCAAACGAGATCCAGACGGTTACAGGCAAGGCGGGGAGCCTCGCGCTCAAGAATGCGGTCGACATCGCGCTCGGCAAGGCGGGTACGCCGTCAGAAGGCCTCACACTGAAGTCCGGCGCGAGCGAGGTGGAATCGGCGGGTGACATCACGGTTGCGGGCGACGGCGTTGCGTCGACGGGGACGGGAAGCCTAGCCTTCACGACGAGCACGGCAAAGCATGTCAGGCTCGAGCAGAACACTAAGATCAAGGGCACGGGGACGAACCAATTCGACCTTAAGGTCAGGACGGGAACGCTGGATCTCGCTTCGGGTGTGAAGATCGATGCGACGGGCGGCAAGGCCGACTTCGCAATCAACAAAATCAACCTTCCCGGAACGGAAACCGACCTCATTCAGAGCACGGACGGCGAAGTCAAGATCGATACGGCCGCAGCAGGCGGCGTGATTTCGATCGGTACGGCGACTCCGTCGGGGCTCGCTTTGGCTCGTCTTGATTTCATTGCCGCCGGCGCGAAAAACGTGGGCATTGGTTCGAAGGATACGGGCACTGTGACGATCGGAACGGCATCGGCATCGTCGCCGCTCGCCGTGGAGAGCGGCACGGGCATCGCATTGGAAGGCGGTACGGCAGGGACGGCCAATAAGGACTTCTCGCTTCGTGCGCCTTCGATTGCCTTTACGGGCGCACAGAGTCTCTCGGCTGGTTCCGGCAGCCTTACGCTTGAGGCAGACACGATCACGAACTGGGCGAATGCGATGCCGTCGGGGACGGGAACCATCACGGTAAAACGCAAGACGAAGGGCTCGGACTACACGATTGGCGGCACAGGCACCTATCTTGACAATACGGCACTCGCTAAGCTCAAGGCAGGCGGGTTCCATAACGTAGTCATTGGCGATAAGACGGATGCGGGCAAGCTGACGATTTCTTCCATCACGGATCTGCCGATCTATACGAGTCTTCTTTCCAAGGGCGGCATCCATTTCGACGGGCCGATCACGTCCGGCGAAGGCGCGGGAAAGACCCTCGTCGCCTACTCGGAAAACGGCATGACGGAAGGCGCGGGCAGTCCGCTTGCCGTCGACGATGTCCTGCTTTGGGGCAAGGGCGACTTTGTGCTTGACACGGTGCAAAACAAGATTCGTCATCTCGCGACAGATCTCTCCGATGGCAGGCTCGCACTATCGAATCTTGGCAGTCTCCAGACGGCAAGCGTCCAAAATCGCAATACGAATATGGCAGTTGCCGGCGTAGAGGCGAAAAATGTAAAGCTCGATGTCAATAGCGGCACGCTTGATATCGCGGAAAAGCTCAAGGCGACGGAGAAGGCGGATCTGAAGTCGGATTCCATGACGTTTGCACTAGGCAAGCTTGAGACGAAAAAGCTTCGCCTCAACAAGCAGACGGATACCGCGGATATCCAAATCGGCGGAACGGCATCCGGCGCATGGAATCTGAACGGCAGCAAGTTCGACGATCTAAAAGTCGGTGGATCGGACTACCATGGGAACGTCCATGTCGTTGATACGACCTTTGCAGGCAATGCGGACATCGAGACGCATGATACGGCTGTGCCGAGCGGCAAGGGCAATGTCACGATGACGGGCAACAATCTCGTCGGCACGACGGCAGAGCCGAAGAATATGACGATCACGGCAGAGGGTGCGAAGCTTCCCGGCGCGGGCGACAAACTCGAAGTCAATAAGCTCACGCTGAATCTCAAGGGCGGGCTCGACCTCGGCAACGGCAGGGTCAAGGGACACGGTGAGCTCAAGCTCGGCGGCGTCGGTGCGACGCAGAATATCTTTGTAAGCGATACGTACAACCGTGTGACCGACCCGAATCCGGGCGGCTATAAGGTCTCTTATGGTACGGTCAACAACGTTCTTGCCGGCTTTGATGCGATCAACCTGGAAGGGCATCGGGACGTCTTCTTTGATGCGGGCGCGCTCAAGGCATCCATCAACGTCAAGGCGGCTCGCGACATTGTTGTACGCGATGACGTCAACGTGAATGGTGCGGCTTCAACTGTAACCTTTGAGGCGGGACGCAACTTTAAGCTCGAAGACAATAAAAAGATTGATGTTGCGGGCGCGAAGAAGGAAACGGTGTTCAACGTCACCGCAAACCAGGATATTACATTCGGACAGAATGCAAAGGTCGAGCTCAAGACGCCGACAGGCATCGTAAAGCCGAGCGTCACAGCAAATCTGAAGACGGAAAATGGCAAGGTGACATTTGGACAGAATGCTTCGTTTCGGATCCATACCAATGAAGCGGGAAGACTCGACGTCCAAGCGAAGGAAACAAAAGTCGAATCGGGCGCTGAGATCGATACGGGCGGTGCAGGCACGTTTGCACTCAGCACGGATAAGCTGACGGATGCGACGGCGGGCACGAGCCCTAGCATTAAGGGCAAGGGTACGCTCGCCATTCAGCCGCTCACATCGGGGCATGCGATGCACATCGGCGACGGTGCGACAGCTTCGGCGGGAGAACTCGTCGTCACGAGCGACCAGCTCAACGGGCATCTTTTCGGGCAGGACTTCGTGAAGATGTTCCTCGGTTCCCATACGGATGCGCCGGGCAAGGCAGGCGTCGTAACCGTTGACGGGCTCAACCTGCAAAAGGCGTCGGGCAAAAAGGCAGTGGATGTCAGTCTCGCTGCAGGAAATGAGGTCAAGATCGGCGCGAGCGGCATGGCACTCGGCGACGGCGCGCGTCTCAACGTGCGTACGGACAAGCTCAGCAATCGGTCCGTCGGCACTGCAGCACGCGGCAAGATCTCCGTCGGCAATATGAGCTCGCTCCACGTCTACGTCAACAATATCGACGATCTGCAGGCGAGCGCCGGTGCGCCGGCTGTCGTCGGAAGCGGCGGCATCCTCGGGCTGCGCACGCTCGATGCGGGCAGGACACTCGCGCTTGGTGACGGCGTGACGGGCGACATGAAGATCACGAACAGCTTCATGAAGAACGTCGTCGGCAATGGCTTCAGCGAGTATGACTTCGGACAGGGCGGTGCAGACGGCGGCACGACGCAGGAAACGATCCATGTCGGAGACTTCGATCCCGGCGCAGATCGCAGCAAGCATACGTATCTTACGGCAAATCACATCGAGATCAAGGGCAAGTTCGTCCAGCACGGCACGGACAGCGTCATCCTTCGCTCGCGCGGTGACGTGAAAGAAGATGCTGCGGCCTCGCTCGAGGCGAAGAACCTGCGCCTCGAGTTCAAGGGAACGTATACGCTTGACAGCAAGAACAACAAGATCGGGACAATCGCAGCGAATCACGTCGGCGATGTCGCGATCACGTCGGATAAGCTTACGGTCGGTACGGTCACCCAGCCGGAAAAGATTGACAGCACGACGGTCACGATCCATCAGGCACCGCTGTATGGACTCAAAAGCACGGGCAATATCAAGCTCACGACGGACAGCCTGACGCTCGATAAAGAAATTCAGAGCACGGTCTCGGGCGCTTCTGCAGGTACGAAGACACTGACGATCGAGCAGAAGACGCCGTCCAGGGCACTCTACCTTGGCGCGGAGAACACGGCAGGTCTTTCCATCAAGGCGGACGCGCTCAGCGGCGCAAACAAGAAGATCGCAGACGGATTTAAGGAGATCGAGCTTGGACGTGCGGACGGCACGGGCAAGGCGTACGTTTCGGGAGAAGTGCATCTCGACAATCCGACGACGATCAATGGCCTCGGCGGGGTCGAATTCACGGGCGGGAAGATCGTCGGAAACAACAAGGATGTTGGGATTCGCGGCAAAAGGTTTAAGATGGATGCGGCGAGTGAGCTCACAGCAGGCTCTGGAAACCTTATGATCGCGGCCGACACGCTCGACATTGCGGGTGCACCGAACGGAAGCGCACGCGTGTACGGTTCTGGCAGGCTCAATGTCAAGACGCTCGATACGGCACGCGACCTTTACCTGCAGAAGGGAGCCAAGACGACGGATCCCGATGCTCTCGGCGGGCTCAATCTGTTCTCCGAGTACTTTGAGGATGATGATCCGGCACATGACGTGACGGATACGCGCGTTTTCCGTGACGGATTCTCGCTTATCACGATTGGTGACGAGAATGCAACCGGCAACCTCGTGCAGAGCGGTACGGTCGGCTTCACGGACCCGGTCAACATTGTGCAGGCACTTCATAGTGCTGCGGGCGGCGTAACGGTCAGTGGCTCGATTGACACGCATGGCAATGACTATTCGATCAAGAGCCGCAAGGTCACGTTCTCGAAGGTGCATATCATCAATTACAAAGGAGATCCGGGCACCGGACCGAACGCTAGTCCGTACACCTACATTACGACAGATGAATTTGTTGTCGATGACGACAGCCATATCACGAGTGACGGCGTCGTCAAATTTTCGACGTATACGCCGGAAAAGAAGATTGACTTTGACACACCTGCGGCGTCAGCCGGCATAAATGATCCATTGAAACTCGACCCAAAGATTTTCTCGGGAACGGGTCTCCTCCGCACCGGCACGATAAACGGGCATCCCGTAAGATTCCAAAACATCATCATCGGGGATGCTGGGGCTGGGGATATCAATCCTTCAGGACTCCGTGTCGGCAAGGGACTCACCGATGCGGTCACGCTGAAGTCAGGCGGCAAGGTCAGCGGAACGGGTGCAGCCACGGGCATTGATAAGCTCAATATCGAGGCGAACGAGGTCTCGCTCACCAATGAAAACAATCGGATTGGAAGCATCGGCAAGGTCAAGAGCGCGGGGAAATTCGAGCTCACGACGAAAGGCGGTGTGAAGCTCGATGGCTCCGTCGAAGCAGGGGCAGGAAAAGTCAAAATCACGAACAAGGATTCCGGCAATGTCATACTCGGCGAGCATGCCACGATTGCGACGACGAATAACACACCTGTCTACATCACGGCAGAAAATGGTCATTTCATCAACAACAGCACGAGCTCGAACCCCATTTCGGGCGGCAGGTTTGCGATCTCGACGAAGGATTCTGTCGGGGACAAGGAGGGCACGCTCAATCTGTACCTCAACTTCCATCGCTACGGTACGGCGTATGGCACGGAAAGCATTGCAGGCTATACGACAGGAAATGGATTCTTCTACTATGACCGCCCAACGGTCAGGATATACAGCGAGCGTCCGTACGGTGATGCGAATACGGCGTTCTTTACGAACGCAAAGTATCGGTTTGAAACGCAGCGTGTCGGCAACGAGTCAGCGGCCGATAAGGCAGCGCGCGATGCGCATGATGCGACAGCGCTGCATGCTTTGGAAACGCGCATCAAGGCAAATGGATACGGAACGACGGATTGGGCGCATCTTGACGGCAGTACCCATGCGAATGCAAATGTCGATGGCACCCTGCGCGCAGGAATGGGCGAATTCGGCAGCGAAGTCGCGGCAGGAGGAAAGAACCAAGTCGTGGCATTCAACAGCAATGCCACATCGAATCCGCTAAATTACAAGGTCGAGCTGGAGTATCGCGTGACGCCGCGTGAGCTCGCGCTGACAGCGAAAAGCAGGACGAAGACGTACGACGGTGTTTCGTACACGAACGGCGAAGGCTACACGGTTTCCGGGCTTACGAACGGCAATACCGAAGCGGGTGTCATCACGATGCATCGGCTCAAGTATGGCACGCTTGCCGTACCGAAGAATACGGACGGCACGATGAAGAAGAACGCCGAAGGCGCGTTTCACGCCGGAACGTACGGCATCGGCATTGCAGGCAGCGACGTCACGCTCAAGAATCCGGACTACCGCATCCAGTTCGTTGACGGCACCCTGACGGTCAACAAGAAGGCGATCACCGTAAAGCCGGACAATGCGACGCACGTCTACGGCGATTTGCCCGACTCGCTTCCAGGCGGTCTTGCGGCGGGCAGCATGCTTGCGGCAGGAGATACACTTCAGGGACTCCGTGTACGCAATACCGGCTCGGCGGACGTCGGCAGCTACTCGAATGTGCTCACGGCGACGGGGGCGCATATCAGAAATGCAGCAGGCGTCGACGTGTCGAACGACTATGCGGTCACAAGCGGCACGGCAAACCTTAGCATTACGCCGCGCACGGTCTATATCGATGCGGGGGCGAAGGAACGCACGTACGGTGAGGCAAACTCGTCTGCTGCGTATCCGCACGGGCAGTACAGCGTCCGCAAGGCGGACGCGACGACGGGACTCGTCTACGGCGATACCATCGCAAGCGTGACGGAAGGCATTTCGCCATCGCTGACGAACACCTCGGACGCGGGTATGTATGTGGGAGCAGTCACGGCAAGCGGCGCATCGCTCCTCGATCCATCGAAGAACGGCAACTACAACTTTATCTATACGCCGGGTGAATTCATCATCAAGAAAAAGATGGTCACCGTCAAGGCGAACGATGCAACGGCTTCCTATAACGGCACGGCGTATACGGGCAACAACGGCGCGACGTACACGGGCTTCCTGTTCGGGCAGACGGAAAACACAGCGGCCGGCATGGCAGGTGCGCTTTCCTATGCGGCAAAGGGTGCGGACGGAAGCGCGGCAGTCCATGCGGGCAGTTACGACCTAGGCGTCACGGGCAATCTTTCCGCGACGAACTACGACTTTCAGTATGAAACGGGCAAACTGACGATCACGCCGCTTGCGCTGACCGTCAAGGCAAGCGACAAGATGCGTCTCTACGGGCAGGATAATGGCACATTTGTGGGTGCGGTTGTCGCAGGCATGCTTGCCGCCGGCGATACGCTTGGGCATCTCAATATCACGACGCCTGCTACGCACGCGAGTGATGCCGGCAGCTACGCCATAGCAGTGAACCCGGCCGGCGTTACGTTTGGCGCAGGGTCGCATGCAAAGGCAGGCGACTACACGATCACGACGCAAAGCGGCACCCTGACCGTAATCCCGCGTCCGTTGACGCTCTATGCAGGCAGAAAGACGCGTGCGTACGGGGCGGCGAATTCGACGGCACAGTATGCACCCGGCTCGAGCAAGTTCCGTGCAGATGGTCTTGTAAACGGCGATACGATTCGCGATGTGCAGGAGTACATCGATGCGAATGCGACGCTTACGGCAGACGCAGGTACGCCTAACCTCGCCGTTTCCCTTTTGGATGCGGGCGGCAACGCGCATCTTGTATTTGGCAAGGGAAAGGCATCGAACTACGCGATTTCGTATGTCGATGGCAAATTTTCGATTCTGCCGCGCCTCGTTTACATTGGGGTGAAAGATGCATCGCGTAAATACGGCGAGCCGAATCCGGCTGCCACTGCGTATGTACAGGCACCTACGGAAGACACGGGACTCGTCTTTGGCGCGCAGATCATAGGGCTTTCGGCTTCATACGATGCTTCGATGGGAGCACGCGCAAGTGCAGGAAAGCATGCGGGCGTCATTCATCCTTCGACGGATTGGACGCTCACGGGCGGCAATATGGCGAACTATCGCTTCCAGTATAAGCCGGGCGCACTGACGATTCAGGCAGCGGGTTTTCCGCCGAACACGCCAGAAGGTCGTGCGACGCAGGGAGCGATGTCGGCAATGAGCACAGTCAATCACGCAGTGAGCGGCGGATCTTCCGTATCGGGCGGCAGTTTTTTGCATGGTGTGCCAATCGGCTCGATCCCATCGGGCGGCGGAAACGTTCGATGGAATCCCTCCGGCATTCCCCGTATGGGGGCGAGTGGAACGGCATCGCCGGATAGCGTGGCAAACTCGTTGATCCCGACGACGCCGGGCAACGTCGCGATCCAGATTGGCGATCATGCCATGCAGCATCACGTCGCAATTGGGACTGATGGAAGCATTCGCGTGCAGCTCGGTCGCAGCGGACGTGGTGCAGGCGGCATTGGCGGCTCGGCGAGTGGGACGAGCGGCTCTACGGGGACGATGGGCAGCACTTCGAGCAGCACGCGTGGTTCTTCCGATGCTTCCAACGGGACACCAAGTAAATCGATGCGTTCCTCAATGTCGAGTACGGGCGACAATGCTGGCTACGATACACTGGATATGGGCGGCGCAGAAGAAGTGCACGGCAAGAAGAAGAACGTGATCCCCGTTCTCTTTACGGATGGTGAATCGAAACGCCTTGATGGCATGTACCAGGTGGACTACAGTTCACAGGAACTCTCCATCATTCCCTCGACGGAGAAGGCTCCAATTCCTTCTCCGGATGAGCTCGTCAACGGCGTTGAGAACGCTTTCCGCCTTGCATATCAGCAGCAAGGCGGCGAGTATGAGATCTTGTTCGGGAATGGCATCGTTGCCATCGTTCCGAAGAACAAAATGGCGTATGATCTCATTCATTCCGATGATCGTGCAGCAGAGCGTGCCTTGCTCGCGACGGGCGTCGTGACTGCCATTGAAGAGATGGGGGTCATGCCGGAACAGATTCGTGCCGTCTACATCTACACTGAGTACAAGAATTTGGGCAATGCATAAACAACCAAAAGCAGCGCATGGGAATTTCCCATGCGCCATTTTTTACATGTCTTTAAGGAAAATGTTGCATATATGCCGCATATTCGTTAAAATAAATAAGGAGTATTATGGTCAAATCCCATAACACAGCAAATTTAGGAGGAAATGGATCCATGCTAATAGGAAGCCTCGGAAAATTGGATCAGGGGTATGTGACACTTCCTCATTCCATTCGCAAGGCGCTCGAATACCTCAAGAATCACGATCTCCGTACGTTCGAGAGTGGCAGGTACGATATTGAAGAGGGCGTGAGCTATGCAGTCATCGAACGGTACAAGACGCGCCCTATGGCAAAGTGCCGTCCGGAGGTGCACGAAAAGTATGTCGACATCCAGTGTGTCGTCGAAGGGGAGGAGTATCTTGGCTGGTGCCCGCTTAGCCCGGATCTCAAGATTGTCGTGCCATACGATGCTGAACGGGATATCGCGTTTTACGAGGCACTCGTTCCGGAGAGCAATTTTATTTTGTCAGCTGGAAATTATGCTATTTTGTATCCCAATGACGTACATCGGCCTCAAACTGCGATCGATAAGCCATCAGCGGTGACGAAGGTCGTCGTGAAGGTGCGTGTCGATAGCCTGTAATCCATGATTTGCCCGCAGCAGTGAAGCTAGATAGGGAGGATAAAAGCGCATGACGGTAAGAAGAATTTTCGTAGAAAAGCGGCAGGGATTTTATGATGTCGCGGCACAGCAGCTCTGTGCCGATCTGACGGAAACGTTTCGTCTGCTCGACCTAAAGGCTGTTCGTATCATCAACCGCTACGATATCGAGGGGATTAGCGACGAAGAGTACGAACAGGTCAAGAACATCGTCTTTGCTGAGCCGCCCGTTGATGTGATCTATGAGGAAGAACTCCCTCCTTTTTCAAAGGCGCGTGTCTTTGCGATCGAGTATTTGCCGGGACAGTACGATCAGCGTGCCGATTCAGCGGCGCAGTGCGTCCAGCTTATTACGCAGAAAGAGCAGCCGCTCATCCGCGCTGCGCGCGTCATCGTGCTCGTCGGCATGATCGATGATGAGACGTTCGTGAAGATCAAGGATTATTGCATCAATAAAGTCGAGAGCCGTGAAGCGAGTCTTGAGAAGCCGGCTTCGCTTAAGATGGTGACAGAAGATCCAGCCGACGTCGAAGTCCTGGATGCGTTCAACGCGATGGATGAAGGCGCGCTGAAAGCATTCCATGCGGCAAAAGGGTTTGCGATGCGCTTCGATGATTTGCAGTTTTGTCAGAAGTACTTCCGCGATGAGGAGCATCGCGCGCCGACTATCACGGAGCTTCGCGTCATTGACACGTACTGGTCGGATCACTGCCGCCATACGACGTTCACGACAGCGATTGACCTTGTCGATATCGAGGAGGGATATTTCTCGCCCGCCATCTCGAAGGCATACGAGAAATATATCGCGGATCGTCAGATCGTCTACGGCGATAAGATTCGCGATGTCACGCTTATGGATATCGCCGTGATGGGCATGAAAGCACTCCGAAAGGAAGGTCTTCTCACCGATCTTGATGAGTCGGATGAGATCAATGCCTGCAGCATTGTCGTCAAGGCGGATGTCGGCGGCAAGCCGGAGGACTGGCTCGTCATGTTCAAGAACGAGACACACAATCATCCGACGGAGATCGAGCCGTTCGGCGGCGCGGCAACGTGTCTTGGCGGTGCGATCCGCGATCCGCTCTCAGGCCGCTCCTACGTCTATCAGGCAATGCGTGTAACGGGCGCGGCGGATCCGCGGCGCCCGCTCGAAGATACGCTCCCCGGAAAGCTTCCACAGAAGAAGATCACGCTCGGCGCAGCGGCAGGCTACAGTTCCTACGGCAATCAGATTGGTCTCGCGACGGGACAGGTGCGCGAGGTATACCATGATGGCTATCTCGCAAAGCGCATGGAAATCGGTGCGGTCATTGCGGCAGCACCTAAAGGGAACGTGATGCGTGAGCATCCGGCGGTGGGCGATGTCATTGTGCTCGTCGGCGGACGCACGGGACGCGATGGATGCGGCGGTGCGACTGGCTCATCCAAAGAACACACGCAGGCGTCGCTTTCGACATGCGGTGCAGAGGTGCAGAAGGGCAATCCGCCGACGGAGCGCAAGATCCAGCGGCTCTTCCGCGATCCCTTGGTCAGCCGCAAGATCAAGCGCTGCAATGACTTTGGTGCAGGCGGCATCGCGGTTGCGATCGGCGAACTCGCCGACGGGCTCGTCATCAATCTTGACGCAGTGCGCAAGAAGTATGATGGCCTTGACGGAACGGAGCTTGCGATTTCGGAGTCTCAGGAGCGCATGGCAGTTGTGCTTGCACCGGAGGACGTTCCGTTCTTTAAGGCGGCGGCAGATCGCGAGAACCTTGAGGCGACGGAAGTTGCTGAGGTCACGAAGGAGCCTGTCCTCGTCATGAAATGGCGCGGAAAGCCCATCGTACGGATGCAGCGCGCATTTCTCGATACGAATGGCGTTCGGCTGCACGTCTCGGCGAAGATCGTGCAGCCGAACCGCAGCCATCGCTACATGCGTGAGATTCCGACAGCGGTTCAGGAGAAGCAGGCGGATCTTGAGCAGGCATGGCTTGAGAATCTAAAGGATCTCAATATTTGCAGCCAAAAGGGCTTGGCGGAGCGGTTCGATTCGACGGTTGGCGGCAATACGGTTCTCATGCCGTTCGGCGGCAAGAATCAGATCACGCCGACGGAAGGCATGGTCGCAAAGCTGCCTGTCCTTGGCGCAGAGACGAATACGGCAACGGCGATGACGTTCGGGCTCAATCCTGCACTCATGGAGTGGAGCCCGTTCCACGGTGCTGTCTATGCGGTCGTCGAAGCAGCGGCGAAGATGGTCGCAATCGGAGGCGATGCCTCGAAGATTCGCCTGACATTCCAGGAATATTTCGAGCATCTTGGAACGGATCCGGCGAAGTGGGGAAAGCCATTTGCCGCGCTCTTGGGCGCACTTTGGGCACAGCATGGGCTTGGTATTCCTGCCATCGGCGGAAAGGACTCGATGTCAGGGACGTTCGAGAAGATTCACGTTCCGCCGACGCTGGTGGCATTTGCCATCGATGTCATCAAAGCGGACGATGCACTCTCGCCAGAGTTTAAGTATGCGGGCAACAAGGTCTATCTCATTCCGATGCGCAAGGACACGCAGGATATGCCGATCTTCCGCCAGCTCAAGAAGAATTTCGAGAAGGTCACCGCGCTGATTCGCGCGCACAAGGTCTTCTCGGCGCAGAGCGTGGGCATTGGCGGCATTGCAGCGGCACTCACGAAAATGTGCCTCGGCAATAATATCGGGTTCCGCTTTGCTCGTCCTGTGGTGGACAACGAACTCTTTACGAGCGACTACGGCTCGCTCCTCATCGAGGTGGCAGAAAACACGAAAGCGTTGGAGCTTCTCGAAGGAACGGGCGTCGTCGAGCTCGGTATGACGACGGATGTGCCGAGCATTGTCTGCGGCAATTCGGTCGTTGGGCTGAACGATGCGATCGAAGCCTACACGCAGCCGTTGGAGCGGATTTTCCCAACGCAGATTCCGCCGAAGAACAGCAAGGAACGCGCGACGTGCCTTCCCTACGAGAAGGGGAACTGCATCAACGCCCAAGCGAAGCTTGCACATCCGCGCGTCTTTATCCCCGTATTCCCTGGTGCAAATTGCGAGTACGAATCGGCTCGCGCATGGGAGCGCGTTGGGGCCGTCCCCGAGACGCTCATCGTGCGCAACCTCACGAAGAGTGCCGTTGAGGATACAGTTGAGGCGATCGCAAGGGGCATCCATAAGGCACAGATCGTCATGCTGCCGGGCGGTTTCAGCGGCGGTGACGAACCGGATGGAAGCGGCAAGTTCATCGCGGCAATGTTCCGCCATCCGCGTATTGCCGAGCAGATCATGAAGCTCCTGCGCGAACGTGACGGGCTCATGCTCGGGATCTGCAACGGGTTTCAGGCACTCATCAAGCTCGGTCTCGTGCCTTACGGCGAGATTTGCGATCTCACGGGAAAGTCGCCGACGCTCACTTATAATAATATTGGCAGACATGTTTCGTGCATGGTGCAGACGCGTGTCGTATCGAATCTCTCGCCGTGGTTTAACGATGTCCGCGTCGGCGATATTCATACGATTCCCGTCTCACATGGCGAGGGGCGTTTCGTTGGCGATGCTGAGACGATCGCGCAGATGCGCGTACGCGGGCAGATTGCGACGCAGTACGTCGATGCACACGGCAATCCGACAATGCTCATGCCCGACAACCCGAACGGATCGCTCAATGCGATCGAAGGCATCACGAGCCCTGATGGCCGTGTCCTCGGCAAGATGGGACACAGCGAGCGAATCGGCAAGGACATCGGAAAGAATGTGCCGGGCAACAAGGATCAAAAGCTTTTTGCGGCCGGTGTTCGCTATTACAAATAAGAGAAATCCCCGTTGCCTTTTTGGCAATGGGGATTTTTGCATCGCGGAGAATGTGAGCTAGTCACGCGCTGTATTTGACAGACTTGATATAATTAGACACATACATTGGCATTGCCGCATTGCTTCGCAGGGAGGATGAGCACCATAAAATTCCAGGATTTGCAAAAAGACGATAAGCCGCTGCTCGATTCATATTTTCACAGCGCTTACTATGAGAATTCCCATTTTAATTTTACGAATCTTTTCATGTGGCGCGAGCCGTACCGCATTCAATGGGCAGAAGAGGATGGCATCCTCTTTATGACCTGTGAGTGGGAAGGCGAGCTCATGGCACTCCAGCCATTCTGCGATTCCGCGAAGTATGAAGAGGCGATCACGAAGTTTGCCGCACACTTTGACCACATGGGCAAGCCCCTCGTTTTCATGGGCATCGAGAAGCACTTTGCCGATGCGCTTGAAGCGTATTCCGATGCGAAGTTCGAGATCGAGGAAGATCGCGACAACTGGGATTACGTCTACCTTGCAGAAAAGCTCATCACGCTTTCGGGACGCAAGCTGCATTCGAAGAAGAATCATCTGAATGCGTTCCGCAAGCTTTATCCGGAAGCGGAGTACCTGCCGATCACGGCGGATATCATCACGGCATGCAAGATCGAGCTGAATAACTGGTACAAGATGCGCGTGCAGGACGAGGCAAACGATCCATTTATCGGTTGGGAGCGCAAGGCCATCCTGGAGGTTCTCAACGATTTTGATTATTTTGGGCTGAAGGGCGGCGCGATTCGTCTCGACAATCGAATCATTGCGTTCACATTCGGTGAGCCACTCAATCTCGATACAGCAGTCATCCATGTCGAAAAAGCCGACCCCGACATTCGCGGCGCGTATCCCGCGATCAATCAAGGGTTCGTTGAGCATGCATGGAGCACGATGACGTACATCAACCGTGAGGAGGATATGGGGCACGAAGGGCTTCGCAAGGCAAAGGAGTCGTATAAGCCGGAGAAGATGGTCGAGAAGTTCAACGCACGCATGAAATAGAAATAATATAATTTTTATCCTATTGTTATCGGAACGCAAGAACTCGATGATATACTAATAAACAAGGTGCAGCCCTGCATCTAAAAGAGGGAGGGGATTGCTATGGTAGAACGCGTTCAGCGTATTGCGCGTGTCTCGAAGGTGCGCTATGACGAAGAAAGCCCGTTCGCGCGCAGGCGCAAAGAGGATGGGGAACAGAAGGATGGCTTTTCCCATATGCTCAATGAAGAACAGGAGCGGCGGAAAGAGCAGTTGGCGCAGCGTGCAGCTGAGCGCGAGAATGCCTATAATCTGAATCTTTCGCGTCCGACGCAGTCCCTATTCTACACGGGACAAGCAAAGATCAAGTGGGCGGATGGATTGCCGCATGCAGCAGAGACGCCATGAAGACCCGCGACGAGATGTTCATGGAATGCGCGCTCAAAGAGGCGCAAAAAGCATACGATCTAGGCGAAGTCCCCATTGGTTCCGTCCTCGTAAGCACCGATGGGGACATCGTCGCTTTTGGGCACAATCGGCGCGAGACGTGGCACG
>ERZ772945.396-NODE-396-length-35636-cov-40.815716_pt1 | contig 35636 bp, 35 predicted proteins | sample MGYA00511681_ERZ772945 | MGnify/ENA primary metagenome ERZ772945 (study PRJEB29015, sample SAMEA2737943) | human oral metagenome | biome: human oral; feature: human-associated habitat; material: dental | place: China | collected 2143 ...
CTGCCAAAATGCTGAGTAAAAGTTCACCATCAGACGAGAGGGTATGTATATTCTCTTTCTCAAACCACACTTCTACGCCGATGGTCTTTAGATGGCGCACGGTTTCCAATAGATCAACCGTGCTACGGGCAAAGCGCGAAATGCTCTTCGACAAGATGATAATTTTGATACAACGCCCCATAACGACACAATCCCCGAAAGCCCTTGGTATATGGGCTTTCGGGGATTTTTAGGTTTCGCCGGTCGATGCAATTTGCCGAGTGATGCACCAACGTGGAGGTGAGTCGCAACCGAAACGGGTGCATTTCAAAAAGCTATCGTTGGGAAGGTATGCACCCATTTTACATACAAGCATTGAAACGCAATCTAGGCATCTTCACCGTGTCTTCCAATAATAAATTTCGTCCGCTCCGGCGGATATGGCGCGTCAGCCTTGCTGTAGTAACCGATTTCAGCTATTGTTGCCGCTATGACATTACCATCGCTCCCCACAGGCACATCTACCACATCGCCGACCTTGAGTGTGTCATCATCGGCGCGATAGCTATATGTACGGTAGCTGTCCTTGAAACGGACTTTGCAGTACAGAAATTTATTATCGGCGGCAGTTGGGTTCTTCGGAGGAATGCTCAAAATAACGGAATGCACATCAGATATGTGTGATTTGATGTCATTCACCAAATCAGCCCACTCATCTGTCCGTGCCTCTGTAAAATCTATGATGCGATTTTTCTTTGCGCCGTCATGATATGTCAGCTTGACAGTGACAAACATTGTTCCGTCGTTTTGCTTTTGTCTGCTATAATCGATATCGCTCTGCAAGCCATCAGGGGGGACATAATCGTCGGAGTACTCCCAAAAGAATCTGCGGGCTTTATCCAGCATATCCATGAGCAATTCTTCTGATTCACCAAAATCATAGCAATGCGTAGATTTGACGATGGCAGGGAAGTCATCATCGGCTTTTTGTATATGACTCTTTTCGAGAAGAACCGTTCGCTCCCTGCGATTGATTAGCAACTGTTCCCTTTCGGTATTGTTGCTGCCCTGATAGGAGAACACCACACAATCCAATTCATCTGGCGAGATAAACTCCATATCCGGCATCAAGAGGTCAAGCCATTCGATAAAGCGATTCCATCGCGGCGGGTATTCGTTGGAGCCGTATATCCTGCGCCGCGTCTGCCCAACTTCACGGTAGTCAAGTTCCCATTGAGTGCCATCGCAAATATCGTTGTCGTAATATTCCTTGTCCCATTCACCTATACGAAGATTGTCCCATTCGGCGAGCCATTCATGGTTTTCTATTGTGTGGCGCTCTCCCGGCTCCACATCTTCCATAAGACCGGAGCGGATAACCTCGTAAGCAGATTTGTCTTCCTTGTTCCATAACTTCACAGTTTTGTAGCCGCCGAAAAAGCCGCCGATGGAGAACTTCAGATATTCAAGCATAGCGTTAGTCCTTCTTAATCTTCGATTTCCCACAGGAAGCTGACATTGTCCCCCGCCTCAACATCATCGGGCGTAAAATTATACTGAGGGATTTCTCCGACCGAATCCGCACTCCCGCAATACATCGGTGCTTCCAAGAAATGCGTGATTTCCACTTCGTCCCATGAGTAATTGATATTTAAGAGCTCGCCCAACTTGACGCCGGATGCCTCACAAAGAATACGTGCTTTCCTTTGAGCATCGAGAGCGGCTGTTCGCATTATCTCGTCTCGCATGGCAGCAATATCTTTGATGGTAAAGGCTATAGATATTTTGGGCTGGGAAAGGCAATGAGATATTGCTTCCACGGCCTCCCGCAACTTTTCTTGATCCATATCAAAGGAAAGTTTTAATTCATGGAGACACTCAAATTCAACGAATACATTGTGGTAGACCGTGCGACCATTTTCGCAACGCTCCTCGGTTTCATATTTGGCATCTACCGAGAATTTGGTAGTTTTGAGGTCATCACTTAGAAAGCCAACTTCCTCTAAACTTTCCTGCAACATTTCAAGCTGCTGTGCGCCGATAAGCGTTGCCTTGGTATAAGCCTTGTTGGCGGCGCGAAGGGATAAGGAAAGCACGATGCAGTCAGGAGTGGCTTTGGCGTGTCCTATGCCCTTGACTTTGATGGTTCGTTTCTCCAACATATTTTTTCCTCCATTTGGCTATAGTTCCATATTACAGGACACCAAAACAATCCTTCACAATGTGGTCAAGATGTGCCTTAATTCCGGCAAAATCTTGATTGAGGTCGAGAGTTTCTACACCGATACGGTTGCCGCTCATGGAATAGACCTGATTAGGAGTCACCTTTTCATCCGTTCCAGCGTAGAGAAGCAGACCTGCCACATTCTGCGGATTCTCCATAGCGGTGGCCTTATTTTTCACATAGGCAAATATCTGGTACAGATGCGCGGAGCGGACGCTTTTCTTTTCGTACTGCGATTGCAATATGCCACTCTCATAATATTTGGCATCGATAATGAGCGTCTTTCCTCCACAGGAGAGAGTAATATCTGTTTTCATGGCAGGGAGAAGGCAATTTTCATCATCATCAAGCTGCCAAGGGATATATGCGGCAGATGCGTGAAGCCCCGGGTACGTCCGCCGATAATAAGCCAGCAAGAAATTCTCATAAAGGGCGTGCATCTCTTGGCTGTCCTCAAATCTCATCAACTTTATTTTGCCGCTTTCCTCTGTTTGGAGTAAGCCAAAGTACAGCAATCGACAAATTGAAATCAGGAGCCGATAGCTTTGATTGTTCCGGCTGTAGCGAAAATGCCAATTGGCGCGGCGAAGGTCAACTTCCTCTACATCGGAGAAATACACTAGCAAGCGACGCAGTTCTTTGCGGCGAACTGCCGAAATGTCGGAACGAAGAAGAAGCAAGCCTGTTGACTTGATGATTTGATTCATTCGTGCGTTGACCGAAAACTCATCGTATGTGCAGACGAGTTGCTTCCTTATCGGCGACTTCTTTTTTATCGACTCTGTGATGTTGATTTTTCCCTTGGGAGCAGAAAGGCTTTCCATCTTCTCAACATACTCACGACCCAGACCCCGTTTTATTTGCAATGTAATGCCTTGTATCAAAATAGCAGCAAATAACTCTGTCGTGTTCTCGAAATCCTCCGAGCCGACCTTTTGATAGCCTTCCTCCCGCAACAGTCGAAAGGCATAGGAAAGCATATAGTAGATGTTTTTGACGGGAATCATTGGAGTGCGCTCCGCAGGCTTGCCGTCCACTCCTCAACCTTGGACGGCTCATCAAACCAATATTCCTTGATGAGCGGGATTATCTCATACTCGACGATAGAAGCAAGTTCACCATGCTCAATATCCTGCGGTTTCAGTCCGCAAAAATAGCTATGCCCGACAGAAAAGCCGTCGCCCAAGGCTTCATCTTCTGCAATCGCCTGATTCAATCCCTTGATGCAGTTTATCATCCTATCGAATTTTCTTCCCGTCTCGGTATTCGCCTCGCCAAGACTCGCTTGATATTCTTTGAATCCATCGGTATCAAAGCCGGGATTCATGCGATAGAAGGAAAAGCGACGGCGCAAGGCATAATCCAAAAAGGCAAGGCTGCGGTCGGCAGTATTCATCATGCCGATGATATAGAGATTATCCGGCACGGAGAACAGTTCGTCTTCGTAAAGCAGACGGATTTCTTCGTTCCGCTTGTCTGCTTCGATGAGCATGAAGAGTTCCCCGAAGATTTTGCTGAGGTTTCCACGATTAATTTCGTCGATAATGAAATAGTAGTCATTGTCGCGGTCATCACGCGCTTTCGCACAAAATTCGTAGAAAGGTCCCGTTTGCAAGGCAAAGCCGTTTTCAGTCGGGCGATGTCCCATGATGAAGTCCTCGTAGGAATAGCTCTGGTGGAATTGTACCATCATGACCCGTTCTTTGTCCTTCACGCCCATAAGTGAATAAGCCAGCCGCTTGGCAGCGAAGGTTTTTCCTACTCCCGGCGCACCTTCTAATATGATGTTCTTCTTTCGTTTGAGAAGCCCGACAAGTGAACGATATTGCTCACGGCTCATATACACTTCCCGCAGAAAATCATCGGCGGTATAGGTTTCGTATTGGATGTCGGGCAATTCCTCGGTCTCTTCGTCCTCAAATAAATCCCGAAATTTAGCCACCATGCCGCTATACGAGGTTATGTCTGTCAATGTCTTCATGGGCAGTTGCTTGTCCGTGTCAATCTTCCAAGCACCCTTGTGTGTCCACTCGACGGGAATCACATTTTTATATTCGGAGCGTGAATCATCGTACCGATAGCCCGACTTCACCACGCCACGCCCCAAAATGTCGCCGCCGCGCCCACGTTTTACAAATACCACATCGCCCGGTTTGATTTCATGGGAAAACTGCCATGTGGCATAAGCTGAATTGGTGTGTTTCTTTTCCGTTCCATAGGCAATCTTCATTTCCTCTATCATGTCGGCTTTCGTATCATACGCCGCAAGGTCACCGATATCGTCCCATCCAAGACCCATGATGCCCGAAGAGTAGAACTCATCCCATTTTTCCGCACCATGACCGGGAGCGTAGAGCCAGTAACGGATTTCTCCACTCCCTCGGTCGACATAAAGAGGAACTGAATCTAGTTCAGCATAAGTCAGTGCCTCGGCAAGCTCATCCCGCAATTTCCAGATAAAAGTGCCAACATCATCTTTATCTGCATTCTGTCCCTCATAGAGAATTGCCCACCATTGGACAGACCCATCTTCACGTTCGGAAACAGGGCACTGCGTTTTATCGACAATGCGACGGGCAAGAGCTACCGAGCCGCTGTTGTAGAAATTGGCTACCTCGCCGTATTTTTCGGCAAGCTGGGAGCAAGTAGCTATTCCGCCGTAATCTTTCATGCGCTTCATGATAGCAAGGCTGCTGGCGTTAAATATATCCTTATCGGAGAGCAGTTTTTTCCAATCTTCAACGGAGATGGCAGGAGAGTATCCTTCTGGCATCCATTGCTCATCCTTAGTCATTTCTTGTGTTTTAAGCCATGCTGTATAGGAAAAATCAGGAAAATCACGATATGGTATGCTGCCATCCTTGAAAGCACCGCTAAATGCATCTCGTATGGTCAAATAGGTTTGGGCATCTGGCAACACATTATTACTCATCGTCTTTATGATTTCTGGGATTACATCTTTATATTTGTGTAGGAAGTAGTCTCGATTGCGCGAATCAAGGCTGATATACGCTTTTGGGCGCATCCAGTAGAGTCCCATAGTCAGATTCCAACGTATGCCTTTTTGCATACGAACCGTATCGTAGGCTGCAACAAACTGTTGTCGAGTTTCATCGGATTCCGCATCGGCAAAATTGATGGCTGCTTGATAAATCCGCCAAATATTATCGATATCCTGCTCACCGCGCTCATCATAGAAGCGGTAAAAAGTCGCAGCCATATTGTTCAGAACGGGTATACCACTAAAATCGTGCGGCGGTTCGGCGTTAACGGCAAACTCTGCTCGGAAGCCTTCGGCGAGGCGAGTGCGCTTCTCGTCGGTCAATCCTTTGTTAAAGAGCCCGAAAACGGTAAACGGGTCAATGTCCGTAGGATTATTGTCCTTTTCAAGTGTGGGCATATTGATGCCAGTCGAACTAAACACGCTACGTATTTTCTCAATAAGTGCCGCACGGTTGTCGCTGTACGGCAGGAGGTTTCCCGCAAGTTCCTCGTAAAAGTCAACCCATGTGAAAGTATTGAGATTCATGTACCATATTCCCTCCAAATCAAGCCGCTATCGGCATGGCATTAGCATTGATGCTGTCGATAACCGCGAGGATATTCTTAATCGCGAGCGGCTCGAAAACTTCGCTTATGGAAAGACCACTAAGGTTGTCGCTGTCTCCAAGGTCTTGCCGCTCCATCGTGCCATTCTCAATAATCCAATCCATAATGCACTTCACGAGACCGATTTGCTCCTCGGTATACAGTTCCCCGTCAAGAAAAGCAGAGAAAGCGGTATGTGCCGCTTCCGGGGAGAGTCCCGTAAGGCTGCGGACGAATTTGCCCAGCGGCATGTCCCGCGTGTCCTCCGGGAGCATTTTACGATATTCGTCTTGGCTGCCCACTTCGTGCCAGAAAATCTCCTCCAATGCGGCAAGGTCGCTATCATCGAGAGGCAGATTGTTTTTAAGTTTCACAAGGACAGGATTATTCTCGTTCTCCTTCACATAGCGAGATGCGCGCTCATAGTAATCATCCAAGGCATTGTCCGGCTGCAATCGCTCACCTTCGCGCTCAAATATAACCGCATCCGTGATGTCGATTTCCTTCCGCTTCATTTCCTTCTTCAGATACTGCATGAGCTCACGCAGTTTCTTGCGGATTTCCTCGATTTTGGCAATGCCGGCAGTTTGCCAAAATTCCTCTGTGCGGACGAGTGCAAGCGTTTCCTTTGCACTCAATACATCGGGAATAGTGGCTTTTTGCGAGAGCTTGTCGGCGATTTTACGGATATTTTTCGCGTACCTTTCGTAGCTCTTCTCGTCATGGCGAGCCTTGAAGAGCATCATGCGATACATAATGACATCAAAACGCTTGGCAGACTCATCCTCAACTACGGGAGGGATAAGCGGGGCGATGTTGTTTATGAGTTCCTCGGAAGTGACAACCTCCAAGCACTCAAATGCCTTCTCGTTTCCGAACTTCTCCACATATTTGAGGTTCTGCCGAACTTGAAACTGTAGCGTGTTGAGCGAGGAAATGGCACTGACCGCTTCGCTCACAAGGTCCCTGCGGTATTCGATTAAGTCCAGCTGCTGATATTCCATCGCCTGCAGTTCCTTCATCATGTTTACCTTCAAGGCAAAGGTGATTTCGGATAGAGAGCCAGTTTCTCCAGCTTCCTTGCCCTTGGGATTGTTGAGGAAATAAGCAAAGTTCCCCATATAGTCAAATATGTAGAACTCTTTTTTATGCTCGCCGGGACCGAACAAGTCCTCGCACAGCCTCGTGCCACGTCCGAACATCTGCCAGAACTTGGCTTTTGAGAACACAGGCTTATAAAACACCAGATTGAGGACTTCCGGCACATCGATGCCCGTGTCAAGCATATCCACGGAGATGGCGATTTGCGGGAATTTATCCTTCTGCTGAAAATCCTCCAGCGTCTTTTTGCGATATTTATCGTAATGGTCAATCACACGGGCAAATTTCCCATTGTATTCGGGGTAAAGCTCGTTGAAGATTTTTTCAATGAACACGGCATGGTCGTGGTTCTTGGCAAAAATGATAGTCTTGCCCAGCTTGTCGCCGCCCTCAACCTTAAGCCCTTTCTGCATGACCTCGGTCAGGACTCGCCGCGTGGTGTCGGCATTAAAATACACCCTGTCCATTTCGACACCGGAAATAAACTCCGGCATGGTATCATCCTCGGCGAAAGCATCCTCATAGCGTTCCCTATCCTCCGGGGACAGCTTGTCATAGCTGATGCCCTCGGTAGGAACATGAAAAAGTTTTTCGATGCAGTGATAATTGGCAAGGTAGCCGTCCTTCAATGCTTCCTCATATTCGTAGGCGAAGGTGGGCATATCGTTTTCAAGGTCAAAAAAGTCATAGGTATTGTGGTCAACATCAGTTTTGGGCGTAGCCGTAAGGCCGATGAGCAACGCATCAAAATACTCGAAGATAGCCCGGTATTTCTTGAAGATGCTGCGGTGTGCCTCGTCGATAATGATGAGGTCGAAATGGGCAGGCGTAAAGAGTTTTTCACCGTCATCTGTCTTCATATCATCGATGGCATTCATGATGGTGGGGTAGGTGGAGAAAATCGCCCTGTCGGTGGGCTTGTCATTGCCACGCTCCAAGAGGTTGCAGGTGGAGAGATTCGGCATATGCTTGGTAAATGCCCGCTTTGCCTGACGGACAAGTTCTATGCGGTCGGCGAGGAAAAGAACATTGGTGATGTAGTTGTGAGAAAGCAGTACATCCACCAAGGAAATGACCGTCCGGGTTTTGCCGGAGCCGGTCGCCATCACCCATAGCACCTTGCGCTTGTTTTTTCCATATTCCTCGCAAGCACGATGGATGGCGGTTTTTTGGTAGTCACGGTTCGTTATCTCGTCATTTATGGTGAGCTTGCGGAAGGGCTTTTTCTGGGAACGGCGATTCACGATGCGTTCCATGTCCCGCTTGGCAAAGACGGAGTAAACCTTGCGCGGGGCATAGTTCTGGTCATCCCAAAACCATGTGTCGTAGCCGTTGGTATAGAAAATCAGCGGACGCTGCCCAGTCATCCTCTCCAAGCAGTCGGCATAGAGGGAGGCCTGATTGCGACCGACTTCCGCATCGACGGCGGTCTTTTTCGCCTCCACAACGGCGAGCGGCTTTTGGTTATTCCCGTAAAGAACATAGTCAACATATCCGTTGCCGGAATCGGTGGGCATACCGACCACCTGAACTTCTGTCAGACAATCCGAGCCAAAGACCCACCCCATCTCCTTTATGTCAACATCTATGATGGTGCGGCGGGTTTCTGCCTCGGTCTTGGCTGCGGCAGCAGACACGGCAAAGGAGTGAGCTTCCTCATTCTTTTGCCGCAAGGCAGAAAGCTCATCTTTGAGGCTTGCCATCTCGGTCGCCAGATTTTCCCGTTCCTCGGTTTTCTTGGCAAGTTCCGCTTTGAGGTTTTCCCATTCCTTATTGGACACGGTCTGGTTCTTGTCGGCGGCAAGGAGTGCCTCGTCAAATGTGCGTTCCTTGTAGGCATTGCCATAGCAGTAGTCGATGAACTGTATAAACTCAAAGAGATTTGCCAGCGACAGCACGGCTTCCTTGTAGCTTACTTGCTTATTGGTATGGGCAGAGAAATTGCCCAGCTTGATGATGAAGCGCAGACAGTTTAAAATCCTATCGTCGATGGAATCCGTGAAGGAAGGGTTATAGACGAGTGCCGAAAAATTATCCTTGTAGGGAAGGCGCAGGGTATTGTCCACGGAATAGAGCCATTTGACGGCAAGCTCCGCACTTTTTCGTACACCGAGAGCGCAAAGTGCCGGACTTGCGGAAATGGACATTTCTGCCTCAATGCAGGCATCAGCAAAGGCAGCAAACTGCTTTTCCTGCTTCAAAAAGTCAAAATTCGTCATTTCCGATGCTCCTTTCGATGCAATCTATTGAGACCGACTATTTAAGACTTGGTCGATTTCGTTTCTCATGACAGTCATGCCCGCATTTATTCCCAATGTATTGTAAAGATGATTCCATTACCAACTTGATAATCATAGAAAGCCATCCATTAGTTCAGTAGCATATTTGAGAAAGCTCAAAAAATCCTGTCAGCAGGGAGGTTTTAAGGCATATTTGCAACTGTAGCAACTTGCAATACTCCGATTTGTCGGTCTGCTCGACAAAGGCGGCAAATTCGTTTTGTAGGGCGAGAGGTGGAGTTGGCATCATAAAACCTTCTACCTGTTTGCGATTAACCTTTGGCAAATTTGTCCTATTGCTAAATGGCAATATATAGTCAAGAAATATCGAGCTTCGCATTACATGAGCAAAGAATATGCGGTTGCATATATCTTCATTCGGTAAAATAGCATACGAATCCGCAGAACATACGCCCTCAAAGTTAGGAAGAGCCACTTTGTTGAGATTCGGACGGATTTTACTGTAAATGATGTGCTTCGGCGTGAATAAATATTTTCCGCTGATAATACCATCTTCTTGCACAGTTCTGTAACCAATCAAAGCACCTGTGTTTTTTTCGATACTATCAATGCCAATGTGTGGAACATTCTCATATCCTGTAAAGTCATGAATCATGTTCGATTCTATCGTGGCACATTCGGTAAACTTTTTCAAAGACCAATTCATAGAATTGTTGTAAAGATCCCCGAACATCTCTACAAACCGTGACTTTACAATGTTACTCAATCCGGCTATTTGGTCATTGAGTATCTCTATGGCTTGGTCAACATACCCCAATGTTTCCGATATTTGCTGCTGGACTTCTAACGCAGGAATAGGAATCGGCTCTTTTTTGTAATCCTTATAATAAATGTGCGGGATAGTTGCACCAGTATAATATTTTTCAAGATGCATAAACTGTAGGGCATAGGATAGGTATTTGACATCTATCCCTTCCTTGGGTATCAAATACTGCAAAGTCCCTATTACCGATGAATATGGCGGCAAGCAGAACACGCGTCCCACACCAGCACCATCTTTTACAACGGCTATATATTGACATTCCTGCTTGTAGAAGTTGACAAAACCGATGAGACCGCTCGCCCCATAGATGGGGTACTGACCTTCTTTGCCTACTAAATCTTTTTGGGCAATGTTTGAGGACATCGGAGTGCAAGCATCCGCTAATGTTGCTTGGCTCATGCCGCCACCTCCTCAAGGTCAGCGACAAGCCGTGATTTGACAAGCTCCTCTTTTTTGCCCATCAAACTGCGGCAGACAGAGATTGCCTTGTCAACGGCCTCCATATTGCTTATCATCTCCCGTTGTTCATTAAGGGGAGCAACAGGGATCTCGATGCGTTCCAATGCGGAATATTTAAGAGAATCCCTGACGCTGCCAGATGTAAGGCTGCGGATTTGCGTCAGCCCCATATCGCTATGCAGGAAATATTCTACCCAGCGCTGCAATATATTTTCTTCCTTGATACGAAAAACGGTATATAAAGGACTGACAGCCACACAATCCTTATCTTGCAGCCATGAAATCGAGCCGACATTGATTCTCGAAGGATTGTAGGCAAACATTCCACGGCGCACCAATTTATAATTTGTGATGTCCTTGGAAAAAACTTTCTTATTGAAATAATCCTCGGAAGGAACAAATCCCTGACTGTTGGTCACGCTATACACATCGGTGCAATCCATGTCGCGATTGCGCTCCGAAACTTCTTCAATTAGCTGCCCAAGTCGGCTAACAGGCCATGCGCTCATATTCTATCCTCCAACTTGGACAGGACATCATCCAACTGCTTATACAGCCCGCGAATATCCTGCATAATATCCATCACCGGCGGATATTCCTTCGGCACATACTCCACTTTTTTGTATTTGTTGATGGAGAGGTCATATCCATTCTTGCGGATTTCCTCCGCCGGTACCATGAAGCTCTGGTCGGTGCGGCTGCGCTCCTTCTCGGCTTCAAGGTTCTCAAACCTTGCCACGATGTCGTCAATGTCACCGTTGTTGTCCAACTTCTCCCGCTTGTCATCAAGGGAATAGCCGTCGGACTTCATATCGTAAAACCACACGTCATCCGTGCCGCCCGTCCCGGTTTTCGTAAAAATGAGGATGGCGGTGGATACCCCAGCATAGGGTTTGAATACGCCAGAGGGCATGGAAATGACGGCGGTGAGCTTGTTTTCGTCCACCAGTTCCTTGCGTAAATCCTTATGAGCCTTGGACGCGCCGAAGAGAACCCCGTCGGGGACAATGCAGGCGCAGCGACCTCCGGCCTCCAGTATACGCAGGAAAAGAGCGACAAAGAGCAACTCCGTTTTCTTCGTGTCAACCTTCGCCGTCAGATTGGCGGCTACGGCATCGTTGTCCAGCGACCCCTTGAAAGGAGGATTGGCAAGGACAAGGGTGTATTCGTCTGCATCGGTGTTGTTCTTGGAGAGGGAATCGTTGAAACGAATATCGGCGTTATCCATGCCGTGCAGTATCGTGTTCATGGCGGTGATGCGGAGCATGGTCTGGTCGGTGTCGTAGCCAGTGAACATTTTGTCCTGAAAATGCTCACGCAACTTTTTGTTGGTGCGCATTTCCTTTTCATAACGCTTTTTAACGTAATCCCCTGCAAAAACGAGGAAGCCGCCCGTGCCACAGGCCGGGTCTACGATAAAATCGTTAAGTGTCGGCTTCATCATACGCACCATCATCCTGATGATATGGCGGGGCGTACGGAACTGACCGATACGACCGGCGGTCTGAATTTTGCCGATCATGTATTCGTAGAGGTCGCCCTTCATATCCTTGTTTTTGAGTACCAGCTCATCAATGGCGGTGACCACTTTCTCGGTGATGAGCGGACTCGGCAAGGCGAAAGTGGCATCCTTCATATAGCGGGCATAAGCACTTTTGCGGCTATCCTTCTTTTTAGAATCCGGTTCGCCCTTCAGGGTTTTGATAAAGGGAAACACCTTCGTGCCGAGAATTTCATGGATCTCTTCGGCCTTTTTGTCGCGGAAGATATGCCAGCGCATTTCCTGCCCGTCCGGCGTTTGCGGAAAAATGCGCTTTCCGTCCGTTATCCCCAAAAGCGCATCATTTTTTTCATTCTCTGTCTCCACATCATCGAGGGACTTTATGAAAAAAAGATATGTCAGCTGCTCGATGACCGTCAAGGGGTTTGCCATACCGTAGGCATACATATCATTCCATATATTATCAACTTTAGTTTTCACATCTCCCGTAATCAACGGTTTCCTCCTTACTTGTCAATCGCAGACTAAATTTCACATTCTTCAAAGCAGAATCCCTGCCGGGTACGATATACCCGTCTGCCACACTTTTCGCAATAAGCGGCATCGGCGGCTTGGCGGATTCCGCACGGCTCGGCGTTTTCTACGCCTCGTGGAGCAGTTTTCAAAGCCATGCCGCAGTAAGGGCAGTAGATTGCGTCAATACTGTGCTGTCCGCCGCAATAAGGGCATTCCCCCTTGCGCCGCAAGAATTTCGCTTTCGGTTTGGCATACTTAGGACGAGGGGGATTGGTGGTGGCAAGAGCCTCTACCGTCATCTCGCTTTTGTCCATGCAAACCGTGACTTCCTTGCAGTAGGCAGAAAACTGCTCCTGCGTTAACAGGACATTTGCCGGAACGAATTGATAATCCGCCGTAGCCTTTACATAGCGGTGGTGTGCCGCCTTGTCGGAGATGCCGCAGATGGCTGTGATGGCCTTTTCGTCATATACATCAAGGCTTCTCATCAGCCATTTGGATGCCAGCACTTCTCCGGCGAACATATCTGCCTCGAACTCCATCTGCTCATATATTTCGGCAGGAAGCTCGGCCTTGATAATTTCCGTCAAGTGGTTATCCCGCAGATGTCCCAAGTAAATATGCCCAATCTCATGCATCTTCGTCCAGAGAATGCGTCCCGGCGGGATTCCCTCGGCGACGTTGATGATAATGTTGTATTTGTCGGCATTTACATCATACAGGGAAAGCCCGTCCTGACTCCGCATGACATGATCGAGGACATATTGCTCGTTTTTTCCGATTTCATAGGCAAGCTGATGCACATACTTCAGCGTCCAGTTGCCATGCTTGTTGATAATGTCCTCCGGGTTTACCGGGAGCCAATGGACATCATGTTCGCGCAGGAACTGATGAGCAAGGTAAAAGACACGCAGCGCACGGTCACTGCTGCTTGGAAAATGCATCAGGGTAAAGCGACTCCATGACCTTGCGTACTTTCTCCAAATCTTCGGGTGGCAGAGCGGCTCCTGCTCTGACGATGGCCTTTAGATTGGGGTCTTCCACAAAGTCAGCAATCTTGCTGTCATTATCTGCCATACGGAATGCCGCTTGCGTTTTGGCAAGCGCTTCTTTGTCTATGGCATGGCTGCTGTCGGCGGTTCGTGCAACGGCGCGAATTTCATCCTCGCTGGCATCGATTTGGCTGACGGACAGCTTGGTGATGGCGGCATCAATCTGCTCACGCTTTTGAATATTTACCATCGTCTCCAACGGCGAGTGCAGGACGGCGGCAATCTTCGCCAGCATTTCAACTTGCGGCTCCCGTGCGCCAGACTCGATGTAGTCAATGTAGGATTTCGAGATGCCCGTCTTGGCGGCGAGCGTCTTGGCGGCGATTTTCTTCTCGCGTCGAGCATTTTTTATGTAAGTTCCTAGCTTAAGCCCCATATTGACCCTCCTTTTTTTACTAAGTGTGGAAAAACATATTGACAATGCCCACAGATAGTAGTAATATGTGTTCGCAAGGTCAATAATAGTGTGAACTCGTGCGTGTCAGCGTCGCGAGTTTTTATTTGACATAAGCCTACCACAAATAGTGGGCTGTTGTCAAGAAAAACCTACAATTAACCAAGGGGGAATTTTATGGAAGAGCAACACCATAACGTCAATTTCCTTAAGGAGGTGAGAAACCTTGATAAGAAGAGGGTGTTCGATGAGAGCACTGACAACAAGCTGATTCAGCTGCGTTGCAGATCTTGCGTGACGACCATCACGGCCAACGCCGACAAGACATTCAACATATCGCATCGCTATGTGAAGTAACCATATCATCCGCGAGAGCGCCAGACGACAGTGCGGATACCGATTAGCTATCGGTATCTCTCTGTCGTCTTTTTTTATTTTGAAAAACAATATCGAAGCCCAGTGCGCATAAGGCAAAGGATATTCAAAGGTACAAGTGTCTGTTCTTGAAAGACGCTTTGCCGCTTTTGGAATACCCTCGACCTTTTGCGCCCATCTTGCAAGGGTCTGCGTATTCCGAAAACGCAGACCTTTTTCTTGTCCTTTGCCCTGCGCTCGGCAGAAAGGACAAGAAAAATGAAACAGAAATTCTGCAAGACCCCAACGAGCCAGCGCAAGGTCTACAAATACTACGATGCCAATGATCGCTGCGTTGCTACTATCTGCCCCGACGCTGCGTCCAATGTGACGGAAGTCCACATCAAGCTGCTCCACAGCCTCGATGATGCGGAGGTGTACAACAACCGCAAGAACTGCTCCACCTCGCCGGTCACAACCAAGTCGGACGGCACGGCAACTGTGAATGGCTCCCATTGGGTGCTGTCGCTGGACTGGATGCAGGACGAGTCCCAAATGGGCTACACGGAACACCGCAAGCTCCTCGCCCAAGCCTACCGCAGCGAGGAACAGCGGCGGCGCGATGTCAGGAGGGAACTGCTCTACGAGGCCGTGGGCTATCTCGACGGGAAACAGCAGACGCTCTTCCGTCAGTACTACCTCGACGAGATGACCCAGACCGCCATTGCCCAGCAGGAACACGTCAGCGTCCCTGCCATTCACAAGCGGCTCAAAAAGCTGGAAGCGGAGCTTAAGGACATCATTTTCAAAAAAATTTTGCTCGATGGTTAAATTCCGAGTCAAAACCTTTGCCTGTTATGTGAGGGGAGAGATACATCCCGCTCTCCCCCATCATAGCGGAAAGGAAGATGCACATGGGAAACATTGCAAGACTCCCGGCCATGCCTATCCGGGCAAAGCCATATGAGCATCAGGTGCGGACGTATGAATTCGCCTGCGGTCTGTTCGGGCTTGCGGACGGCATCGTCAGGAGCCGTGGCGCGGCTCTGCTCCTCGAAATGGGCTGCGGCAAGACGCTCGTCAGCATCGCCATCGCCGGGGCGCTCCTTCGCGCCGGAAAGATACGGCGGGCATTGGTGGTCGCACCGCTCTCCATCTTGGGCGTATGGCGAGAGGAATTTTCGCGGTTCGCAGACTTCCCCCACGAGGTCATTGTTCTCAAGGGGACGAGCGCGAAGAAGAAGGAACAGCTGGCGAAGATTGGCGGTGCACCGCTTCAGGTGGCAGTCGTGAACTACGAAAGCGCGTGGCGATTGGAAGATGCCATCATGGCCTACGACGCCGACCTCATCATCGCGGACGAGGCGCACAAAATCAAGGAAGGGCGCACAGCGCAGGCCAAGGCGATGCACCACTTGGGCGACAAGGCACGGTACAAGCTGCTCCTCACCGGCACGGTCATCACAAACAAGGAACTGGACGTGTTCAGCGAATACCGCTTCCTCAACAAGTCGGTGTTCGGCTCCAGCTTTTACGCTTTTCGGAACATCTTTTTCGAGATGGCTGGCTACGGCGGCTATGTCCCTGTGTTCAGGGAATCGATGCGGGAGGAATTCCTGCGGCGGCTTCATTCCATCGCTTTTCGCGTCACCAAGGCCGAGTGCTTGGACTTGCCCGACATCACCGAGGAAGTCCGCTCCGTAGCCTTGGAGCCGAAAGCCACCAAGCTGTACAAGGAACTGGAGAAGGAGTCCTACACGGAGCTTGCGGACGGCGAGGTTTCGGCGGTGAATGTGCTGACGAAGCTCCTCCGGCTCTCGCAGCTGACGGGAGGCTTCCTGACCGACGATGACGGCGGAGCGCACAAGGTAAGCACGGCGAAACTCGATGCCCTGTCCGACATCATCGACACGGCGATGGAGGAAAATCGCAAGCTGGTCATCATGGCGCGGTTCGTCGCCGAGCTTGATGCCATCCAAGATTTGCTTGAGAAAAAGCATATTGACTTTGCCTCCGTGCGTGGCGGCATCAAAGACCGCAGCGAGGAAATCCGCCGTTTTCAGGAGGACTCGGACTGCCGTGTATTCGTCGGGCAGATAGCGGCGGCGGGCTTGGGCATCACGCTCACGGCGGCATCGACGATGGTTTTCTACAGCCTCGACTACTCGATGTCCAACTTCGAGCAGGCCAAGGCGCGCATCCATCGCGTCTCCCAGAAGGAAAACTGCCACTACATCTACATCACGGCGAGCGGGACGGTCGACCGAAAGGTGCTGAAAGCCCTGCGGGACAAGGCCGACCTCGCCAAGATGCTCGTTGACGATTATCGCAAGGGACACAATCCCTACGCTTCATAGGAAAGGAAGGATTTTATGGCAGAGCAGACTTCAACCAAGGAAATCTCGCATCTTTTCAGCCTTGCCGACAAGCTCCACGCTTGCCGCGAGATGAAGAAGGAACACAAGGATGCCATCAAGGAACTCGATGCCGAGATTGACAGCCTCGACAGGCAGCTTTCGGATGGCATGGTGGAGGCAGAATGCACTAAGTTCTCAAGGGGCGGCAAGCTGTTCTATCTGACCAGCAGCCTCTACGCCTCGCCGCTGGCCGGAAAGAGCGCCACCCTGAACGACACCTTGAAGAAGGAAGGCTTCGGCTCTCTCGTCAAGGAGTCGGTGAATCCCCGCACCCTGTCCTCTTTCGTGAAGGAGCAGATTGCGGCAAACGACGGCAATCTCCCCGACTGGCTGGCGGGCATCGTCAACACCTACGAGAAAGCCTCGGTTGGCATCCGCAAGGGCTGACATGGACGCATACATACAGATTGGAGGAATTTTATTATGGCAACCAAGACGAACAATATCGAAGCGGTACAGGAAAACAGCATGATGCCGATTGGCGGCTTTGCAAACATCGCCAATATCGCGGCATTGAAGGACGAGCTTATGGAGTGCTGCGTGGGCATGGAATTCTCGATGGACCGCATCAAGATGCCCTCCGGCGTGTCCAAGTTCTTCACCGTCCCCGGCGATGGCGAGGACGAGCAGCAAGTGACAGAGATTGTCGGCATCATCCTGCACAGCCATCCGTCCTATGCGTTTTACCGCACGGCATATCAGGGAGGCAGCAATCCTCCTGACTGCGGCTCCTTCGACGGCAAGACGGGCATCGGAAATCCCGGCGGCAATTGCCGCGAATGCCCGCATAACCGTTTCGGCAGCGGCGGCGACGGTCAGGGCAAGGCGTGCCAAAATCGCAAGATGCTCTACATCCTGCAGGAAGGGGAACTGCTCCCCATGATGCTCTCGCTCCCCGTTGGCTCCGTCCGCAAGTTCGAGGACTTCGTGAAGCTGTGGTTCGCCAAGCACCTCAAGTTCCCGCACCACTTCGTGACCCGCATCACGCTCAAGAAAGCCCACAGTAGCACGACGAACCGCGACTTCTCGCAGGCTGTGTTCCAGCGGGTGCGCGACCTAACCGAGGAGGAAAAGGCGGCAACGGCTCCCTTGGTCAAGCAGATGCGCGACTATGCGGCGAACCTCACGGCGGCATCCCTCATTCCCTTGGACGAGGAAAATCTCGTCGACCCCGAGACGGGCGAGATTATCCCGGCTCTGAAGTAACCTTTATTCTGCTTTTCGATACGGCGGGGAGATTTCCTCCCTGCCGTGCGAAAGGAGGCTCAATATGCATACAACCGATTACAGATGCGCCGTCACGGTGCAGGATATCCAGAGTTACATCGGAGACAGCAAACTGGTGGCTTTTGACTACGAAACCGCGCCGGATGAGCCGTACCGCGATGAACCGAAAGCTGCGCTCGACCCTGCCAAGGCGCATATCGTGGGCTGCTCCTTTTCCGTCAAGGAAGGGACGGGCATCTATGTTCCCGTGGCGCATAGGCTGGGAGAAAATATCGGCCAAACCGAGTTTTATGCGTTTTTGCGGGAGTTCCTGACGGACACGACCATCACCAAGATAGCGCACAACATCGCTTTCGAGTCCATGATGAGTTACGCCAAAGGCATCGTGATACAGCCGCCGGTCTATGACACCATCGCGGCGGCGCAGATGACGCTGTGCGGGAATTACACCTTTCGCAAACTGTCGGACAGCGGCCTCAAAAAGCTGGCTTCGGAGCTTTGCGGCGAGCCGCTCCCCTCGTTCAGCGATGTCACGAACGGCAGGCGTTTCGATGAGATGGATGCGCAGGATGCGGAGACCATCCGCTACGGCGCGGCAGACTCGGATTTTGCCCTGCGGCTCTATTCCGTCTTCAACGAGTGGTTTGACCGCTATCTTCCCAAGCACCGCTGGATTGTGGAGAGCATCGAGTCCCCCACGGCGGTGTATCTCGGAATCATGAAAAAGAACGGCGTCCCCATTGACTTGCCGCTCATGCAAGACCGTAAAGCACAGGCCGAGGCGCAGATGAAACATATCCGTGAGCAGATATCCTTCCTCATCGGCGATGTAAACATTGGCGCGAACTGCAGCACGGCAGAATTCAAGCGTTACCTCTACGAGACGCAGGGACTGCCCATCCTTAAGACCACATCCAAGGAGCAGGCCGCCCTTGACGACATGGCGGTGGTGCTGCTGGAAGAGTGGTGCCGGGAGAACAAGCCGGAACTCGCCGGACTGTTCAAGCTGGTGCAGGAATATCGCAAGTGGGGGAAAATATCCTCCACCTACATCGACGGCTACCTGAAATACCGCAATCCCGTCACGGGGAGGTTGCATCCCGACTTCTACTCGCTCTCGACCGACACGGGCAGGATGAACTGCCAGAGGCCAAATTGCCAAAATATGCCGCGAAAGACCAATGACCCCATCGGCGTGAGAAACTTCATCAAGGCACCGGCAGGCCATCTCATCCTGTCGCTCGATTTCTCGCAGATAGAACTGCGCGTCGGCGCATTCTATTGCCGGGACAAGATGATGATGGAAACTTATCGGAACGGCGGCGATATACACGCCGCAACCACGAGCGTCATCTTCGGTGTTACCTACGAGGAAGCGCAGGACAAGCATCGCGCAGACTACAAGGAACAGCGTACCATCGCCAAAAACGTCAACTTCGGCACATTCTACGGGCTTTTCCCCAAGGGACTGCAAAAGACATTGAAGTTCAAGGCGGGCGTGGACAAGACGCTCCCCGAATGCGAGGAAATCATCGCCAATCTCAAGACGGGCTACCCCGACCTCACGGTCTGGCAGGACGAGACCAAGCAGGATGCAGCGAGAAGGATGTATTCCGAGACTTGGCTTGGACGCAGGAGATACCTTCCGGGCATCAAGAGCCGGGACTGGGGCATGAAGTCCTTTGCCGAGCGGTGCGCACTCAACACGCCTATCCAAGGCACGGCGGCAGATATTTTGAAGCTGGCAATCGTGCGGATATTGAAGGGACTGCCGGAGCGTCCGTGGCTTATGCCAATTCTCCAAATCCACGACGAACTGACCTTCCTTATCCCCAAGGAGAGGCTTTCCGATGCGGTTGGCTTCATCAAGGTTTGCATGGAAGAGCAGCCGTTTCCCGAATTTGACCTCCCGCTTATCGCTGAAGCATCTGCCGGAGAGACCTTCGGCACGATGGAAGAACTCGACTGAATACAAATTGCGGCTGTCCTATCGGCATGACGGGGAGGAAGCGAGACACACCATGAACGAGATTATGACATGGGATTTTGAGAATAGCACCGTCCGCACCCTGACCATCGGCAACGAGCCGTATTTCGTCGGAAGGGATGTGGCGGAGATTCTGGGCTATGCCAAAGCCCGTAATGCTATTGCGGCGCACGTTGATGAAGAAGACAAAAAGGATGCCCCGATTCAGGGCACCCTTGGCGGTGTGCAAGATATGACCGTCATCAACGAGAGCGGACTCTACTCACTTATCCTTGGGAGCAAATTGCCTAAAGCCAAGAAATTCAAGCGATGGGTAACGAGCGAAGTCCTCCCTGCCATACGAAGGCACGGAATGTATGCCACCGACGAGCTCCTCGCCAATCCCGACTTTGCCATTGCCACCTTCAAGGCACTCAAGGCCGAGCGGGAAAAGGCTGCCAAATTGCAGGCTGCCGTTGCCGTGCAGGAACAGCAGCTTGCGGAACTCCAGCCAAAAGCGACTTATTACGACAAGGTTTTGAATTGCCCCGACCTCGTCCCGGTCAACACCATCGCCAAGGATTACGGGTGGAGCGCCATCAAGCTCAACGGATATCTCCACGAACACGGCATCCAGTACAAGCAGGGAGATATCTGGCACCTCTACCAGAAGTACGCAGAGCGTGGATATGCCGCCACACGTACCCATATGTATGAGGGAAGCGACGACGGGCAGCATTCACGGGAACACACCTACTGGACGCAGCAGGGACGGATTTTCATCTACGACCTCCTGAAAGCGGACGGCATCCTGCCCGTTATGGAGCGGGAATCCGAAGAGTGAAAATCTATCGGGCATTGATGCTGTCCCTCCGAAGAGAAGGGGCGGTCGATGCCTTGGGAAAAGCGAGGTAGAACTTATGTATAGAAATCAATCGGGATATTCCGACCCTACGGCGGGACTGGCAATCGGGCGTGTGGTGGGCATGGAGCGGAAGAAGCACAGAAAACGCTCTGCCGCCAAGCACCGCAAGAAAATCTATGTGGCATCCAAATATGCCGGCAATGTGGCAGAAAACGTGGAAACGGCAATATGGTGCTGCCGCTATGTCATCGACAAGGGCTTCATGCCGATTGCCAGTCATCTGCTCTATCCGCAGATATTGAATGACGAGATTCCCCGTGAGCGGGAAATGGGCATCAAATTCGGGCTTGCCCTTCTTGCCCTCTGCAGTGAGATATGGGTCTTTACCGACCGTGGCGAGATTTCCTCCGGCATGGAGCGCGAAATCGAGGAAGCAAATCGTCTGGGCATCACCGTGAAACGCATCGAAATGGTTGGCGCAAATGCGGCGCATCCTGCGCCTGCGCCGACACTAGGCCATCCATGGCCGTCGGAGGTGAACTGATATGGAAGTCACGGCAACCGATGTCATCAACAGTCTATACAACCCAACGGACATCCTGCACCTTCGCATCTTCGACGACAAGAAGCGCGGCGTTTTCACCGGGCAGAAATTTTCCGTGGAGGCGGGCAAGTTCCAGACCATCGAGAAGATGCTCCGCGACCACAACGAACAGGGGCATGGCATCTTCTTCGTGGTCAATTCCGGCGGGCAGTCGGATGCCCAAATCAATCGCATCAACGCACAGTTCGTGGAATCCGACACATTGTCCTTCAAAGATATGCAGGCAAGGATTGACGGATTTCCCCTGCCGCCGTCCATGATTATCAAGACGAGGAAATCCCTTCACACTTACTGGTTCGTAAAGGATGCCGAGGTGGGAAAATTTCGCGCCGTCCAAAAAGCCTTGGTGCAGTATTTCAGCGGCGACCCAACCTGCGTCAACGAGAGCCGTGTGCTGCGGCTACCCGGTTTCAATCATTGCAAGGAAGAGCCGGTCCTCGTGGAATGCGTGAGCTTTCACCCGGAGCGCAGATACACGCAGGAAGAACTGCTGGCTGTCCTCCCCCACGAGGATGCCGCGCCCGTAGCCAATCTCAAGGGTACGGAAAAAGGACTCTCCATCGTCATGCATTCCTGCGATTTCCTGCGGCATTGCCGGGAGGATGCGGCATCTCTTTCCGAGCATGACTGGTACGCGATGATTACAAATCTTGCCCCTTTCGCCGGAGGCGTGGAGCTTATCCACGAACTTTCTGCGCCGTACCCGAAGTACGATGAGGCGGAGACGCAGCGGAAAATCAACCATTTCCTCGAAAGCGGCACGAAGCCCATCATGTGCAAGACCATCTGCGAGAAAGGCTACAAATGCCCGAAGTTCGAGGCGGGCGAATGCCCCGTGAAGTCTCCTGCGGCTCTCTGCTATCAGCCGATGAGTACGGACGGGCTTAAGGAAATCGTGACAGGGCTGCCCGTGAGCGAGGACGCGATGGAAAATATGAAGTCTGCCCGTGCCTTCGTGGAAACCTATCTCTACAATCAGGATGTCGTCATTGCCGAGGCGTTTATCAGCTATCAGCTGAAGGACAAGTTCAAGTTCCGCAATGTGGACTTGAAGCCGCTCTCCCTGCTCTACAAGGAATGCGCCAAGGCGTATCAGGCAGGATTGAAATCTCGCCGGAGCAAGGTGGAGTCAACAGGCATTCCCCCGTGGTACGCCGTGACCGAGCGCGGCTTGAAGTTTCTGCCCGGAATCCTCGCCAACCATATGTCGGAGCATGAGAAAGTCATATATGCGGCGGAGCAGCACTACATCTACGAGAGCGGCGTTTACCGCGACATGACGGAGATGGAGGCGCAGCGGCTCGTGCAGATGCAGATGCTGCCGCAGGAAACGAAGATGAGCCAAATCGTGGATGCCGAGCATCAATGGCGACTGCACGTCCAGATGGATTTGCGGGAACTCAACGCCAACCCCTTCATCATCAATGTGAAGAACGGCCTCTACAATGTGCTGGAGGACACGATGGCGGAGCATACGAGCAAGTACCATTCCACGGTGCAGCTCAATGTGAGCTACGACAAGAATGCCTCCTGCCCGTTATTTCAGAAATTCCTCGCCGAATCGATGGGCGGTGACATGGAGCAAGTCCTGCTGATCCAAGAGATGCTGGGCTACTTCCTCATCCCCGTCAACTCCGCTCAGAAGTGTTTTGTCATCGTGGGCGTGGCGAGCGCGGGCAAATCCGTCCTCTTGCGGGTGCTGAACGAAATCCTGCTTGGACGGCGCAATGTGTCAAATGTGTCATGGCAGGCACTTAACGAGCGGTTCAAGACGGCGGAGCTTTTCGGAAAGCTCGCTAATATTTTCGCCGACCTCCCCACGAAGAACATCGATGACAACGGCATATTCAAGGCTTTGGTAGGCGAGGATTACCTGACGGTGGAGAAGAAGAATAAGAATCCGTTTTCTTTCCAGTCCACGGCGAGACTGCTGTTCTCTTGCAACAACATCCCCAAGAACTACGGGGACAAGAGCGAGGGGTTCTATCGGCGGCTCATCATCATTCGGTTTGCCCATTCCGTGCCGCCAGAAGAGCGCGACCCGAATCTCATCGAGAAATTTCGCATGGAAGCCGACGGCATCTTCCTCTTCGCCTTGGAGGGTCTGAAACGGCTGATGCGCAATCACTACAAATTCTCCGAGACGGACAGGAACCGTGCGGAGCTGCAGCAATACCGCGAGGACTCGGATTCTGTCCTGTCCTTCGTCCGGGAATACTGCGAAGTGTCGGAGGAAGGAGCAGTTGGCTCCACGGCACTTTTCAACACCTACAAAGGCTACTGCGAGGAATGCGGTCTGAAGCCCTACTCACAGAAAGCCTTTGTGCAGCAGCTCATGGCAGCATTCCCCGGCATGGCTCGTGGCGTGGATAAGACGGGAAAACGCCGTGTTCTGAAAGGCATAAGGCTCGGCGAGGTGCTGGGCTGATGCTTGCCAGCGGCAAGGTCACCTTGCGCTTGACGCTTTGACAGCAACCCCCCCAACTCTTTTATATATATATTATAAATATACACATATATACATATTATTTTATATTTCATTTCCATAATAATAGCTTTTTAGCTGTCAAAGAGTCAAAGATATAGGAATTACAAGGTTTTGCAGACTGGAGGTTTGACACATGAAGGAAGCGACAATTGTCAAAGCAATTTTGAGATACTTGAAGTCCCTGCCGGGATGCTTTGCGTGGAAGGAGCATGGTGGGATGTACGGCACGGCCGGCATCCCCGACATCATCGCCTGCATTGGCGGGAAATTCTACGGCTTCGAGGTCAAGACCGAGCGCGGCAAGCCAACGGCTCTGCAGGAGGCCACCATCCGAAAGATACGAGCGGCAGGTGGCATCGCTGTGGTGGTTCGCTCCGTGGAGGAAGTCAAAGCATGGATTGGAGGGACGGAAGATGGAGCCGTATGAAACATTGGCGAATGCCGTCATCGAGCAAGCCGCGAAAGACCATCGGAGCGCGGCGGCATATTTGAAAAAGCATCCCCGCACCAAGGAACTGACGGATGCCTTGGAGGCTCAAAGAGCGGAACGGGAAAAGCGGCGGGCAGAACTCAGGGACAAAAAACTGCCAACGGAGCGCAAAAAGAAAAGTCGCGAGGAACGGCTCTTGGAGAACATCATCGCTCATGAAACCTTGCGCTACGACACCGAGAAGTTTTTCCGCTCATCGTGGTTTGGGGTGCTGTCGGATTTGGACGGGGAATTGCTGCTGATGCGGCTTAAGAGAATGGAGGCTTAGTGAGATGGACATCAAAGAATTCTTGGGGCGTGCGCTTCAGCTTGACGAACTTATAAACTCTCATGTAGCGGAACTCAATCAGTATAGGCAACTCGCCATGAGCATCGGCGGCAGCCGCTTGGAAGAACATATCAGCCGTAGCGTACCGAGCGATGCTCCTTTTGCCAAGTGGGTGGACCGCATCGTGGATAAGGAAAAGGAACTCAACGGGGAGATTGACCGATTGGTAGCCATCAAACTGGAAATCAGCGACTTCATCGACAGAATTGATAATCCCCAATGGCAATGTCTGCTCCGCAGCCGTTACGTCATGTGCCATTCGTGGACGGATGTCGCGGCGGAAATGAACTACGGAATAAGCAGTGTCTACCGCATACACAAGAACATCATGGATGCCCTTGAGGATAATTTCAAAGATAGTAGTCAATGAGAGTAAATGAGAGTCGATGAGAGTAGTTGGGAGTTTGAAGCAAAAGGCTTGACATGGTATCATGTAAACTAGAAAAATGTAAAACGGAATGACCTCCGAGGGAGCAATCCCTGCGGAGGTTTTTTATTGCCCGGCCGGAGGTGAGCGTGATGCCGAGAAAACCGAAACGCCCCTGCCGCTACCAAGGCTGTCCCAATCTGACGGACAGGAAGAGCGGCTACTGCGAGGAGCATGAGAAACCGATGGCAAGGCATTACGAACACTTCGCCCGTGGATATTCCCACAAGGAAAGATATGGCGGCTCATGGCAGAAAATCCGTGACCGCTACATCGTATCGCACCCGCTCTGCGATATATGCCAGCAGAACGGCAGATATGTCTTAGCGGCTCTGGTTCATCATGTGAAGCCGCTGGCAGACGGTGGGACGCATGACGAAGATAATCTCCAAAGTCTGTGCGTGTCCTGCCATGAGAAGATACACCAGCGCAGCAAGAGCGAGTGACCGGGCAGGGGCGGTCGAAATCTCTTCGGGTGGACGAATGTATGACCGGCACGGGGGCTCGCGTAAAAAAAGAACGGTTCAAACGGGGTATTAACGATGAGCGGATTGGAGGTGATGGCCTATGGCAAAGGACGGAACGAATCGCGGCGGACGGCGCGTCAGAGCTGGGGACAAGCCGGACGCTCTGGCGGACAAGATTGCAAACGGCAGGGATGCGACCGTCATGGAGTTTCCAATGACAACCCTCTCCGGCGCAGAGCCATCGGATGTCGCTGACCTTGACGGCGAGGATATGCCGCACCCCAGCGACTACCTCTCCGCTCGGCAGCGCAACGGCAAGCCGCTCGGCGCAGACGAGATTTTCCGCGAGACTTGGGTGTGGCTCAAGGAGCGCGGCTGCGAACAGCTGGTGAACCCACGGCTCATTGAAAGCTACGCGCAGGCATTCGCCCGCTTCATCCAATGCGACGAGGCTGTCAGCCAGTATGGTCTGCTCGGCAAGCACCCCACGACGGGAGGTGCGATTTCCTCGCCGTTCGTTCAGATGAGCCAAGCCTATCAGAAACAGGCCAATCTGCTCTGGTACGAGATATTCGACATCGTGAAGCAGAACTGCACCACAACCTTCGACGGCCTGCCTAAAGTGGACAAGATGGAGAGCCTCCTTCGCTCCCGCAAGGGGGTGACGTGATGGGCCTAGAGCGAAACCGCATTTACAATATGGACTGCGTGGACGGGCTGAAAATGCTTGATGACGGCTCTATCGATTTGACGGTCACCTCCCCGCCCTATGACAACCTCCGAATGTACAAAGGCTACGCCTTCGACTTCGAGGCGATAGCCACGGAGCTATACCGGGTAACCAAGCCTGGCGGCGTGGTGGTCTGGGTGGTGAACGATGCCACGGTCAAGGGCAGCGAGACAGGCACATCCTTCCGTCAGGCTCTTCGCTTCAAGGAAATCGGCTGGCGGCTTCATGACACCATGATATATCTCAAGGACTCATGCCCATACCCCGAAACCACACGCTACTACCCTTCCTTCGAGTATATGTTCGTGCTGGCGAAGGGCAAGATTGGCACGGTGCATCTCATCGCCGACAAGCCCAACAAGACCAGCGGTGACAAAATTACGGGGACGGAACGAAAGGCCGATGGCACGGTGAAATATATGTCGGCGGTGCAGAAACACACGGGACGCAAGGTCAAGCCCTTTGGTGTCCGCACCAATGTCTGGCATTACGGCATGGGATTTATGAAATCCACTACCGACAAGATAGCCTACAAGCATCCGGCGATATTCCCGGAGCGGCTTGCCTACGACCACATCATATCTTGGAGCAACGAGGGAGATGTGGTTCTTGACCCGTTCATGGGAAGCGGCACGACAGCGAAGATGGCGAGGCTTGCGGGGCGCGATTTTATCGGCTTTGAGATTTCGCCGGAATACTGCGAGATAGCGGCAGAGCGGCTCAAACATATACAGTTGGCGACTTCACCACATGGTTGAGGCCGCTTTTTTATTGGGGGTGTAGATATTGGGAAAAACGACCACGGATATGCAGCTTGTCCCCATCGACAAGCTAATCCCATATGTGAACAATGCCCGGACGCACAGCAAGGAGCAGATAACAAAGCTCCGCTCCTCGCTCCGGGAGTTCGGCTTTGTCAATCCCGTCATCATCGACAGGGATTTCAATGTGCTGGCTGGTCACGGCAGGCTCGAAGCTGCCAAGGAAGAAAACATGACCGAAGTGCCGTGCGTCTTTGCCGACCATCTGACGGAGGCACAGAAGAAAGCGTATATCCTTGCGGATAATCGCTTTGCAATGGACGCTGGCTGGGACGAGGAAATGCTCAAGGTTGAGATTGAAGCCTTGCAAGGCATGGACTTCGATGTATCGCTCACGGGCTTCGATGAAGCCGAGATTGCAGACTTGCTCGGCGCGGATGACGGCGAGACACATGAAGATGACTTCGATGTGGATGCGGAACTCGAAAAGCCATGCTTTTCGCAAGCTGGGGATGTTTGGCATCTCGGCAAGCATCGTGTGATATGCGGTGATTCGACTTTGCCGGAGACATACCAGCGATTGCTCGGCAATGAGAAGGTCAATCTCGTCTGCACCGACCCGCCGTATTTTGTGGCTCTTGAAAGCGCGTCGGGGAAAATCAAGAACGATGACCTTTCCGACAAGGAAGGCTACGATTTCCTGCTCAAGACCTACTGTTGCCTGCATGACGCGATGGCGAAGGATGCGTCCATCTATTCATTCTATGCCACGGCAAAGACACGGCTGGTATTCGATGCCTTTGAGGATGCGGGATTCAAGGTTGGCGCAGGGCTTGTTTGGAAGAAAGACCGGCTGGTGCTGACTCGCACCGACTGGAAGTATATCCATGAGCCGATTGTCTTTGGTTGGCGAAAAGACGGCAAGCACAAATGGTACGGAGACCAAAAGCAGACCAGCGTCTTTGAATTTGACCGCATCAAGAACTCGAAGAAGGACGGCTGCGGTCATCCGTCCAGCAAGCCCGTGCCGCTCATCGCATATTTGGTGCGCCAGTGTACACAGACGAACAGCATTGTCCTCGATGCCTTCCTCGGCTCGGCATCGACGCTTATCGCTTGCGACCAGTTGGGGCGCGTCTGCTACGGCGTGGAACTGGAGCCGAAGTTCGTTGATGTGGCTGTGATGCGGTATCTCCAATCTCATGACGGCAATGCCGAGGATGTATTTGTTGAGCGCGGCGGCAAGAAAATCCCTTATGCTGATGTGCCAAAACCTAGAGAGGAGAAATGACTTATGCGAGTATTTTTGAACCCCGGACATGATTTGAAACTGGACAGCGGCGCGGTGAACCCTCTCAGCGGGCTGCGCGAGTGTAATGTGGCTGCCGATATCGGCATCCTCGTCCAGCAATATTTGGAGGCGGCTGGCTGCGAGGTGCAGTCGCTCCAAAGCGACAACTTGGGCGGCGAAACTCCGTGGCTGCCTTGCGTAGTGGATGAGGCAAACTCGTGGCCTGCGGACATCTTCGTATCGCTTCACTGCAATGCGGCGAATACCGAGGCGCATGGCACGGAAGTGCTGGTGTATGCGACCGGCGGCGAGGCGGAAAAACTGGCAAACTGCATACAGAATCAGATTGTGGACTCCTGCGGCACGGTGGATCGCGGCATCAAGGAGCGTCCGCATCTGGTTGTCCTCAACAGCACGGATATGCCTGCCGTCCTCGTGGAGATGGCGTTCATCGACAACGAGGAGGACAAGCAGATTCTGACTTTCGGAGCGGACGATATGGCGAGAGCCATTGCCCGTGGCGTTACTGACTATGAATTGGAGGCATCGAAATGAAACTGGATATTCTTAAGGACGAACTCAAAAACCATGTGTCGGATTTCGTGAGGACGGAGGCAAAGGAAGCCTCCGTTTTGTGGCTGAGGGACAAGGCTCTCCCGTCTCTGCGTGAGGTGGCAAGCGTCTACACGGCGGCTCTTGCGGATTCCTCGAAGAACGAGACGGGCTGGTGCAAGTTCCGCGACCGTGTATTTTTGCCCTGCGCCATCGACGCATCGCTCTGGCTCATCGGCAAGGCACTTGACGGCATGGCGGCAAAGCAGGGAGAGTGACATGATGGCGGGCGAGCAGAAAAGATTGACGCTCGGCAGCCTGTTCGACGGGAGCGGCGGCTTTCCCTTGGGCGGCATCTTGGCCGACATTGAGCCGAGGTGGGCTTCGGAAATTGAGCCGTTCCCTATCCGCGTCACCACGAAACGGTTGCCGGGCATGAAGTATTACGGGGACATCAACACGCTTGACGGAACGGACTTGGAGCCGGTGGACATCATCACATTTGGGAGTCCATGTCAGGATTTGTCGCTCGCCGGAAAGCGGAGCGGCTTGGAGGGCAGCCGCTCCTGCCTGTTCCATCAGGCGGTGCGTGTCATCAGGGAAATGAGGTGTGCTACGGATGGAAGATATCCGAGATTCATCGTCTGGGAGAATGTCGCGGGCGCGTTCTCCAGTTCGGAAGGCAGGGACTTCCAGTCCGTCCTCACGGAAATCGTCCGCATCAAGGAGCCGCAGGCTCCCGAGGTGCCTATGCCTGAAAAAGACGGCTGGCCTCACGCCGACATTCTATTGGGAGACGGATGGAGCCTTGCTTACCGGCTCATGGATTCGCAGGGCTGGGGAGTTCCACAGCGGAGGCGCCGTATCTATCTTGTCGCAGATTTTGGAGGTCGATGTGCCGGCAAAGTACTATTTGACACCGAGGGCGTGCTTGGGGATACTGCGACGTGCTTCCGCTCGTGGCAAACAGCTGCCGACGGTCTTGCGTCTGGCCTTGGAGCGTCAGGCAATGGGCTGACGGCTGGATTCTGCACGGAACACTCGGCAAAAAGCCGCAGCATCAGCTACGAGGAGGAGAAATCCCCCACGCTCCGCGCGGGCATTGTCCCTGCCGTGCTGAACGACCAAGGCGGGAGCCGTATGGATGTGACGGATGGCGTGACGAATACGCTCCGCGCCGAGGCACATCATCCACCTTTGATTTTCGAGAATCATAGCCAAGATTCCCGCTACACCGGGCCCCTTGATGTCGCGCCGACCGTTTCCCGTACCTACGGAGCGGGAGGGAATAATCAGCCGTTGGTGGCTAAATATTGGAACGGCGGCGATGTGGCGGGAACGCTCACCGAAAACAACGCCGGAGGAAATCAGCGGATGCCGGACAAGAATCACTTTCCCCTAAAGGGACTAGCTTGCGCGTCGCAAGCCGTGGTCTGCACAGTGGATGTGCGTCTGACTTCCGAGGGAACGAAAAACGCCCGCCACAAGATTTACGAGACGGATGTCTCCCGTTGCCTTGATACCGGCGGCACGACACCCGACCGCAACCAAGGCGGGCTGGCAATCGTGGAGAAAAATCCTTCCTATGCTATGACCACAGGGAGTTTCACGCAGGTCGAGAAAGAAAAATCCCCAACGCTGATGTCCCGCGACTACAAAGACCCCAACGCCGTCTGTTGCGGCATCGGCAGAGATGTGTTCAACGCCGGAGCCAATGCCAAGTTCGCTCCATCAATTGATGAGGAACTGCAGCCGCCGATGACGGCAAGAGGTCCAGGAGCGGTGCAACAGGGATATGCTGTGCGGAGGCTCACTCCCACGGAGTGTGCGAGATTGCAGGGCTTTCCCGACTGGTGGTGCGCCGACCTCGGCACGGAAAATCCTACCGAGGAGGAGATGGCGTTTTGGCGGGAAGTTTTCGAGACGCATCGGAAACTTATGCGGGCGGCAAAAAAGCCCAAGACGGACAGCCAAATCAGGAAGTGGCTCAAAAATCCCCATACTGATTCTGCCGAGTACCGTATGTGGGGCAACGGTCTGTCGCTCCCTATCGCTTTCTATGTGCTTGCGGGCATCGCGTACTTCTCTCGTCACGGCTGATGTATACAATCTTTATTTCCACATACCCGTTGACTATCCCCACGCTTTACGGGAATATGACACTGCCCCAAGCGGAGGGCTTGGGCGGCATAAGCACATAAAGCAGAGGGAGGTCATTCACATGACGGTCAACTACAACGTAACGGGCGCACGGCGCAAAGAAATGACGAGGGTCATCAGCGAGGCATTGGACGGCTGGGAAGTAAAGTATCTCGGCGCACCGACCTTCGCATACCAGATTGGCGATTTCGAGGTGACGCGGACGGGAGCCTTAGTGTTTTCCGACCGCACGGACGGCAAGGAAGTGGAGACGGTGCTTGAGGCTTTGGCGCAAGCTGGCTTTGAATGCGAAGCAGCAGAGAATGTCGAGGACACTTCCGCCGAAACCGAGATAGCGGCAGAAGATACCGAATCCGCAACAGCAGAGGATGTCAAGGAACAGAGCGACACTTCCAACGAGCCGATTGGCAAGCCGAAGCCTACGGAGAAAACCGAGCCGCAGGAACAGCAAGAGGATTTCGTTGAGGAGCTTTCCATCAGCCTGCCCAACGACCTTGATGAACACGCACGGCAGAACCTTGACGCCGCCATCGCGGGCAAGGCAACGCTCCTCAAGGCAGCATTCCTCACAGAGAGCCTTGCCTACAAAGAGGACGAGAAGAAACTCACCTTTCCGTGGTTCAAATATTCCTCGCCGGAGAATAGACCCGAGGAAACCAACGCATATATGCTTTTCCTGACCCACCTTGTCAGTTACGCCAAGGAAGCCAAGCGGGTAACGGTCAAGGACAAGGCGGTGGACAATCCCCGCTACGCATTCCGCTGTTTCCTCCTGCGGCTGGGCTTCATCGGGCAGGAGTTCAAGGCGGCACGGAAAATCCTCATGCGGAACCTCGCGGGCAACAGTTCCTTCAAGAGCGGGCATCGGAAGGAGGCTGACGGGCATGAAGTTTCCGAGTAAGGAGCAGCTTGCCGCTCTCCGCAGGAGATACCCCGCGGGGACGCTGGTGGAGCTTTTGGACATGGACGATTGCCAGTCTCCTCCCATCGGCACGATTGGCAAAGTCATGGGTGTGGATGACGCAGGCTCGGTGATGGTGCATTGGCGCACGGGCTCAACGCTGAGTCTGATTCCGGGCGTGGATTCTTTCCGCATCATAAAAGGAGATGGCAAGCCGTGAACGATAAGATTTTTGAGCAGATTATGGACATCCGCTCTTCCGGGCGGTCGAATATGCTCGATGTGACTGCCGTCCAGCGCATCGCTTACGAGATGGGCTACTACGAACTGGTATGTTTCATAGAGGAACGCCCCAAGGAATATGTACACTTCATCATGACGGGCGAAATGCCAACCGAGTAGTCGGACAAGTATACTTCACAAAAGGGCTTGACTTCTTCCTACGGCTATGAACCTCATTGCCGCGCCGAAAAAAATAGAAAAAATCCCCAAAATCGCTCGTGTATACACGAAGAAAGGAACACGGCGCACCGCGCCAGCACAGGAGCGAAAGGGGATTTTCAAAATGAAAGAGAACACCGCACGGCAGATTGAGAACATGAAGAGCCAGACGATTGGGGTCGAGGTTGAGATGTACGGCATCACCCGCAGGCAGGCTGCGAAGGTTGCCGCCGACTTTTTCGGAACGGGACGCTTCGAGGATACCGCAAGCCGCAACGGGTACTACACCTTCAGCGCATGGGATGCGGATGGGCGCGAGTGGAAATTCCAGCGGGATGTCAGCATCGATGCCGCGAACAGCAGCCAGCAGACGGAACTCGTAACGCCCATCCTCCATTACGATGACATCGAAACCTTGCAGGGACTCCTTCGGGAGCTGCGCCACGCAGGAGCGAAGAGCAACCCCAAGCATATGTGCGGAGTCCACATCCACATCGGCAAAGCCGACCACACGCCGCAGACGCTCCGCAACCTTGCCAACCTGATGGCGAGCCACGAAAGCCTCCTGATTGCCGCGATGCGCATCGACCAGAGCCGCATCGGACGCTACTGCCAGACGGTGGACAGGGATTTCCTCGGCAGGCTGAACAAGGAAAAGCCACGGACGATGGAGAAACTTGCGGACATCTGGTACGGTTCGCAGGGACACGACGGCAACCGCCACGCGCATTACAACGGCAGCCGGTATCATTGCCTCAATTACCACGCGACATTCACCAAGGGGACGATTGAATTCCGCCTCTTCCAATTCGCCAACCCAACGGCGGAGCGCAAGGGCGGCATCCACGCCGGGGAAATCAAAAGCTACATCCAGCTTTGCCTCGCGCTTTCCAAGATGGCCAAGAACATCAAGACCGCAAGCCCCAAGGAGCCGCAGCACGAGAATCCGAAATTTGCGATGCGGACTTGGCTGATGCGGATGCGGATGGGATTCATCGGCGAGGAATTCGCCACGGCAAGGGACATCCTCACGAGAAACCTTCAAGGCGATGCGGCTTTCCGCTTTGGCAGAAACACCCACTAAGGCACGAAACCCCAAACCACCCGCCGGATGGCGGGCTTGGGGTGGTAGAAGCAGATAAATCTGCTGATTGGATGTTTCTTCGAGAGCAGAAAGGATGAGGAAGATGAAGTCAAAGATTTACATCGCCTACGGGAGCAACATGGATTTGGAGCAGCTGGCATTCCGCTGCCCGGAGGCGGAGCTTATCGGCACGGGACGGCTTGACGGCTGGCGGCTGATGTTCAAGGGCAGCCAGACGGGAGCCTACGCGACCATCGAGCGTGAAAAAGGACAGACCGTGCCGATTCTCTTATGGCGCATTTCGGCGGCAGACGAGGAGCGGCTTGACCGCTACGAGGGATTCCCCACATTCTACTACAAGCGCACCATCCGAGCCATGCGTATGGGCGAAAACGGAGCAGACTTGGGCAAGATTCAAGGCATGGCGTACATCATGCACGAGGAGCGCAAACTCGGCATTCCCACCATGCAGTATTACGATGTCCTTGCCCAAGCCTACAAGAAATTCGGCTTCGACATGAAAATCCTCGAAGATCCCTACATCTTCAGCGATCAGCCGTAAAGTATACACCCTGAACCGCTTGCTATTTCCCTTGATGTACGGGAATATACACATACCCAAAGGAAAAACAAAAGCACAGACGGACAGGAGGAAGCGGACATGAAAAAGCTCGGAACAAAGAGAGCGCGTGAAGCCATTCTGGAGATTGCAAGAAAATACATCTACGATGTGAGGATGCGGGGCGACCTCGAATGCAGGATGAACGATGAGGAAGATGTTCTGAGCGCTACGGTCGGGGAAATCGAGGCGGCACTGGAAGCCGCATACCGAGCGGGACAGGAAAGCTGGAAAAACTGAAGGAACGAGGGCGGCGATGCCGTCCTTTTCTTTTTGATAGGAGGTGATTTGCATTGCAAAAGCTGGCGGATTACAAGCCAACGAGATTCATGGCGAAAGATTCCCACTACAATAGGGATTCTGCCGATTATGCCGTCGGCTTTATTGAGTGCCTGTGCCATACCAAGGGGACATGGGCGGGCAAGCCCTTCGAGCTTATTGACTGGCAGGAGCAGATTATTCGTGACCTGTTCGGCATTTTGAAATCGAACGGCTATCGGCAGTTCAACACGGCATACATCGAGATTCCGAAGAAGATGGGTAAGAGCGAGCTTGCCGCCGCCGTTGCCCTGCTCCTCTGCTGCGGAGATGGCGAGGAACGCGCGGAGGTCTATGGGTGTGCAGCCGACCGTCAGCAAGCGTCCATTGTCTTTGAAGTTGCGGCGGACATGGTTCGTATGTGTCCCGCACTTGCAAAACGCGTGAAACTCCTCGCATCGACAAAGCGCATGATTTATCTCCCCACGAATAGCTTCTACCAAGTGCTGTCTGCCGAGGCGTATTCCAAACACGGCTTCAATATCCACGGCGTGGTGTTCGATGAGCTGCATACCCAACCAAATCGGAAACTCTTCGATGTCATGACGAAAGGCTCTGGCGATGCCCGTATGCAGCCACTCTATTTTCTCATTACCACGGCGGGGACAGACACGCATTCCATCTGCTACGAGACGCACCAAAAGGCACTCGACATCTTGGAAGGACGCAAGATCGATCCGACCTTCTACCCTGTCATCTACGGCGCGAAGGAAGATGAGGACTGGACAAATCCAGAGGTTTGGAAGAAAGCGAATCCGAGCCTTGGCATCACGGTCGGCATCGACAAGGTCAAAGCCGCCTGCGAATCCGCCAAACAGAACCCTGCGGAGGAGAACAGTTTCCGTCAGCTTAGGCTCAATCAATGGGTGAAGCAGAGCGTCAGGTGGATGCCGATGGAAAGATGGGACGCCTGTGCGTTCCCCATTGATGAACATGAACTTGAGGGGCGCGTCTGCTACGGCGGATTAGACTTATCTTCTACCACGGACATCACAGCGTTCGTCTTGGTATTCCCACCAGAGAATGAGGAAGAAAACTTCATTGTCCTTCCGTATTTTTGGATTCCAGAGGAGATGATCGAGTTTCGCGTGCGGCGTGATCATGTGCCCTATGACGTGTGGCAAAGGCAGGGATTCCTTAAAAACACGGAGGGGAACGTCGTTCATTACGGCTTTATCGAGAAATTCATTGAGGAACTTGGTGAACGCTTCAATATCCGCGAGATTGCCTTCGACCGCTGGGGCGCGGTGCAGATGGTGCAGAATCTCG
>ERZ772945.400-NODE-400-length-35576-cov-3.865432_pt1 | contig 35576 bp, 22 predicted proteins | sample MGYA00511681_ERZ772945 | MGnify/ENA primary metagenome ERZ772945 (study PRJEB29015, sample SAMEA2737943) | human oral metagenome | biome: human oral; feature: human-associated habitat; material: dental | place: China | collected 2143 ...
CCATTTTCAACCTGGCAATCATAACCCAGGTCTCGCACCTCACGTCCAACGACAGCCTCGAGACCCGCCGCAGCAGTTGCGATTAAATTAAATTGTTCTTTCATTTCTAGTCTTGCAAGACCTTTCTCTTGTTCACTTTAAAAAATGAGGTTGAGAAAGATTCTCAGCCCCAACCTATATGCAATTTTCTATAAGCCATGTTTTGTTCCAGAAGTGACTAGGACCACTTCCTTCGATAATCATCTGTCTACCGCTAACAGCATGGAGCTGCAAGCAGTCAGAGTACTACGTTCGTTTCCGTGCACTCCATGCCCCGACCAAAATTTGGGTTGCTAGCTTGAGGGGTTTACCGCGTTCCACTCTCTCTGTTTCCAGAAAGACTCCGTCACTGTGGCACTTTCAAGCCTATTCTGACCTATCCGAAGACTTAGCCATTTCGACTGCCGTAACGATTTCTCGTCCCTAGGCTTATGGATTCACCTAGCACAAACACTACAGGCATCACAGCCTGTGCTAGCATGGACTTTCCTCATGAAAAGAGAACCTCTTCACGCGATTATCCAAAAATTGCACTCATTCCTTAGTCAATTATCAATCTTGGTTGTCTAAGATTTGCTTACCAAATACTTCTTTTTCAAGGCGATTTAAGCGTTTCAAAATATCAAAGTTTGTCATTGAAGTAGAAGCTGTTACTTCAATAGAGTCTGGTTGAGTTGGAGCCGCCTGTGGTTTACGAGACAACTCCTCCTTCAAATCAGCAATTTCTTGGCGAAGGGATTTAACCAAAGCTGCGTAGGTTTCATAATCCTTAATCACATCATCTAGGAACTCGTCTACCTCTGCCTTACTATATCCGCGAACTTCACGTCCAAACTCTTGTTCAAAAATATCTTTTGCTGAAAAAATAATACTTGCCATTTCTCTCTCCATTCTTGATTGCTATTCTTATTATATAAAAAAAGACAAGTAAAAATCAAGGTCAAAGGGTTACTTTTCAGAAAAATTTTCTGCTAATTCATTTAACTCATCAAATGTTAATTGCCTTGTAACATAGTCCGCTTGATTTTTCATCATTTGGTAAAAATATCGTAACTTGGTTTCCTTTTCTTCATCATAAAAAAGGTAGCAAGTATCTGTGTTCTCCAGTAAAAATTTCTGATAATCACGTAGTTGTCCCTTGTGTTCATACTGTGGATAGGCATATTTGACAAAATCAACTTGCTTGAATTCGCTCAACTTCACTTGATTTGCTTCATTCCAATTACTGCCATGGGTTTCAAAATCAAAAATGGTCGCCAGTTGAAATCCATAGTCTGCTTTCATGTCTTTTGCTACCTGAAGCGCCCAGTACTCAAAGCCCAAAGTCCCTGTAAAGACAAGCCAGGTCACCCCATCCTCTGCTAGACGTTCCAGGTCTCTCCGAATGGCTGTTTTGATAATATCAACGCGAATATCCTTGTCATTAAAGAGACCAAGGTCCAAGGCTGAATAGCCTAAAATCAAGGCTGATGTCATTTTTAACCCTTTCTTTGTAAATTTATGATATAATAGAGTGATGTTATTGTACCAATAAGGAGAATTATGGTCAACTATCCACATAAAATTTCATCTCAAAAGAGACAAGCTCCCCCGTCACAAACTAAAAATTTCGCAAATCGGGGAATGTCTTTTGAAAAGATGATTAATGCTACGAACGACTACTATTTGTCGCATGGGTTAGCTGTTATTCACAAGAAACCGACTCCCATCCAAATCGTACGTGTCGACTATCCCCAACGAAGTCGAGCAAAGATTGTTGAAGCCTACTTTAGACAAGCTTCAACCACAGACTATTCAGGGGTTTATGATGGATATTACATCGACTTTGAAGCAAAGGAAACCAGGCAAAAACATGCGATTCCGATGAAGAATTTCCATCACCATCAGATTCAGCATATGGAACAGGTCCTTGCCCAGCGAGGAATCTGCTTTGTCCTTCTTCACTTTGCTTCTCAGCAAGAAACTTATTTATTACCGGCTGTTGACCTGATTCGTTTCTATCATCAAGATAAGGGACAAAAGTCAATGCCACTTGGATATATTCGAGAAAATGGATATAGGATTGAGCTGGGGGTCTTTCCCCAGATTCCCTATCTCGATATTATCAAAGAACATTTACTAGGTGGTAAAACAAGATGAACAAACAAACTATCCTGCGAATAGCTAAATATATCGGTATCTGCTTCTTAACTGTATTTATCGTAACTATTATGCTGGGCGGAGGTCTCTTTCTCTACTATGTTAGCAAGACTCCAGCCCTATCTGAAAGTAAACTAGTCGCTACGACGTCTAGTAAAATTTATGACAATAACGATGAACTCATCGCTGATCTTGGATCAGAACGTCGAGTCAATGCGCAAGCAAACGAAATACCGACCGATTTGGTCAACGCTATTATTTCGATTGAAGACCATCGCTTCTTTAATCACCGAGGAATCGATACTATCCGTATCCTAGGTGCCACCCTACGAAATCTTCGTGGTGGCGGAGGACTTCAAGGGGCTTCAACTTTGACGCAGCAGTTGATCAAGTTAACCTATTTCTCTACGTCAACTTCTGACCAAACCCTTTCTCGTAAGGCTCAGGAAGCATGGCTCGCCGTCCAGCTAGAACAAAAAGCGACTAAACAAGAGATCTTGACCTACTACATCAACAAGGTTTACATGTCAAACGGGAACTACGGAATGCAAACGGCTGCTCAAAGTTACTATGGCAAAGACCTCAAAGATTTGAGTATCCCTCAATTGGCCCTCCTTGCCGGAATGCCTCAGGCTCCAAACCAGTATGATCCATACTCGCATCCGGAAGCTGCCCAAGAACGCCGTAATCTCGTCCTCTCTGAGATGAAGGGGCAAGGTTACATTACAGCCGAACAATACGAAAAAGCGATTAATACTCCGATTACAGATGGACTTCAAAGCCTAAAATCAGCTAACAGTTATCCTCCATACATGGATAATTACCTCAAAGAGGTGATTGACCAAGTTGAACAGGAAACAGGTTACAACCTTTTAACTACGGGTATGGAAGTCTACACAAACGTTGATTCTAAGGTCCAACAACGTCTCTGGGATATTTACAATACGGACGAGTATGTCAACTATCCAGATGATGAGTTACAGGTAGCCTCTACTATCGTTGATGTCACAAACGGAAAAGTCATTGCCCAATTAGGTGCTCGCCACCAATCAAGTAACGTTTCCTTTGGAATAAACCAGGCTGTAGAAACTAACCGTGACTGGGGTTCTACCATGAAGCCTATTACAGACTATGCTCCTGCTTTGGAATATGGCGTTTATGACTCAACTGCTTCGATTGTTCACGATAGTCCTTATAATTACCCCGGAACCTCTACCCCTGTCTATAACTGGGATAAGAGTTACTTTGGAAACATAACACTCCAGTATGCTCTCCAACAATCACGGAATGTGCCGGCTGTAGAAACGCTAGAGAAAGTAGGACTCGATCGTGCCAAGACGTTTCTAAATGGACTAGGTATTGACTACCCAAGCATACACTATGCTAATGCTATTTCAAGTAATACAACCGAATCTGACAAAAAGTATGGAGCAAGTAGCGAGAAGATGGCTGCGGCTTACGCTGCTTTTGCCAATGGCGGTATCTACCGTAAACCTATGTATATCAATAAGATTGTTTTTAGTGATGGCAGTTCAAAAGAATTCTCTGATTCTGGTACACGTGCTATGAAAGAAACGACAGCCTATATGATGACAGATATGATGAAAACCGTCTTGGCATACGGAACTGGTCGAGGAGCCTACCTCCCTTGGCTACCACAAGCTGGTAAAACTGGTACATCAAACTATACAGATGATGAGATTGAAAACTACATCAAAAATACGGGTTATGTAGCTCCGGACGAAATGTTCGTTGGCTATACTCGTAAATATTCAATGGCAGTTTGGACCGGTTACTCGAACCGCCTTACTCCTATCGTTGGTGATGGCTTCTATGTTGCTGCTAAGGTTTACCGTTCGATGATGACTTATCTATCTGAAGATGATCATCCTGGTGACTGGACTATGCCAGAAGGACTCTACAGAGGTGGAGAATTTGTCTTTAAAAATGGTGCTCGTTCTACATGGACTACACCTGCTCCACAGCAAGCCCCAACACCTGAAAGTTCTAGCTCAACATCTGAGAGCTCGACTTCTCAGTCAAGCTCAACTACTCCAAGCACAAATACAAGCACAAATAATAGTACGACTACCAATCCTAACAATAATACGCAACAATCAAATACAACCCCTGGCCAACAAAACCAGAATCCGCAACCAGCACAACCATAACATTTATCACCCAGAGTATTCTGGGTGATTTTTTCATAGCAGTATCGTATTTATATGATTAGCAAAAGCCTGAGAAGAAATCTTCTCAGGCTTTCTGCGTACTATAAACCTCATTGGAAAAGATGAGAAACTGATTTTGTAATCTTGTTAAGAGGTTTTGTTGAATACTAGTCTTTCTTTGTTTTTGCTACAAAGAGAGCAGCGGATAGGGCTAGGCTAACACCTGCTAGGAAGAGGGCCGAATCAGATTGACTCTCACCAGTTGCTGGCAAGATTTGTTCAGCTGTTTCTGGTCTAGCTATTTCTTGCTTATAATCTGGCGTCTTACCTTGATCGGAAGCTAAAGAGCTAAGTTTAAACTCAGGTTTCTCTACAGTTGGAGCGGCTTGATCTCCTACTGTCGATAATGGTCCTGTGTACTCTGGAAGCTCATGTACCAAGGCTTCAGCTGCATTGACACCACCCTTAAACTCAGGCTTCTCAACTGTCGGTGCTGGCTGATCTCCTACTGTACTAAGTGAACCTGTGTACTCTGGTACTTCATGTACTGCTGCTTCTACCGCGTTCACACCACCTGTAAACTCTGGTTTCTCAACTGTCGGAGCTGGTTGGTCGCCTACTGTTACTACTGGGCCTGTGTATTCTGGAAGTTCATGTACCAGGGCTTCAACTGCATTGACACCACCCGTGAATTCAGGAACCTCCAGAACTGGTGGTTGCTCTTCACCCTTGCTTGATTGAACCGATTCTTCTGTTAATTCTTGATAGAAGCTCGCCAATTCATAAAACTCAGCCTTGCCACCTTCCCAGACTAACTTGACGTCTAGAAGAGAGCCGCCATTTCGGATAGCAAAAGTTTGGAGACTAGATGTAATGGCACCGAGGTCTGTCCAACTGTCTTGACCATCCTTGAGTGTTCTAGCAAGAACACGTGCCTTAGCTCCTTCAGGAAGACTGGAAACGAGACGAAGGTGGTTAGCATTGGTCGGTTCAGACAAGTGATAAACCAACTCGCCCTTCTCTTTTTCAGACTTGTAGCTGGTCAAGACTTTTCCGTCTACAAGATTATTGTAGAGGTTGCCTTGGCTTTCTCCACCGTTTCCTTCTACTGTTGGATCATTGATTGGTTTGACAAATTCACCATCGTTGATGACCAATTCTGTAAAGCCTACAAAACGGGCATCATAGTCTGCTGTATAGAGGACACGGAGATAGTTGGCTTTGACTGGTGTCGTCAATTCACCTTCGATGTAGCGATTTCCTGGCATCTTAGAATCATGTGTCCAACCATCTGTCAATGAATCATCGTGTGTGCTATTGGCCACACCATCTCCTACTGTAACGACATCAGTCCAAGTTTTACCGTCTTGGCTGACTTGAATCTTACCATCACGAAGATAGTTTTGAGTTCCGTCTTGGATGTAGGCTCTAATCTTCTTGATAGTGCGTTCGCTGCCAAGTTTCAAGGTCACATGACCATCTTTACGAGCATAGTCTGAAAACTCAACGAAGTTGTTATAAACACCATCAAATAATTGATCTAGGTTGTTCAGTTTACGAACATCATTGCTACCATATGCTGGGTGAATTCCCATTGAAGTTGATTCCAATTTTGTTGGTTGCACTTCTTTAGTCGTCACAAGGAGAGAAGTAGCTGTAATAGCTTGCTCCTGATCTGTTTTGTTGACCAGACGCACATAACGTACTAAGTGGCTTGCTGCAGATCTATCAGTCAACTGACTAGCTGGCATCCATTCTTGCGCATTTGCAGAGTACTCAAGGCTAAGAGCTGGGTTGGCTTGGCCTTGGAGCTGGATGCTCTTGACCTGATGGATACGGTCAAGTTTCATACCTAGATAGCTATGGGCAGGAAGTTTGGTTCCAGCTGGAATTTGGAGCTCGTAACTGCCCAAGCTATCCACTACCGGCGTTTCCTTCAAGGCATCGACGTTGGTGTCCGTTAACTCACTGTTTCCAGAGCGTGTCTCAACAGAGAAGTCTTGGATACGCCACCAGAGGTCGAGTGCCTTAGTATTGCGTACTCGGATGTAACGAGCATTGATTGCTCTAGTCACTTCCTTGGTTTGCTCACCTGATAGGCGATCCAACTCTTGCCATGCAGTTCCATCTGTAGAATACTCAAGCACACCTGCAGCAAGTTTATCACCTGTTCCTTGACGAAGGCGAACTTTAGTCACTGACTTGACTTCACCGAGGTCAAGTTGTGCCCAGGCATCTACTGGTGTCGTATTGCTACCGTCAGCGTTTGCCATCATGGCTTCTGTATTGTCCTTGCCATCAGTGATTTGACGGGCTGAGGTATTTAGTTTGTAAACTAAGTTTGAGCTTAGACTAACTGTCGTTGCTTGTTGGCTACGAGCTTTTTCAACTGGACGGTTGACTGCAATTTCCTGAACTGCAAACCAAGTATTCTCGCGGTCTGCTGTCGCAATCATGCGAACTGCCTTGGCCTTGATAGTGAGATTTTCAAACTTAAGTAGGGATTCATTTCCGACATAGCTTGGCTCTTTCAAGCTTACCCAGTTGTCATTTTCATCTTGATACTGCACTTCTGCCTTACTAAAAGTATCACGCGGATTTGCCTGGGTTCCCATAGCAAAGGTCAAGGTTTGAATCGTTATCGGTTTGTTGAACTTCATACCAATATAATCACCTGTCTTGATGCTATTTGGTGATTTAATAATCGCATGAGTTGCCAAATCGCCATCCGTCACTTCTGCCAAACCACCTTCTACTCCTGTTCGATTAGTGATAAAGGTGCTGATGATTTGATCTGGATGCAAGACTTTTTGAACTTCAGACGCTAGAACTTCTTTCAAGGATAGGATAAATGGACGAATATGTTGAACACCCAATTCGGCCTTTTCCATATGGTCTACATAATGGAAGGTGTGAGTTTGAGACTGTTCATACAATTTCAAACCTTTATAGTAGCTATCCCAAAGTTTAGCTGCATCGTTTGTAGCCATGGCTTCAGTTCCTGTAAGGAAGGCATCGAGAGCATTCATTTGATCGATTGCATTATCCAACCAATAGTGGATTTGCGCAACCATCTTTTTATCGCCTGATGCTTTATAGAGTTCAGCTGCTTCTTTAATCTTGGCAAATTCTGCACGCAAGGCTGCACGTTCGGCAGTCACATCCTGACCTGCTTTGAGCTTGGTCATGAAGTCTGTTAATTTTGGAGCCAAGTCTACCGATTCTTCTAGTTTGACGACACGAGTATCCATGTTTTGGTTGATCATGTGCTTACCAAGTTCGCGGAAGGCTGCTGATACCTTGCTATCTTCAAAATGACCATTTTCTACAAAGTTGAAGGCAATATCATTGATTTTCTTAGCTTCTTCTTCTGATTTCCACTGTTTCCATGAGTATTGAGCTCCTGAAAAGAGGGCAATCTTAGATGGTTCAGACTGTTGCATTGGGTTCAACATGATACCAGATAGCAAGCTTGGATCCACATTTGGATGAAGGAATTTCTCACCACCACCTAGAATTAAATGTTGTTTAGAGTTATCTGTTACCGGCCAGTTAATCCAAAGTGAAACTGGACGATAGGTCTTGCCACCTGCGGATAGATTGTTCTTGAGAGTTGAAAGGAAGCTTTCAGAGACTTCACCCCAAATCTTACCACCCGTCAAGGTCATGGATGTTGAACTTGGAAGATTTTCATTGAGGGATTTCAACTCATCTTCACGTCCATTACCCCAATACTGGCCAGGAACAAAAATCATTTCTTTACGAAGACCGCTGTAGGTTCCCTGCATTTCAGTCAACCAATCCGTCATGTCTTTCATCAAGCGGTTGTAGCTATTGTAGCCTCCGACTGGGCTCGGTGCATCATCTGCTAGAATACCAAACTCACGGACACCCACTTTCATCAACTGGGTAAATTTAGCCTTGATGGTTGCCAAATCTTCTTGGTAATGCGCTTCATTGCCAAAGCGGATGCGGTTGTTCATGAATGGATGGATAGTCCAGACATAGCGAGTTTTACTTTGATTTCCGACACGAGCAAGTTCACGAATTTCAGCTAGTTTTTCTTCTGGATAGAGTTCTCGCCATTTCTTGTTGTGGTATGGATCATCTTTTGGTGCAAAGAAGTATTGGTTCAATTTCAAATCACCACCAAAACGCATGAGTTCCGCGCGATCTGCATTAGACCATGGGTTTCCATAGTAACCTTCGATGAAACCACGGTTCTTGAGCTCTGCGTAATCTTCCACCGTTACATTACGAAGAACTGGAACGTGACTTTCCTTGAGCATATGTTTCAAGGTTGTCAAACCATAGAAGACCGCATCTGTGTCTTTTCCGACGATGGAAATCGAGTTATCCTTAATCGTCAAAGCATAGGCGTCAATCTTGTCAAAGAGACCTGCTGAAACGTTTGACAAGTTTTGTTCTGCTTGTGAACCTTGTCCGTGCACTCCAAGATAGATATTGGTTGCGCCTGCTACTGCAGATTTACCTGTTGTATAAGATACTTGATTGTCCTGCAAGACACTCTTCAAGCGATTGCGAGTATAAATATCGAGCTGATCCCCCATAACCAGATTGACTTGCTTACGAAGAGCCGTCACGCCTTCGCCATAGGTCACTTTTTGTGGAGTTGGGAAGACCTTGTACTCTTTCTTAAGATAGTCATTGCTCTTGCTGGCATCTGCAATGCTGTCTTCGCTAGCTGGTTTGCTTGCAGTGAATTGATCCGCCAATTCAACTGTTCCATCACCGGTTTCTTCTACTTTTGGTTTTTCAGGAGTAGTTGGTTTTTCAGGAGTAGTTGGTTTTTCTGGTTGACTTGGTGCAGGTGTTTCTTGTCCTTCTTTGACAGGTTTCAATAGATGAACTTCAGCCGCACTTGCAAAACCACCAACGCCTTCCAATACTTTCAACTCAATCTTGTTGGTATCTACCGCCGCAAAGTTGACTATTTTTTCTTGGGCATTGTTGTCCCAGTTTCCTTCTGAAACCTTGACCATTTGGCCATCTTTTTGTGCGTAGATTTCGTAGCGGGTCACAACACCATTTCCGCCACCTGGACGTGGGAGATAGGTCAATCCATTGACTTTTTCTGCTTCTTTCAAGGTCATAGTCAGACTGTATGGCGCAGTATCACCAGTCCATTTAGTATGCCAGAAGGTATTTGGATCATTATCAAAGGCTTTTTCAACAGCGCCTTCAGTCGCGTTTCCTGGAAGTTGCTGACTGCTTGCGGTTGCTGTAATCTTATCATTTGAAATCAAACGAGGATTTACAAATGGTTTATCCGACAACTCTGCACTATGCAAGATTCCTTTGAAGCCACCGATGCTTTCAAGCGGTAGTACCAAGCTATTGTGGGCGAAGCGAGGGTGTGCTGGATTTGCTATACGCTCAATCTTCTCACCATCCACATAGACTTCCGTTGATTGTGGTTTGGTCACGATGGAGATTTGATAGCGTTTGTTCTTTTCAAGTTTCTTCTTGAACTGGATATGGAACTGTTCAAATTGATAAGCAAGGTAGCCGTCTTTATCAGCTAGATAGATACGGTTGTCCCCACTTGTTGAGAAGGTTTGTTCACCGTCTCCAGTGACAGTCACATCAAACTTCAAGACATGGCTTGGACCAACATCACCAGCCAAGCCTTCGATGCTGCTGTCTTTCTCAAATGCCAATCCTTGCTCGCTTGTCTTCACCTTCTTACTTGCGTAGTCCTTCACTGTCTTAGGATTGATGGTAAACAAGTCGCTTTGATCAATCTCTTTATCAGGATTTGACTGTGGCGCATAAGGGCTTGTTGGTAGGGTGCGTTCTGCAAAGGTCGCAGCTGCACGGTCAGATCCCCAAGTTCGCTCCGCAGTGGTTTGCATGCTCTTGAAGAAGCGTTTAAAGATATCATAAGAGGTCAAGCCTGTCTCATGAAGGTCGATATTGTCATTCCAAACCGCGTGCCCACCACCAAGGATACTTGGATGAGAAGCTGGTAGAAGTGGACCTCCACCTGTTCTAAAATCATTCGGTGTCCAGCTATTGTACTGGCGTTCGTAGTTGGCATAGTCCCCGTAGGCTGCTTGACTATTGCTTCCACTTGGGACACTATATGTCGGCACATCCGTGATGTTAATAATCTTAGCTCCCTGAGCAATGGCTTCATTTGGTCGTTGCCAGCCAATGCTCCAGATATCAACTTCTACTCCGTTCCAATCAACAGGAGTGTTCCCACGTTTCGCACTGAGTGAGCCCCAGATACGAGGGGTATAGCCTTTTCCTTTAATGTATTTGATAAGGTCATTGACATAGCGGCGATAGCTTTCTCTGCTGCCATAGTATTCATCCGTTCCGATATGAACAGTTGATACCCCATGAAGCGGTGCATCTGGTCCATCTAGGAGTTTGTCATAGACGGATTTGACAAATTTAAGAGTTTCTTCGTATTTATTGTCTAGATCGAGCATGGCTACGCGCTCGACATTATGCTTGCCTGCATAATCGCTCAGACTACCTTGATACATGAGGTCTGGGCGAACTTTGACAAATGATAGTGCATGACCTGGTGTGTCAATTTCTGGTACTAGGTTGATATGCAAGGCCTTGGCAAGTTTAATCAGATTTTGCATTTCTTCCTTGGTATAATGCTCATCTGATGTTAATTTTTGACCATTCTGACCGACAATGTCTGTCTCCACACGGAAACCAGTCTTAGCGTGTTCAAGTACATACTTGAGTTGTTCTTCTTGTGATAGATTCTTACCTGCCAAGTGTTCCTTGAGGAAGATATAGTTATCATTAAGGTGCAACTGCAAGTCGTTCATCTTGTAGTAAGCCATGTTGAGCATGATGTCTACAAGAGTGTCATAAGGGATAAATTTACGGCCTGTATCTAGCATAAAGCCACGGTGGCTGAAACTTGGGAAATCACGAATTTCGCCATTTTGTAGGTCTGTTTCTCCCATTTGAAGAAGAGTACGAGTTGCGTAGAAGGCTCCTGTGTTCGTTGCAGCTTCGATGGTAATCACATCATCTTGGATAGTGATACCATAGCCTTCCTTACCATAACCTTTGTTTTCAACCTTTTTAAACTCGATTCGTTTTTGAGCCTGTTTGTCACCTGTTGCAAGTTCCAATCCACGGCTTGCAAGGTCTGACTGGTAGAAGGTTGCAGCTTGATCAAAGCCTGAATCTCCTGTAGCAAGAACTGTATCTGAAGTGATAGAAGATTGACCTTCTTTTCCATACCATTGTTGAACAGCTGGTGCTACTTTTGGTTTGACACCCACACCCTCGTCCTGATGTAGACCCTTGATGACTACTTCAAATTCCTTAGTGAAAGTATGGCTGTCTTTGATTTGCTGCACCATAACCTTAACACGTTGATCTGTCAGAGGTTTATAGATACGATTTTGAAGGTCAATTACACCTTGTTTATTGCTTCCGATAAGACTGACTTTTCCTGGTAAAGTTGGTAAGACAAGGGACTGTCCATCTTCTGCTACTGTTAGTTCGGTTACTTGGCGGATATCCGTTACCTTACTATGGTCCGGAACGTTAGAATAAGCTCGAATTTCTTGGATTCCAACGTTTCTCCAGTTCATTGTTCCCGCTTGATAATCATTGACCTCCAGTTTGAGGTACTTAGCTTTAATACTTTCAACTAGGTCTACTTTCTCATCTAAAACAGGATCTCCAGTCTTGGTATGAGCGAGTTTCCATTGTTTTTCTCCGTTAGCGCCCACGTCTTCTTGACCTGCGTAGTAGAGACTCCAAGATTTGATATTGGGATCATTTTGCCCATTACGAAGACGACGATCCCAGTCTATTTCTACATGCTTGATGAGGGTAGTTTTTGGAAGAGTTAATTCAAAAGTTGGTTTTGGTACATCTTTATCCGTAGCCCAACGAGTATTGTCATCTCCATCGATAGCCTTATCTGCAGTAAAGTTGGTTCCAGTCTCATGGTTGCTCGCCTGAGCTGTAGCACCTTCGAGATGGTTGACATCTTCTCTATCTTCGATTGTCTTCTCAGCTGGTTTTACTGCTGGTGTAGTGGTTTCCGCAGGTTGTTTGTCTGCCTTTGGTGTTTCAACCGGTTTCGGCGTTTCTGCTGGCTTGGGACTTGCAGGACTTGCCTCTGGTTTTGCCTCTTCACTTGCTGCAGGATTGCTTCCCTCATCTGTCGCTGGAGTTTCTTCATGACTTGCTTCTGTTGCAGCTTCTGCATCCGCCTTTTCAAGCGCAGCGGCTAAATCATCTGGTAACTTATCCAGTGCTTGAACATGAGTGATACTTCCCTCTGTCTCTGAAGGTGTTGCTGTTTCTGCCGCCTGAACCATATTGGCTCCAAAGATACTAGCACCAATCATAACGGAGGCTGCACCGATTGCAAATTTTCTTATACTATAGTGACAGCGTTTCTCAAAAAAATGTCTATCCATCTTTCTCCTATTCCTTTCATCCGCATACATGAGTAAGCGGTATCATTTCTCCTTTGAAAAAGGAGAGAACCAAGAGGTCCTCTCCGGCTGTTTGTTCCCTTTTGATTCGAGTTGCTTTGAACAGCTGAAATCAAATCTCATTAATCTTCTTTACGTTTTGTCGCAAGAACCGCAGCAGATAAAGCGATACTCACACTTGCTAAGAAGAGGGCTACTTCTGAGCTGTGCTCCCCTGTAGCAGGTAGTTTTTCTTCATCTTTAGCTCCCGGAGTTTTGGTATCAGCTACTGGACTTGAAGTGAGCGGGTACTCAGGTTTTTCAACTGTTGGAACTGCTTGATCTCCAGCTGTAGCCAATACACCTGTGTAGGCTGGTTTCTCGTTTACCAAGGCTTGGACCGCATTGACTCCTCCCTTAAACTCTGGGACTTCATGTACAGCTGCTTCAACTGCATTAACCCCACCCTTGAACTCAGGGACTTCATGTACAGCTGCTTCTGCTGCATTGACGCCACCTTTGAATTCAGGTACATCAAGAACTGGTGGTTGTTCTTCACCCTTGCTACTTGTTGGAGCATCTGGTTTCGTAGCAGAATCTTTTAATTGGTTGAGATAATCTGCGAAGTAGGCTACCATTCTTTCCGTTAAGAGATGGTTATCCGTCGCATATTTCATGCTTGCCTGAACGCTAGCTACTTCCTCTTGATTTTCTTTGTCTGTCAATTTCTGAGCCTTAGCCAAAGCTGCTTCATAAGCTGACATGTCAAGCGGTGTTTCTGCTACCTGTGGACGGGTAAAGATGAGTTCCGCTGCAGATTGGTATTTATCGTCACCATCTCCGTAAGTCTTGGTACCTGTAAGGACAATTTTCTTAGCCTTAATTGTCTTGCCAAAGTCAATGTCTTTTGGTTTGTTGTTATCTGGCCAATAAGTTGCAGTGAAAGTATGTTCCTTACCAGACTCATCTGTCACAACAAGTTTTACATCACGCAAGTTACCATTTGAACCTGATCCACGTGGAACATAACGAAGTCCAGTGATTTCAGTAGGTTCTTTCAAGACCATGGTTGCAGGCTTGCCTACATCTCCTCCATTCCAAGATGTATGCCATAGGCTAGATACATTACCATCAAAGGCATTCTCTAGGCCTTCACCTGGTTGAGCTGGCGCATCCAAACTTTCAAAGTCTTCTGCTACCAAGGCTGTTTTCTTCTGAACCAAAGCATTCTTCAAAGCTTCAATCTTGGCAATCTCTGCACGCGCCTCTTCCACACTGATATCATCATCCGCCTGACTGAGGTTAAAGACCGCCTCTTTCAGAGCATCCATAGACTCTTTGGTGTAATTAGTCATGGCTACAGTTGGCAAGTAGTTCTTCAGAGCATTTTCTGTTAACATCTTACCTGTCAGGGTGATTTCTTCGATGTGAAGATTATCCATCATGAAGTCGTTATAACCACGGAAGTTGGCATTTCCGCCAGAATCACCACGAGTATTGCTTGCATTTCCAGTTGAGTAGATACCTACCCAAGTATCGCCTGTTTCTGCACCTGTCACGAGGAAGGTTGCCTTCTTGGCTTTCTTAGAATCTGTCCAAGTATTTGGTAATTCATGCATTTCCAAATTGCTTGCTTGATTACCGCGACGTCCTGATTGGAATTCTCCCTTACCGACTACAAAGGCGTAGGTATTGTCAGAGCCTGCTTCATATTCAAAGGTTACACGATAAGTCTTACCAGCTTCAAAGCGGAAGTTTTGCGGAATGGTTTGGTAAACCAAATTACGACGGCTAACCAGTCCATTGGTCTTGAGTGACCAATTTCCATCAATCACATCATCAACTTTCTTACCGTTCCAACCACGTTGTGTATATGGATCGTGCTTTTCAGACAAGTGAGTGCGGTTGTCTTCAACACCTTCGACACCACCCACTACGAATGGGAAGATACCCTGAGCAACATTTTCAAAGTCTTGTTTGAAGGTTCCTTGACCTGTATCATGCTTGTCTCCGTACATGCTTGAATTGTTTTCAAAGGTACGAATTTCATCAAAATAAGTTGCTTCATCACCAGCTTCACGACTCAAAGTAAGAGTGACATTTGATACGTCAGATCCAGTTGTAAAGAAGGCGTACATGTTTTGGAAGTAACTTGTATTGTCAACTGTAGCATTGTCACGACGATTGTTATGAGCATATGCTTTGATATAGTTGAGAGCGAGTGACTTATTGGTATAAGTAGTCACTTCTTTGTCACCAGTGTTTACAGTGATGCTCGCCTTGGCATTACTACGGTTATCGACACCGACATAAACAGCATACTTAGTATTTGGTTTCAAGCCAGTCAGTTTCTGTGTGAGGCTGACTTTTTCTTTGTTTCCTTGAATACGAAGCATATCGTTTGCCCCTTGTGATTTGACAATTTCTGCCTTAGAAGCATCACCAGAAATGGTCCAGTGTTTCAAAGTTCCGCTGTTAAATCCTTGGTCATAGATATGCATGCCTTCGCTCCATGACATTTCAGGATTGGTTTGTTTTGAACGGTAGAGAACGTATGGTTGATTTGCTAGAAGGTCTAGGGTAATCTTGCCATCTTTTACAGTTAGTTCTTGCTCTTCTGTCTTACCTTGGTCAGTTAGCTTGTAAATGTAAACCTTGCTCTTTGCCCAATCACTCGGAAGGGTCCAAGTTGTTGCACCGGCCTGCGTATTGAAGTAGTACATCTTTTCCTTATCAGTAGGAAGTTTCTTACCATTCGCATCCCAGTTCCAAGGAGTCAAGTAAGCTGAACCATCTTGGATGACACGTCCATTGAGAGTTACTGTACGTTCACGGTATTGTGGACTATTGACATCATTTGACTTACGAGTTACAACAACCTTGTTACCTGCTGCATCGACTAGCTCAACCTTCATTTCTGGAGTCCATTTATAGGTGCTACCGTTATCGGTCATGGTAACTGGTGTACCATTTTCCCATTTACTTACAGTGAAGTGTTGGAAGTACTTAGTCATGACGTCATGGGCAAATAAGTTGGTTACATAGCCATTGTAATCACTCCGTCCTTGCCATCCTTCAAAGTCTTTCATGCTGTAGCCACCTAGAAGTGGGTAATCTGCTGCACCACCGTAACTTCTATAGTCCCCTACCCAAGCATCTTTTTGATGGTTACGAATAAAGCGCGTGATGGCACTGTTGATACCTTTATTGGTGTAGCCACCATAGGTCAAGTCAGCTGCCCAGTGATGGAAGGTAGAGTCGTACTCACCACCGTGTCCCCACTCGATCGCAAAGCGCCAGCCTTGTTTATTGATTTCTTTTGCAAGAACGTGGGTAGCCCAGGCACCGTTATCACCTGATTGACCATTACCCCAAACGTCCACATAGATAAAGTCGAGACCTTCACCAAGTTTTTTCTTCAAGTCTTCCCAGCGAGCCAAACGTCCATGCGCCAAGTCATAAGCAGCATCAATGTTGATACCTTGATCTAGCCAGTTCCAGCCATAGCTATAGCTTCCATCTGGATTCTTACGAAGAATTTTTTCATTGAAGTACTTAGACTCAGGATAAGTTTCTGAAGCGTTAACGTGGATACCTAGATGAGCTCCATATTTCTTAGCCTTCTCAATTAGGGTCTTGAAGTCTTCAACACCACCGATACGCTTACCAATATCAGCATAGTTCAAGTGACCAGAGTCATGGCCTTCACTACCATATCCTTTAAGGAGAACACCTTGCCCAAGACCATCTGTGTGGAGATTGATTTTCTTGATACCATCTAGAGTCATGAGGAATGGGTTTTGTGCTTGAGAACCAAAGTTCATCGCGATACGATAAGCTGTGATATCCTTGACTTTTTCCCAACCTTGAGGGTTGTTCATGATGCTACGATAAGCAATGGCACCATCTTGCCAGTCGACTTTATTATCCGCATTGGCATCTTCAGTGATAACAACTTTAGCACTTGGAAGTTCCTTAGTGTACTCTGGGAAGACAATGCCCTTATAAGCTTTTTCCCATTGCCATTCAGAGCTATGAATTCCAACATAGTTGGCATTTCCGACTGTTTCCTTGTAAGCTGTCAAACGAGTCCAGTCATAAGAACCTCCACCGTAGCTGTTTTGAGAGTTGCTCCAAACACCTGCAGCAAGCTTATCTGTAGAAACAAATCCATACATGTAACCCTTAGCCAAGTCTTTCATTGGATTGGTTACATCGATATGATCATCTCCGCTGACATGGGTATTGTTTGACATGGTTGCCCCATCAAACTTAGCCCCAGCTTGATCACTCGAAACAGAGACTAAAGCATTGCCAAGGAAACTAATAGTAGAAAGCAATTTTCTTTCGTCATCAATCTTTTGACCTGGAGTGACTTGATTGTGGTTGACAATCTTGGTCACATCAAAGTGCAACTGATTATCAACAACTTGCAGACGGACCGTCATTTCTGCATTGATAAGATTAGCATCATCGCGAAGCTTCATCAAGTACTCTGCAGTTGTCTCATTGATTTTTTTGTAAGTAACTTCAGGTGTGACTTCGTGTTTGTTGATAAATACTTTATTGAATTGTTGGACTTGTCCTGGCAAGGTATGCCCGTTCAAACTGTATTCTTTAATACGAGGGAAGGCTTGGTCAATTACTGCCTTAAGTACCTTAGACTGGATTGTATCATAAGTCACCTTGCTATCGTCAACAACTGGACCTGTTTCTTTCTGGGCAGGAGTATCATCCGCTTTTACGCCTTCTTGATTGTCTGTTTTAACGCTGACAACTGTACGCTCATTGCCATAGGAACCAGCTTTTAGGACGATTTTCTTCTCATTTTTGAGAGTTTCATTAACAGCTGCTGGCAAAGTGACCGTATCAAAGAGTTTCTCATCATTATTCGTTGCATTGAGTTGTCCATCTGACTTGAGAGTGATAGAAAAACGGTTTACAGAACCTGGTTCTGGTGCTGCTACACGGTTGCCCTTATACCAGGTGCTATCGGTTGGAGATTTATACTCCCAGAACCAGCCGTCCTTGTCATAACCAACAAAAACATTGTTCTTGGTATCTTTAAATTTCAAGAAGACACCGAAGCGTGATTTGCCCTTTTCAGAATCATCTTTGAAGGTTAAATCAACCGTCGCATTTCCATTAGCATCAACTGTCAATCCTTGTTTTTCAAACAAGGCTGGTTTATCGCCATTGTCGTTCTGTGCAGTTGAGGACAATTGATTGTAGCGGACACCTTTTTCTTCACGAACCGTAGCTGTTCCCTGTTGCTCTTTATTCGCTACCGTTTGCCATTCAGGGGTTACTGTCTCAGGTGTTTCAGGTTTAGCAGCTGCAGGTTTATCCTCTTTTGGTTTTTCTTCAGCCGGTTTTTCTTTCTCTTCCAAGTCTGCTGGTTTCACACTTGAAATTCCCTGTATGTGGTCTTGGATCCATTTTAGTTGAGCTGGTGAGAAGAGAATACCGCCGCTCCGTTTTCCAACTACACCATTTTGGTGTACACCGACCAGTTTTCCTTCTGTATCAAAGATACCGCCACCACTAGCGCCTGGTTTCCCTCCTTGGTAACCAATCCCTTGGACACCTTCTCCGTATGGTTCCGCAAAATCAACTGTAGTATTGACAATCGGATTCAATTTCCCTTCTGGATAACCAAAGACATGGAGTTTATCTCCGATTTTCTTAACTACTGGCTTTTTGGTTACTTCAACAGGCGTGTTTTCGAGAACTGTACGCAATCTCACAAGGGCCAAATCATTCTTGAAGCCCTTCAGGTAGCCTTCACGATCCCAATGAATGATATCTTTCTTGCTAAACTTGACATCTGGCAATCCTGGATATGAGATACTATAGATATCTCCATCCCCTTGGTCATTGTCCACAACCTTACGGATATTGCCGTCTTGACTATCCTTGATAAAGTTATGAGAAACCGTTAAGACAAGGTCTTTTGCAACGACAATACCACTACCTTCTCCTGATGGCGTCTTGATCTTAACAGTTGCGCCGTAGTTTAATTCCCCATTGGTCGTTTTAGCCACATCTTCTGGGACGAGCTTCCCAGTATCTTGGGCCAATTGATCTTTGTCAACTTCGCGCCCATTGTCTTCAGCTTTCTCCAACTTATCTTCTAATTCTTTTGGCAGATTGCTTGGCTTTTCAGACTTTTCTTTTTCTTGAGCCAACAACTCTTCTTCTGTCTGTGGGCCTTCAGAAGTCTCAGCTGAGCCAGGATTCTGAGCCGCAGCTTCCTTGTCAAAATCATGCCCCTCATCACTAGCCTTCTTATCCAAATCAGCTAGTTCACTCGGTAAATTAGTTGTTGAACCAACCCTTGCTTGATCAGCCAACACTGGGGCAGTAGCAAAGAAAGTCGCTCCAATCATCACCGAAGCTACTCCAAGCGTAAACTTACGAATACTAAACTTACAACGTTTTTCAAAAAATTGTTTATCCATAAACTCCTTAATCCTTTCACTTTACAGTAAGCGTTTACATTTCTTTTTTAAAAAATACTCCTTTCTCTGAAAGTACCGTGCTTAACTGTCATGAATAAAAAATAATTATGCTTTTAATATAACAAATAATATCTAAGAAAGCAATAGGAAAAAGGAAAATTAGCAAAAATTTCTCAAGACACCCCAAATTTAAAAGCTCGCTTTAAAGATATAAAAAGGACTTAGCATCCAAGAGGAATACTAAATCCTTTCTCATATCCTGCAAAATTATTTCACATGGTTTGCGAGGTCTTCTTGAGCCTTCTTATTAGACTCTTCTTTTTCTTTCAACCAGTTTTCTTGAGCTTTTTGATACTCTTCTGTTGTTACCGCCTTATCTTGTACATCTAGGTATTTATACAAGAGGGCTTCGCTCATACCCTTGTTACCAGAGTATGCAAACGGAAGTGTAAATGGTACCATCTTAGACAACATTGGACGACCAGTTTGAGAAGTTGTTGGGATGATCAAGGCACTATCTGTCAACCAAGCTTGGGCAGCAGCATATTTTTCATAACGTTTTGAAACGTCAGTAGTTTCTTCCCCAGCTTCCACAACCATTTTTTCGTAGTCTTCCAAACCAACTTGCTTGGCAGCAGCGTTGTTTGTTCCTGAGTCAAATCCTAGGTAAGTCTTTGTATTTTCCCCTACAGATGGTTTGATAATATCAAGGTAGGTAGAAGGGTCTGCAAAGTCTGGAGACCAACCCACGTTATCTGAGATATCCCAGTCTTCTCCAGCCGCAGTTTCAGCAAAGTAAGTGATGTTCAAGACATCGTCTTTTTGAAGTTGTTGGATATCGACAACCACATTATCAGATCCTAAGTTTTCTTCAACTGACTGTTTAAAAGATTGGACACGTTGAACTTTTGTTGTATTGGTTTGGTCTACAGGCATATCCAAGTGGATTGGGAATTTCACACCTTCCGCTTGAAGAGCTGTCTTAGCTTTAGCAAACTCTGCTTTAGCCTTATCTGGGTTGTAGAGTCCATCCTGAGCATCATCCAAGTTCACGTTGCTCCACTCGTCACCATAAGTCACCAATTTGTCTTTGACCATTTCGCCAAAGTTCTTTCCATCTGCCTGTACAAATGTAGGAGGAACAAACAAGTTACGAAGCAGTTTAGTTGCCCCACTTGCACCATTCACTTGAGAAGCATAGGCTGTTCTATCGAAACCAAAAGCAAGAGCTTGACGGAAGTCCTTGTTTAAAAGAGCTTTCTTGGTTGATGTTTTTTCTTCATCCGTTGTCTTAGAAGTGTACTTATAAGACTGGCGATCAATATTCGTACCGACTAAATAAGTAGTAGAGTCTTGTTGTGTATAAACAATATTGTCTTTAAATGCTTTTTCAGTCTCTGTGTAGCTAGCGCTTGTTGGGAAGAGACGAGCCATTGTAAAGCTGCCGTCTTTGAAAGCTTCAGTTGGTTTGTTGGTATCTTGTCCATCCCAGAATGATAATTTAACCTTATCGATATGGACATTGTCCTTATCCCAGTAGTTAGGATTTTTCGCAAATTCGACAGAAGACTTAGCTACAATTGATTTGAGTAAGAATGGACCATTGTAGAGAATACTGCTTGAATCAGTTCCCTTAGCGAAGTCCTCCCCTTTGGAGTTCAAGAACTCTTCATTTACTGGGGCCAAAACTCCCATCGTTGTCTTAGAATTCCAGAAGCTTTCTGGCTTGTTCAATGTGTACTGAACTGTATAATCATCAAGGGCCTTGATTCCTACTTGAGAGAAGTCTGTAATTTCTCCTTTAACATAGGCGTCCAATCCTTTGATTGATTCTTGAACTAAATAAAGACCATCAGATTTTTTATCAGCAGCATATTTAAGTCCTGTTACAAAGTCTTGAGCTTTGACTTCTGCGTATTCCTCACCTTCAGAGGTATACCATTTTGCATCCTTACGAAGCGTATATGTGTAAGTCAAGCCGTCCTTAGATACAGTCCAATCCTCAGCCATAGATGGTACAAAGTTACCATAGCGGTCATTTTCGAGCAAACCATCAATAACATTGCTCGTAATATTTGCTGTAGCTGCCTTACCAGTTGTCAAATAGTTTAGGTTATCAGGATCCGTTTCATAAATGTATGAGAATGTCTTCTCACCTTTAGCACTTGAACCTGATCCAGAGCACGCAGCCAGAGTACCAGCTGCCAATAATGTCACACCCGCAAGGGCAAGTAATTTTGAACTTTTCATCATTTTCTCCTTTAAAATTTACATCCCATTATAGACTCTTTTCAGAAAGTTGTCAACAGAATTTTCAGAATTTTTGAATGATTTTAGCATTTTCTGAAAAATATTTTTTTTGATAGATATCCTTAGTGTTAAATTCCAATTTGTATAACTTACGATTTCCAAAATACAAACGGTCAAACCAAAGGTAAAAATCAGATTTTTTATCATTTTTTTGCTATGATTAGATAGAAGAAAAGCTGAGGAGGAGACAATGATATTAATTACAGGTGCAAATGGTCAGCTAGGTACCGAACTACGTTATTTACTAGATGAACGAAATGTGGACTATGTTGCAGTGGATGTGGCCGAAATGGATATCACAAATGCTGAAATGGTTGATAAGGTATTTGCTGAGGTCAAGCCAACTCTGGTCTATCATTGTGCAGCCTACACTGCTGTTGATGCTGCAGAAGACGAGGGGAAAGAACTGGATTTTGCCATCAACGTAACTGGAACTGAAAATGTAGCCAAGGCCTCTGAGAAATACGGAGCTACTCTGGTCTATATCTCGACAGACTATGTCTTTGATGGGAAAAAACCAGTAGGACAAGAATGGGAAGTCGATGACCTACCTGATCCGCAGACAGAGTACGGGCGTACCAAGCGAATGGGGGAAGAACTTGTTGAAACCCTTACGTCACAGTATTACATCATTCGCACTGCTTGGGTCTTTGGAAATTATGGTAAAAACTTTGTCTTTACCATGCAAAATCTAGCCAAATCCCATAAAACACTCACAGTAGTCAACGACCAACACGGCCGCCCAACCTGGACACGTACCTTGGCTGAGTTCATGACCTACTTGACTGAAAATCAAAAAGAATTTGGCTACTACCACTTATCAAATGACTCAACTGAAGACACCACTTGGTATGACTTTGCTGTTGAAATTCTTAAGAACAGTGATGTTGAAGTAGTACCAGTAGACTCCAGCAAGTTCCCTGCTAAGGCTAAACGTCCCCTCAACTCAACCATGAGTTTAGCCAAAGCGAAGGCGACAGGTTTCGTCATTCCAACATGGCAAGATGCCCTCAAAGAATTTTATAAACAAGAAGTAAGAAAATAAAAGATTACGACATACATAAAAAGCAAGAGAACTCAAAGTCCCTTGCTTTTTAGTATGCATTTAGTTAATTACTTGTTGCGTTTTAGCATAGTTAGCCTCGACTGCTTCTTTTTCAGATTTCCACCAGTCTTGGTTGTCTGTGTACCATTTGATGGTCTCTTTGAGACCTGCTTCAAAATTGGTAAACTCTGGCTCCCACCCTAGTTCATCACGAAGCTTGCTAGCGTCAATGGCATAGCGAAGGTCGTGACCAGCTCGGTCCGTCACATGATCATAAGCATCAGCTGGTTGCCCCATCTCCTTGAGGATGAGTTCCAGCACTTCCTTGTTGTTCTTCTCGCCATCCGCACCAATCAAGTAGGTTTCACCGATTTGACCTTTGGTCAGAATCGTCCAAACACCTGATGAATGGTCATTGGTATGAATCCAGTCACGGACATTCTTACCCTCACCGTAGAGTTTTGGCTTGATACCGCTCAGGATATTGGTGATCTGGCGCGGAATGAACTTCTCGATGTGCTGATAAGGACCATAGTTGTTTGAACAGTTAGAAATAGTCGCTTTGACACCAAATGAGCGAACCCAAGCTTTGACAATCAAGTCTGAAGCTGCCTTGGTTGATGAGTAAGGCGAGCTTGGATTGTACTTGGTTTCAGCTGTAAACTTCTCACCTGGGCCTTCTCCATGACCTGGCAAATCTTCACGCAGAGGCAGATCACCATAGACTTCGTCAGTCGACACATGGTGGAAACGAAGGTTATATTTACGAGCTGCTTCCAATAGAGTGTAGGTCCCGATGAAGTTAGTGTAGATAAAGGGGCTCGGGTCATTGAGAGAGTTGTCATTATGGCTTTCTGCAGCGTAATGAACGATAGCATCCGCTTCAGCCGCCAGCTTGTCTACCAAGGCTACATCAGCAATATCTCCAACAACCAACTCAACACGGTCGCCTAAAATATCTTCAATATTGGCACGATTACCTGCATAAGTCAGCTTGTCCAGCACTGTCACATGAACATCTGGAAAGTTATTATAAACATAGTGAACAAAGTTAGAACCGATAAAACCAGCGCCACCGGTAACGATAATGTTTTTATATTCTGTCATAAAATTCTTTCTATTCCTTCGTTTTTTATAGAACAAGTACTTAGTAATACTTAAATATCAGTCATTATCAATATTAAGGAAGTTTTTCTCAATCCAGTCATAGGAAAAAGCAATAATAAAGTTAATAGGTAAGGATATAAATAATGAAGATGAAGCTATTTCAATCCACAAAATCAAGCCATTCCATAATAACATTAAATATTGAGGGATATTTAATAGTAGAATATATGCATTACGTAACAAACCTGATTCATAGATAAATAAATCAACAGTATTAAGACTTGGTACTAAGAATTTATCAAAAATAAAGTAGTTTAATAAAGATAAAGTTATTAGTGCAACAAGCCAAATTATTTTCCTTAATCTAGACCAACTCTTAATTCCACCAATCCATATGTCAAAGTTCTCTTCACTGGTAAAGAGTCCCATAAACATTATAATAGCAGATGTACTAGAAATTTTAAAAATTTCCAACACTGAAACTTCATAGGTATTCTTACTCAATGATGAGAATACTTGGTTTAAAGAGAGCAATGTTACTGATAAAAGTAAATTCAACATCCATTTCTTGTTTTCTCTCTTATTTAAAAATTCACCACCTAGCATATTACAAATCCTCTTTACTCAGAGGTTTTACATCCTTAAGTAATGGATGATGTTTATCAGCTTCTGAGACTTCTGCTGCTTCTAGGTTTTCCCACTCGATTCCCAAGGCTGGGTCTGCATAGTTGACAAAGGCATATTTAGGCTTGAGTTCAAGTGCCCAGTAGTCATTGACAAGATAGCTATAAGCAACTGTATCCGAGAGGACTTGGAAACCATTGGCTACGCCACGAGGGACAAAGATTCCCTTACTTGCATCAATCTCGGTCTGATAAACATTTCCAAAAGTCTCACCCTCACGAAGGTCCACCCAAGATCCTAGAACCTTGCCACCATCTGCTACTGAGATATACTTGTCCCAAGGCTCAGCATGGAGTCCTCGAAGAACATTTTTGCGAGAAAAGCTGACGTTATTTTGCAGTTTCCCTTCAGCAAAGAAGCTTTCAGGAAAGCCAAGTGGCACCATCTTTTCCTTCTGGAAATTTTCCTTAAACCAGCCACGATTGTCTCCATGAACTGGAATGTCAAACTCTAACAAACCTGGAATGGTATCAATCTTGCGCACTGCAAGTGTTTTACCTAAAAAATTATCTGTCATCTAGATTTCTCCAATCAAACGGAGCAAGTACTGTCCGTATTCATTCTTTTTAAGGGGTTGCGCCAACTTCAGCACGTCTTCACGGCTGATATAACCCATTCGGTAGGCAATTTCTTCCAGATTAGCAACCTGAACATTTTGCATACGTTGAACCGTTTCGATATATTGAGCTGCTTCTAAGAGACTTTCGTGAGTTCCTGTATCCAACCAAGCAAAACCACGTCCCATAACCTCAACAGACAAATCACCACGATCCAAGTAAGCCTTGTTGACATCTGTGATTTCCAACTCACCACGTGCGCTTGGTTTGATCTGTTTGGCAATCTCCACAACATCATTATCATAGAAATAAAGACCTGTCACTGCATAGTTAGAGCGAGGATGCTCCGGTTTTTCTTCTATGGAAATAGCATTCATGTCTGTATCAAACTCGACCACACCAAAACGTTCTGGATCCTTGACATGGTAGCCAAAGACAGTCGCACCTTTCTCTTTCTTGGCTGCTTTTTGAAGCATTTTGCTCAAACCAGGGCCGTGATAGATATTGTCCCCCAAGATCAAAGCAACACTATCATCACCGATAAATTTTTCACCGATAAGAAAGGCTTGAGCAAGTCCATCAGGACTAGGCTGTTCCGCATAGGAAAGCTTGATTCCAAATTCGGAACCATCCAAGAGCAGGTCCTTAAAACGGGGTAAATCCTGTGGTGTTGATATAATCAAAATATCCTTAATCCCAGCCAACATCAAGGTTGACAAAGGATAGTAAATCATGGGTTTATCATAAACCGGCATCAGCTGTTTTGACGCAGCTCGTGTAAGGGGGTACAGTCGGGTACCTGAGCCACCTGCAAGAATAATACCTTTCATAATAGGTTTCCTTTCTAGCTCATTGCCTATCCTATATTATATTTCATTTTGTCCCAAATTCTCTAAGGAATTTATTTCAACTTAGATAAAGCAGCTTTTAGATAGGCTCCACCTCGGAGATCAGCTCCAACTTGTCTAGCCTGTTCTGACAGTTCCATGTAGTCTTGATCTGTCAAATCGTCTAGTTCCTTTTGGAGGTCATGCAGAGAAGCCACAGCTATACCACAACTCTTCTCTAATATGAAATGAGCCAACGCCGACTCTTTCCAAACTACGACAGGAAATCCTGAAGCCAAATAAAGCGAAGCCTTGTGGGAATTATTATAGCGAAGGTATTCACCAAAAACGCCACTACAGGTTTCAGCGCTATCACCATCCCAGACAAGACCAAATCCACCCTCAAGTGCTGCAGGAAGCTCATCAGGTAAGAAAGACCCAAAGTAAGTCTCATTCGCAAGAGCTCTGCTCTCGTCGAAACCAACACCATAAAGGTTATAAGCAGGTTCTTCAGGAAGAGAGTAAAGATAGCCAGCTTTTTCTTGGGCTAAATTCCCTGCTACAATGATTGGCAGATTCTTAGTTAGACCTGTCTTCTCTTGGAAGTTTGGAATCAAATAATCGAAAATGCCTAGGCTAACAATCTTATCTGCCTCAACCCCTTTATCCACCAAAATAGATTTCATAATTGGATTGTGGGCAATAATACCATCAGCTGCACCAAGAAGACCTGATTCTTGAATTTGAACTCGAATCTTATGCTTCAAAGGGATATTATCAACTTTAACATAACGAAGAGCTTCTAAATCATGGATAATAAAATGAACTTTTACACCCCTTTTCTGAACTTTCTTTACATGATGCGTTGAGAAAAAGCTATGGTGAAGCATGGGAAACTGGATAAGTAACTCATCACCTTGCTTTAATTGATCCAAAGCCCGACCAAAAGCCTTAGATTTATGAATCTGTGCTTTAAGTGTACTCATCTCGTACCAATTATCAACTGAAAGAACCAAGGGCTGATACCCTTCTCTCTTTACAATTTCTTCAACATCATTCCGTGCCTTATTACCCGCATTTTTAACATTGTTATCGTGTAAAAACTCTTCTTTTAAATAGTATTTCATCTCTTATCTCTCATTTTTCAAAAGCTGATTTTTCAGGATAGCGCTCTTTCAAGATTTCCTGAAAACGAATGATATTCTCCTCTTTAAAGTCAACATCGTCATTCACACAAAGTAGTTTTTTATGTTTATCTTTAAAAATACTCTCTAACCTATCAACTTGATTTATATCTATCGACTCTCCAAAATTCTTTGACATAGGATAAAACTGATTGCTTTCAATTTGCCAATGCTGACAGATGTATTGATTAACATCCACTCCATAGTCTCTAATTTTATTTCGTGATGTTTTATCTAACGTTTCTGCTTCAATTTCCCATAAATGTACCAAGGTACTCTTTTTCATAGGAACAGGTAAATGCTGGTTTACATAGCCTGTTGGCCCCCATGGCAAGAGTAACAAGTTTTTCAAAACCAAGGATCCATAACGGAAATTAAAGAATTTCCAAGGCGAAAATTTTAAAGCCTTTTTATTAGGAAAATGGCGATAGATTAACTCAACATTATTGTGATAAGTATTCGTAAAAGGTGACTAAGGAACCAAAGCATCATATACAGCTAAAAGCTTGGGTTGTCCATTCTTATAAAAATCCGAAGGCTGACTGTCTCTGATTAAGTACATATCATCATTGAAATAGATATAGTTTTCCGACAAGCCTTCAATCCGATGGAAGTTAAGCTCAATAGCCACTGAATTATAAGTAGGTAGATACTCTTTAGGGATAAATTCCTTATGAGTGACCAATTTAAGTTTTGGATGCTCCAAGTTCAACCATTCAGGTTTTTGACCATTGGTGACTAAGTAAACATGATTTACCCAAGGGGCATGTTTTTCAATCATTCGAAACCAATAATTAAAAATACCATAATCACGATAACGTTGCTCTCCGTCGATTTCTTGGTTCAAATCTGTCACTGGACCAGTCACAGCTTATTTCTCACAGATAAACTCTGGATCTCTACCATTGACCCAGAGAACAACGATATCAATCTTTTCTTGTGTCATTTTGTAAATTCTTTCTCAACGACTTCCAAAGCACGCTCAATGACCACGTGCATGTCGTAGTATTTATAGTCTGCTAGACGTCCACAAAAGATGACCTTGTCATTTTTCTCAGCTTCTTCTTGGTACTTAGCAAACATGGCATTGTTTTTGTCATCATTGATAGGGTAGTAGGGCTCATCTCCACGTTTCCAATCAGCTGGGTATTCGCGAGTGATGACCGTCTTTGGTTGGGTTCCATACTCGAAGTGCTTATGCTCGATAATCCGAGTATAAGGAATCTCACGCTCTGTGTAGTTGACTACAGCATTACCCTGATAATTTTCCTCATCCAAGATTTCATGTTCAAAACTCAGGCTACGGTACTCCAACTCCCCGTGCTTGTAGTCAAAGTACTGGTCAATCATCCCTGTAAAGACTACTTTTTCAGCTGATGCTTCCAGTTCTTCACGGTTGGCAAAGAAATCAACCCCAAGCTCTACTTCCACATCGCCCAGCATGTTTTCAATGATGACGTTGTAACCACCAATTGGAATCCCTTGGTAACGGTCGTTAAAGTAGTTATTATCGAAGGTCAATCGAACTGGAAGACGTTTGATGATAAATGGAGGAAGGTCTGTCGCAGAGCGTCCCCATTGTTTTTCTGTATAGCCCTTGATCAATTTTTCATAGATGTCCGGACCAATCAACTTGATAGCTTGCTCCTCCAAGTTCTCGGGCTCAATATCTTTCATATCAGCCGTTTGCTCCGCAATCTTGTCCTTGACTTCTTGTGGTGTCTTAGTTCCCCACATTGCGTAGAAGGTATTCATATTAAATGGAAGATTGTAGAGACTGCCCTTATAGTCAGCAATAGGGGAATTGATATAGTTGTTAAATTCAACAAATTGGTTGACATAATCCCAAACCCTTTTGTTTGAGGTATGGAAAATGTGGGCACCGTACTTGTGAACATTTATTCCTTCAACATTTTCACAGTAAATATTTCCACCAATGTGATCACGCTTGTCAATCACTTTTACTTTTTTGCCACGTTTTGTAGCTTCGTGTGCGAAGATTGCTCCAGACAAACCAGCACCAACGATCAGATAATCGTACATAGTTGTCTCCTATTAATAATTTATAATTTAACTATTCGATTGAAATAAGGGATTTTCATTAATATTCCAACCACAATAAAACTTACACTCAATGTGAAGATGAGAAAAAGCAAATACGCTCCTGCAAAGCTAAATCCAACTGATTTCTCCCACACTTTCATAACATATGTATGTATAACAAAAACTCCCATAGTTTGATTAGAAAGATAGATTATCCATCTGTTTTTATCTGTATTTAAATCAAACGTCAGTACCGTCAAAAAAGTCCCTAAACTTACAACTTTCACAAAAATACTATCATAAAAATATTCAGCAAAAAGATTATGGTGAATATTCCTCGCTAGCACAAATAAGATTAATGGTGAAGCAAATAGTAAAACTACGGTTATTTTTTTCATCCAACTCCTAAAACACTTTTTAAGAGTATCTAAATTAAATTGTGCTAGAAATCCACCTAAAATATAATAGAAAAACCAGGTCCATAATCTAAATGTCTGTATAACATAAACTTGCACTGGCATTTGAAGTAAAATATTTGTCAACTCAAAAATCAGACCAATAATTGTTAATACAGATAGAAAGTATAAATAACTTCTTTTTGAATGTAAATACTTCTTCAATATTGGCAAACATAAATAAATTAGTATCAATGAGCCGAAAAACCAAAATTGGAAGAAATAGCCCTTTTGTATCAAAGAAGCCAAAATTTTTTTAATTGGATTAATGGTGAAGTCTCTTTTAAGTAACCAGATGATAACAGTCCATGACGACACTGTTATTAGAACCCATTTTATTTTATGCAATATATAGGGATATGTTATCTTGCTTTTACCCAATAATAAATAACCATTCACCATAAAAAACAAGGGAATTGAATAAGTACCTAAATAATATAAATAAGATGAGTAATTCCATTGCCCTGTTTCCTTAAACCCTGGCATCGTAGTGTGAAGCAAAACAACTCCGATACAAGCAATTATTTTAATCAAGTCTAAGTTTATATTCCGTATTTTCTTCATTCCTAATTTTTCCCTATTATTTGTTTTAATTCTTTCACATCTACCACTTTCAGAATCGGAATAGCAAGCAGGTAAACGAGGCCACCAAGCACTGCATACACAAGAACATTTAAAGTAGGTGAAAAATGCAAAAACGGTTTTACACTTAACAACAAGCCATACATTATAGCAGACGCGCATACAATTTTTGCCATAGACCCAAGAATTGGTACTTCCTTGATGTAAGGAAGGGTATAGTACAATTGAATTCCCCAGACCAAGGATTCTGTTAAAACTGAAACAATGGCTGCACCGATAAAACCAAAATGAGGCAAGAAGAGCAAGTTCAACCCGACACTGACAATGGCAGGAACAGTGGTCGAAATCATAAATTCTTTGTTTTTATCATGCGGGATGAGGATTTGAATCCCCATGATATTGGTCCAGCCGATAAAGAACATTCTAAAAATCATGATGGCTATGGCATAACGCGCATCCTGGAAATCCTTTCCTAGGAAGAACTGAACAAAGTCATCATTGACAATCAGCATGCCGGCAATGATCGGGAAAATGACCAAATTATAAATCAAAAAAGACATTTGGTGCATCTTGTTGACGGCCTTGTGGTCCCCTGAGGATAAGAGGCTCGATACCCGAGGCAACATGACACTTCCCAGTGAGGTCACTAAGGTCAGCAAAATATTGACCAGTTTTAAGGCCTGGTCGTAAATCCCCACATCCTTTGTAGAGGCGAGAGCTCCCAGCATGGTCCGATCAAGAGTGACATAGAGGGAAATGGCAATCTGCGGTAAAAAAAGCAGAATGACCGGTTTTAAATGCACCCGTGCATAAGCCATATCAAAATGGGCTTTCCCAATAAATTCACGGGCGGGCAACCACATGCTGAGCTGACCTAATAATTCAAAGATCGTTAGTAAGAATACATAGAGATAAAGATCATTTGCAGACTTAACAAACAAGAAGATGGAGATGACTCCAACCAGTTTGACCGTGATATTCCGAATCGTAATCTTGCGGAAGTCCTCTAACCCCTGAAAAAGCCAAGAAATATCGAGCCCTTTTGAAACTAAGCTAAGTCCTAAGATATAGGCAACTGGATTTTGCATGGAAGATAGGGTCACACATAAAAGAACATAGAGGGCAAGAGATAAAATCGTAGCCCCCAACTGGAGGGTATAAATCCCCCAGAAATTTTTTTGGATGTCCTTCCGATGTCCTGAGATCTCCTTAGTTCCATAATTGGCTACTCCTAGGGTCGCCAAAAGAATAAAGTAGGTGACAATGGAGTTGAAATAGCCATAAGTCCCTAAGTCATCTGAACTAAAAACCCGAGTCACATAAGGGGTGGTGATAATCGGTAGAATAATCACTAGCAACTGGTAGGAGAGATTATAGGCGTAATTTTTAAGAACTTTCATAAGTACAATAACTTGTTTCAGCCTTTCTTTGAATCTGACGAATACTCTTCTTTATTTAATTTTCGCACCCTCATTCAGAATAAACAGGCGACTGATAAATAAGATTAATGGAGAGTAGCGAAGAACCAACATCTGAGGGTCAAACATTCCATGGATAATCATAATTCCTAGGCAAGCCAGTATGATATCTTTTTGAATGGATATGAAATATTTCATAACTTTAGTAAGAGCAAACAACATGAAGGCACTGACAATCAAGCCATCAATAACCAATAATTGAACAAAAGAGCTATCAATATAATTGTAATTACTAGTGAAATTTCCAAACATATCAAGAGTTGTAAAGGAAATTGGTTGCCCTAACCAAGATACACCAAAATTTTGAAAACCATTGACACTGAGACGCAAGCGATTATGCGTAAATTGATCGACTAAGTGAAATAAATTGCCAGATGAATAAAAACAAAAATACAAGATAACCGCTAAAGCTACAATAAAACCGTACTGCGCAAGTGCCTTTGACCAGAAATATCCCACGATAAACTCTTTTTTAAAGATTTTAATACTCAACAAAGCATAGGTTAGTATCAAAATACTTAAGTAAAATGGACTAGATGTAGAAGTTTGTTGGTACATATAAATTGTAGCCAAGAGTAAGGCCAACAATTCAAGGTAAGAAATCCTTTTACCACGAAACATCAGATAAGTACACAAGGCAAAGAACAGTCTCTGTGACGCAAATGATACATAGTTAAATCCTAGACTAAAACGGTAGCCTCCATCTGCATTCATAAACATATTGGCAATCATACCTTTTTGACTGGCATAAATTGTCAAACAAAGTACCAGGAATGTCGCTACAGAAAAAGTTCCTAATAATTTCCTAAAATCAATATCTCTAGCAGAAAAAACAAGAAGCAACACATTTATATCTAACAATCCATCGCGATTTTTTGCAACTATAAACATTGCAATAAAAAATGCCGTTACTATTAATAATTGTTGCCAATGAAATCTAAAGTAATATAGCGTTTTCGGAAAGTTCATCAACTCCTTTATCAACAGCATAATAATTGTAAAGTAAAGGAGTAAACGATAAAGCGATAGAAAACCATCTAATCGAACAAAATAAGTGGTTGTGACTAACGAAGCGACAACAACCCATATAAACAAGGTAAATAAATAAATTTTTTCTGAGATAAAACGATTGTTCATCACAACAGTCATCCAAACCTTTCAATCATGATCATATAGTCTTATTACTGATATCTATAAAAACCTTTCACAACTAAATAGCGAATTCCCCTATTTTATCAAGGTTTGCAGTTTTTTTAAAAAAATTACTGTCCGATACATTCTGAAATGTAGTAACCGTCTAACTAGAGGGTGAAGCGGAGAAGTAGTTTTTTTTAGCAAGACAATCATCTCTTGATTTCTGCACAACATCTCAACACAGTGTCGTTTTTTAGAAAGAGACATCTTTTGCTTTGATATGTTCTGAATATTACTCATCAGGATGCGCGCCTTTATTTGATCTATAAATTGATCATCATGGATATTCCAGCTTACCATCAACTGATCAACTTTTCCTAGTTCTTCCAATTGATAATTCATCCGATTAGGATTATACTGTCCCATCGCAGAATCTATTCTTCCTGAAATATAGACATAATAAGCAGATTTCAGCAAGAGAACTGCATTGACATGCTGATAAACATTCAGATTGAAACGAACATCTTCTCCCAATTCATAGGATTCAAAAACAATTTTATGTTCCTCCAGAAACTCTCTACGGTAAATTTTATTCCAAACAGTATACATCATGTCTGTTAAACATAATTCTTGAAAAAGCGCAATAAAATCACTTTTGTCTTTTTTTCCTTCAATAGGAAGTATGTTTGCCGATCGATTGATTTCTGATAAGTTCTTTTCAATCGAATTATAGTAACTAAACACCAATAAGTCTAATTGTGAATCTAATTGACTTTCCACATCTGAAAATAGATTTCCCACAAGATAGTCATCCGCATCTACAAAATAAATGAACTCGCCTTTCGCTTTGGCTAAACCAAAATTACGGGCTGAGCCGACCCCTTTATTTGGAATATGATAGGCTGTAATATTTGAAAACTGAGCCGCATAATCTTCACAGATTTGACCACTCTGATCTTTGGAGCCATTATCAATCAACAAAATTTCCAAATCTGCATAATTTTGAGCAAGTAGACTACCGATACAACGAGGGAGATAATTCTCTACATTGTATACAGGTATAATGACTGAATACTTCAACATAATCCCCTAAATTCCTCTCACTTCATCCCTTGAATAGTGAAAGCAAGCTTTAATAAATGCAAACGATACAACAAATATTTGATTCTATTTGGAATAGATTTCACTTCACTACACGTCATTTTATTTTTTTCTAATTCCTGTTTCACTTCACTTGTAATCTCACCATAATTTTTATCCAATTTAGATTTATACAAACTTGCCAATATATGAATCAATCCGTTCACATAATATCGCTGAGAAATTTGTAACTCCTCTTTATTCAATTGTGAACGAACAAAATCAGAATAGAAAATATCTTTATAAAATCCAAACATATCACTAAACTTCTGCTCATTCCAAGACTGTGTGATGGAATCAGGATTATCAATTAAATAGTGATAATACTTTTGATTGGTAGCAAAGACATTCTTGGCTGAAAGAAAAAGCTTGTAATTGGTTCCCAAGTCTTCATAATATTTTCCTTTCGGAAAAGAAATATTATTATCAATAAATAGAGACTTTTTATATATTTTGTCGTTGGCAAAACCTGTGATATAACTATGCTTGAGCATTTGGACAAAAGCATCTTTACCTCCAAACACTTGAGTTACTAATGGATCTGAAACTATAGCATCTTCTTCACCCTTCACAAACTCACGGTTAAAAGAAACAAGCTCAAACTCTTGGGATTCCAACACCTCTGCTAATTCTGTAAAAGTTTGTGGCTCAAGCCAGTCATCAGAATCAGGAAAATAAACATATTCACCCTTAGCATGTAAAATACCAGTATTGCGAGCTTCAGAAAGGCCTCCATTTTCTTTATGAATAACTGAGATAAAGTCATAAGCTTTAACATAATCATCACAGATTTGAGGAGAACTATCTGTACTTCCGTCATCTACAAGCAAAATATCATAATTATGCCACCCTTGGACAAGTACGCTTTCTACACAACGTTTTAAATACTTTTCGACATTATAAACTGGAATTACAACAGTTAAAAGTGGTTTCATAGATTCTTCACCTAAATTTTTATTTTATGTTAAATCCTCTCCACCTCTATTCAACTAATTAACGGCATTAAAATAGCGGTGGTAAGTTTTCAAATCAATACCAACATGTCCTTGCTTCTCTGCTAATTTGAAATGAACTAAGGAAGGTAGATCACTATCATTCTTCGAAGAGAAGATGACCTTACCCTTATATGGAAGCTCTTCAAACTCTTTCATCAACTCGTAAGTACAAGCATTATTATCATTGAACTTGAAATACAAATTATCCCAATGCATCCGTTCTAAACGGCGTTGCCATTTCTGTCTAGCCTCATGTTCATCTGCATAGTGTAAAAAATGAAGTTCCACATCATCCAATAGTGCAATGGGATATCTGTTATCAAAGTCTTCCAGGTATTTAGATTCTCTTACAAACTGCAAAGAAATATCACCACTCAAATAGTACTTAATATTTTTAAGCATTTTGATATAATCAGGAGAAAAAACAAACATCCCAATAAAGGGAGTTTGATAAGGCAAACCTAACTCCTAAGTATACTTTCCCAGCCCAACAATTGTCACAAATGATTGTAAAATTTTTATTCTTGAGTCTTCGTCTAAGGATAAAATTGATAATTGGATAAATGATTGGTTTTAATTTATTCTTAATTTTTTCAGTATTCATCTTAGTATTTCCTATACAACTCCGAAAAATTCCGAATATAACTTTGTAAGGAGAAGAGTTCTTTTTGGCGTTGGACAGAGGCCTTACCAAATTGCTCTCTCTTCTCGGTATTGTCAGCCAATTCTTGAATAGCTTTAGACAATTCTGCAGGCTGATTCGGTGTAGCAAGGAGACCATTTTCCCCTT
>ERZ772945.406-NODE-406-length-35317-cov-4.964494_pt1 | contig 35317 bp, 28 predicted proteins | sample MGYA00511681_ERZ772945 | MGnify/ENA primary metagenome ERZ772945 (study PRJEB29015, sample SAMEA2737943) | human oral metagenome | biome: human oral; feature: human-associated habitat; material: dental | place: China | collected 2143 ...
CGCGCCGGTCCTCCCGTTCTCGCGTCCGGCATCCATGACAGCGAACGTACCGCGCCCCGGGCGGGCGTGCGCTCCGGCCACCGTCAGCGGCCCAGCCGGTCGAGGAGGAGCGCCTCGGCCCGGCAGGCGCAGGCTCTCGCCGAGGCTCTGCGGGCCGCGCTCGGGGAGAGCGTCGCCGTGGTCGTCTCCGAGGACGCCCACGAACGGCGTTACGCCACCTTTCTGCGGATCCTCTCCGGCTACGACCGCATCGTCGTCGGCACGCGCAGCGCCGTGTGGGCCCCGGTCAGGGATCTCGGCCTGTGCGCGGTCCTCGACGACGCCGCCCCCTCCCTCCGCGAAGTGCGCTCGCCCTACTGCCAGACCGGGGAGGTCGCCGCCCTACGCGCCGTCCGGGAGAAGGCCGCCCTGCTGGTCCTCTCGCCCTACGTCAGCCTCGAATCCGCGCTGCTCGTGGAGCGCGGCGACGCGGCGCTCGTGGCCGGGGAGCCCGCGGCGATCCGCGACCTCGCCCCCCGGGCCAGCACAGCCGACCAGTGGGCCAGGGACGGCGAGCAGTGGTCTCGGATCCCCGAGTCGGCCTTCGCCCTCGTGCGCGAGGGCCTCACGCGTGGGCCGGTGCTCGTCGCCGTCCCGCGGGCCGGCTACATCCCGCTCGTCTCCTGCGCCTCCTGCGGCCAGCCGGCCGTCTGCCCGGAGTGCTCGGGGAGGCTCGGTCTGGCGGCGGGCGCTGCCGGCCCGGTCTGCGGGCGCTGCGGCAGGAAGGCCGCGTCGTGGAGGTGCCCGGCCTGCGGAGGCGGCCGCCTGCGTTCGGCGAGGATCGGCTCCCACCGCACCGCCGAGGAGGTCGGGCGCGCCTTCCCCGGCACCGGAATCCTTCTGTCGGGGGCGCAGACCAGCGAGGGCATCGTCGAACGGGTGAGCGCCAAGCCGCGGCTCGTCGTCGCCACGCCGGGAGCCGAGCCTCCGGCCGAGGGCGGCTACGCGGCGGCCCTCCTGCTCGATTCCCGGTATCTGCGCGGCGAGGGCCCGGGCTCTCAGATCGAGTTCCTGCGGCGCGTCACCCGGATAGCCGCCCTCGTGCGCCCCGGGCGCCAGGGCGGGCACGTGCTCTTCGCCGGCGGAGCCGAACCCGGGGTCGCCGAACTCCTCGGCTCGTGGGCCATGCCCGAGTTCGCCCGCGGCCTCCTCGCCGAACGGAAGGAGCTCCAGCTGCCCCCGTACGCGAGATGGCTGGCCGTCAGCGGCAGGCCGGGCGACGTCCGCTCCTACCTGGGGTCGCTTCGCGCCGCGCTCCTGCGCATGGGCCTCGCCCAGGACGACGCCGCACGCCCCCAGGCCGACGCCCTCCTCGCCGGAGGAGTCGTCGCCATCGCACCGGGCTTCTCACTCCTGGGGCCCGTGCCGGGCAGACGCGAAGGCGAGATCACCGTGTACGTGCGGACCGGCCCAAAGGCAGCCGAAGCACTCAGCGAGACCGCCAGATCCACTTACAGGCAGTACACCGGCAAGCAGATCGGCGCACCGCTCAGGCTCGAAGTCAACCCGCTCGTCTAGGGCCTGCCGCGCGGCATTCTGAGCCGAGAGGCCGTTAAAGCGTCCGCTCGTCGATTCACTCACAGATACCGACGCAATACGCCATTGCGCATCCCATCGATTCGACCTAGACTTGAGCGCATAAAACCAATACCTCCCGAAGCTTTCCGATCGGCGATCGAATCCTCGTACAATGGAATGGAACAACCGTGTCCGATTACATCGAAAGCGACTACCATAATATTCACTCCCATGTGGGAAAGCTCAAGCGTTCGGCGATCGACTCCTACATGCGCTGGAACTACCCGGATTTCGACCACATGGAAGACGAATACGTCTACAAACCCGTCGATTCGACTCCCCCATTCGACAAGCCCATAGAACCGGAGGCCGATGAGCCCAAACCGTGCGGACCACTGCAAGCCGCCCTCGACCGCCCCGCCGAGACGAGGGCGACAACCCCACGCCATCCGGCGAGCTCCGGAGGGCCGAGGATTCGGTGGTGAGCGAACCGTGCGGACCGCCCACCGGAATCGCGGACGGCGGCGACGGTAGACTGAGCGAGTGCGCATTCTCTTTGCGGGCACGCCCGCAACCGCTGTCCCGTCCCTGCGGCGCCTCGTCGCCGACGGCCACGAGCTCGCCGGAGTCCTCACCCGCCCTCCCGCGCGTGCCGGAAGAAAACACGTCCTGCGGCCCTCGGCGATCCACGCCGAAGCGGAGGCCCTCGGGATCCCCGTGGACACGCCGACCACCCTCAAGGACCCCGACGTCCAGAACCGGATCGCCGAATGGCAGCCGGAGGCGGTCGCCGTCGTCGCCTACGGGCTGATCGTGCCCGCGCCGCTCCTGGACGTCCCCGAGCACGGCTGGGTCAACCTCCACTTCTCCCTCCTGCCCGCCTGGAGGGGCGCCGCGCCCGTGCAGCACGCGATCGCCGCGGGGGACCCGGTCACCGGGGCGTGCACGTTCCGCCTGGAGAAGGGCCTGGACACCGGCCCCGTCTTCTCCAGCGTCGCAGAGCCGATCGGGCCGTCCGACACCGCCGGCGACCTCCTCGGACGCCTCGCCGAGGCCGGCGCCGACCTCCTCGCCGCGACCTTCCGCGACCTCCAGGACGGCAGGGCCCAGGCGGCCCCCCAGGAAGGCGCCGCGACATACGCGCCGACCATCTCCACTTCGGACGCCCGCATCGACTGGCGGGACGCGGCCGAGCGAATCGACCGGTGCAGCCGCGCCCACACGCCCGCGCCGGGCCCCTGGACCGAACTGCGCGGGGCGCGCGTCAAACTCGGGCCCCTGACCGCACGCCCCGGCGTGGCGGGCCTGGCGCCGGGACGGATCCGGGCCGGCCGAGCGGACGGGGCGCAGGAGGTCCTGGTCGGGGCCGGCGAAGGGGCGGTTGCCCTGAGCTGGGTCGCCCCCGCGGGCAGGAAGCCCATGCCCGCCGCCGACTGGTTGAGGGGAGCCCGGCTCGAGGAGGGCCGGGGATTCGACGTGAAGGAGGCGCAGTGAGCACGCGCCCGGTTGACCCGGCTGCCGAGAGCGCCGGCGGACGCGGAGGGCAGGCCGGGCGGCGCCCGTCGGGCTGGCACCCCAAACGCCGGGAATCCAGCCCGGCCAGGCTCGTCGCCTTCGAGGTGCTGCGCGAAGTCGACGAGGACGACGCCTACGCCAACCTCGTCCTCCCGCTGGAGATCCGGCGGGCAGGGCTGGGAAAGCTCGACGCCGCCTTCGCCACGAACCTGTGCTACGGGACCCTCCGCATGCGGGGCCGATGGGACGCGATCATCAGCCGATGCGCCAGAGGGCGGCGCATCTACGACATCGACCCGCCCGTCCTGGACCTGCTCCGTATGGGCTGCCAGCAGCTCCTCGGCCTGCAGACGCCGCCCCACGCCGCGATCCACGAAACCGTGACCGTCGCCAGGAACTTCTTCGGCCAGGGCGCCGGCGGCTTCGTCAACGCCGTGCTCCGCCGCGTCGGCGAACGCGCGGACGAATGGGAGGAGGTCATCCGCTCCTCGACGGCGAGCCGCACGGAGTTCCTCTCCCTGTGGCATTCCCACCCGCGGTGGATCGTCGAGAAGTTCGAGGAGGCGCTCGCCGCCTCCGGACGCGACCGCGATGACGTGGAATCCGTCCTCGCGGCGGACAACGAGCCCGCGAAGGTCGCCCTTGTGGCCCGCGACATCACGGTCGGGCAGCTGGCCGAACGCGTCGGCGCGGCCCGCATGGAAGCCGAGCCGGGCACACTCGCGCCCTCCGCCCTCCTGCTCGGAGGCGGCGACCCGCACCGGCTCTACGCCGTGCGCGACGGCCTGGCCGGAGTCCAGGACGAGGGAAGCCAGCTCGTGGCCGCGATGCTGGCGGGAGCCCCCGTCGAAGGGCCGGACGGCCTCTGGCTGGACATGTGCGCCGGGCCGGGGGGCAAAGCGGCGACACTCGCCTCGCTCGCCGCCGACCGCGGCGCCAGGGTCCACGCGAACGAACCCCGAGAGCACCGGCTCGACCTCGTGGCCGACGCCGTCGAGCCGTGGAGCGACATCGTCGACCTCCGCCTGGGCGACGGACGCGACCTCGGCTCCCAGGAGCCCGACCGCTACGACAGGATCCTCGTCGACGCGCCGTGCACGGGCCTGGGGGCGCTCAGGCGCAGGCCAGAGGCGCGCTGGCGCAAGGACCCGGGCGACGTCCCGCCCCTGGCCAGGCTCCAGGGCGAACTCCTCGCCTCCGCATTCGGCGCCCTGCGGCCCGGCGGCGCGCTCGTCTACTCGACGTGCACCCCCGTGGTCGAGGAGACCCGCTCCGTCGTCTCCTCCTTCGTGCAGGCCACCGAGCGGGCGAGGCTTCTCGACGCCGGCTCGATCGCGAGCGCCGTCGCCGTGCGCGAGGTCGCCGGCTACGACGGATGCGTCCAGCTGTGGCCGGACGCCGACGAGACGGACGGGATGTTCCTCGCCGTCCTCGCCAAGGAATGAGCGGCTCCGGGGGCAAGCGGGGACGATCGGGGCCCGCGGCGGGCGGCCGCGATCGAAGCGGCGGAGCCCCTGCCCCCGGTGTGCGGCTAGGCGGTCGCGCGGAGGGCGAGGTCCGAAGGCCCGGAAGCCCCTGCCTGCGGCAGGCGGGTAGGATTGCGCCATGAGCGTTGTCATATCACCGTCGATCCTCAACTGCGACTTCGGCCACTTCGCCGACGAACTGGCCAGAATCTCCACCGCGGACTACGTGCACGTGGACGTGATGGACAATCACTTCGTTCCCAACCTCGCTCTGGGGCTGCCCCTGGTGGAGGCGGCCGTCCATGCGAGCCCCGTCCCGGTCGACGCCCACCTCATGATCGAAGACCCCGACCGGTGGGCGCCCGTCTACGCGGAGGCGGGGTGCGCCTCGGTGACCTTCCACGCCGAGGCCGCCAGCGCCCCCCTCCGCCTGGCGCGCGAGATCCGGGCCCAGGGCAGGCGGGTCGGCCTGGCGCTGCGCCCGGCGACCGGCATCGAACCGTACGTCGACATCCTCGGCGAATTCGACATGATCCTCGTCATGACGGTGGAACCGGGTTTCGGCGGCCAGTCCTTCATCGAGTCGATGATGCCGAAGGTCAGCCGCACCCGGAAGGCCATCCGCGACGCGGGCCTGGACGTGTGGGTCCAAGTGGACGGCGGCGTCTCCCGCTCGACGATCGAGAAGGCCGCCCAGGCCGGCGCCAATAACTTCGTGGCGGGCAGCGCCGTCTACAGGGCCGAGGACGCGGCGGCCGAAGTCGAGGCGCTGCGCCAGCTGGCCGCCCCGCACGTCCACTGACGATTCCCCCTGCCGCCAGGCTTGTGGCATAATCGCATCGAACACGAACGTGCTCCGGGGTCAGTGAAAGTCTGAACCGGCGGTGACAGTCCGCGACCCGCGCAAGCGGTTGACGGGGTGGAATTCCCCGACCGACGGTGACAGTCCGGATGGGAGGCGCACGCGGCTCGACTATGCCTCACGGCGCATGCCTGCGGCGCGGCATGCCGGTTCCCTCCCTTCCCCGATGGCCGAGGCAGGGGAGAGGACCGAATGGAATCCAAAAGATGGCCGGCGGCGGCGCCGCCCGTCGTCTTCGGCGCGGCCGTCTGCCTCCTGTGGTGGGGCGCGACCGCGTTCGGCCTGGTCGACACGCACTTCCTCCCCACCCCGCGGGCCACTGTCGTGCGCATGGTCGAGGGCCTGCGTGAGGGATACCTGCGCGAAGCCCTGCTCCTGACTCTGCAGGAGGCGCTTCTGGGGTGTGCGGGAGCCGCTGTCGTCGGCATCCCGCTGGGATACGCCATCGCCAAGTCCCGACTCTTCTCCCTGGCGGTCCAGCCCTACCTGGCCGCCTCGCAGGCCGTGCCAGCCGTCGCCGTCGCACCGCTCCTGACCATCTGGATCGGCTACGGGCTCGTGCCCATCGTCGTCCTGTGCGTCATGATGGTCGTCTTCCCCGTCATCGTCTCGACCTCCGTGGGCGTGCGGCACATCGACCCCGAGGTCATCGGCGCCGCCCGCCTGGACGGGGCCTCCCGGCTCACGCTCCTGCGCTACATGGAGCTGCCCCTCGCCGCGCCGTCGATCCTCGCCGGCTTGCGCACGGGATTCACCCTGTCGGTCACGGGAGCCGTCGTCGGGGAGATGATCATCGGCGGGACGGGCCTGGGGATGCAGCTGACCAGCGCCCAGACCTCCGCAGACGTCGAGGGGATGTTCGCGGCGATCCTCCTCTTGGCCTTCAGCGCGACGGCTATCTACGGGCTCCTCGCCCTGGTGGAGCGGCGGGCCAACTACCTCGTCAGAGACGAGCCCCGGCGTCCGCACCCCATGCACCACGCGACCGGACGGCTCCGGCGCACGAGACGGCCGGGCGTGCGCCCGGCGGAGAGGAAGACGACATGAAACGGCGGATCGCGGCGGTCCTCGCCGCTCTCGCACTCGCCCTGACGGCCTGCTCGGCGTCCGGCGAAGCCGGCTCGAAAGGCTCCGGCAAGGCCGTCACGGTGGGGCTGACCTACGTCCCCGACATCCAGTTCGCCCCCTTCTACGTGGCCAAGGAGAAGGGTTATTTCACCCGGGAGGGCCTGAACGTCACGCTCCGCCACCACGGAGCCCAGGAGTCGCTGCTGGGCGCCCTGGAAGCCGGCCACGAAGACGTCGTCTTCGCCGGCGGAGACGAGATGATGCGCGGACGGTCCAACGGCGTGGACGTCGTCGACTGGGCGACGATGTACCAGAAATACCCCGTGGCCCTCATCGTTCCCGAGGACTCGCCCATCCGGACCCCGGCCGACCTGAGAGGCCGCACGGTGGGCCTGCCCGGCCAACAGGGCGAGAACTACTTCACTCTGCGGGCGATGTTCAAGGCCTACGGCCTGTCCGAGAAGGACGTCAAAGTCCAGTACATCGGCTACACGCAGTCGGCCGCGCTGTCGGCCAAGCGGGTCGACGCCGTCATCGGCTTCACGAACTCGGACGCCGTCGCACTGCAGACGGCGGGCATGAAGGTCCGCACGGTCTCCCCGGTGGCCGACGGCCTGCCCCTCGTGGGGGTCGGCCTCGGGTCGAAGTCGGCGAACCTGCGGACGAACCGCCAGGCCTACCGCAAGATGCTCACCGCTCTGGACAAGGCCGTCGCATACTGCCGCGAGCACCCCGACGATGTCCTGGCCATCACGCGCAGGCACGTGCCCGCTCTGGCGAACCCCCAGCGGCGCGCGGCCGCCAAGGCCACGCTCGCCCGGACGCTCGAGCTGTACACGGCCTCGGGGGCCTTCGGCTCCCAGAACGCGGGAACCTGGACGGCGATGTCCTCCTTCATGCAGGACAACGGCCTGCTGAGCAAGCCGGTCCCCGCCGCAGACGCCTACACCGATCTGACGAAGTAGCCGCCGTCCGGGGCCGGGACGCAGCCGGGGCCTCCCGCCACCCGGCGGAGCATCGCCTCGGCGGGCACGGCGGCCCCTTACGGGCTCCGCTGTTCCCCCGACCGGGCTCAGTCGGATCCCCCCCCCGGGCGGCCCCATGCCGCCTCGGGAATCCGCGCCCTGTAAACTCGGAGTGTGAAGACATTCGAGGAACTGTTCGGCGAGCTGCGCGTCAAAGCGGAGGAACGCCCGGAGGATTCGGGCACGGTCCGGGAACTCGACTCGGGGATCCACTTCATCGGCAAGAAGATCCTCGAGGAGGCCGGAGAGGTCTGGATCGCCGCCGAATACCAGAGCGACGCCGAGCTCGCCGAAGAAGCCTCCCAGCTCCTCTACCACCTCCAGTGCATGCTCATCGCCCGCGGCCTGACCCTGGCCGACGTCTACCGCTACCTCTAGGATCGCCATGCTCCGCATCGCCGTGCCCAACAAGGGATCGCTCTCCGAACCGGCCTCCCAGCTGCTGCGCGAAGCCGGATACCGTCAGCGCCGGGACAGGCGCGAACTCGTCCTCGCCGACGCGGACAACGACGTCGAGTTCTTCTTCATCCGACCTCGGGACGTCGCCGTCTACGTGGGCGCGGGAACGGTGGACGCCGGCATCACCGGCCGCGACCTGCTCCTGGACTCGGGCACGGGCGCCGTCGAGCACCGGGCGCTCGGGTTCGCCCGGTCGCGGTTCCGCTTCGCGGCACCCGAGGGAACCTGTGCGAGCCTGGAGGACGTGCGGGGCAAGCGCATCGCCACGTCCTACGACGGCCTCGTCCGGCGCTTCCTCGCCGAGCGCGGCGTCGACGCGACGGTCGTCCACCTGGACGGTGCCGTCGAATCCTCCGTCCGCCTCGGAGTCGCGGACCTCATCGCCGACGTCGTGGAGACCGGCACCACCCTGCGCGCCGCGGGGATGGAGGTCTTCGGGGAGGCGATCCTGGAGTCCGAAGCCGTGCTCATCCGCGGCGACAGGCCTTCGCCCGCGGCTCTGGAGATCCTGGACCGCAGGATCGAGGGGGTCCTCGTGGCCCGGCAGTACGTCATGTGCGACTACGACTGTCCCGCCGCCAACCTCGCCGAGGCCGTCGAACTGACCCCGGGCCTCCAGTCGCCGACGATATCGCCGCTTCATGAGGCCGGCTGGTACGCGGTGCGGTCCATGGTCGAGACCGGCGACGTCAACAGGGTGATGGACGACCTCTACCGGATCGGCGCCAGGGGGATCATCGTCACCCCGGTCCTGGCCTGCAGGATCTGACCCGGGCTCCGACGACCGCGTTCGCCGTGCTCCGGGCTTGGCGTGCAGGATCTCTCCGCGCCCGTCCTTCTCCCGACGCTCGAATCTTGCGGGTCCAGGTGGGGCCTGCTGGGCCGCGCCCTTCGCCCTTCGCCCCGGGCATCCCGACCGGCGCCCTCGGGACCGGGCCGCCGGCTGGTACGCGGAGCGCCGACGGCGCCTGTCCGTTTGAATCCCCGTGGCGGCCGTCACTAGGATGAATGGGGACCCGTCACGCCATGCCAACGACGGCATGAACGGGCCCGAGCCGAATTCCGGGGAAGGCCGGCGGTCACCGTCGACCGAGCCTTCGCCCGTCCGCGAGAAAGGAACCAATCGTGAAGGCTTACATGTTCTACGGCCCCGGCGATCTGCGCTTGGAGGACGTCCCCGTCGAGCACCCCGGCCCCGGTGAGATCGCCGTGGACATCAAGGCCGCCGCCACGTGCGGAACGGACCTGAAATCCTACCGGCGGGGGCACCCCACCCTGTTTCCCACGCTGCCCGCCCGCTTCGGCCACGAGTTCTCCGGGATCGTCTGCGAGGTGGGCGAAGGCGTGACCGACTTCGAGGTCGGCCAGAGGGTCGTCGCCGCCAACACCGCTCCGTGCGGCCACTGCTGGGCGTGCACCATCGGGCGCGAGTCGCTGTGCGAGAACCTCCAGTATCTCAACGGCGCCTTCGCCGAGCAGATCGTCGTCCCGCGCGCGATCGTCGAGCGCAACACGTACGCGATCCCCGACACCCTGGCCTTCGAGGCCGCGGCCCCGCTCGAGCCCCTGTCCACCGTGGTCCACGGGATGCACGAATCGGGAATCGCGCTCGGAGACACCGTCGTGGTCAACGGCGCGGGCCCGATCGGCCAGATGTACCTGAGGCTGGCGCAGCTGCGCGGAGCGACGGTCGTCGTGGCCGACCGCTCGCAAGGCCGCCTCGCCCAGGCCGAGGCCGCGGGGGCCTCCGCCGTCGTCGACCTGACCGGTTTGGAGACGCCCGAGGAATGCGCGGCGGCGATCCGGCCGCTGACGCCCGGCGAACGCGGCGCCGACGTCGCCATTGAGGCCGTCGGTCTGCCGAACGTGTGGGAACAGACCGTTCTGTGCCTGCGCCCCGGCGGAACGGCCGTGCTCTTCGGCGGAACCCCGAAGAACGCCCCGTTCCAGGTCGACTCCTCGGACATGCATTACAAGGAGTACACGCTCAAGGGCGTTTACCACCATCAGCCGCGCTTCGTTCAGATCGCGGTGGAGCTGCTCTCGTCCGGCAAGTTCGACGGGATGACCCTGTGCACCGAGGTCCGCCCGCTGGAGGCGCTCGTCGAGAGCCTGGAGGACATGGCCCGCGGCGTCGGATCGAAGTACATCCTCACGCCGTAGTCCGGCGCGACGCCCGGATGCTGCCGCGCCGAGCTGCCGGACGTCGCGGCACTGGCCCCACGAGCGGCCCGCGGCTGCGCAGCCGCGGACCGAGGGGGTTCACGCCGACCGGCACGAGCGGAGCGGCTCGTCACAGCGCGTCCGCCGCCGCGTACCCGGCCACGCCCGCGGCGAGGAATGCGAGAGGGTCCTCGGCGAGTCCGCGCCCCATCGTCGACAGGGGGACGGGGGAGGAGGCGAGCGCCTCGTCCAGGCCCTCCACCGACACGTCGACTCGCCTGAGCCTGCCGCACTCGAAGAGCGAATCGAGCTGGGTGCTCAGCAGCGCGCGCACGTCCTCGCCGATCAGGCCCGACAGCTCGGACCCGTCGAAGACCGGGCACGGGCACAGGGTCTCCACCAGCGCCACGCGGGTCAGGGCCGTCGCCGTGTGGTGGGACAGCCCGCGGTGGCGTCCGCGCGCGTCGGCGCTCGACATGCGCAGAAGCCCGATCGGCCGGCCCTCCAGGGCGGCCGCTGCGTTGAGGTTCTCGCCTGCGCGCGTGCCCGAGAAGCCCCACCGGGTGCCGGTGCCGAGATTCCCCGGGCCCTGCGAGACGACGGCGACGTCCGCCTCCCATACGAGGCGCGCCGCGAGCAGGGCCGAGTGGACGTTGACGGCCTCCAGCTCGCCCCCGAAGGCCTGCCCGGCTGTCACGGTGCCCAGGATGCTCCCTTCTTCGCGGAGGCGGGCGCAAGTGCGGGAGAACCAGGCCGGGAGGCTGCCGCCGTCGTCCATGACGTAGGCGATGCGGGCATCGGGCCTGCGGGCGCGGATCGCGGCCGCCACGGCGGGCAGGGCGGAGTGGAGGTCGGCGACCACCACGGGCATTCCCTCGATCGAGTCGGCGTGGCGGAGAAGGTCGTGCCACGGCGACTCCTGTTCGTCGGCGCCCATCGTCATGTACTGGAGCGGCGTGTAACGCGCTTTGACGATGTGCCCCGGGGCGGGGGCGGGGTCGGCGGGCAGACGGTCCGGCAGGGCGACGACCATGAGGTAGCCGCCGGTCCCCAGGCCCCTGGCCGCCGCGGAGGCGCTGAGGATCGCGCGCGCGCCGACGTCCGGCGTCCCGACGATCCGCGTGTAGGCCAAGGCCCGGGCCTGGCCGCCGCCGTCGAGCCGCACCCGGCATTCGACGCATCCGTTCCACCGTTCCCCCAGGGAGATGACCTCCCCGCTGCGCCACATCATCACGCGATCAAGGGTACAGCTCCATTACCCTTGACGTGTGAGTCACCAGGCCAAGCGATACACGCGCTGGGAACGCCAGTTCTCCCTCCTCACCGCGATCGGGCGCCCCTCCGGCGTGACCCGGGCCCAGGCCCGCGCGGACATCCCCGCATACGCGGACTACGACTCGACCGCCGCCTTCCGGCGCACCTTCGAGCGGGACATCGCGGTCCTCCGCCAGGCAGGCTATCCGATCGCCGTCGAGGACGACTCCTACCGCATCGCCGAGGAGGCCCCCATCATCGCGCCGCTGACCGCGCTCGACGTCGGCCTGGTGCGCTCCCTCCTGACGGGACTCGGGCGCGGCGGGAGCCTCAGATCGGCCGCGCACACCGGCATGGCGAAGATACTGGCGACCACGGCCTCCAAGCAGCCGGCGCCGCGCTTCGTCCACGCCGCCGTCCCCTCCGGGGACGCCGTCGTGCCCATCGCCAGGGCCCTCCAGTACCGACGGCGCGTGGGCTTCGCCTACCGGGGGACCCGCCGGCGCGACTACGTCCTGGAGCCCGCCCGGCTGTTCGTCCAGCGCGGGGCCTTCTACGCGTCGGGCCAGGCGCGCGGCGACGACGGGGAGTGGGGCTACCGCACGTTCAGGGTGTCGCGAGTGGTCCCGGGAAGCCTGCGGGTCGGCCAGCCGGCGACCCGGCCCCGCGACGAGGCCCCCGACGCCGACGTGTTCACCGCCCGGAAGGTGATTCTGGCCGTCAGCCCGGACGCGACGATACCGCTCCTGGCCCGCGGACGGCCCTGCCAGCCGCCGTCCGGCGCGCGCGTCCCCGACGGGTGGGCGTGCCTTCAGCTCGCCTCCCTGGACAGACACCGCCTCTACGAGATCCTCGGCTCCTACGCCCGGGAGGTCAGGCTGCTCGGTGGCGAGGACCTCGTGGCCGAGTGGAGGCGGCGCCTGGGCCATCTGGCCGGCTTGACGCGGTCAGGGGCCGCCTCGGCTGACCCGCCGGCGCCGAAGCCGTCCGCCGGCCCGGCCGAGGCGGAACCCCCGTCGGATCCGGACCGGGAGGCATCGTGAACGGCAGCCGCTCCATGAACGCCGACGGCGTCGTCCTGACCAACGCCATGCTCGTCTACCTCGCCGAATGCCCCGGCCGGACGGCCACGCTCCGCGAGCTCGGCGCCCATTTCGGCGTGCCCTGGCAGAAAGCCCTCGACCTGCTGTGGAGCGCCTCGCTCGTCGAACTGGGGGACCTGGTCGACGCCTACTCCCTGACCCTGCCCGTCCGGCCCGGCCAGGAGGAGCCGGGGGAGGAGCCGGCGAAGGCCGATTCGGCCGTCTCCTTCGGCGCGTGGGGCTCGGCCGACGTCCCAGACCTCCCGTTGACCCTCGACGAGGTCATCGCGATCGTCGCCCTCGTCGACTCGGTCGCGCAGATCACCCCGCCCGGCCCGTCGGCCGACGCCCTGTCGGCCATGCGCGCCAAGCTCGTCGCCGCGTGCGAGGAGGCCGGCTTCGCGGGCGTCATCTGGCCCGAACCCGCCGCGGCCGCCGATCCGGAGACGATGGGGCGCATAGACGCCGCCCTCGCCTGCGGAGCCTGGATCGACTTCTCCTACCACCGGCCGGGACCCGGCCTGCGGGAGTCGGTGACCGCCGTCCGCGCGATCCCCGTCGACGTGCGCTCGGCCGTCAACCCGGTGCTTCTGGCCTGGAGCGCCGACGGCGCGCGCACCTACCGCCTCGACCGGATAGGCGCGGTGCGCCTGGGGCCCGGCGCCCGCCGCGACGAGCTCGCGGCCGCCAGATCGGCCGTACGCCGAGACTCCGCCTGGCAGCCCGGCGGCGTGACGGTGACGCTCACCGTCACGCGGGCCGGCAGATGGATCGCCGAGATGCTCCCCGGCGCCACCGCGGTCCAGCGCGACGGCCTGACCGAGGTGACGCTCCGCTCCGAATCGGACGAATTCCTGGCCACGCTGCTCCTCCAACTGGGCCCGGCCGTCCTGGACGTCCGACCCGCCGAAGTGGCCCGGCGTCTGGCTGGACGCTTCGCCGCCCTCGCCGAGGACGCGGACGCATGAGGGCGGGGGTGATCGCCAACCCGGCGAGCGGACGCGACACCGGCGGACGTCACGCCGGACGCGTCAAGGCCTGCCTGGAGGGGCGAGGCGTCGCGTCCCTCGACCTGACCGGCGCCACCGCCGCCGACAGCGCGCAAAGCGCCCGCGACGCCGCACGCCTGGGCCTCATCGACCTCTTGCTGGCCGTCGGAGGCGACGGAACCGTCCACGCCGCGGTGGACGCCCTCGCCGGGACCGGCGTGCCGCTCGGCATCGTCGCCGTGGGATCGGGCAACGACATCGCCCGCGAGTTCGACCTGCCGATACGCCGGCCCGAAGAGTCCACGGCGCTCGCTCTCGACCTCTTCGCGTCCTGCGACTCCCGGCCCGTCGACGCCATGGAGGTCTCCTCGCGCGGCGTCGCCCACCGGGCTCTAGCGGTGGTCTCGGCCGGGATCGACGCCGCCATCAACCTGCGGACCAATTCCCTGGCCTGGCCGCCGGGAACCCTGCGCTACGTCCGCGGAGCCCTGGCGACCCTCAGAGGATTCTCGCCCTACGGCGTGCGCGTGGAAGTGGACGGCCGCGCGGCAGCCGGGCTGGCGACGCTCGTGGCGGTGGCGAACACGAAGTACTTCGGCGGGGGGATGAACATCGCCCCGCCGGCCGATCCCGGCGACGGCCTGCTCGACGTCGTCGTGGCCAAGGACCTCTCCACCGTCCAGATCCTCGCGCTGCTGCCGCGTCTGTACTCGGGCGGGCACGTCGCCCACCCCAACGTGCACGTCCTGCGCGGCAGGCGCATCCGGATCTGCGACGTGCCGGGCCTCGGCGCGCCCGCCCCGATCGCCATGGCCGACGGCGAGGTCCTCGGGCCGCCGCCCGTGGACGTCCGATGCCTTCCCGGAGCACTGGAGCTGTTGGCATGAGCGCCCTGCTGGAGGACTTCGCCGACGGGTACGCCCAGCGCGGCATCCGCCTCGACGGCTTCCAGGTCGAGGCCTGCCGGGCGCTCCTGGCCGGCCGGGACGTCCTCGTGGCCGCCCCGACGGGCTCCGGCAAGACCGTCGTCGCCCACTTCGCCGTCGAACTCGCCCTGGCCGCGGGCCGCCGCTGCGTCTACACGGCGCCGATCAAGGCCCTGTCCAACCAGAAGTACGCGGAGCTGGCCGGACGCTACGGGGAGGAGACAGTCGGCCTGCTCACCGGCGACACCGCGGTCAACCGCGACGCCCCCGTCCTCGTCGTGACCACCGAGGTCGTGCGGAACATGCTGTTCGCCAACGCCCCCGAGATCGACGAGGTCGGCTGCGTCGTCCTCGACGAAGTCCACTACCTGGCCGACAGGGAGCGCGGCCCCGTCTGGGAGGAAGTCGTCCTCGCCCTTCCCGAGCCCGTCAGGCTCGTCAGCCTGTCGGCCACGATCGCCAACGTGGACGAGCTGGCCGCATGGATGGGCTCCGTCCACGGCCGGACCGAGGTCGTCACCAGCGAGGTCAGACCCGTCCCGCTCGTCCAGCACGTGTGCACGGGCCGCAGGCTCGTCGCACTCCACGGCCGGGGCTCGGAGCCGTCGAAGGCCCTGGTCTCGGCGCTGCAGGGCTTGGGAGGCGACCCTCGAGCCCGACTGGGGAACCGGGACCGGCGCCGGATCATCTCCCTCCTGGAGGAACGGGACATGCTGCCGGCGATCGAGTTCATCTTCTCCCGTAAAGGCTGCGACCAGGCCGTCTCCGCCCTCGTGCGCGGCGACGTGACGCTCACGAACCGCGACGAGCAGGCGGCGATCCGCCGGCGCCTGCGCGACCTCCGGGGCCGCCTGGGCGAATCCGACCTGCGGGCCATCGGCTTCCACGCCGTATCCGCGGCGTTGCTCCGCGGTTACGGCGCGCACCACGCAGGGATGCACCCGGCCCTGAAGGAGCTCGCCGAGACCCTCATGTCCGACGGCCTCCTGCGCATCGTCTACGCGACGGGAACCCTGGCTCTCGGCATCGACATGCCGGTGCGGTCGGTCGTCGTCGAATCCCTGCGCCGCTGGGACGGCGACGGGTTCGCCGACCTGACCGCGACCGAGTACACGCAGCTCATCGGCCGGGCGGGACGGCGAGGCAAAGACGACGTCGGGCACGCGGTCGTCGTCGGCACGGCCGAGACCGACCCCTACGAGCTGGCCGCGCTCGGATCCGGGAAGGTCGAGTCGCTCCTGTCGGCCTTCTTCCCCTCCTACAACACCGTCGTCAGCCTCCTCGCCGAACAGCCCTACTCCCGGGCCAGGGCCATGATGGGACGCAGCTTCGCCCAGTACCAGCGCAACGCCGACCTCGGCCGGATCGAGGCGAGACTGGCCCGCATACGCCGCAGGATCGCCCTGGAGGCCCGCGAGCTGCGATGCGACAGGGGCGACGTCGTCGAATACGTTCGGGCGCGCGCGGCCTCCGGCCGGGCCGCGAAGTCCTCGCGCAAAGAGGCCAAACGGGCCTACCGCGCCAGGATCGCCGACTCCTTCGCCGGGGCGCGCAACGGAGTCGTCTACGCGGTCAACCGGGAGGGCGAACTCGACTACGTCCTCGTGCTGTCGGGCGGCCGTGAACGGCTGCGCGTCCTCGACTGGTACGGCGAGGCCTCCTGGCTGCGCGAGAGGGACCTGCGCTCCGAGCTGCGCGAGGCCGCCTCGGTGCCGATCCCCCAGGGCCGGAGCCTGCGCGAGCGCCCGGTCCGCGAGGACCTCGCCGACGCGATCGCCCAGGCCGTCGAGGAGCGGACGGAACTGGGCGTCGACCGCGACCTCCTCGAACCGTGGTCCCGCTTCGCCGTCCGGGAGGACGACGCGCTGCTCGCCCACCCGTGCGCCTCCTGCCGGCACATCGGGGAGCACGTGCGGGCGGCCGAGACGCTGCTCTCGCTGGACGCCCGCGAACGGGAGCTGACCGAGCTCGCCGAAGGCTGCACGGACTCCGTCGGGCGCGAATTCGACTCGACGGCCGGCGTGCTGCGGGATCTCGGGATCCTGCAGGGGGAGGGGGAGGCCACCCGCCTCGGCCCGGGTGCCGCCGCCTTGCGCGCCTTGCACGTCGAGAACGACCTCCTGGCCTACCGGTGCCTGACGGATCTGCGGGAGGGCGAGCTCGACGCCGCAGGGTTCGCGGGGTGGGCGTCGATGTTCCTCGGGGACGACCGGCTCGCGGGAGGCCTGCCGCACGGCAGGCTCGGCGCCCTGGCGCGCCGAGCCCTCGCCGACGCCGACTTCCTGCGCGACGTGGAGGCGCGGCACGGGCTGGACCGGACCCGCGAGCCGGTCACGCGATGCGTGGACGTCTTCTCGGAATGGGGCTCCGGCGCCGGCCTCGACGCGTGTCTGCGGGGCTCGCGCATGTCCGCGGGGGATTTCGTCAACGCAGCCCGGCGGCTCATCGACCTCCTCGGCCAGATGGCGGCCGCGGGGGAGGGAACCTGGATCGGGCCGCTCGCCCGCGAGGCCCGTACGAGGACGCGCCGGAAGGAGGTGATGTGATGCCCGCCTCCCAGACGCCTCCGGAACGGACCTTTCGGACAGCCCCGCAGTGCGCGGACGCGCCCGGAGGGCGTTCGCCCGGGCCGATGCCGGGTCATCCTGCCGGGACGGGGAGCCGCCCGGGCGGCGCGGCGGGATCCCTCCTGCGCGCGGCGCGGGCGTCCGCCCCCGCATTGGCGTCCGCGGTCTGCGGTCTGTGCCTGTACGCGTCCTTCGCACCCCTGCGATGGTGGTTCCTGGCTCCGGTCGGCGTCGCGGTCCTCGTCGCCGCCCTGAGGGGGCGCCGCCCTCGGGCGGCCTTCGGCACGGGCTTCCTGGCGGGCCTGACGTTCTTCGGCCTTCTGGTCGACTGGGCCTCGGAGTCCACCGGCACGTGGGTCGCCCGAGCGGGCCTGGGAGCCGTTCTGGCCCTCTACACGGCGGCCATGGCGCTCGTCTGGCGCGGGCTGTTCGAGTCGCTCGGCGACCGGCCGCTGCTTCTGGCCCCGGCGCTGGCGACGGTGTGGGTCGCGGTCGAACAGCTCCGCGGCGCCTGGCCGCTGGGAGGCATGCCGTGGGGGACGCTGGCCTTCGGCCAGGTGGACGGGCCCCTGCTCCGCCTGGCCCCGTACGGATCCTCCCAGGCCGTGGGCTTCGCCGTCGTCGCCGCCGGGGTCCTCTTGGAGGCGGCCGTACGCGTGGCGCGCAGGGGCGGGAAAGCGTCGGCGATCGGCGCGTCGGCGTGCTGCCTGGCCGCGGCCGGCCTCGTCTTCGGGCCGCTCTTCCTTCCCCTCTCGCCGGTCTCCGCCGGAACCGGGACGGTCGCCGTCGGCTTCGTCCAGGGGCGCATCCCGGCCAAGAGCGAGGTGTCGGGCAGGCTCCGGGCGCTGACGGTCACCGAGAACCTCGCGGCCGCGACCCGCCGCCTGGAGGGCAGGGGTGCCGACCTCGTGCTGTGGCCCGAGTCGGCCTCCGATCTGGACGCACACACGGATCCGGATGCCGGAGCCGTCGTCGAGGAGGCCTCCAGACGCCTGGGCGTCCCCCTGCTTCTGGGCACACAGCGCTATCCGGGGGACTATCGGTACAACGACTACATCGCGTGGCTGCCGGATCGCGGCCCGTCCGGTCGGTACACCAAGCAGCACCCCGTCCCCTTCGGGGAGTACATGCCCGCCCGCGGGTTCTTCCGCCTGTTCACGTCCGCGGTCGACCAGATCTACCTCGACATGCGCGCAGGCTCCGGCCCGGCCCTCCTCGACGTGAACGCCGGCGGGCGCCGCCTTCGGGTGGCCGTTCCGATCTGCTTCGAGATCGGATACGAAGGCATCGTCAACGAGGCCGTGCGAAAAGGGGCGCAGTTCATCGCCGTCCCCACCAACAACGCCTCCTTCGGCCACTCCGCGGAGTCGCGCCAGCAATTCGACATGACCCGCTTCCTGTCGGCGGAGACGGGCAGGACCGCCATCCAAGTCTCGACGGTCGGCGTCTCGGGCGTCGCCGAACCGGACGGAAGGGTCCACCACATGACCGAGCCGTGGAGGCCCGAGGCGCGCCTGGCCCGCGTGGCCCTGCGATCCGGGACGACGCCCGCGACCCGGGTGCACGGGTACGCCACCGCCGCCTTCTATCTCGCTGGCGCGGCCCTCGGCGGGCTAGCATTGGCACAGGGTCTCAACCGCCCGGGAGGAAACGGCAAGCGCAGGGAGAAAGGTGGCCGATGAAGGTTCTCGTCGTCATTCCGACTTACAACGAGGTTCAAGCCCTCGAACCGATCGTGTCCAGGGTCCGCACGTCCGTTCCGGACGCGGACATCCTCGTCGTCGACGACGACTCGCCGGACGGGACGGGCGACCTGGCCGACCGGATCGCCGAAGACGACGGCACCGTCCACGTCCTGCACCGGGCGGGCAAGGAAGGGCTCGGCAAGGCCTACCTGGCGGCTTTCGACTGGGCGATGGGACGCGACTACACGCACGTCGTCCAGATGGACGCCGACGGCTCGCATCGGCCGGAGGAGCTTCCGCTTCTGCTCGAACGCGCGGGCATGAGCGACTACCCGGATCTGATCATCGGCTCGCGCTACGTGCGCGGGGGAGAGATGGTCGGCTGGCCCAAGTCCCGCGAGATCCTCTCGCGCGCCGGAAACTTCTACATCAAGGCGTGGCTGGGAATCCCCGCGTCCGACGTCACCGCCGGCTACCGGGTGTACCGCACCGGCTTCCTGCGCAGGATCGACTTCACGTCGGTGGAGTCCTCGGGGTACTTCTTCCAGACCGACATGACCGACAAAGTCCACCAGCTAGGCGGTTCGATCATCGAAATGCCGATCAACTTCGCCCAGCGGGAGGTGGGGGAGTCCAAGCTGTCGGCGAGCATCTTCGCGGAGTCCTTCTCCAGGGCCACAAAGATGGGCGTCAAGCGCCGCGCCAGGCAGGTCGCCGCCCTGGGGCGGTCGGCGGCCAACAGGCTCCGCCGGCGTCCGTCCTGAGGTCCCTGGGGCGCGCACGCCGTGCGAATGGTGTGCGAGGCCGCGATCGAGACAGACTGCAGGTCGGGAGGCCGCGGGCCGATGCGGCGAATCCGTCCCGCTTACGTTATGTCAAAACGTGGGAGGGAGGCATGGGCGCCGCCGCTGCCGGGCGGAGTCGCCCGCCTCGTGGCCTCGCGATCGGCGCCGTCACGAGGAATGGCGGCGCATGCGCAGCTGGCCGGAGCGGAGGAGCGCGAGCCGCTCTTCGAGGAGCACCCGGAGCTCGGCCTCCGAACGGCGCTCCAGGAGCATGTCCCAATGCGTGCGCTGCGGTTTGAGGGGCTTCTTGTCGTCCGGGGCCGGAATGTTGCGCAGTTCGCCTTCGGCGCCGCAGCGGCATTCCCACGTCGAGGGAGGCTCGGCCTCGACGGCCATCGCCACGCCGAACTGGTGGCCGTTCGGGCACTCGTAGACGACCCGCTTGCGCTCGACGAAGGCCACGCCTTCGTCGGTCTCCAGTGAATTCGCGCCGATCTTCATGCCGCGCAACGAGCGCTCTGCCATGGGTGGTTCCTTTCGTCCGTTCCCGACCATTCTATTCGCCGGCCGGCCCGCAGTTCGACGGTCAGCCGGCGAACCGCGCACCGCCGGGCCGTGCGTTCGCCGCCGGAACGCCCAGCCCCTTCCGGATTATTCCGATAATGCATATTATGTCAATTCGCGCTTCCCGAATCCAGGCCGCCCGCTTCCCCGCATCCAGCCCGCCTTCGCCGGCGGTCCTTCGCCCTCCTGTTGTATCGCTCCCCATTCGTCATTCGACACCTTCAACCACTTCCGCCCGAAAGCGCGCTAGCCTATGAGGCATGAGACTGGGTGTGGACTTTGGGACGACGCGTACGACGGTGGCCGTGGTGGATCGTGGGAACTATCCGCTGTTCGCCTTCACCGACCAGGATGATGACGCTCACGAGTATCTGCCGTCGATTGCGGCGCTCGACGGCGGCGAACTGGTCTTCGGTTTCGAAGCGTCGCGTTTGGCCCTCTCCGGTGCCCCCCACATCCGCTCGTTCAAGCGGTCCCTGGCCGACCCCGACGTGACCGTCAGGAGCACCGTGCGCATCGGCGACCGCGAGATGCCCCTCATCGACCTGGTCACCGAGTACCTCGCCTACGTCGGCAGGTCCGTGCTCGCCTCGCGCCCCGGCAAGGGCGAGGCGCTGGAGGCCGTCGTCGGGGTGCCCGCCCACGCCCACTCGGCGCAGCGCTTCCTGACCCTGGAGGCCTTCCGCAGGGCCGGATACGCCGTGACGGCGATGCTCAACGAGCCTTCGGCCGCCGGCTTCGAGTACACGCACCGCCACGCCAAGACCCTCAACTCCCGCCGGACGCGCGTCCTCGTCTACGACCTGGGCGGCGGCACCTTCGACGCCTCCCTCGTCGCCGTGGACGGCAAGAGCCACGAAGTCCTCGCCTCCCACGGCAACAACCGCCTGGGCGGGGACGACTTCGACGCCGTGCTCGCCGGATGCGCGGCGCAGATCGGCGGCACGTCCCGCGAGGAGCTCGGGCGGGTCGGCTGGCAGCGCCTGCTCGACGCCGCCCGCGTCGCCAAGGAGTCTCTGTACCCCCAGTCCCGGTTCGCCACCCTGGAGGTGGACGGGACGGCCATCGCCGTGCCCGTCCGCCGCTTCTACGAGGCCGTCGCCCCGCTCGTCGAGTCGACCTTCGACACCCTGGAGGCCCTCATGGAGCACGGCAGGGACGGCCGGGCGACGATCGCCCACGACGTGGCGGGACTCTACGTCGTAGGCGGCGGGTCCGAACTGCCGATCGTGGCCCGCATGCTGCGCAACCGCTACGGGCGGCGCGTCCACCGCTCCCCCTACACGGCCGGGTCCACGGCCATCGGGCTGGCGCTGGCCGCCGACCCAGAGGCCGGCTACTCCCTGGCCGACCAGCTCTCCCGGGGGGTCGGCGTCTTCCGCGAGGGCGAGTCGGGCACCCTCGTGACCTTCGACCCTCTCCTCTCCCCCGAGCTGCGGGTCTCCCCCGGCAAGGCCGTCTCCCTGACGCGCAGGTACCGGGCCGCCCACAACCTCGGGCGCTACCGCTTCGTCGAGTACACGCGCACCGAGGACGGCGTGCTGCGCGGAACCGTCGTGCCCTGCGGGCAGGTCTCCTTCCCCTTCGACCCGGCCCTGCGGGGCGCGGGCGTGGACCTGGACGGCGTGGACGTGCGCCGGACCGCCGAAGGAGCGCTCATCGAGGAGAACTACACCGTGGACGCCCACGGGATCGTCGAGGTCTCGATACGCGACCTCGACACCGGCTACGCCACCGCCCGCTCCCTCGGCGCCCGCGGGCTCGGGCGGAGCGAATGAGCCCACGGCGTCTCACGGACCGGACGGGCTGCCGCCGCGCGCCGGGTCTTTGAGATTCTGTCGGGGTGGCACGCCATCCCGTCGATCAGGTTCCGTCCGCTCCGAAGCTCGCGATCCTGTCCGTCCAGCACGTTCTGGCCTTCTACGCGGGAGCCGTCATCGTCCCGCTGCTCATCGCCCAGGGCCTCGGGCTGAGCACCGCCACGACGATCCACCTCGTCAACGCCGACCTGCTCACCTGCGGCATCGCCACGATCCTCCAGTCGGCCGGGCTGACGCGCTTCGTCGGCGTGCGCCTGCCCATCATCCAGGGGGTGACGACCACGGCGGTCGCCCCCATCATCGCGATCGGCGCGGCCGCGCGGACCGGGGAGCCGGAATCCTCGCTTCCGGCGGTCTACGGGGCCGTCATCGTCTCGGGGCTGTTCACCTTCCTGGCCGCCCCCTACTTCGCGCGGCTCCTGCGCTTCTTCCCGCCCGTGGTCACCGGGACGGTCCTGCTCGTCATGGGCACGAGCCTCCTGGCGATCTCCGCCGACGACTTCGTGGGCCACGCCGCGGGACGGCCCGCCGCCGCCGACCTGGGCCTGGCGTTCGGCACGCTCGCGGCCATCGTGCTCATCCAGCGGCTTTTCACGGGGTTCCTGGCCACGATCGCCGTGCTCGTCGGCCTCGTCGGAGGCACGCTCGCCGCTCTGGCCGCTGGCGGCCTCTCGGCTGAGAAGGTCGACGCCTTCCACGGCGCCGCCGCCTTCGACGTGACCACTCCCCTGCACTTCGGCGCTCCCCGGTTCACGCTCCTGGGCTGCGCGTCGATGATCGTCGTCATGCTCATCACGATGGTCGAGACGACCGGAGACGTCTTCGCCACCGGCGAGATCGTCGGCAGGCGCATCGACGGGCGGGACGTCGCCGCGGCCATCAGGGCCGACGGAGCCTCGACCCTCCTCGGCGGGGTCATGAACTCCTTCCCGTACACGTGCTTCGCCCAGAACGTCGGGCTGGTCGGGATCACCCGCGTCAGGTCCCGCTGGGTGGCGACGGGCGCCGGCGCGGTCATGGTCGCGCTCGGGACGCTGCCGAAGGCCGGCGCCGTCGTCGCCACGATCCCTCCCCCGGTTCTCGGCGGCGCCTCGCTCGTCATGTTCGCGACGGTCTCGTGGGTGGGCCTCCAGACCATCGCCCGGGCCGACATGCGCGACAACCGCAACGCGATCATCGTGGCCGCGTCGCTCGGCCTGGCGATGCTTGTGACGTTCAAACCGGACCTGGCGAAGGCCTTCCCCGAGTGGGCGCGGATCCTCTTCGGCTCGGGCATGACCACCGGCGCCATCGCGGCGATCCTCTTGAACGTCCTCTTCTTCCACGTCGGCCGCCAGACCGGTTCGCGGATGGCCGCCGACGCCGGGGGCCGCAGCCTGACAGCCGACGAGGTCAACGGCATGGACGAGGATGCCTTCGTCTCGGCTTTCCGCGGCCTGGTCAACACGCAGACGTGGCCCCTCAGGCGGGCCTGGGCCCAGCGCCCCTTCGCCGACGCCTCCCGCCTGAGGGGCGCCTTCCAGGCGGCGGTCTTCTCCGGGACGCACGAACAACGCCTGGCCCTGCTCTCCGACTACCCCGACATCGCCGAGCTCCTGCGGGCGGACGAGCCGACCGCGCAGCGCATCTCCAAGGACATCGGCTCGCTCGCCCTCGACTCGGCCACGCCCCGCCAGCTCGAACGGCTGGACCGGTTGAGCGCGGACTACCGGGAGAAGTTCGGCTGGCCCCTCGTCGCCTACCTCAGCCCCGTCGACACCCCCGAGCGGATCATCGAGAACTGCGGGCGGCGCCTGTGCCACACGCCCGAGCAGGAGGAGCTCGTCGCCCTCTCGGAGGTCGTGGACATCGCCGGCGACCGCCTCGGCATCCTCCTGGCCGAGGCCAACCCCGCGCGCACGGCATGGAAGTCCAAGCTCACGGGGGAATGACCGGCAGCCTCGCGAGGCGATTGCAGGGCCGCGGCCGCACGAGGGAAAGAGGCCGGCATACGGAGAGCGGCTGACTCCGCGCCCGGCCCGCCGCCCGGCAGGCAAGCGTGCTCAGCGGGTCTGAACGGCCGATGCCGGGAATCGACGGCGCGTCACGGGGCGGCCCCGGCGATGGGCGCCGCGGGAGGGCGGGCCCTCACATGGTGGCGGTGCGCTTGGCGGCCCGGCGCTTGGCGAGCTCGTCCTCGACGCCGGCGCGCTCCTCCCCCTCGGCTCGCTCGGTGGGGAGCTGGCCGAGCGTCCCCTCGACTTCGCGCCACACGCGGCCGACGGCGATGCCGAAGACGCCCTGGCCGCCCTTGACGAGGTCGATCACTTCGTCGTCGGAAGTGCACTCGTAGACGGAAGCGCCGTCGGACATGAGGGTGATCTGGGCGAGGTCTTCGACCCCGTGGGTCTCCAGCTGCTTGACCGCCAGGCGGATCTGCTGGAGCGAGACGCCCGTGTCGAGGAGCCGCTTGACGATCTTGAGCACGAGGATGTCGCGGAAGGAGTAGAGGCGCTGGCTGCCCGAGCCGTGGGCCGTGCGGACGGTCGGCGAGATGAGACCGGTGCGATCCCAGTAGTCGAGCTGTCGGTACGTGATGCCCGCCGCGCGGCAGGCGATGGGCCCACGGTACCCGGTCTCGACGTCGAGATCCGGCAGCGGGTCGCCGAACAGCATCTGCTGCGCGCGCTGTTTGACGGCATTCTGAGCCATTGCGACCTCCATCTTTCTCCTACTTTCGTCGGACGGGCCCTTCGACAGGATCAACGATATAGCAGGATCTCCCCGGCGTCTCGATCCGGCGTGTCTAAACCTCAACTTGAAGTTGAGGAGTGGGTCACCTACCGGAGCTCGACCTCGATGTTCTCGGTGAGGAGAGCCCGGTACAGCTGTGCGATGACCGCCGAATTCTCGGTGGCCGTAGCGATGGCCCTCTCCCCCGCCGCCGACGACCTGCGCGCCCGCTCGCCCGCCAGGGAGTTCGAGACGAGCACCGCGTGGGCGTGAGCCGACGTGCGGATGCTGCGAACCTGACGGAGGTCGAAGCCGGCCGCCGTGAGCATCGAGGCGAACCGAACGATGTCGGGTGCCTGAGAGGTCAGTCTACCGCGTGCGTCGGTGGAGAGTATGCCCGCCGCGACCATGGATTCGATGTCGGCCACCGGCACTCCGGTCAGGCCCGACACCTCCGCCAGTTTCAGGCGCGTGCCCGGTTGCGGCCGGGGGGTCGACTCGTCGATGACGCGCATCCTGCCCGGGTGCGTCCCCTCGGGCTGCTCGCCCGCGTCCAGCTGGCGGAGCAGCTCGCGGATCTGCTCCAGCGGAAGGTAGCGGTCGCGCTGCTCGCGGAGGATGAACCGCAGCCGCTCGGCGTCGGCGTGTGAGAAAAGCCGCTGGTTCGACGTGGTGCGGTGCGGGTGGATGAGCTCGATCGACTCGTAGTGCCGGATCTTCGACAGCGTCAGAAGGGGGAACTCCTCGGCCAGGATCGAGCGGACCTCGCCGATCTTCAGGCAAGGGTCATGGGAGACGTCATGCGGCCACGACCCCTCCGGCACCGCCCGGGGGGCCGGAACCGCTCTGCGGGCGGCGGTAGTAGTCGTCATGCAGAGTGCGCTCCCTAGGCGTGTGCCCCGTAGAAGGTCAGCCGGAACTTGCCGATCTGGACTTCGTCGCCGGTCTCAAGGACGTGGGAGTCGATCCGCTCCCGGTTGACGTACGTGCCGTTGAGCGAACCGGAGTCCCGGACGAAGAAGGTTCCGCCCTCGCGGATGAACTGCGCGTGCTTGCGCGAAACCGTGGCGTCGTCGAGGAAGATATCCGAGCGCTGATGGCGGCCCGCGTTCGTGCGGTCCTCGTTGAGCAGGAACCGCGCGCCCGAATTGGGCCCCGAGAGGGCTATGAGCAGGGCCGATCCCTGCGGCAGGGAGTCGATGGCGTCCTGTTCCTCAGGCTTGAGACCCCGGCGTCTCGGGGACGAATCGGTTCCGGCCGCCGTCGCGGCGAAGAGAGACGTCGACCGGGGATCGGCATCCTGTGGGTTGACCTGCTCAGCCATTCGCGTGTGCCTCCTTTTGTGCGCCCGATGCTTTAGATAACGATTTTACAACCCCGTAGGTCGCGATGTCATCACGCGATTCGCTCCGGGCCGATTCCCGATCCGCGCCGGGGCCTCGATCCCGCACGCGGGTTGATTCCGGAATCGCCGGTGTGGTAGGCGCTAGTGAGAGCCGCCGGCGCGGTGCGCCTCGGCGAGGACGGCGGGCTTCATCCCATGCCGCCCCAGTTGCCTCCGCGGCCGCCCCAGCTTCCTTCGGGCCAGTGCCACCGCGGCCTGTACCAGCCGCCTCCGCCGTCCCAGCGGCCGTGGCGATGCCAGTTCCGCCAGCGGGGCCAGTCGACTCTCGGCGGTTGCCACTGCGAATCGTCCCCGCCGTCATCGTCATCGTCGTCGTCGCCGGGCTCCTCCACCCCGGGGTTCTGGGGTTTGTGCGGTTGGGCCGCGCTGCCCGGATTATTGCCGGGATTCGCCGGAGGGGCCGCCTGGGGCGGAGCCGGCTGAGGCTTGGGCTGCTGCGGCTGGGGCGTCGCCTGCGCCCCGGCCGAGGGCGACGGAGCGGGCGTGGCCCTCCGGCTCGGAGTGGCGGCCGCGTGCTTCGGCCTGGCGGACGGAGTCTGCGTGGGAGCGGGGGCCGGAGCGCTCGTCTGCGGCGCCGGGGACGGCGAGGCCGGAGCGGGCTGCGGCGTCGGCGACGGTGACGCGGGCGCGGATGTGGCGGAAGGTTCAGGAGTCGGGCGCGTGACCTCGGGAGAGGAATCCTGCCTGCCGGGCTGCTGGCACTGGGCCAGGGTGAACCCGAGGCCGAGCCCCAGCGCCAGCGACAGCGCGAAAGCGGTTCGCGGGTTGCCCTTGAAAGGCGTCGCATTGGGCGTGCTCGGCGCCATGCCCCCTCCATTACTCATACCCCGATATTACAAGGTTTTAGTATCCTTCCTCCGAAGGTCGGAGCACAACTCGCGCCGCGGGCCTGTGAGGATTCAGCCTGCAAAGGACCGTAAGGCGTCCTCCGGCGAGGGAGAAGATCAGGGGCGATGTCATGCGTAGCTTCGGCGGACCTCCGCATTCTCGTTCTCGCCGGTGAATTCAGCCAATTCCTCGCGTTTCGCTCTGATCGTGCGATACAGCTCCACTTTGCGATTGAATTGCCTCTCTCTACCGGCTTTGCGTTCAAGCATCGCGATCTCTCGCTCGAGCCTGCCGGCCTTTTTCAACCTTGCGGTGATTTCCGATACGTCCTCGCCCGGGCGGATCTTCACCTGCGCCAGCGATTCCAAGATCGCAGCGTAGAGGCAAGGCAGCGTGGCCGCCTCTGGGAGGGGCTGTCGCGGAGCGTCGTCGGGCTGCCAGCCGGTGGTGAAATACCGGCTGATCTTCGCGGTGCGCGCCTCGAGCCGCTTGTGGGCGGCGGCCATCCGCACTTCCCTCCTCTCCCCCGGGCTGCGAGCGATTTCGAAGACGATGGGAAAGGGGATCGCCTTATCGATCGCCGTCAGCACCTGCTTGGAGACATCGGCGTCTCTGGCGTCGATTCGAAGGACCTGCACTTCGGGGACGTCGGCGGTTCCCCGAAGATCGAGGGTGGCTTCGGCCAGCTTGTAACACCAGGTGACGCATTGCACCTCCGAGGCGAACTTCTCCCGTACAGCGGGGGTGAAGGCAGGGTGATCGAAGAACTTCCCTTCGGGCACACGGCTGCCGAATTCCGCTGCGGCAGGCCACAGGTACAGCAGATCAGCCACTGATTCTCGCTCCCTCAGCGGGGTCGACGACGGCGATGAAGGCGATCAGCTCGAAATCGTCGAGGCCCGCGATGGTCTGGGTCAGCGCCGTCGTGTGCCCCGGCGTGAACAGGCTGTCGACATCGCGTTTCTCCGTGACGTCGATCATCGAGTGGATCGCGCCGGTGAGCAGCTCGGAGTACGCGTCCATCCGAACCCCGTCGCGGGTGACCCTGTTGAAAATGCGGACGACCTCCCCGATAGGCTCGTCGTAGGGACGGCAGCCGGAGCGGATGAGGTCGAGTTGCCTCTTGGCCTCCGTGTGATCGGCGACCACATTTCCGGCGTCGTCCAAGTAGACGAGGTAGTAGGGGTGGAGTCGGTTGCCGCGATTGATGTTCTCGTCCGCATTCACGTTTCGCAGCGCGAAGATCACCCCGGGCACGAGGCCTCTCTGCGAATCCGCCGGTATGACCGCGTGCAGGCCCTTGGGCGCGCCGGCGAGATCGCCGTACTCCTTGACATAGGCGAGCAGATCCATTCGGAAATCGTTGAGGCCGAGGTCGGTGATGGACACGCCGGTGCGCACGTCTTCGAGCTCGATGACCTCGTCTTGGAGTTTGCGAAGCTGCTCCTTGCGGAAGTCGGTGTCGTCATCGTCCGGTTTGAGGATGTTGTCATCGCCTGTGGCCACGAGATTGGCCACGGCCATTCGATTCTCGACTCGTTCCTTGAGGTTGATATATTCGTCCAAGGAAATGTCAGGCCAGAAATTGACCATTTGAATCTGCTTGTTCGTGGAACCGATGCGATCGATGCGGCCGAATCGTTGGATGATGCGCACAGGGTTCCAATGGATATCGTAATTCACCATGTAATCGCAATCCTGGAGATTCTGGCCTTCGCTGATGACGTCAGTGCCGAAGAGTATGTCTATTTCGTCGGTTTTTCCGGGCATGATCAGATGGCGCTGCTTCGATCGAGGCGAAAACAGAGTCAGGGCCTCTTGGACGTCGTAACCGGTGCCGAGTGTGGTTTTAGCGCCGCTGCCGCCGCCGGTGACGAGCGCCGTCGTCAATCCGATGGCTTCGAAGGCCGGCGAGAGTTCGCGGTAGAGGTACTCGGCGGTGTCGGCGAAGGCGGAGAACACCAGGACTTTGCGGTTTCCGGGATTGACGGGAAACCGGATTTTGCCCTGAATGAGGCGGCTGAGCTTTTGAAGTTTGGCATCGTGGTCAGGGGTGATCTTCCGCATCTCATCCAAAAGCTCGGAGAGGGTTTCGCGGTCATTCCACAGGTCCCGCTGCCACGATTGGATGTCGATATCCTCCAGATCGATTCTTATCTTCTCGCCCAGAGTGAACACCTCGACGTTCACATCTTCCTCGTCCAAGTCAAGTTCGGACAAATCCGGTTTCACGTCTTCGGGCCCGACCGCGCCCCAGCTGATGCGGCTGAGGATCCTCGTAACCGATGCTTCGATCTTGGAAAGGGTGAGCCGGAAGGCGTCGATGGAGCTTTCCAGCCGCTTGAGGAGGTTGGCCGTCATCAGCTTCTTCAAACCCGCCTCTCGCCCGGCCTGGCCGAGATTCGAGCGGCTATTGCCCGCGGTGACGGCGTAGAGATCCTCGTACTTGCTTCGCCTATTCGGGAACACATAGGCCAGCGGAGTGTAGACGGCCAAGGTAAGCGCCTGAAGCTGCTCGAAGATCTCGTTGAAATCCGGCACATTCGGCAAGTCCGTGAGGGGCTCGCGGATCGAGAGGGGTGCGAGCCTCTCGGGGAACGCGCCGATTTCAGTGGTGTCGTAGAACGCCTGGATGTGTTTGCGGGAGCGGGCGATGGTGACCGAATCGAGCAGTTCGAAGAAATCGAAGTCGAGCATCTGAAGGATGCGGTCAGTCGTGCGGTACTCCGGATCGAGCTCTGACCACTCGTTGAACACTCGCTGTGCGTCGGCGAACACCTTCTCCACCGTCGTGAAGATGTGCAGCTTTCTGGCGAGATTCTCGGATTCTCCCTCGTAGGCGAGTTGCAGTTGATTCTTCAGATCGTTGAACCGATTGTTCACCGGGGTCGCGGAGAGCATCAGCACCTTGGTCTTCACGCCTTCCCGGATGACTTTGCGCATGAGCCTCTGGTAGCGCGTTTCCCTGCCCTCGGAGTAATCCGCATTGCGGAAATTATGCGACTCGTCGATCACCAGGAGGTCGTAGTTGCCCCAATTGATGCGATCCAACGGTATCCCCAGGGACATGCCCTTCTTCCGCGACAGATCGGTATGCGCGAGAACATCGTAGTTGAAACGGTCTTCGGCGAAAATATTGGTCGTCAGATTCGCATTGTAATTCGTCCAATTTTCGGCGAGTTTCTTCGGGCAGAGGACCAACACCGATTTATTCCGCAATTCGTAGTACTTGATAACGGCCAATGCGGTGAATGTCTTCCCCAATCCGACGCTGTCCGCTAAAATGCAACCGTTGTAGGTCTCCAATTTATTGATGATTCCCATGGCGGCGTCATACTGGAAATTATACAGGCTTTTCCAAACTTTCGTATCCTGGTATCCGGTGCGATCGTTGGGTAGAACGTCTTCGCTTATGTCATCGAGGAAATTGGCGAACAGATTGTACAGGATGAGAAAGTAAATGCGCGCCGGAGAATTCTCCGCGTACACGGTGGCAATATGCTCGTATACCGCATCGGTGACGTCCTGACGCTGATTCGGATTGTTCCAAATCCTATCGAACAGCTGCATATACTGTTCGGCGTCTGAATTGTCATTGAGACGATTCACAAAACTCGATATGGAGTTTCCCTGCTCATAACCGAGATCCGCCGTTGTGAAACCTTGAAGTTGAGTATACGCAATATTATCATCGATGACTGCGAATTGCTGCATCTGGCTTCCGGTGGCGTTGGATCCGAAAGAGACTTTACGCCGCACCCAGTCTGCGCACTCCCGGGCGATCGCGCGTTGAGTCAGCTTATTGCGCAATCTGATCTCGAATTCCGATCCGTACAGGCTGGATTCGGCATGCCCCGGCGGAATGAAGAATTCGCGGCGCTCCTTGCGCAGCTTGTCCGTCACTTTGTCTGTAACGAACGACGGCGAAGTGAAGATGAACTTCAGCTCGGATATCTGTTCCAGCTCTTCGCGCAATGCTTCGAAGGCGAAAATCGAAAACGTCGACGCCGCGATTCGCACCTTCGACCCCGGCGTGATCGCGGCTTTCAGATCGTCTCCGAGGAGTTCGTTGACATTATCGATGATGGGCATGTCCTAGACCTCTGGATGTTGCGGTGAGCATCGTCCTCATGATACTCCGTGAAACTGTTGTTCCCACCTGCCTGAGATATGAGGGCAGTGGAACGGAAAGATGGAACGGAAATACGGCGGGCCGCTCACGCGTCCGCCGTGGACAACCCCATGTGATGCCGAGGTGAGCGGCGGTTTTCTTGGCTGACAGTCACGGCGTCGTCACATCAGCTCTCCCCTTGTCCGTGAGTTGGGCGTAAACCGTCTCAATGATACGCCGTCCGGGCTCGATTCGCCGGGTCCGAGATCTAGGTTGCCCGCCGGTTAGGGGGCGAATCTTCTCGACTGCAACGTTTCGACGCAGTTTCGAACGTCCCTACCCTCCTTCCGCCGCCCCGGCTCCAAGGTCTGTTCGGGCGTCATGCTCGGCGTGAGTTCCATACACGCATCCCGCCGGACCGCGCACGGAGCGGGGACAGCCCGCCGGCAGGAGGGAGCGGAGTCGATCCGACCAATCGGGAGGCGGTCATTTTGCAACACAGCAGGCGGCCTCTGCGCTCGACGCCGTGGACGACGCGCCCGTCGGGCGGGGCGCCTTGCAGTCGATCGTGCAACCGTGCCCCGTCGGAGCCGTCATGGTGAATCCGGCCAGTGGCGCACCGCCTCGGTGATCAGAGTGCGCCCGATGAGGAGCGCCGGCCGCCCTTCCGAGTCGTCCGCTTTCGCGGAGACGATGTACTCCATCAAATAAATTTAGTATAAATTATTAGCTAAACCGAATGATCAAGTAAGCATTTTCGACTAACAATTTACTAGCTCCATGCGCTGCAACTAATACTATACGTTTTAAACTCTCTTCTAGTAAAATATTTTCGATGAGCATTTTAGAAGAAGGATCCAAATTTGAAGTGACTTCATCAGTTATAAGTATAGGAGCTATTCGTGTCAAAGCTCTAGCAAAAACTATTCTGCGTCCCTCTCCGAATGATAAAGTCTGATTAGCTGAAGACATAACACGATTTTCCAAATATGAAAGCGAAACTCTGCAAAGATTCGCCCGCGCTCTTACACCTATATTTCCATCAATCGCATGCGGATATGTTATAGATTCCATAATAGAACCATTGAATATAGAATTCTCTTGGCCAGCATAAGAAAAGATGTTGAATCTATCTATAATATTTAAATCATTTAAATTTTCTCCATTCCACATAAAACTGCCTGACGATGGTAAATAACCGATTCCTAACAAAGAGCGGAGAAAAGTAGATTTTCCTGACCCACTCTTTCCTTCAATTAGTATCAATCCGTTTTTCTTTATATTCACATCAGGCAAGGTCAAAATTCGTTTATTCGGCATAGTAATTTTCAGATTTTTCCATGACAATTCTTGCACTTGCTTATTTTGTTTTCTAATATGTTTTTTTGATGTATAATTTATATTATGGTATTTTTCTTCTTTTTCAGTTCTATTCAGATATTGAATTATATTACTTGCTGAAACTGCACCTTTTTGAACGTTCTGATATGCTTTAGATAAATTTATTGCGGGAGAATAAAAACGAGATAAATATAGCATTAAAGTTGCTATAAATCCAAGTTGTATTTCCCCTAAGGCTGCTAGAAAAGTAACAAAACATAAAGCGGCAGATATAGATAACACACGTAAAATACTGACATTTAACATTAATCTAGCTAAATTAATATTTACTTGTGACAAATACTCACTGATTGTCGTTATATAGTTCATAGTCTTCATTTTTTCTTTTTTAATGCCATTAAAAAGCCGAACAGTTATCCAATTTGTAGTAATATCGTCTATATGACGAGATAAATTTGTTTCATCATTGCGAATTAAAGTAGCTAGCTGTTTTTGTCTTTCTCCTGCTTTTTTAGCTATAAAATAAATGGGAAACATTGGAAGCAAAAGGAATAAGAATGCTTCCCAACTAATAAAATAAATAACAATACATATGAAAAAAGTATCAATTAAGTCGGAAATTACAGTAGTAAGAGGTGTGCTGTATAAATCACGCAAATTTTGACAATCTGAAGTAATTATATATGCAACTTGACTTCTTTCATTAATATTGTTCTCGTTTATAGGAATAACAGAGCTACATAATGCTTTTTTAGCTTTAAGTATTATTTTATTTGTTAAATTAGTTGTTTGTTTACCATATAATATTCTAAATATATCACTGATAAACATTGAAAGCGCAAAAGCTAAAATATATTTAACTATACCATTCCAGCTAAGTATATATTGTAATGTAGCCTTTTTTCTTAATAAATCAGCAGTTGAATCCACAACAGAAGCAAATAAAAGTGGCACCATGACAGCAAGCACTGATGATAATATTCCTAATATGAATAAAATTAATAAACGATAATTAAAACAATTAAAATATTTTAACGTATATATGAACTGTTTGCATACTGATACATTATTTGATGCATAAATTGATTTAAATAGTCGAAATTTCATGTTTACTTCACAAATCCTTTGCTCCTAAATTATTTAAAAACGATTTTACAGCCTTAGTTCCTTCAAGATGAAGCCATGCAGGGCAAACTCCTCTATTGAGATGACGTTGTTTTCGAACATAATTTCCCGCTAAACTGAGCTTTTGCATTTGTTCTTTAAGATTGTTGTTATCAACAGTTTCAAATAGAGAAGTATATATAGGGCAACCTTGAAGTTTTCCATTAGCCGTTATATAAGCATTATCTCCCAAATCACATTCACGAATTGGCACTTCTGTTGGATTGTGGCCAATAAAGTCAAAATTATATTTAGATTCGATTTCTTTTATTTCTTTAGGACTCAATCTGTAGTTTAAGTTATCATCTTTTCCATTAAGACGTGGAATAACTTGTACATTCACACCATAATCACAAGATACACTTTTAGCAAATTTTATAAAAGCAGATATCGATTTTTTTGTAACGGTTAATGCATGAAATCTGAGTACAACATCACTTCCCAGTTTTTTATAAAATTTTACATTATCCAAAGCTTTATTAAAATCTAAGCGACGTCCCGTCATGGTATAAAAAGTATCTTGATCAAGTCCATATAGTGTTATAGATACTATATGGGGAGGCATATTAGTTATTATTTTTTTTACTTTTACAGGAATGACAGTTGCATTTGTAAATATGTTTATAATAAATCCAAGCGCACGAGCATGTCGATAAATGATAGAAAAGTCCCGATGTAATGTCGGTTCTCCTCCTGTTAATACTATTTGACCAAAATTTAATTTATTTGCCTCATTTATCAAACTAAGTGCAAGTTTAGTATCCATAGTTGAATAGGGGTCATGCTCTTGAAAACAATGTATGCATCTTAAATTACATTTAGTAGTTAATTCAAGTGTAAGTCGTTCTAGCATGAGTTTCCTTTCCTTTTAAGTATTTTATTTATTTGATCAGTTAAGTAATTTGCATTAGGTAATGCTGGAATAATTTTTATCGAAGCTGTTGAAATTAAGCTCTCTATTAAATTAATTCCTAGGTTAAATATTTTTATATTACAAAATAAACCGATCACATATTGTGCTATTAACATTCCTTCGTTTAAATTACGTTTCGTTCCATCATTATATTTTATTGAATTATCATCAAGAATAATTATAATAATTTTATTGCTTTCAATAGATATATGTTTACAGCCTTCTTCCCAAAATGAAGCGCGTGCTTTTACTTTTTCGTCTGTAATAAGAATATCTAGTGCATCATCACTAATTTGTGTGCCATTACAATACTTTACCAAATTTAATGCCGCTGTTGTTTTCCCGGAATTATGGAAACCTAGTATTATGACTAATGTATCGTCTATATACACACTAGAAGCATGTAATTCCAATATAGCTTTATTTAAAATGGCCCAGGGTGCAAATCCGTCTCCGATGGCGCGCAAAGGAACATTTTGATTTTTATAGTTTATAAAATTTACGTAGGCACCAGTATTTGTGTACGTATGGAATACTTTAAATGTAATATCTCTATTGAAAGCATATTCTTTTTGTTTTGTTATGATTTTATTAAAATTTAAAAATGTTTCATATTTTAAAAACTGGACTTTTTCCCAAGGTGGTTTAGCAATTACTTTGTGAGAAGAACATATAGTAAAGTAATTTTTATATTGAATATTTTTGTTATGAATTAATAAAGAACTTCCATCGACTAATTCACGTAATATCATGTTAATTTTACCCCTTAAATTCAACAATTTTTAAATCTATTAAGTCTTTTAAAAAAGCTTCTGCGTCTATTTGAGCAGTATTTTTGTCGATTTCAAATTCTTCTATTATTTTTAAACTAATTGTTTCTATTGTCGCTGGTAAAGTCTTAAGAATGAGGGAAGCGACCTCATTTATCTCAATCAGTTCAGCTGATTTATTCCAATCGCCTCCAATAGGAACAAAATATTCTACAGATCCAATTTTTCGAATAGCAAATTCTGTCTGTATTATATACATAAAATACCCTTAAGATTGTCTTGGCTC
>ERZ772945.409-NODE-409-length-35282-cov-8.919749_pt1 | contig 35282 bp, 25 predicted proteins | sample MGYA00511681_ERZ772945 | MGnify/ENA primary metagenome ERZ772945 (study PRJEB29015, sample SAMEA2737943) | human oral metagenome | biome: human oral; feature: human-associated habitat; material: dental | place: China | collected 2143 ...
GGACAGATTCTATGATCAATGGGATTAGCCATCAACACGTTTTGTCCTATAACCCTGAATTTAAAAGGGGCTGTCGCATTAAATGCGACAGCCCCTTTTTACCGGTCTGGATGGTTTGAAAATGTATCAGCGATTGCGATTGGCCCTTCTCAAGAGCCAGGCGCGCAGACCCTTCTTCTTCTCCACATTGCGCTCGATACGGCCATGTAATCCGCGGACACCGGTGATATAGAGGCCAGATACGGTGGCCTTGACTTCCTTTTTGACGGGAATGTCATCGAAGAGCCGTTCATCCGCAATCAGGGTCATGATGCGGGGGCCGACCTTGGCCTTGACAATGGGGACTCTGGAGCGCTTGGCGTACCAGGGAGTTTGTGCAATGACCTGTTCGGGAAGACCGGACTCCTTGAGCTTGAGCCGTTTCTTGTCAATGATCAGCATACTGATGGACTGCTTGGCTGCCTCAAGTTGCTCCTCTTGCTCGGCCTGACGCTTCTCCATGCGCTTGCCGAAAAAATAGAGAGCGACAGTAAGACCGATCAGGATGATCAGGATGATAATCAGGACAATCCAGACGGTGGGGATGGCTGAGAACATAGATAAACTCCTTCTGAATGATAAATTCGCAGTGAGTAAATTCTAACATTTGAGGCAGACCATTGCAATGTGAGCGGGGGGGCGGAAGTAGATTACAAGATCGATCTGACCGTCAACAAGGGGACGCCGATTCAGGCAGGGGATATCATTGAAATCCCGGTAAAAGCTGATCATGGGAATTTGTACGAGAGCCATGGACTCTCGGTTTTAGATTCAGAAGACGGCTCTCTCCTCGGAGAGGCAACGATCACCAAAGATAAGATTCGGATCAAAATCACACAGCAGAACCATACCAAGACGGCGGCTAAGCTTTCTATCCTGACAACATTGAAATCTGTCACGTCGGATTTTGTCGGCTCTTTTCCTACGCAAGCAGAGGTAGATGCGGCTTATGCTGCGCATCCGACAGGAATTGTCAAGGTTAAAATCCTCGACAAAAATGTCAATGTGAATATGAAATCGAATTACTGGGTGAATACTTCTGCAAAGTTCTTCAAAAATTATCCGGCACCCGGCGTCGATCAGGATGCCTTCTTTTCGAAGAGCAGTTTGAAAGGCGGACGGACTTCGCCCACAAACATGAGTACCTATTGGAACATTCAGTGGAACAGGACAAATTACACATATAACCTGACGTCTCCGCTTAACGGCAAGACAAATAAAACAACGGCGAATGCATCTGTTGTAGCTGCATTTCTCTTTGGCTACGACAAGGCCTTCGGATCATTCTCAGCCACTGAGACGTCTTATATGGAGGATATGCTTCCTGCTGACACGTATACAAATCTGACACTGAAAAGTGCAACCATTCTCGGAGTGAATTTATGCGAAGATGGAAAAACCCTTTTGATGAGGCAGAATTACAGAGATGGCAAGCTTGGGGACTGTTTCAATCCGGAGAATTCGATGTCATTCAAGTTTGATGATGTTTTCACGAAGAAAGAGGCTGCTTCCGGTCAATCCTACGAGCAGTTCAAGGCCTCTCTTAAGCCGGGCGAATACGGTATATACAAGAGTGCGAACGGAGATATGAGACTTGTGGCAAGCCTTGGAAAGATTGGTTCCAAGGATCCGAACAGTATGTATACCTGGGGAGATCTCTGCAATAAGCTGGGCAAGGAACAACTCATCAGACACGCGTTCCCTGCACACGAGGTTACCGCAAATCATGACATAAATAGAGTGGCTCTTTCCCAGGAAATGATAGAAGAGCTCTATCAGAAGATTAAGGACTGGCCGATTACGGGTTGCAGTTTTGATTTTGATGCTGACTTGAAGAAGCCGGTGATGAGAACCGGGGCATCTATTGAGAATACGGCAACTGCCTCAGATCAAACAATTTCTGGAAAGAATTTCTTTGTGGTAGGTGAAATCAGTCTGTATACTTACAAGGACGGCGCGGCGATTTTAAAGACAGATGCCAAGACAGGACAGGGGATTGAGAAGGCGGAGTTCAAGCTTCAGGAGAAAGATCCTGCCGGTAATTGGATTGATTCGGATTCCCAGTATGTCAGGGACAATATTACGATTGTAGGCAGCAACGGGAGCAGTAAAAACGGCGATCGTTTTTATACCAATGTAAACGGTATTCTTAATATTCGAGGCCTTTTAAACGGTAAAATCTATCGCCTGGTAGAGACCAGGGCTCCGGAAGGGTATGACAACAGCAATCCTGCCGTGTCCAAGGAATTCGCCATCAGTTTCACTGACAAGGATGCAGCGGGCGACAATAAGGATTTTAGCCTGACTAATAAGAAGTCTGAATACAAGGTAACATATAAGATCGTCAAGAATCCGAATGGTGAGGAAATCCCGGCAGGAAGTCCCGCGGCGCCTGTGGATGCCAGGACCTACAATTTCAATTCGATTGTGGATGTTAAGCCGGATTTGACGATGACGGGATATATCTTTACTGGTTGGCATACCGAGAACGGTCAGAAGGTCACGGTCAAGGACAGTGACACTTCCTTTACCATGCCGAAGGCTGATGTTGAACTCGTAGGCTACTGGACCAGGAACACGACTGAGATCTCAGGTGAGAAGATCTGGGATGATGCCAACAATCAGGACGGCAAGCGTCCCAGTGTAATTAAGGTGAACCTTCTTGCCAACGGGAATCCTATTCAGAATAAGGAGGTAAGACCTGATCCGGATGGCAAATGGCTCTACAGCTTTAAGAACCTGACTAAATATGATAACCGGGGACAGGAGATTTCGTATTCTGTGACGGAAGATCCGGTGGCTGAGTATGCGACAGAGGTTACAGGATTTAATATCAAAAATACCTACACGCCGAAGAAGACATCTGTAGCAGTGACGAAGATCTGGGATGATGCCAATAATCAGGATGGCAAGCGCCCGAACAGTATCAAGGTGCAGTTATACGCAGGCACGGAAAAGGTTGGCGCAGAAGTAGAACTTACCGGCGCAAACTGGACCTATACCTGGAATAATCTTCCTGAGAAAAAGGCCGGAAATACCATTAAATACACGGTAAAGGAAGTGGGAACGATCAACGGATACATCACATCCTATGACGATCAGAATCCGCAGAAGATCACGATTACCAACAAGCATCTTCCAGAAAAGACCAAAGTTGAGGGACAGAAGACCTGGAGCGACAGGAACAATCAGGACGGGAAGCGCCCGTCTGAAATCACGGTGAATCTTCTTGCCAACGGAGTGCAGAAGCAGAAGTTGAAGGTTACTGCTGCCGGTCAATGGAAGTACAGCTTTACCGATCTCCCCAAATATGAGAACGGACAGGAGATCAGTTACAGCCTGACGGAGGATACGGTAGACGGATACAGCTTCAGCAGAGACGGATTTAATATCAAAAACAGCTATACGCCGGAAGAGAGAAGCGTGACGGTCACCAAGAGCTGGGATGACGCCAACAATCAGGACGGCAAGAGACCAAACAGCGTGAAGGTGCAGCTTTACGCAAACGGACAGAAGCAGGGATCCGAGATGGAGCTCAATGCCGACAATGGCTGGTCTTATACCTGGACCAAACTTCCGAAGAAGTCGGCCGGCAATGAGATCAGCTATACCGTCAAGGAGACGACAGAGCTTGCAGCTTACAGGGCGACGGTAGACGACAGTGATATGGGCAATATCAAGATCACCAACAGTCATACGCCGGAGATCATAGAAGTTCAGGGTCAGAAGACCTGGGATGACGCCAACAATCAGGATGGCAAGAGACCAGAAGAGATTACGGTCAACCTGCTGAAAAATGGAGCCAAGTTCAAGGAAATGACTGTCAGGGCTGACAGCGACGGGAACTGGAAGTATGCCTTCACAGGTCTTGCCAGGTATGAGAATGGGCAGGAGATTTCATACAGCGTAACAGAGAACACGGTAGAGGGCTACAGCACGGAGCTGGACGGCTACAATATTAAAAACAGCTATACTCCTGCCAAGACATCTGTGACTGTGACCAAGCAGTGGAATGACAGCAATGACAAGGACAAGATCAGACCGACAGGCATCAAGGTACAGCTCTATGCCAACGGACAGAAGAAGGGCGAGCCGGTCGAGCTGAAGGCGGCAGACCAGTGGACCTATAGCTGGAAGGATCTTCCCCAGAAGGAAAACGGGAAGGATGTCGCCTATACGGTCAAGGAGCTTGACCAGGTTCCCGGCTACACAACGAGTGTAGATGATAAGGATCATGGGAATATCATTATCACCAACAGTCATACGCCCAAGATCTCTACCGTCGGAAGACCCAGGACGGGGGATACAAACCAGCTGATGATCTATTTGGCTGTTTTGGCTATTGCACTGACGGCGATCGTTGGACTGGTTGTTGTCAGAAGGCGCAGAAGACAGTAAGAGATATACAGTGAAAGCTGATGCGTCTGCCTGCGAACCCGCTTTTTTGAGGGAGGGCGTGGATTCGGGAGCTGATGCGATGGCTTATTGACAGGACGGCTTATTGACAAGACAGCTCATTGACAGGATGAGCGAAAGGATCCGAGAAGGGAAAGTATGACTTTCCCTTCTCGGATCACTGTGTTATACTTTTCTCGATTTCGATGAGGACATTCAACGAGGACAGGATCGGGTGATTTTTTTGCAGCCCGGTCAAGGAGGAGTACAATGACGCATATTAAGACCCTTAAGACCAGAAGATTACAGAATACCCTGAAGAAGGGCGGATGCGGCGAGTGCCAGACTTCTTGTCAGTCTGCCTGCAAGACCTCATGTACAGTAGGGAATCAGAGCTGCGAGAACCAGTAAGGCTGTATCGCTGCGGTTGAGGCCCGGCGAGTGCGGCGGCGACAGGCTGGTTTCGTAAATGTGTACTTGTTGCGAATAAGAGAAGACCGCGGGGACAAATCGGAGTCTCTGCGGTCTTCCTTTTACGCTTCTTACGCTTCGTGCGTCGGGCAGGCTATGGGTCGCCCTGCAAGGGACACAGATGAATATCTGTGAGCTCCCTTCTTATGCGCCAAGGCGGGGTACAGTTTGCCCGGTAAGAGGACGTAAAGGCGCATCCGAGATGTTCCCGATCACGACCCGGGCGCCAAGGAGTATCCGTGAGGTTCCGCCCCGGGCGAGCCATGAGTCGTCCTTAAATATCCCTGGATTGGAGAAAAGACTTGATTCATCAGTTTAAAAATAATGGTTACAATATTGTCTTAGACGTTAATTCCGGCGCCATCCATGTGGTGGATGACCTGACCTATGACATCATCGGCATGTATGAAGAGGAGGATCAGGATCGGATCCGGGAGCGGATGGCGGAGAAATATCCCAAAGTCAGCGAAGCAGACATCGAGGAGGTCTTCGCCGAGATCAAGGCCCTCATTGACGATCAGTCTCTCTTTACCCCGGATCACTATGAGACCTATATGGATGATGTCTTAAAACGACGTCCTACGGTAGTAAAGGCACTCTGCCTCAATGTGGCTCACGACTGCAACCTGGCCTGCAAATACTGCTTCGCGGATGAGGGCACCTACTGCGGAGGCCCCAGAGAGCTCATGAGCTTCGAGACCGGGAAGAATGCCTTCGACTTTCTCATCGCCAATTCCGGGAATCGAAGGAATCTGGAGGTGGACTTCTTTGGCGGAGAACCACTGATGAACTGGGAGGTGGTCAAGAAGCTGGTGGCTTACGGAAGACAGGAGGAGAAGCTTTACGACAAGAAATTCCGCTTCACACTGACGACCAACGGCGTTCTTTTAAATGATGAGATTCAGGACTTTCTCAACCGGGAGATGAGCAATGTCGTTCTCTCGATTGACGGCAGGAAGAAAATCCACAATCAGATGCGCCCCTTCCGCGGCGGACAGGATTCCTACGACAGGATTGTCCCCAAATTCCAGAGACTGGCGGAGTCCAGAGGGCAGCAGAGATATTACGCAAGGGGAACCTTTACCAGAAATAACCTGGATTTCTCCCAGGACGTTCTGCACATTGCGGACCTTGGTTTCAAGCAGATCTCGGTGGAGCCCGTTGTGGCTCAGCCCACGGATGATTACGCGCTCCGTGAAGAAGACCTGCCCAAGCTCTTCGCCGAGTACGACCGGCTGGCCGCAGAGATGGTCCGCCGGATGGGAACGGATGAGGATTTTAATTTCTTTCACTTTATGATCGACCTGGAGGGAGGTCCCTGTGTGGCCAAGCGCCTGGCTGGCTGCGGCTCAGGCACCGAGTACGTCTGCATCACGCCGAACGGAGACATCTATCCCTGCCATCAGTTTGCCGGAAACAGGGACTTTGTTATGGGCAACGTCAATGACGGAAGCGGCCTGGTCCGGACGGATATCCGCGATGAATTCAAGCTCTGCAATGTCTACGCCAAGGACAAGTGCAGGGACTGCTTCGCCAAATTCTACTGCTCCGGCGGCTGCGCAGCCAATGCCTATAATTTCAAGGGAAAAATCAACGAGACTTATGATCTGGGATGTGCCCTGCAGCAGAAGCGAATCGAGTGTTCCATCATGATCAAGGCGGCTCAGGCCGACATGGAGGAGAATTACGAGGAATCTGTCCGCCTGCCCGATGCTCCCAGGGCGGTCTGCTGAGAAAAGTCCCAGGGTGGTCTGCCGGGAAGAGCTTTTTGCCTGCGAACCTGTGAATGTGCTAGAATAGTTCAGATGTTTGCCTTCCTGCAGCCGGGGCTGCCGGAAGTTGAGACAATAGAAGGAACACACCGCGAGTATTCTATTGTCACGCGTAGGGAATGAAGGAGAGTTAAGTATGAATCGTATGAAAAAGAGGACGGCGGTTCTGTGGCTTGTCATCCTGATCCTGGTGCTGGGATCCCTGGGGGTGATGAGCTTCAATGTCATCCGACAGACCAGGGCCACGGACAGCAAGGGCTTGAAGTTGGGCCTTGATCTGGCGGGAGGTGTGTCTATTACCTACCAGGCCAAGGGGGATACCCCTTCCTCCCAGCAGATGAAGGACACCATTGCCAAGCTCCAGTCCCGTATTGAGAATGACCTGGGAGAGGGACAGACCACCACGGAGGCCAATGTCTACCAGGTGGGGGATAACCGCATCACCGTCGAAATTCCCGGCGTCAAGGACGCTAACGCGATGCTGGCCCAGCTGGGGACTCCGGGAAAGCTCTATTTCATCAAGCAGACCGGATCCGACGGCTCCGCCAATTATCAGGTCAGTCAGCAAACGGGCCAGTATGAACTGACCAAATCGATCGAACAGCTGCAGTCGGATGGATCGATCGTCCTGACCGGGTCTGACGTCACATCCTCAAAGGCCGGATACGAGACGCAGCAGACCGGTGCTCAGAAGCCGGTCGTTCAGATCTCTCTGAATGAGAACGGAACCAGGGCCTTTGCCGACGCAACAACACAGGCCAAGGAGAAGAGGCAGTCCATCGGTATCTATTATGATGGGAAGTTTGTCTCTGTTCCCAGGGTAGACGCGGCAATTACGGATGGCAGCGCTGTCATCAACGGGATGAGCAGCTACGAAGAGGCAGACAAGCTGGCTACCTATATCCGCATTGGGGGTCTGGACATCGAGCTGGAGGAATTGCAGTCTGAGGTTGTCGGAGCTCAGCTGGGAAGCAATGCCGTATCCACAGCCCTTCTGGCGGCCGGGGTCGGTCTTGCCATCGTCATGGTCTTCATGATCGCCCTCTACCTGCTCCCGGGTCTTGCAGCTGCGATTGCTCTGGCCCTTTACACGGTGATGACGGTAGCCATCCTCTATGCCTTCAATGTAACCCTGACGCTTCCCGGTGTGGCCGGCGTTATTCTATCCCTGGGTATGGCGGTTGACGCCAACGCCATTATCTTTGCCCGTATCCGAGAGGAGATTTCCGCCGGGGCAAATGTCCGCAATGCTGTTGCGGCCGGTTTCCACAAGGCCCTCGGAGCCATTATTGACGGAAACGTAACCACCCTGATCGCGGCCGCGGTTCTGGGTCTTCTGGGCTCCGGAACAGTCAAGGGATTTGCCATCACTCTGGCGATCGGCGTCGTACTGTCTATGTTTACGGCCCTCTTGATTACCAGACTGATTATTAGCATCTTCATGGCCCTGGGGGCTCGCGATCCAAAGGCTTATGGCAAGTCCAGAGAGTGGCCGAAGATTAACTTTATCGGGAGAAGATGGCTCTTTATCGGTATTTCTCTGGCTGTCATCTGCGCGGGTGTGATTGGACTTGGCTTTCATCAGCTGTCTGCAGGCAAAGCCCTCAATTACAGCCTGGAGTTCTCCGGCGGCACATCCACAACCGTAAGCTTCGACCAGGCCTATAACCTACAGGAGGCGCAGAGCCAGATCGTACCTGTCTTCGAATCTGTCACCGGTGACCATGATGTTCAGGTGCAGACAGTGCAGAATTCCAAGCAGATTATTTTCAAGACCAGGACTCTGAATCTGGAGGAGCGCAAGAGCCTGAATGAGGCCCTGAACCAGAAGTTCGGAGTAGCCGAGTCTGAGATCAGCTCAGAGAACATCTCATCTACCATTGGCGGCGAGATGCGAAGGGCAGCTCTGATCGCGGTGATTGTGGCAGTCTTTTTCATGCTGATCTACATCTGGCTGCGATTTAGGGATTTCCGCTTTGCCTCATCCGCGATTATTGCCCTGGTACATGATGTTCTGATCGTTCTGACCATGTACGCGATTTTCCGCATGTCTGTCGGATCCGCTTTTATCGCATGTATTCTGACAGTAGTCGGATATTCCGTGAACGACACCATTGTTATCTTTGACCGTCACAGGGATAATCTGAAGACCCTGACTGATACGAGCAATGAGGCCCTGGCGGAGATGGCCAATGAAGGCGTTCGTGAGACTCTGGGCCGGTCTTTGTCCACTTCCTTTACGACGGCAGTGATGGTGCTGATGCTTCTGATTCTCGGGACATCTACCATGAGAGAATTCGCGTTCCCGCTCCTGGTCGGCGTCATTTCGGGAACATATTCCTCGATCTTTATCGCGACCCCCCTCTGGTATATGATGCGGTCTCACAGCAAGATCAAGTCTGCAGACGGTCCTGCCAGGGTTACGGCGAATGAGGAAAAGGCCGTCAGAAAGAAGAAGAAGGCGCAGATGGCCAAGACGCGCAGATAGTGTTGGCGTAAGAAAAAGTATTGATTCTGTAGAAAATGAAGGCCGACCGCCGGACTTCGCTCCTGCTTTGCATGTGCGATGCCCGGTGGTCGACTTTTTATTGTGCGCCAAATAGCTCGTAGGGCTCTGTGGAAAAATCCGCCATATTCATGGTAATAGAATGCCTGTGGAGCGTGCATACTATTGTTTATTTGCTGGCGAAAGCGGAACTTCAGATACAGAGTCCTCCTGTAAAATGTCCTCTGAACTTTCTCCTGAGAGCTTCACGCAGGTACAATTGCCATCCTTTCCTTCTCCTCCTGCCGGCAAGCCTCACTGCCTTCCCGGTTCTCGTCGGGAAAGGTCAGGCAGAGATGCCCCTGCTCGCGGCTGAAGAAATAGACATGGTCGGAGAGAATGTCCTCCCTGGGGACCTGCGCTGTATTAACCTGAATGACCATGTCATCCAGGCTCTTCTGACACATCAGGGATGTGTAGGGTGTGATCAGGACCTCGTGGATGGATGAGGGAATGACAATCAGGTCACAGGACAGCTTACCCGCGATATCGGACAGAAGCTCGGGGTAGAGGATTGTGGCGGCTCCGTACAGCCTGGCCTGGTTGCCGAGGACAAAGAGGGGAGGACTCGCAAGCTGATCGCTGTCCGGACAGGAAGGCGCGAGAAGATCATCAGGACAAGAAGACGAAAGCGGATCGGCCTGTCCCTTCCCTTCCGGAGCAGGTGCCTGGTCCAGAAGCTCTTCCATGGGCTCAAAGGTATAGGGGAGAAGGCGCGGCGTATTGAATTTTGCGATCGCAAGAAGGTCTTGCATAGTGGGATTGCCCCAGGCCTTCAGGTGACTCTTGTGAATCAGAACGCTGGCATGATGCCCTTCCTGGTCTTCTAAGAGAATGGCGAAGACAATCGCCAGATCCAGAAAATCAATATGCGGGATGTCGAGCAGGAGATTTTGATTATCCGACTGCTTCAGAAGACGAAAGACCAAATGATGCCGAATATAAGCAAAATCCGCAAAGCGCTCGACATCGAAGGGAGGGTCTGTCCTGCGCTTCTGGTAGCAATCCAGGATTTCCTTGAAGATGGCATCAAAAGAAAGCCCCTTCTCATAGCGCTCGTAATAGTAATTGAGGTAGATGTTGGGGGTGAGATTGCAGTCCGGCGCGTAGATCATCAGAGAATCTAAAGTGACTGCGTTGGTCTTTAAAATACTGCTGATACGAATATCATAGTCCGGGGAAAATTCCCGGCGGATCTGCGTCAAGAGTTCGTTTTTGAAGTCCGGATAGGACATGTGATTTGCTGTCATGAATCTTCCTCATAGACATGACAGGATAAGAAGGCGGCGGGAGACCACGAATTCATTATAGCATGGGAGGAAGAGGTCTCCTATCGGGCGAAAGCGACAAAGTTCGCGCCTGTAATTCGGGCAAGTTGCCCGAAGACCTCTGAGGTGATTGTGTCGGAGTAAGAAACCGCAGGTGGTCGACTGCGCAAAATCCCCAGCTTCGTGAAGCTGGGGAAAGAGGGAGCGAGATCGCATGCGCGGGTACTGTAAGAAGAACCCATAGTCTGGTGAAGTTGGGGGAGCGAGATTGTATGCGCGGGTATTGTAAGAAGAATCCATAGTCTGGTGAAGTTGGGGGAGCGAGATTGTATGTGCGGATATTGCATGAAAAATCCCCGGTCTCGCGAAGATAGCCGCGAGGCCGGGGACAAGGAGAAAAATCAGAAATAAGAAGCTGGTCGGAGAACTGCTCCACAGGCATGTTCTCCATCACAGCAATGCGTCAGGGATTAGCCTTCAATCAGAACCTGAGAGGGCTTCTCTTCAATTTGCTTGGTCTCTTCCTTGGGAACATTGAGCGTGAGAACGCCGTCCTTGAAGGATGCCTTGATATCGGAAGCATCCAGGTGATCGCCGACGTAGAAGCTTCTCTGGAAGGATCCGGAGTAGCGCTCACGGCGGATATAATGTCCCTCATCATCCTTCTGGTCATTGTTCTGTTCTCTCTTGGCGGAGATGACCAGATAGCCCTGTTTGAGATCGACATTGACATCGTCCTTGCTGAAGCCCGGCAGATCCATCGTCAACTCATATGCGCCCTCGAGATCCTTGATATCAGCTCTTAAGTTAGCGACGCTGTTCTGATGAGAAGCCATCTTGGCAGTCGGCCAGAAGAAATCATCATCGAAAAAGTGATCAAATACATTATCGGATAAAATACTAGGTGTCATAAACATATAAAACTCCTTTCTTTCTGCAGAAACCACATTTGGCGAATTGTGATTGGGATTTGCAATCCGCACTTCGAGAAAGCTTGATGCAAGAACCTTCTTTGGGCTCCGGCCGCTTCTCTGATTTCCTTTTGACTATGTTATACACCGATCTGTTAGCACTGTCAATAGGTGAGTGCTAATTTTTTCTAAAAACATTTTTAGGTCTGATGGATGGGACGATGATATTGGTATCGAGCATTTCTCTCTATTTTTTATGATGTCCTTACAGGCAATCGACTAGTCCTGCCAACGGGACAGAATCGGACAATGAAATACGCGCTTTGCGGAGTGCATGGTCATAAAAAGAGGACTCTATGGCCAATAAAAAAGAGCCGTGAAGAAAGGAATGTCCCTTCCTCACAGCTCCTGATCGAAAAGCTTCTAATCGGACTCGAACCGATGACCCCTTCATTACGAGTGAAGTGCACTACCAACTGTGCTATAGAAGCGTATGAAGCGATTATACGGGAGTGAGAGGCATTTTGCAAGAAAAGCTTACTGATTGGAACAAGCGGGAACTCCCTGCTATAATGGCAGACATGAATAAGGTGAATTATCAGAAAGTACTGGATCAGACGCTTGCGCAGTTACAGGAGGAGGGGAGAGTTCCCCGCCTGCTCATTCACTCCTGCTGCGCTCCCTGCTCTTCCTATGTTCTGGAATATCTGTCCCGGTACTTCGATATTACAGACTATTTCTATAATCCCAATATCTATCCGGCTGAGGAGCACGAGCACAGGATTCGGGAGTTGAATCACTTCATTGAGCAAATGCCGTCCGAGCATCCCATTTCCTTTCTGGCCGGCGACTACGAGGATGAGAAATACTACGAGGCTGTCCGAGGCCTGGAACATGAGCCCGAGAGGGGCAAGCGCTGCGAGGTCTGTTTTCGCCTGCGCCTGGAGGAGGCGGCGAGGAAGGCCGGGGAACTCGGGATGGATTACTTCACAACCACTCTTTCGATTTCGCCTATGAAGGATGAGCAGCTTTTAAACGAGATCGGAGCTGAGATGGGAGAGAAATATGGGGTCAGCTATCTCTACTCAGATTTCAAGAAGAAGGGCGGTTACCTGCGTTCGACTCAGCTATCCAGAGAATACGGGCTCTATCGACAGGATTATTGCGGCTGTGTCTTCTCTATGCGGGAGCGTGAGGAGCTGCGAGCTCAAAAGCAGACTTCAGAGGAATCCTTGCCGGAGGAATCGCGTCTTTCCCGTGTGTGAGAGGGAGAGATCAGATGACAGAAAAGATCAGATCGGCCTGAGTTGATCCTCGTGGAAAAAATCAGAAAAAAGAAACGAAGAGAAAGAAACGAAGAGAAACAGACGAAGAAAAGGGACAGAGAAAAGACAGGAGGTAACGATGGCGCAATTATGGGGTGGACGTTTCACCAAGGAGACAGACAAGCTGGTATACGCATTCAATGCCTCCATTTCCTTTGATCAGAAATTTCTGGCGGAAGATTTGCAGGGGTCCCGGGCCCATGTCAGGATGCTGGCAAGGCAGGGCATCCTGACCCGGGAGGAGAGGGATCAGATCTTAGAGGGCCTGGACGGAATTGAGCGCGACGTAGCGTCCGGAGTCCTGGAAATCACGGACCGCTATGAGGACATCCATTCCTTCGTCGAGGCGAACCTGATCGACCGCATCGGCGATGCAGGCAAGAAGCTGCACACCGGAAGAAGCCGTAATGACCAGGTGGCTTTGGATATGCGCCTCTTTACTCGCAGGAATCTCTGTGAGCTTGACGCGGAGCTGCGCGAGCTCCTGGAGGTAATTCTTCATATTATGGAGGAGAACACAAAGACCATTATGCCGGGATTCACCCACCTGCAGAAGGCTCAGCCCATCAGTCTGGCTCATCACATGGGAGCCTATTTTGAGATGTTTCGGAGGGATCGTCTGCGGCTGCAAGATATTTATAAGCGCATGAACTACTGCCCTCTCGGAAGTGGGGCCCTGGCGGGGACCACCTATCCTCTGGACCGGGAGTACACGGCAGAACTTCTGGGATTCGACGGCCCCACAGAGAACTCCATGGATGGGGTCTCTGACCGGGATTATCTGATCGAGTTTCTCTCCGCCATGTCTACCATTATGATGCACCTGTCCCGTTTCTCCGAGGAGATCATCATCTGGAACTCCAACGAGTACCGCTTTGTTGAGATTGATGACGCCTATTCGACGGGATCTTCTATTATGCCGCAGAAGAAGAACCCCGATATCGCCGAGCTGGTGCGCGGCAAGACAGGCCGTGTCTATGGGGCTCTGATGCAGATTCTGACCACGATGAAGGGAATCCCGCTGGCCTACAACAAGGACATGCAGGAGGATAAGGAGATGGCCTTTGACGCCATGGATACCACGAAGGCCTGTGTCCGTCTCTTCGCGGGTATGTTGAAGACCATGCGCTTTAACAGAGAGGTCATGCTCACCTCAGCCCGGCATGGCTTTACTAATGCCACCGACGCCGCCGACTATCTGGTTCGAAAGGGAGTTCCCTTCCGCGATGCCCACGGGATTATCGGCCGTGTGGTTTTATATTGTCTGGACAGGGGAATTGCTATTGATGATATGAAGCTAAAGGAGCTGCGCCAGTTCTCGCCGGCATTTGACGGGGATATCTATCAGGCGATTTCCATGCAGACCTGCGTTGCCAAGAGGCTGATCATCGGAGCGCCGGGGCCTGAGGCAATGGCAAGAGAGATCACCCTTGCAAAGAGCTGTCTGGAAAAGCATCCGGCTATGAGTGATCCCAGCAGAGCTTGAAGCATTTGCTCCATACCGGGAAATATAAAAAGTCTGCGAGGGTCGGAAGAATGCCCAACTTGATTTGGAATGTTGAAAAAATCGCCAAGAAGTCCCATTCGAATTTGCGCATATTCGTCAAAACGTGGGAAATAGGGATCTTCCTTGCATTTGCAGAGCCCCTCTTCTATGATGATAACCATGCAAAAACAAATGTCCGTCTGGTAAAGACAAGGAGCTGAATAAAGGAGCTGAATATGAGTGAAAAATTAAGAGTTGGTATCTTAGGCGCAACCGGAATGGTGGGACAGCGGTTTATTGCTCTGCTGGAGAATCATCCCTGGTTTCATGTTGTCCTTGTGGCGGCTTCTCCCAGGTCTGCAGGCAAGACTTATGAGCAGGCAGTTGAGGGTCGCTGGAAGATGGATACACCCATTCCCGCGGATATTGCCAAGCTGGTCTTGAAAAATGTCAATGAAGTGGAGGCGGTTGCTTCTGAGGTGGATTTCGTCTTCTCCGCTGTCGATATGTCCAAGGATCAGATTCGAGAGATTGAGGAGGCCTATGCCAGGACCGAGACGCCGGTTGTCTCCAATAACTCGGCGCACCGCTGGACGCCCGACGTTCCCATGGTTGTGCCTGAGATCAATCCGGACCACTTCGCAGTGATCAAATACCAGAAGGAGCGTCTGGGAACCAGTCGGGGCTTCATTGCCGTCAAGCCCAACTGTTCCATTCAGTCCTACGCCCCGGTTCTGTCCGCCTGGAAGAAGTTTGAGCCGACAGAGGCGGTTGTGTCCACCTATCAGGCCATCTCCGGCGCCGGCAAGAACTTTAAGGACTGGCCGGAGATGGTGGGCAATATCATCCCCTTTATCTCCGGGGAGGAGGAGAAGTCCGAGAAGGAACCCCTGCGCATCTGGGGTCATGTGGATGATGCGAAGAAGTGCATTGTCCCCTCAGAGGACATGAAGATTACCTCCCAGTGCATCCGTGTTCCTGTTTTGTACGGACATACGGCGACTGTCTTTGTCAATTTCAGACAGAAGCCGACCAAAGAGCAGCTGATTGAAGCGATGGAATCTTTCAGGGGCCTGCCCCAGGAACTTGCGCTTCCCTCTGCGCCGAAGCAGTTCATTCAGTACCTGACAGAGGACAACCGTCCTCAGGTAGCCCTGGATGTGGATTTCGAGAGAGGCTTTGGCGTCTCCGTCGGTCGCCTTCGCGAAGATTCGATCTTTGACTGGAAGTTCGTCGGCCTGTCGCATAACACCGTCCGCGGCGCCGCGGGCGGAGCTGTACTCTGCGCAGAGCTTTTGACTGCGCAGAAATACATCAAAGCCAAGTAATTGCGGAGATTCTGCCGTATTTGCCATATCCGCCCAAAGAAAGAAGCTGTGAGGCGGACAAAGCCGCAGGAGACAGGGATTTATGACAGTGGAATGCTTGCGGAGGTTCTTGTGAAAGAGCAAAGTGAGCAGGCCGAGTGAAAGATCAGACGGAAGCTCAACTGCGGTGAGAATAGAAAAGAGGAGAAAAATATGTACACATGGGAGGACATTTACAGGGAAGATCCACAGGTAGCGGATGCGATTCGGGCGGAGTATGACAGACAGTCCGATCACATTGAACTGATTGCTTCAGAGAACTGGGTATCCCCCGCCGTCATGTCAGCCATGGGATCTGTTTTGACCAACAAGTATGCTGAGGGCTATCCGGGACACCGTTACTACGGCGGCTGTCAGAATGTCGATGTGGTCGAGCAGCTGGCGATTGACCGGGCCAGAGAGCTCTTTGGCGCGGAGTATGTCAATGTCCAGCCTCACTCCGGGGCCCAGGCCAATATGGCGGTTGAAATGGCGGTCTTAAAGCCGGGCGATACCCTGATGGGAATGGCTTTAGATCAGGGCGGACATTTGACCCACGGATCCGCCGTCAACTTCTCTGGTCTCTACTTTCACGTCGTGCCCTATGGGGTCAATGAGGACGGCCTGATTGACTACGGGGAGGTCCTTCGCATTGCCAAAGAGTGCAGGCCAAAGATGATCATTGCCGGCGCTTCCGCCTATTCCAGAGCGATTGATTTTCAGAAATTCAGAGAGATCGCGGACCAGGTCGGAGCCATCCTCATGGTGGATATGGCCCATATTGCAGGCCTGGTGGCGGCAGGCCTGCATCAGAACCCGGTTCCCTATGCCCATGTCGTGACCTCGACGACCCATAAGACCCTGCGCGGTCCCCGCGGCGGACTGATTCTTTCCACCGAGGATTTTGCCAGGGAGTACAAGCTCAACCGCTATGTCTTCCCTGGTGTCCAGGGAGGCCCTCTCATGCATGTCATTGCGGCCAAGGCGGTCTGCTTCAGGGAGGCACTGGATCCGTCCTTCAAGGTCTATATGAAGCAGGTTGCAAAAAATGCCAGGGCTCTAGCCGAAGGCTTGAAAAAGAGGGGATTAAGCATTGTTTCCGGTGGTACGGACAACCACCTGATGCTGCTGGATCTGACTTCCTTCCAGGAGACGGGCAAGAATGTGGAGCAGTGGCTGGATCAGGCTCATATCACAGCCAACAAGAACACCATCCCCAATGATCCCCAGTCCCCCTTTACCACCTCTGGCGTCCGCCTGGGGACTCCCGCGGCGACCAGCCGCGGCTTAAGAGAAGAGGATTTCGACCAACTGGCGGAGGCCATTGCCATCATTGTCAGGGACAAGGAGGCCGGGATCCCGAGAGCCAGAGCGATTGTGGACAGTCTGACGAAGAAATATCCCCTGTCTGCGGCCTTTTGAGAGGGCTGCAGGAGTGTGAAGCATGGCAAAAACGCAGGTTGTTTTCGAATGAACTCTGCCATTTCGCTGTGCATCGGGCTGGAGGGAACCCGCAGCCGATGGCATTGGAAAAGCAGAGTACATACGGTCAGGTAAAGACATAGCGCATTTTCTTTGGCAGACGGCAGGGAGGCCGTGCAATTGCTTTTTTAAGTGCCGATTACTATAATTGACGTATGTTGTCAGCGCTTATCGGATACGGTGGGCCGGGAGAAAAGAGGAGTGATCCATGATCGATATTAAGCTCTTAAGAGAGAATCCGGAACTTGTAAAGGAGAACATCAGGAAGAAGTTCCAGGAGCATAAGCTTGCCCTGGTCGACGAGGTGATTGAATTAGATGAGAAGGTTCGGACTCTGAAGGGCGAGGGGGACGACCTTCGCGCCAGGAGGAACGAACTGTCCAGGCAGATCGGATCTCTGATGAAGGAGGGGAAACGCCAGGAAGCGGAAGAAGTCAAGGCCCAGGTAACTGCCAACGCTGACCGTCTCAAGGTCATTGAGGAAGAGGAGAGAGAGCTCTCTGAGAAGCTGACGAAGGACATGATGGTCATTCCCAATATCATCGACGATTCTGTCCCCATTGGTCCCGATGACACCTGCAATGTGGAGATCGAGAAGTTCGGCGAGCCTCTTGTACCCGACTATCCGATTCCCTATCACACGGATATCATGGAGGCCTTTGACGGCATTGATATGGATGCGGCTGGCAGGGTCGCGGGCAACGGCTTCTATTATCTGATAGGGGATATCGCACGGCTGCATTCCGCCTGCCTGTCCTATGCCCGTGACTTTATGATCAACAAGGGCTTTACCTACGTCATTCCCCCCTACATGATTCATGGCAATGTGGTGTCCGGCGTCATGTCCTTCGATGAGATGGACTCCATGATGTATAAGATTGAGGGAGAAGACCTCTATCTGATCGGTACGTCCGAGCACTCCATGATCGGCAAGTTCATCGATACCTTAAATGATGAGGAGAAGCTTCCTTATACCTATACATCCTATTCTCCCTGCTTCCGCAAGGAGAAGGGAGCCCACGGCATTGAGGAGAGAGGGGTCTATCGGATCCATCAGTTCGAGAAGCAGGAGATGATCGTTGTCTGCAGGCCCCAGGAGGCCTGGGACTGGTACAATAAGCTCTGGTCCAATACGGTAGAACTCTTTCGATCCATGGATATCCCCGTGCGGACTTTGGAGTGCTGCTCCGGCGATCTGGCTGACCTCAAGGTCAAATCCTGTGACGTCGAGGCCTGGTCCCCCCGGCAGAAGAAGTATTTCGAAGTCGGTTCCTGCTCCAACCTGGGTGATGCCCAGGCAAGACGCCTGAAGATCCGCGTTAAGGATAAGGATGGCAATAAGTACTTCGCCACTACCTTGAATAACACCTGCGTGGCACCACCCCGTATGCTGATCGCCTTTTTGGAGAATAACCTGCAGGCGGACGGCTCGGTCAGGATCCCGGAGGTTTTGCAGCCCTATATGGGAGGTACGAAGGTACTTCTTCCCAAGCATCCGATGAAGGAGAGCTGATCTGTTTTCCAGACACTGACGGAAGGAGAGCGGATGTCATTTTTCAGGACATCGCAAAAAAGCGGTCACAGGTATGCACGGTGTGTTCTGTGACGAGGAGAGGGCGTGTACTTTATGCGCTGGCATGAAGTATTGTCCGCCAGAAAGGAGTCCCCATGAAATTAGAATTATTTGGTTTTGAGACCTGTCCCTTCTGCAAGGTTGTCCGCGCAGAGATTGCCGCCCAGGGACGCACCGATGTCACGGAGTATGATATCTATAAGGATGACGAGGCCTACAAGCGTCTGATTACTGTTGGCGGTAAGGAACAGTGCCCCTGTCTCTTTGTTGATGACAAACCCCTCTATGAGAGCGCTGAGATCATCAGGTTCTTGAAGGAGCATCCTCAGGCCTGAATTCAAACCGGGTTATGAATCCAAATCGAATTGCAGAATAAAGGGTTTATGACAAATCGAATGATTGAATAAAATGATTGAATAAAGAGTGTTGACAAATCCCCCTTCTCGCCATCCGCGAGGGGGGGGATTTGCTATATCAGTCTTAGCTCAGGCTTACAGGATAAAAACCATCCGAGAGCTCTTTCGTCCAGCCCTTGCCAGGTGGAAGGAAGCTGCAGGAGGAGAGGATGCGGGCAGCTGCGAGGAGCAAGGGGAGAAGTTTCTTCATAGAGCATCACCTCCAAAGGGAAAAATCAGTTTTTATACGAAACAGCCACACTTTCTATTAACTTAGAGATTGATAAGATATAATATCTCGTACTTTTATAATAAATAAATCGAAGTTACTATTCAATTATAGAAAACAGAGAAAAAACATAAGGGTATAAACTGATAAAAGAGATTTATTGTTAAAAATTACCAAATTTTGAATTGAACAAGTCATTTTACAGAAAAGATGGACTCGAGAAAAAGAACGCTCTTGACTTGTTTATTCCATGAGCGTATGATGAAGCAATAAATTAGCAACAGGAAAGATCTAGTGCTAATTACATTTTGAACAATAGAAATAGAATGAAATCACCTCACATATCGGAGTACAGGATCTGTGAGAGATAGGAGAATAGAATGACAGTTGTTCCAGTATATAATATCGTCCTGGTGCCGGATGCCAACATGTACCTGCGCACCGAGACCTATCAGAATATGACCGGCAAGTCTCCTAAGATCGGGGAGCGGGTGATGATGATCGCTCTGAGGGAGAGAAAGACCCGGGACCAGTTTGCGGAGGATTCCTTCTACCCTATTGGGGTGACCGGAGAGGTGATTGAGCACAGCCCGGAGAACGGTTTTCTGGTGATCCACACCGGCGAGCGCCGCAATCTGGACCAGGTGACCGTCTACAGCGATCACAGCATTGAACTGGGGGTCAGCAGGCGGGAAGCGATCGATGATCTTGATCCGGAGCTGGAGAAGGAACATCTGATGAAGCTCAAGCAGGAGATGATTCGAGCCGCGGCCGGCCAGCCCTGGGAGAGCGGAATCCGCACCTATCTGGCGCAGATCAATAGTATGAATGAGGCCATCGCCATGATGAGCCCCTGGATTATGGAGGGGGCCAAGGAGCGCTATGAGCTCCTGGCAGCTGACTCCAACCGGGAGCGCATGGAGCTGGCGGAGAAGATCGCCTACCAGAATGTGGAGATGAACCGGATCAACACCGAGGCGAAAAATGCCCAGGAGGAGGACTATCAGAAGCTCTACCGGGAGCAGGCCATCAAGAAGCAGATCGACTATCTGCAGAAGGAACTGGATCAGATGCACCCGGACAGTGTGTCTGATCTTCGCCGCCTGGAGCTTGCCATTGACCGGTCCGGAATGCAGGGAGAAGCCCAAAAGGAGGCGAAAAAGGTCTTAAATCGCCTCAAACAGGAGGGACAGAATTCTCAGGAATCCGGTATGCTCTATGATTACCTGGATTTTGTTACTTCGCTCTCGTGGAAGAGGGAGAAGGCGGCTGACATTGACCTGAACAAGGCGAGAAGGATTCTGGACGAGGATCACTACGGCTTAAAGAAGGTTAAGGAGCGTATCATCCAGCAGATCGCGGTCATGAACCTAAAGAAGCAGCAGGCCGGTTCGATCCTTCTCTTTGTCGGTGCTCCCGGGACCGGTAAGACCTCCATCGGCAAATCGATCGCCAGAGCGCTGGATCGGGAATATGTGCGTGTCTCTCTGGGAGGGGTTCGCGATGAGGCGGATATCCGCGGTCACAGGAGGACCTACCTGGGAGCCATGCCGGGCCGCATTATGGACGGGATCAGCAAGTCCGGCGTCTCCAATCCGGTCATGGTCTTAGATGAGATTGACAAGCTGGGTCAGTCCTACAACGGAGACCCTGCCAGCGCTCTTTTAGAAGTACTGGATCCGGAGCAGAACAATACCTTCACCGACCATTACATGAATGTCCCCTATGACCTGTCGGACGTCTTCTTCATCTGCACAGCCAATTCCCTTGATACGATTCCGGGTCCCCTCTTGAACCGCATGGAAGTGATCTCCTTTCAGGGCTATACGCCCATCGAGAAGTACGCGATTGCCAGAGAGCATCTCTTCGCCAAGAGCCTGGATAAGGTGGGACTGAGCCGCGACCAGATTTCGATCAGTGACGATGCCATCCATGCTCTGATTGAGGACTATACCAGAGAGGGGGGCGTCCGCGGTCTCAAGAAGCATATGGATACCATATGCCGGGCGGCGGCGGTCAGGCATCTGGAGGAGCCGGATCAGCTGGTTGAGGTGACGGGAGAGAATCTGCCTGATTTTCTGGACATGAACCCCATGATTCACAACAGGGTCAGGGATTCGGCCAATCCAGGCGTTATTACAGGCCTGGCCTGGACGCCGGTGGGCGGAACCATTCTCTACATTGAGACCATGTTTACCAAGGGCAGCGGCAAGGTACAGGTGACCGGGCAGCTTGGGGACGTTATGAAGGAGTCCGCCCAGATCGCCGTCAGCTTGGTCAAAAACCTCTATCCCAAGCAGTCCAGGCTCTTTGAGGAAAATGATCTTCACATTCATGTCCCCGACGGAGCGACGCCAAAGGATGGTCCCTCCGCAGGCATTACCCTGGTGACGGCCCTGTCTTCTCTTTTGACCGGAAGATCAGTCTCTCCCCACTATGCTATGACAGGGGAGGTATCTCTGCAGGGGAATGTCAATCCGATCGGAGGACTGCCGGAGAAGCTGATGGCAGCCCAAAGGGCGGGTGTGGAAACGGTCTTTATCCCCAGGGATAATGAGCAGGACCTGCGTGATGTGGCCGATGAGGTCAAAGACCAGCTTCAGATCATTCCTGTGGAGAAGATCTCGGATGTGCTCAGACAGCTGGATCTGCTCGTGGAATCCGCTTGACTGATATGATCTTTCACAGGGGATTTATCGTTATAAAGAGACAGGAAAGCATGTGTTAAGCATGCTTTTTCCTGTCATGAATCAGAATGCTGCGGCAGGGCGGATGCGCTCGGGCCGCGGCATTTTTACGGATATGGACTGCCATGGAGGGCATATGCTACGGTTTGCGATAGTGGAATCCGCCTGAATCATGTAGGTCGGGGTATATAGTTGTATAAAAATTATAATCGTTGGAGTTACAACAGAAATAGAAAATCTGCCAGGCTATGATTGGACCGTCAACAGAAAGTAACCACGAACGAATCAAGAGAGAAGAGCCGGGAGGTGTGCATATGGTTCGCGTATTGGATTTCAACAAGAAGGTGGCTGATCTGGCAAAAGAGGATCCGGATTTTATTGAGATCATGGCAGATTTAGGCTTTAAGGAGATCACATCTCCGACGGCCCTAAAGCTGATGGGAAAGGTGATGACGGTGCCCAAGGGGGCGGCAGTCAAGGGGATTCCCCTGGAGCGGATTGTAAACCGCTTTGAAGAGGCCGGATTTCGTGTGATCGGCCTGCCGGAGACTTTCTCGAGAGAGCGGGAAAAGGGGAAAGAGTCAGCCAGCCAAAAAGCCGCGGATTCCGGGGACAAGCGTCGCGGGGATCAGGTCTCAGAGGAAGCGCAGACTGTGTCCGATCCGGCCGCCGACGGAAAGATGCCCGAAGAGCGGAAAGAAGAGGAGAGAGTCAGCCTCCTCAAGGACTATATCAGTCGTGTGGGGCAGGGAGAGGATCTGGAGTCAGTTCGCAGAGATTTCATCCGGAATTTTGAGTCCGTTTCTGTCCACGAGATCGCGGAGGCGGAGCAGTCACTGATCAGTGACGGGATGGATCCCAGAGAGGTACAGAAGCTCTGTGATCTCCATTCCGCCCTCTTCCACGGCAAGACCGAGGCGGAGGTCTGGGCGGAAGAGGAGGCTAAGAGCGCTGAGGCCGGACATGAAATCCCTCAGGGACATCCGGTGGACTACTTCCACAGGGAGAACGCCGCCCTGGAGAAGAAGCTCAAGAGAGCCAGGCTGGATCTGGGCTTCGGGACAGATTTAAAGAAGATCCAGGAGGAGCTGGCCGACTTAAAGCGGGTGCGCGTCCTCTATGGCAAAAAGGAAGAATCCATCATGCCCCCGCTGGAGCGCTACGGGATCTCCGGCCCCAGCAACGTCATGTGGGGAGTGGACGATGAGATCAAGGCGGAGCTGGGGCGTCTGTCTTCCTCTCTGGCCTCCGCTCTGGAAAACGACCGCGCCCAGGCCATGTTTGATGCCGTCAAAGAGGACATTGCCGCTGTCTACCAGCGCATGGAGGAAATGATCTACAAGGAGGAGAAGATCCTTCTGCCCATGGCTATGGAGCACTTCACCCGGGAGGAATGGCTTCTGGTCTATGGAGATCTCTTTGAAATGGGGCCGGTTTTCATTGATTCCATCCCCCACTGGGAGGAGGGAGACAGGCTCTTGGAGGAAAAGAGAGCCGCTGCCAGAGCCTCGATTGACTCTGAGGGTATGATTACGTTCGAGCAGGGAAAGATGTCTCTCGCCCAGCTGCAGGCCATGTTCGACCTGCTTCCCATTGACATCACCTTCATCGACGCCGATGATGTCAATCAGTTCTTCTCGAACCAGGGCAAGGTTTTTGCCAGACCCAGGTCCGCTCTGGGCCGCAAGGTCTATGACTGCCATCCGGTCCGCATCCGCCCTGTTGTCGAGCAGCTGATCAGTGAGTTCAAGGAGGGAAGCAGAGATTCCTATGAGCGCTGGATTCCAAACCCTCTCAAGCCGGTCAAGATCCAGTACCTGGCAGTCCGTGACCGGGAGGGAAAATTTCTGGGGACCCTGGAGCTGGTCCAGGATTTTACCAAGATCAAGAAGGAACTCAGACATTTCCGCTGAGTGGGCGGACTAGAGCTGATATGTTTTCGCGAATTCAATAAAACGGTTCACGCTGTCTCTCACATAGACCCCTTTTTTCCATATGATTCCTATCCTGCTTGTGATTTCAGGCTCGATAGGAATTTTTATGATGTCGTCACAGGCGAGGGGGACAGAGGAGTAGAAGAAGGCCCCGGCAATGTCTTCCAGGATGTATTTTCTGGCAGTGCTGATCTGACTGCTGTACATGATGATATTGGGGGTTATCTCCGCGGCGTGAAAGCGGGAGAATATGATGGCTCCATTCGTTTTTTCACAGCTTCTTGCGTTATAATGGCAGGGATTCATTGCGATGCAGTCATGAATGAAGGGAGAGGCCATGCGAGATCGCGCCGTATTTTTCGACCTGGATGATACCCTGTATGATTTTGGCGTCTGTAATCAGGCGGCAGAAGAAGCCTCTGTGGCATATTTGCGAGAACAGCTGGGCTATCAGGGGGACAGGAGAGCCTATCATAAGAGCATTTACCGCTATATGGACGCCATCCAGGAGCGCCTGGGCAGCGATAATCTGGCCTGCCATTCCAGGACCTTGCGCAACGCCATGTTTTTAGAGGAAGAGGGGTATCCCGCCAGTCCACACGCCGGACGTCTGGAGGAGATCTACTGGGAGGTGACCTTCCGATATTTGGCGCCGGAGCCGGGGATCATTGGGCTTCTAAAGGAGCTGAAGAAGGCGGGCGTCTATGTGGGGATCGGGACGAATCTGACCGCCTTTCCCCAGTACCAGAAAATCGCCCGTCTGGGTCTGTCCGACCTGATCAGCCAGATCATTCCGTCGGAGCTGGCCGGCTTCGAGAAGCCGTCAGCAGGGTTCTTTGCCTACTGTGCCAGGGAGGCGGATGTGGATCCCAGGGACTGCGTCTTCATTGGGGACAATTTCCTTCATGATGTGACGGGGTCCCGGGCTCTTGGAATGAAGGGAGTTCTCTATGCGCCGGATCGCAGGCCCATGTCAGAGGAGGTGGCCGAGCAGGTGGCCAGAGAGCAGATTCCCGTCATCAGGGACTATCGGGATCCGATGGTCCTGGAGCTGCTGGAGATCTCCTGATACCATACCGGACTTGAGCACAGATTTCTCTGGCGGAGATGGAAAGAAAATGCTAGTATATAGAACATAGATTCGATAGGAGAGAGCGATGTTAGCGAAAGACAGCGAGAAGAAAATCATCCTGACCGGGGACAGGCCGACCGGGAAGCTTCACCTGGGTCACTATGTGGGATCTCTGCAGCGGCGGGTCGAGCTGCAGAATTCCGGCGCCTTTGATCAGATTTATATTCTGATCGCCGATGACCAGGCCCTGACAGACAACTGGGACAATCCCCAGAAGATCCGGGATAATATCATCGAGGTGACGCTGGATTATCTGTCCATCGGAATTGATCCGGACAAGTCCAATATCTGTGTGCAGTCCGGGATCCCCGCCCTGCACGCTTTGACCTTCTATTATATGAATCTGGTTACCACCCAGCGCCTGTCCAGGAATCCGACGGTCAAGGCGGAGATGGGGATGCGGGGCTTCTCCTCCGCGGAGGGGGAGAATGATAATGCCCAGGGCTTGCCGGTCGGTTTCTTTACCTACCCTGTCTCGCAGGCGGCGGATATCACTGCCTTTAAGGCGACGACAGTCCCGGTCGGTGAGGATCAGGAACCCATGATTGAGCAGACCAGAGAGATTGTCCGCCGCTTCAATCAGACCTATCAGAGGGATGTCCTGGTAGAGCCGGATATTCTTCTCCCGGAGACGGAGGCTCAGCGCCGCCTGCCCGGGATCGACGGCAAGGCCAAGATGTCCAAGTCCCTCGGTAACTGTATCTATCTGTCGGATGACGCGGGAACCGTCAAGAAGAAGATCATGAGCATGTACACCGATCCGGAGCATGTGAACATCGAGGATCCCGGTCACATTGAGGGCAACATGGTATTTACCTATCTGGACGCCTTCTGCCATGACGACCACTTTGCGGAGTATCTGCCCGACTATAAGAATCTGCAGGAGATGAAAGATCACTATGCCAGGGGCGGACTGGGAGACGTCAAGTGCAAGAAGTTCCTGATCAAGGTGATGGAGGAGCGCCTGGCTCCCATCCGCGCCGAGCGCGCCAGATGGGAAGCGGACATTTCTGCGGTCTATGACATCCTGGCCCGGGGCACGGCCAATGCAGTTGCATGCACCAATGAGACCCTGGCCCAGGTGAGGGACGCCATGCGGATCAATTACTTTGATGACAGGTCGATCATTCAGGACTGGGAGAAGTGGATTCGGCAGTGATTCATGACAATTGAATATGCGCGGATCGCCTATTCAATTGTATGATAAGCGGACAAGAGGAAAAGAGAAGAAAGAGGGCGGCCGAAGGTCGCCCTCTTCTGATCCATGGATCATTGGCGGATAAGGTTGGCAGGAGTTGTTAAGAGGGGAAAAGAGATGTCAGAAGGACAGGAGCACACCTACATCGCGATCGACCTGAAAAGCTTCTATGCCTCTGTGGAGTGCTGGGAGCGGGGGCTGGATCCTCTGACGACGAATCTGGTGGTCGCAGATCTCTGCCGCAGCCAAAAGACCATCTGCCTCGCGGTTTCCCCCTCCCTCAAGGCCTGTGGCATCGCCGGCAGGGCCAGACTTTTTGAAGTGATACAGGCGGTAGAGCAGGTCAACGCGGCCAGACGCCACGCGATTGGCGGAAGTGCCTTCGAGGGGAGCTCCTGTCTGGCCCCGGAGCTCGCGGCCAATCCGGGACTGGAGCTGGATTATATTGTGGCCAGGCCGCAGATGAGACGGTATGAGGAGGTTTCTGCCGATATTTATCAGATTTATCTGAACTACCTGGCGGCGGAGGATATTCATGTCTATTCCATCGACGAGGTCTTTTTAGATGTGACCCATTATCTGAGGGCCTATGGGCTGACGGCGCATCAGCTGGCGACGAAAATCATCCGGAATGTTCTTGCCAAGACGGGAATTACGGCGACGGCAGGCATTGCTCCTAACATGTATCTCAGCAAGGTGGCTATGGATATTGTGGCCAAGCACGTGCCCGCGGATGGGGACGGGGTTCGGGTCGCCGAATTGGATGAGCTCAGTTATCGGCGCATGCTCTGGAATCACACTCCTCTCACAGATTTCTGGAGGATTGGGAGGGGGACGGCGCGCAGGCTGGCCTCCATGGGCATTTACACCCAGGGAGACATCGCCCGCCTCTCCCTGTCTGATGAGGACGTATTATTTCGGGCTTTTGGCGTCAATGCGGAGTATCTGATCGACCATGCCTGGGGCAGGGAGCCGGTTACCATCGCGGATTACCGCGCCTATCATCCCAAGAGCAAGTCCCTGGGAATCGGGCAGGTTCTCCAGGAGGCGACATCGAATGAAAGGGCCCGCGTTCTGCTGCGGGAGATGTGTGACAGTCTGGTCTTAGACCTGATCGGCAGGAAATGCCTGACGGATCAGATAGTTCTGACGGTGGGCTATGACCGCAGCAATCTGGAGTCCTCCTCCATCAGGGACCGCTATCGGGGAGAGGTTCAGACGGATTTTTATGGGCGCAAGGTGCCCAAGTCCGCCCACGCTTCCAGCTGTCTGCCCCGCCATACGTCCTCTCAGCGTCTGATCAGTCGTTACCTCTTAGACCTGTATGATCAGATCACAGATCCCGGACTTTTGATACGCAGGCTGACTTTGGAGGCGGCCCACATCCTGCCGGAGGGGCAGGAGAGGCAGATAGAGTATGAGCAGCTGGAGCTTTTCGCGGATATGGGAAGCGACGAGGACAGGAGGGATACGGACAGAGAAGAGGAGGCAAGGGAAAAGAAAGCGCAGGAGGCGGTTCTCGCCTTAAAAAAACGCTTTGGCCAGAATGCCGTTCTGCGGGGGACAGATCTGCAGGAAGGGGCCAACGCAAGAGAGCGCAATGCGCAGATTGGGGGACACCGGGCTTAAAGCACAGAGTCGGCCTCCTCCACGGATCCAACAGCAGATCCCAAACCCCGCTGGGCTGAAAGGACAGGGGCCAGTCAGGAGATGACAAGAGAAGGAACAGGGGATATAGGCCCAAAAATAAGAGCAAATTCCGACAAGAGAGGGGACGGAGATGACAAGAGAAGGAGCAGGGGACAGTGGCCAAAAAATAAGAGTAAATTCCGGGAAATCCCGCTGTCACACCGCTGGGATTGATCTCCTGGAATCTGAGATGAGAGAAGATCAGATTGTCCTGGAGAAATATGGAGATATCATTCACACGGACTGGAAGGGGGTGCGCAGACATCCACATGCGGATTACAGAATCCGGGCGGCGCAATTCGCCCCCTTTTCCGCCCTGTCAGGCTATGATGATGAGCTTGCCAGGACAGCCCGTCCGGTAGAAGAGAGGACGGATCTGACAGAGAGTGCCCGTCTGGAGCTGGATCAGAAGCTTCGTATGATCCTGGAAAGCCCGGGACAGGAAGAGATAGAAATCGAATATTTCCAGGCAGATCCCTGTAAGAAGGGAGGGACATATCGGAAATACCGGGGGTATCTGAAGGGATTGGATTTGAATGAAAGAAGCCTCTGCATGGAGGATGGTCTGCGGATTTCCATGGGTGAAATTCGACGAGTAGAGATCTTATAATCGGTGAAAATCCGATTGGCGGCCGGATTTCACCAATTCAAAAAGGAGCCGTCGCACGAATGTGTGGCGGCCCCTTGGCAAGTGAGAATTCTGTAAAGGTAAAATTGTCTCAAATTATGGCGAGTGGAGATTTATGGCAAGCGAAGATTCTGGAAGGGAAAAATCCCATCTGATCCTGTCAATCCTTATCTCCCCACAAACTGTCGGATGATACTCAGAAGCAGACCTGCCGCTGCCAGTCCGCCCTCAGGCACAGCCCGTATGGAGAGGACAGTCAGGAAGCTGCGAAGTCCCATAGCCAGACCGGCGTGGGTGCCGGCCTGCATGAGGTTGGCCAGGTAGAGAGAAGCCGTGGGGGTCAGAATCAGAGCGATCAGCAGAATGGTAAAGGGGAAGGCGCCGCGCCCGCAGTCCAGGCGGGTTTTAACGCCATCAATCGTGAACCTTCTGCGGGAGAGGATCCACAGAGCCAGAAGAATCCCGATGATAGGGGTGATCAGAGTGGCAAGGCGGAAGACATTAAGTCCTGTGGGAGAGTCCTTCAGTGTCTCTGAGACAGTCGAGATATTCTGTACAGCGGACAGGACAAAGAGAGCGACAATGCCAAGCATGGCGAGAACGGACAGGTACTGAAGGAAACGTCCGAATTTGCGAACTCCCTTGGAGGGAAGCTCCGCGGCGGTCAAGCCTTTTTCGGGGAGACGACCGTCTGAGAGATCCTCATTTGAGCCATCCTCCCTGCTCGCTCTGCCCTCGGGAAATGACTCGGCAATCTGTGAGACCGCCTCTGATACAGAGGTGTGCTTAGAGGGGGCGTCACGCCAGATATCATGTGATTCCGGGTGGTCCTCCAGCCACTCCTGAGCGAAGTCATCTCTGCTGTAAATGGTATTGCCGTGCTTGCGCATATGGCTGACCATCTTGGACATGAGCTTGTCCAGATCCTGATCATCGTCATCGGGTGCTGCGGTCAGCACCTCGGTGATCTCATAGACATGGGGGGCTGTCTCATGAAAGTGAATTTCCGCCACAGAAATGCCGTCGTTATCAGCCCGAACAATTTTATTCTTACCAATCGCGTATAACATAGTTACCTCTGTATCATCTCAATCGTCTGAAATATCCAAAACATTATAACATGACGGCAGTTAAAACCATACGCTTTTCTCCCTCTGCGTTGATTGCCTTGTATCTCTTCTTATGTTGACTGCCGTTGATGATTACGGAAGAGGGAAAAGCGTTTTCGGAATCGGGGGACACTCTAAGGGGAATATGAAAGAGGAGAAAAGATTGCCGGCCACTGCCCGAAAGATAGCGTCTGACAGGCGGGGGGATTACCGGCCACCGACCGAAAGACAGCGGCTGACAGAGGTCAGAAAGAATCCGGATTTAAGAATTTGCGCAGGATGGGTCCCAGCTTGTCGGAGTGGAGGACATAAGAGGAGTGGGTTTCCCGGGGCAGGATCATAAGCTGAGAATCGGGAATCCATTTGGCGATCCTTCTGGTCTCCGCGGGAAGAATCAGATCCATGGAGCCAGCCAAAACAAGGGTGGGGCAGGATATCTTCTCTAAATCGGCTCTCGTAAGATGAGGCTCGGTCAGCATAAGGGTCTGCAGGGGATCCCCGGTTTTTTTGGCAAGCCGTCTGATATGCTGGCGGACAAAGAAGTTCACGCCCCTGGGCGAGAGATTGGCTCCGCTGATCATGAGACTGGAGACCAGGTCGGGGTGCTGAGAGGCCACGAGCAGAGCGATGATGCCGCCGTCAGAGAAACCATAGATGGCAGGTTTTTTTATTTCTAAGGCCTGAATCAGGCCGACAACATCGTCCGCCATATCCTGGTAGTGGAATTCCGTCGGCTTTGCGGAGAGGCCCTGTCCCCGGGAGTCCATGGCATAGACGGTGTAGTCCAGTTCCAGGTCGGCGGCCAGAACGTCAAATTCTCCGTGGCTTCCCCCGTTGCCGTGCAGGAGGAGAATGGGGTCTCCCTGCCCGCTCTTCTCGTAATAGAGAACCTGGTTTTTCAGCTGAATGTACATTTGATCTCCTCCTGAATTGCTCTTATCATTCTACCACAGGATCCGGGTTTGACAGGATTTTCGATCGAAAATATAATTTGCCTTGCACACAAGGGATTGGCCCTGTCCAGGGGCGGATTCCTCTAAAAGCAAAAAAGGAGCAGCATTGGAATACAGCCATGTCACACATGAGGATTTTGGCCCGGAATATGACGGGAAGTCCCGGATTCTGATTCTGGGATCGGTTCCCTCTGTCAAGTCCAGGGAGCTAGCTTTTTATTACGGGCATCCGCAGAATCGTTTCTGGAGGGTGCTCTATCTTCTTAAGAAGCGGGGATGCTTAGAGACCAAAACGTCGTCAGAGAAGGGAAAGGAAACGGAGCAGAGAGCGGAGGACACAGGAAACGAGGATACAGGGAAGAAAGCAAAGGCAGGAGTGAAAATGGCAGAGGGCGCCAGAGAGAGGGATAAAGGCGCAGGAAAGAAAGTGGAAGTGGCGACTGCTCCCCCTGTGTCCTGGGCCAGGAGCGCTGACCAGGAGGCTTCTCTGCGCGAGACTTTTCCGGATTTTCCCTGGAGCAGGGAGGAGAAGAGGCATTTTCTGCATACCAATCGAATCGCCGCCTGGGATACAATTTCTGAGTGCGATATCAAGGGATCATCGGATGCTTCTATTAAAAATGTCATCCCATCGGATATCCCCATGCTGCTTGCGGCATGCCCGATTCGCGTCATTCTCTGCAACGGGGCTTCCTCTTACCGCTATTTTCAGAAGTATCTGACCCCTCTTTTGGATGATTTCTACCGGGAGCGCCCCGGCAGCAGGCGGGTCCCTGTCCGTCAGGTCCCGTCGACCAGTCCGGCCAATGCGGCCTGGTCGCTTGAGGATCTGACGGGGGCCTGGGAGCAGGCGATTGTCGAAAGCTTCCGATAAAAAGAGCAGATGGATAAAAGAATCAGATGACAGCCAAAAAGACCGGATAACAGCTAGAAAGATCGGATAGCAGCTAGAAAGATTGGATAGCAGCTAGAAAGATTGGATAGCAGCTAGAAAGATCGGATAACGGCTAGAAAGACCGGATAAAGGCTAAAATGATCAGATGACAGCCAAATGAAGAAAGAGAACGAATCGCTTACATGCGGTTTGATTTTATGAGGAGGAAATATGAGTCAGACCTTACAGGAACGCAGAGATATGAATCCGCAATACATGTGGGATTTATCCTCCCTCTATGCCTCCGATGAGGACTGGAAGAAGGCCCTGCCGACGCTGGAGCCTATAGTCGAGGAGGCGGCTGCTTTTCAGGGAAAGCTGAAAGACGCAGGGAGTATACGGGCCTTCTATGACAAGAGCGAGAAGCTGGAGCTGCTCCTGTCCGACCTCTTTGAATACGCCATGCTCCGAAGGAGTGAAGACACCCGAGCGGCAGCCGGGCAGAAGATGTACGCCCTGATCTATGGCAAGTACGTCAGGGCCATGGCCAGGCTCTCCTTCGCGAAAGCCGAAATTCTCTCCCTGGAGGAAGAGAAACTGAGGGCAATCGTTGAAGATCCGGCTTTGGCTGACTACAGACAGGCCATGGAGGATCTTCTGGAGGAGAAGAGCCACACTCTGTCCGCGGATCAGGAGGAACTGCTGGCTCAGTACGGAGAGGTCTTTGGAGCCCCCGCCAATATTTCGGAGAACCTGATGGACGCGGATATGGTATTCGAGGACGCCGTGGACGCTGCGGGAAAACCCCATCAGGTCAGCGGATCTTCCTATATCCGACTGCAGTCCTCCGCAGACCGTCTTCTTCGCAAAAATGCCTTCGATTCTCTTTACAAGGGCTATCGGCAGCATATCAATACACTGGCGTCTACCTATGCGACGGCGGTCAAGACTGCGGTGACGACTGCCAGGGGGCGTCATTATGCCTCCTCCCGTCGCATGGCCATGGAGGCCAATCATATCCCGGATCAGGTCTATCAGAATCTGATCGAGGCTGTTCGCCGCCATATGCCAGCCATGTATCGCTATGTCGCCCTGCGCAAACGCCTGCTGGGTCTGGAGGAGCTCCACTATTATGACCTCTATGCCCCGCTGGTCGGCGAGTCCGCCCAGTCTTACACGTATGAGCAGGCCAGGCGAATGGTTCTTGACGCGATCGCGCCCCTGGGAGAAGAATACAAAAGTGTCGTCAAAATGGCCTTTGCCGACCGCTGGATTGATGTCTACCCCAATGCGGGCAAGCGGGGCGGAGCGTTTTCTGCGGGAACCTATCATTCCAAGCCCTACATTCTGACCAACTTCAGCGGGACTTTGGACTCGGTATCAACGATTGCCCATGAGATGGGGCATTCTATGCACAGCTGGTACGCCAGGAGCCACCAGCCCGCTCACTACGCGGATTACACACTCTTTGTGGCGGAGGTGGCTTCCACAGTCAATGAGAATCTGCTGATCGAGAACCTGCTGGGCAAGACGAGTGATCTGAGAGAGAGGCTAGTTCTGCTCAACCAGTATTTGGAGAATTTCAAGGGAACCGTCTATCGGCAGACGATGTTCGCTGAATTCGAGAAGATTGTTCACGAGAAGGCAGAAGAAGGACAGGCACTAGACCAGGAGACTCTCAACCGGACCTATCTGGATTTGATTCGGGACTACTTCGGGGAGGGACTTGTCATTGATGACGCGGTCAAATATGAGTGGGCAAGGATTCCCCATTTTTACCGTCCCTTCTATGTCTATGTCTATGCGACCGGCTATTCAAGCGCGGTAGCCCTGTCAGAGGGAATCAGAAGAGACGGTGTCCCCGCGGTGAGACGCTATCTGGATTTCCTGTCCATGGGATCTTCCAGGCATCCTCTGGATGAGCTGCGCCATGCGGGTGTTGATCTGGATACGCCTGCTCCTCTGGACCAGGCACTGGAGAAATTTGAGACTGTTCTGGATCAGGCTGAGGAGATCGCGAGAGAACTGGGATTATAGGGGGAGAGCTTGGATTACAGGAGGGAGGAATGTTTTTTTGGAGGAGGATCAAGGAACAGGAGTTTTCTGAGAAGATTTTCCAGGGAGCAGATTAGATGAGTTGGCTCGCCATTTTCTAGAATGGCGTAATGGATTTCCAGGAGGGAGCAAATCGGATGAGAGAGGGGATCCAACTGGAGATGGCGCCCATGGAGGGACTGACGGGCTATGTCTTTCGAAATGCCCTGGCTAAGGACTTCCCGGGAGCGGATGTCTATTACACTCCATTTCTGGTTGTCAATCAGCATCATACCTTTAAAAGACGGGAAAGGCGGGATGTGGATCCGCGCAATCAGATCGGCCTGTCAGCGACCGGCAAGCCGCGCCTGGTTCCGCAGCTTATGGCCAGTGACCCGGACCTCTTTCTCTGGGGATGTCAGTATCTGTCGGATCTGGGATACGAGGAGGTCAATCTCAATGCCGGCTGCCCATCTCCTACAGTTACCGCCAAGGGGAAAGGCTGCGGGATGCTGGAGGACACGCTTAAGCTGAACCGGTTTTTCGACCGGGTCTTTGAAGGGCTGGAACGTCGGAGGATTCCAGTTCGGGTTTCTGTCAAGACCCGCCTGGGGATGGAAGACGCGGGAGAGATGGAGGATCTGATGAGGGTCTACACGATGTATCCGATCGCCCGTCTGATGATTCATGCCAGGGTCGGCCGAGCTGCTTACTCCGGTATGGCTGATCAGGACAGCTTCTGCAAGGCCCTGGAGAAGAATAACCTTCCGGTCTCTTACAACGGAGACATATTGACCCCGGAGGATGGAGAAAAGATCCTGGTCCGGGCAGAGGGCCATGATCCGCAGAGGCATTTTAACGGCCTGATGCTCGGAAGAGGGGTCCTGCGGGATCCGGCACTCTTTCGGAAAGTGCGGGGAGGTCCGTCCGCTGACCGGGCGGAGCTGGAGAATTTTGTGGGTGAGCTCTTTGAGGGATATGCCCAGGTTATGGATGGTTACGGCAATGCCCTTCTTCGAATGAAGGAGCTCTGGAGCTATTTGGCAGCTCATTTTTCGGAGGGAGACCGCTATCTGAAGAAAATCCGAAAGAGCAGGCAAAGAGAAGACTATGAGCAGGCGGTCAGAGAACTCTTTCGCTCTGGCTGAGCGCAGGGCCAGGTTTGGACTTGAGTGCAGTTGAGTGTGAGGTTGAATTTTGACTGAGCGCAGGGCCAGATTTTGGGCTGCGTTTGGATTGAGAGCCTTTTTCCTTTCAGCTTTTGAACTGTTGACACGGTCGGAATAAGCGATTGAACCCACTCTGTAAGCAAAATAAAAAGGTATATGGGAAATAAAAAGGTTTGCAGGAAATAAAAAAGTATGAACACGGGGGAGACAGGGCGTACCGATCAAAGCAGATGATTTTCGAGACGGAGATGTCATCATGGGCAGTCCGATTTTGAAGGCGCGTGCAGAACAAGTGAAATCTACACCACAGGTGGCTGAACGCGGGAAATTTTGCGCTTGCGCCTGGAACAGAAATCCGCTACAATAGTTTTCGTTGCAGCGGGATGTAGCGCAGGTGGTAGCGCGCTTGACTGGGGGTCAAGAGGCCGCAGGTTCAAGTCCTGTCATTCCGACGAAGACAAAAACCCTTGCAGAGCTTGTATTTACAGGCTTTGCGGGGGTTTTCCGGCTCTATGTCAAATGTTGGGGCGGGATCCTTCGGGAGCCCGCCCTAATACTGTGTTTGGGCGGATTTAGGTGTTCTATGGTATGTCAGCATCTTTTATGGCATAACAAATAAACCCCTGAGCGCCAAGCTT
>ERZ772945.413-NODE-413-length-34963-cov-4.327661_pt1 | contig 34963 bp, 31 predicted proteins | sample MGYA00511681_ERZ772945 | MGnify/ENA primary metagenome ERZ772945 (study PRJEB29015, sample SAMEA2737943) | human oral metagenome | biome: human oral; feature: human-associated habitat; material: dental | place: China | collected 2143 ...
GCGCAATCGGCATCGCGCAGACGGCAAACAAGGTTCGAAAGAACCCGCTTCGTGTTATCCTGAACGGTCTCGGCAAGGATGCGGCGCAGATCATCAGCCGCATCAACGGCTTCACCTACGTCGTCACGGACTACGACTACAAGGCAAACAAGGTCAACGTCGTCAAGAAAATCGCGTACAGCGACGGCGTTCGCTCGAAGGTCCGCTGCTACGGCGCGGACTCCGTGCAGGAGGGCGTTGCCATCATGCACCTGGAGGACGTCGACATCTCCATCACGGGCAATTCGACGAACCCGACGCGCTTCCAGCACCCGGTTGCAGGCTGCTACAAGAAGGAATGCGTCGAAAAGGGAAAGAAGTATTTCTCGGTCGCATCGGGCGGCGGCACGGGCCGTACGCTCCACCCGGACAACATGGCGGCAGGTCCTGCTTCCTACGGCATGACGGATACGATGGGGCGCATGCACAGCGACGCACAGTTCGCCGGCTCGTCCTCTGTTCCGGCACACGTCGACATGATGGGACTCATCGGTGCAGGCAACAACCCGATGGTCGGCATGACGGTCGCCGTCGCAGTCGCCGTGCAGGAAGCGATGGGCAAGTAACCTCGCGTTTCATTTGACCGGTCCCCGAGCGTTCGTCTTCGGAAACGAATGCTTGGGGGCTTTTTATCCTGCGCTTTCTTTCTCGTCGCATCTGTTGGAATTTGCACGCAGGACGGAGTATAATGGGATCCAACGATATGCTTTGTGGCAGTGGAAAGGAAAAACGAAAAACGATGCTCGTGGAGGGAATGGATCTTTGGCGGCTCTTTGACATCATTGGGACGATCGCTTTCGCCGTTTCGGGGGCACTGGTCGGACTCTCGCGGCGCATGGACATCTTCGGCATATCCGTCCTCGCCCTTGCGACAGCAGTGGGCGGTGGCATGGTGCGCGACCTTCTCGTGGGGTTCACGCCGCCGATGGCGCTGCGCGATACGACGGACTTCCTGCTCGCCGTCGGTGTCGCCTTCGCAACGTCCGTTTTCTATCAGTGGAGCGGGCTTCGGCGGATGCGACGCCGGCGGCTTCGGACGATCTTCAATGTCTCCGATGCCATCGGCCTGGCCGCTTTTACGATTACGGGGGCGCTCACAGGGCTTCGGTTCGGCGGGACGGGCAGCTATGTCCTGACCGTCCTCCTCGCGGTGACCACGGCAGTGGGCGGCGGCATGATCCGCGATGTACTCGCGAAGCGGATGCCGGTCGTCCTCTACGCCGAAGTCTACGCGGCGGCATCTCTCGCCGGCGCTTTCGTATTCTGTGTGATGGGCGGCGCGATTGGCGTCGAAGCCGTCTCGTGGCTCGCCTTCCTTCTCGTCCTCCTCATCCGTTTTGCCGCGATCCACTGGAACTGGAGCCTCTATCATCCGCATCCGCCGAAGTGCCATCGCGAGCATGAAGCGGAACGGGAATGAAAGCGGAAGGGGAATGGACGGATATGCGGCAGTAGCGCACGCGATATACCGAGGATCGGTGGAGGGGAAAAATTGGATGGAATGGAACGATGGGAAAAAGCGCTGCGCATGGGCAGACCCGAAAGATGAAGCGTACATGAGATACCATGACGAGGAGTGGGGCGTTCCCGTCCATGACGATGGGAAACTTTTTGAAATGCTGCTTCTCGAAAGCTTTCAAGCGGGGCTGTCGTGGGCGTGCATCCTGCACAAGCGCGAGCATTTTCGCCGTGCTTTCGATGGCTTCGATGCAAAGGCGATTGCCGGCTACGACGATGCGAAATGCGAGGCGCTCGCGCGCGACGCGGGCATCGTCCGCAACCGGCTCAAGATTCGCGCTGCCGTGACGAATGCCCAAATCTTTGGCGCGATCCAAAGGGAATACGGCACATTTGATGCGTATCTATGGCGATGGACAAAGGGGAAGACGGTCGTTGAGCGGGGGGCTGCGACATCGCCGCTGTCCGATGCCATTTCCGAGGATCTCAGGAAGCGCGGCATGAAATTCGTCGGTTCCACCATCATCTATTCCTACTTGCAGGCGGTCGGCGTCCTTTTTTCCCATGAAGCGGAGTGCTGGCGGCCTGCCCCTTGCCCAAAAGCAGGGCTGTGATCCGCAGGGCGCGGCGGTACATGCCGTATCGTGGCGGGGGATGCGGCGGTTCCGCGTGATGCATCGCCGCCCCCCCCGCCACGCAGCGCCGTCTTTTTTTTGCGAACGTGACAACGTGACAACGTGACAGGAAAAAGCCGCTTCGGCAATTTGCCGAAGCGGCTTTTTCCTGTCAATCGGGCGTAACGAGCTGGACGCCGTTCTCCTTGCAGTAGATGCGGTACTTTTCCGGCGGCATCTCGTCCGTTATGAGGCAATCGAGATCCTTTAGCGCGCAGTAGCTCATGAGCGAGGCGACGCCGAACTTGGAGCTGTCGACGAGCAGGTAGTGCGGGCAGGGCTTTTCGATGAGGCAGCGCTTGATTTCACACTCGAGCGGCGAGGCGTTCGTCGCGCCGTGTGCAAGGGAGATGCCCGTGCTGGCGAGGAAGATTTTCGAGATGTTGTACTGGCGCAGGCACTGCAGGACGGAAGGTCCGACGAACGCCTTTGACGGCATGAAGAGTGAGCCTCCCGTTGCGATGATATTGAGGTTGGCGAAAGAAGAGGCGATGTTGATGACATGCACGCTCGCCGTCACGATCGTGAGATGCTGCTTCTCCGTCAGGAAGGGGATCATGTGCATCGTCGTCGTGCCCGAGTCGATGTAGATGACGTCGCCGTCCTTGACGAAGCCCGCCGCGAGCCTTGCGATACGCTTCTTGGCGTCTGCGTTGCGCGTCTCGCGCAAGGAGAAAGGCTCGGGTTCCTGCTGGCGCTCGTTGAGCACGATGCCGCCGTACACTTTTCGGATGATGCCCTTTTCTTCGAGCTCGGCAATGTCACGACGAATGGTGTTTTTGGATACATTGAACGTATCGCATAAGTCGTTTATCGATATATTATGGACTTCTTTCAGCAATTCATGCATACGGTTGATGCGGTCAATTTTCATAAAAACACCTGCTTTATCGCATTTTATCCTATTTATGATAAGGGACTGGACGTATCTATGCATGTTATTATAAAACTTCTACGCCGAAGATACAAGAATATATTCTATTTTTATTTGACCATATTATCAAAAAAATATATTGACAAGATGAAGTAAAAGTATTAAATTATATCCATAAGATAATCAAAATATTATCAAATATTTACTGGTCATGCTGTTAGGTCATGCTGTTAGGAGAGTGGTTGTCATGGGGTACACGTTCATGGTTCCGGCAAAGATCCTTTCGGGAACGAATGTCATAGATGAGCTTAGCGGGCACATCAAGGGCAAGGGCACGAAGGCGCTCATCGTGACGGATCCGTTCATGGTCAAGTTCGGCAATGCGGCGAAGGTCGAGGCGGCGCTGAAGAAGGGCAACATCCCTTATGCGATCTACGACGGCGCAAACGCCGAACCGACGGACAAGATTGTAGAGGGGGGGCTTGCAGCCTACCGCGCCGAGAAGTGCGACTTTCTCATTGCACTCGGCGGAGGCAGTCCGATGGACACGGCGAAGGCCATCGCGTTCCTGTCGGTATCGAAAGGCAAGCTCCGCGACTATATGCATGTGGACATCGACATGGAGGTCCCGTATCTCGTCGCGATTCCGACGACGGCAGGCACGGGTTCGGAAGTCACGAAGAATACGATCATCGCCGATACGGAGAACAACGTCAAGATGCTCCTCGGCGGGCCGTCCATCATCCCCGCGCTCGCGGTCGTTGACCCGACGTTCACGATGACGGCTCCGCCGAAGGTCACGGCAGCGACGGGCATCGATGCGCTCTGCCATGCGATCGAGGCGTACACGTCGCGCAAGGCGCAGCCGCTCACGGATACGTTCGCACTGTCCGCCATCAAGAAGATCCATAAGAACCTGCCGCTCTGCTATGCGGACGGCAAGAATGTCGAGGCACGCCTCGCGATGTCGATCGCCGCGACGGAGGCGGGCATCGCATTCAACAATGCTTCGGTCACCATCGTGCATGGCATGAGCCGCCCGATCGGCGCACTCTTCCATATCGCGCACGGCGTATCGAACGCGATCCTCCTGCCGGCGTGCATGAAGTTCGCCATCGAAGAGAACACGGAGCGCTTCGCGACGATCGCACGCGTCATGGGCGTTGCGGATGACTTGACGCCAGCGCACGATGCGGCAAAGGCGTTCGTGAAGGAAGTCGCACGTTTCTGCAAGGCGGTCGGCATTCCGACGATTGAGGAGCTCGGCGTCAAGAAGGACGACTTCTTTGCGCAGCTCAGCAAGATGGCGGATGACGCGCTCGAGAGCGGCAGCCCACAGAATACGATGCGCGTTCCGACGAAGGATCAGCTCATCGCAATCTACAAAGAACTGTACTGAGACGCAGCGCGCAAAGGAGGGCAATCTATGGCACTCGCAAAACTGTCCGACCTCATCCATAAGGCGGACGATACCTATGCAGTAGGCGCGTTCAATGTATCGGATATGGAAATGGCAATGGGCGCAATCCGCGCGGCGGAAGAGATGCGTGCGCCGCTCATCCTGCAGATTGCGGAGGGAAGGCTGCGCTATTCGCCGCTCGATCTCCTCGGCCCTTTGATGCTTGCGGCGGCGAAGCGATGCAGGATGCCGACCGCCGTGCACCTCGACCACGGCGGCACGATGGAGACGATCCGGCTCGCGCTTGACCTCGGCTTCACGTCCGTCATGTTCGACGGCTCGAAGTACCCGCTTGATGAGAACATCGCGCGCACGAAAGAGGTTGTGAAACTCGCAAGGAGCTACGGTGCGGACGTCGAGGCGGAGATCGGCCGCGTCGGCGGCGCGGAAGGCGACTACAAGAGCGTCGATGTGCTCGTGACGAGCGTCGATGAGGCCGTCCGCTTCGCAGAAGAGACGGGCGTCGACGCACTCGCCGTCGCGATCGGCACGGCGCACGGCAACTACAGGGAGAAACCGAATCTTCGCATCGACCGCCTGAAGGAAATCCATGCCGCGACAAAGACGCGCCTCGTCCTGCACGGCGGCACAGGGCTCACGGAGCAGGATTTTCGGACGTGCCTCGCAAACGGCATCGACAAGATCAACATCGCGACGGCGTCCTACGACGCATCCGCTGCGAAAATCAAGGCCGTGCACAGCGAGAAGCCGGAGGCGAACTACTTCGACTTCAGCAATGCCATCGTGGAGGCGACGTATGCGAATGTCAAGAAGCATATGCAGATTTTTGGGCTGAACGGCAAGGCATGAGGAGGAAAAAGAATGTCACTCATCACCTTTGATGCAAACAAAAAACGCGATGTCGTGCTCATCGGGCGCGTCACGCTGGACTTCAATCCGAATGAGCTCAACCGCACGCTCGACAAGGTCGAGACGTTCTCCATGTACCTCGGCGGCTCGCCCGGCAACATGGCAGTCGGCATCAACAAGCTCGGCAAGAAGGTCGGCTTCATCGGGTGCGTCTCGGATGACCAGTTTGGCGACTTCGTGCTCCACTACTTTGAGGCGCGCGGCATCGACACGAGCCAAATGACGCGCGCGCAGCACGGCGAGCGCATGGGGCTGACGTTCACGGAGATCAAGAGCCCGACGGAGAGCAGCATCCTCATGTACCGCGATGCCGTCGCCGACCTCCAGATCCGCCCCGAGGACGTCGACGAGCAGTACATCGCCGATTCCAAGATCCTCATCGTCTCGGGCACGGCGCTTTCGGCAAGCCCTTCGCGCGAGGCGTGCCTCATCGCGGCACAGTACGCGAAAAAGCACGGCACGCGTATCCTCTTTGACATTGACTATCGCCCGTATAGCTGGCGCACGAAGAAAGAGATACAGATTTACTACTCGCTGCTCGCGGGCATGGCGGACGTCATCATCGGCTCGCGCGACGAGGTCAATCTGACGGAAGGGCTCGACGAAGAGGCAGAGGAGCCAAAGGATCACGTCATTGCCGAGCGGTACATCGCACACGGCGCGAAGATCGTCGTGATCAAGCATGGAAAGAAAGGCTCGATTGCCTACACGGCCGACAAGAAAGCGTACAAGGTCGAGTCGTATCGTATCAAGCTCCTGAAGTCGTTCGGCGGCGGCGACGCATACGGCAGCGCGTTCGTCTACGGCCTGCTCTCTGGATGGTCGGTTGCGGATTCCCTGCAGCACGGCACGGCACATGCGGCGATGGTCGTCGCGAGCCATAGCTGCTCCAACGCGATGCAGACGGTCGAGCAGATCGATGCGTTCATGAAGGAGCACAAGGACGAAAAAGTCATCACGGAACTTGCATGGGAGGCGGGATTATGAGATTCGGACGTTTGGGAGCAGAGCTTGCCCATGGCTACAACGCCATGACGACGCGCGAGAGCGACATGCTCATGGACATCGGCTATCAGGTCATGGAGGAAAACGAGGTCGTCGAATTCGAGGACGCCCTGCAGGAGACGGCATTCGTCATCCTGACGGGAGACGTCAAGATCGAGTGGGACGGCAAGCGCGAGGTCATGCACCGCGCGTCGCTTTTCGATGAGTGCCCTTATGCGCTCCATGTGCCGCATGGCAGGAAGGTCGTCCTAAAGGCGCTCAAGGCTTCGCAGGTGCTCGTGCAGAAGACGCTGAACGACCGCGATTTCGCGCCGGTATTCTACCATCCTGCCGACGTGCAGGCCGACATCTTTGGCGGCGGCATGTGGCAGGGCACGGCGGAGCGCACGGTGCGCACGATTTTCGACTACGACAATGCGCCGTACTCGAACATGGTCAACGGCGAGGTCGTCAACACGCCGGGCTGCTGGTCGGGCTACATCCCGCACAACCATCCGCAGCCGGAGGTCTACACGTACAAGTTCGACAAGCCGCAGGGCTTTGGCGCGGCGTTCATCGGCGACAATGCATTCAAGATCTCGCATAATAGCTGGTCGGAGATTTCGGGCGGCTACATGCATCCGCAGGTCACGGCGCCGGGCTACGCGATGTGGTATAGCTGGATGATCCGCCACCTGCCGGGCAACCCGTGGAAGAAGACGCGCACGGATCTCCCGGAGCACACGTGGCTCCTCGATCCCGCTGCCGAGATTTGGCAGCCGAAGCGCAAGAAGTGAGCAGCCCCTGTGCGGATGTGTTAGGAGGAAATGAACATGGCAAAGACGGTAAGACGGACGGTCGCGCAGGCGCTCGTCAAGTTCCTGAACAACCAGTACGTCGAGTTTGACGGCAAGGAAGTTCCGATGTTTGAAGGCATCTTCGGCATATTCGGTCATGGCAACGTCGTCGGCATCGGCCAGGCGCTCGAGGAAGATCCCGGCCACCTCATCATGCGCATGGGGCGCAACGAGCAAGGCATGGCGCATGCGGCCATCGGCTTCGCGAAGCAAAAGCGCCGCAAGCAGATGTATGCCTGCACCTCCTCGGTCGGCCCCGGTGCAGCGAACATGGTCACGGCAGCCGGCACGGCGACGGCAAACTGCATTCCCGTGCTCTTCCTGCCGGGCGACACGTACGCAGACCGCCAGCCCGATCCCGTCCTGCAGCAGATGGAGCAGCCGTCGAGTCTCACGGTCACGACGAACGATGCGTTCCGCCCCGTCTGCAAGTATTGGGATCGCGTGACGCGCCCAGAGATCCTTATGACGGCGTGCATCAACGCGATGCGCGTCCTCACGGATCCCGCCGAGACGGGAGCGGTCTGCATCGCGCTTCCGCAGGATGTCGAGGGGGAGGCTTGGGATTACCCCGAATATTTCTTCAAGAAGCGCGTCCATCATATCGAGCGCACGAAGCCGTCGGACCGCGCCATCGAAGAGGCGGCAAAGCTCCTCGCAGGCAAGAAGCGCCCGCTCATGATTTTCGGCGGCGGCGTCAAGTACTCCGAGGCGGAGGAGACGTTCCGCAAGTTTGCCGAGAAGTACGGCATCCCGTTCGGCGAGACGCAGGCCGGCAAGGGCACGATTCCATGGGACCATCCGCTCAACATGGGCGGCCTCGGCGAGACGGGCGGCCTTGCGGCAAACACGCTCGCGAAGGAAGCCGATCTTGTCATCGGTGTCGGCACGCGTTATACGGACTTCACGACGTCCTCGAAGTGGATCTATCAGAACCCCGAGGTCGAATTCCTGAACATCAACATCTCGCGCTTCCATGCCTACAAGATGGACGGCCTGCAGGTCGTCGGCGATGCGGGCGCGGCGCTTTCCATGCTCGATGCGGCGCTCGGCAAGACGGGCTACCATGTCTCCGATGCGTATGCGGGCGACATCCAAAAGGCAAAGAGCGATTACGCGGCAGAGGTCGATCGCCTCTTCCATCTCGAGTATACGGGCGATGACTTCGTGCCGGAGGTCAACGATGATTTCGACTTCAAGAAGGCGGCGAAGGAGTTCCTCAAGGTCACGGGCGGCGCGATGCCGCAGACGCGCGTCCTCGGCGTGCTCGACGCGTGCATGGACGAGGATGCGATCGTCGTCGGCGCTTCGGGCTCGCTGCCGGGCGACCTGCAGCGCGCATGGTGCCCGAAGTCGAAGGGCAGCTACCACGTCGAGTACGGCTTTTCCTGCATGGGCTACGAAGTCAACGCGGCGCTCGGCGTCAAGATCGCGGAGCCGGAGCGCGAGGTCTACGCGCTCGTCGGGGATGCGGCGTACATGATGCTGCACTCGGAGCTTCCCGTTTCGATTGCCGAGCACAAGAAGATCAACGTCATTCTCTTCGACAACATGACGAACGGCTGCATCAACAACCTGCAGATCGGGCATGGGCAGGGCAGCTACGGGACGGAAATCCGTTTCCGCAATGAGAAGACGGGTCAGCTCGACGGCGGCTATGTCCCCGTCGACTTCGCGATGAATGCGGCGTCCTACGGCTGCAAGAGCTACACGGTCCACAATGCGGAAGAGCTCAAGGCAGCGATCGCAGATGCCAAGAAACAGAAGGTCTCGACGCTCATCGACTGCAAGGTGCTGCCGAAGACGATGGTGCACGGCTATGGCGACTGGTGGCGCGTCGGCGTCGCCGAGGTCTCAAAGAGCGAGAAGATCCAAAAAGTCTACAAGGATTTGATGAAGCCGAACTACGATGCGGCTCGAAAATATTGATGCGGTTGGTTCTGAATTTCTAGGAGGGCTTGAAATGGCGAATATCAAACTCGGCATTGCGCCGATCGCGTGGACGAATGACGATATGCCGGATCTCGGCAAGGAAAACACGTTCGAGCAGTGTGTCAGCGAAATGGCGCTCGCAGGCTTCACGGGCTGTGAAATTGGCAGCAAGTACCCGAAGGATGTCGATGTCCTCAAGAAGGCATTGAAGCTGCGCGGCCTCTCGATTGCAAGCGCGTGGTTCAGCTCCTTCCTTCTCTCGCAGCCGTATGAGCAGGTCGAGAAGGATTTCATCGCGCACTGCGAGTTCCTAAAGGCGATGGGCGCGAAGTTCTGTAACGTCGCAGAGCAGGGAACGAGCGTGCAGGGCAAGCTCGATGTCCCCGTATTTGCGGGCAAGCCGCACAATACGGAAGAACAGTGGAAGACGCTCGCCGAGGGGCTGGATCGGCTCGGCGCCGTCGCAAAGAAAATCGGCCTCACGATGACGTACCATCATCACATGGGCACGTGCGTGCAGACGACGGAGGAAATCGACCGCCTCATGGAGATGACGGATCCGGATCTCGTCTGGCTGCTCTACGATACGGGACATCTGGTCTGCTCGGGTGAGGACCCCGTCGCGATCCTCAAGAAGTATCTGCCGCGCATCCGCCATATCCACCTCAAGGATATCCGCATGGAGGTGCGCAACAAGGTCAAAGCGGAGAACATGAGCTTCCTCGACGGCGTCCGCGCTGGCATGTTCACGGTGCCGGGCGACGGCGATATTGACTTCGAGCCGATTTTCGATATCGTGGGGAAGAGCCGCTACGACGGCTGGTACATCGTCGAGGCGGAGCAGGATCCCGCCAAGGCGAACCCGCTTGCGTATGCGATCAAGGCGCGCAAGTACATCAAGGAAAAGGCGCATCTCTGAGCATCATGCAGGCCATACTTCCGCTGAAGCGCTTGCGGCAAGGGGGGGCTGCCGTCCGATGGGACGGCAGCCCTTTCGCTATGCGCTTGCGATAGGAAACAAACCAAACCTATTTTAAGCAATAAAGCACAGGTATTGAAGCAAAAGAAAACAAAATGTTGGAGATAAAGGAGTCAGAACTTTAGTAAAATGATCCTATAGCAGAAGGGTTTGTTTTTGGATGTCGAATGGACTATAGAAAGGAAGGACAGGTGCAGCAAGATGTTCAAATGGTTTCTGACTGGGGAAGACCAGCCCCGCATAAAGGATCCGGCGCGGATCAAAACCATGTATCGTTCCGCACGGTTCCAAGCCGTCACGGCCATGATCATTGGCTACGGCATGTACTACGTCATGCGCATGACGCTCGGCGTTGCCAAAAAGCCAATGATCGACGCGGGCTTCACGCCGACGCAGCTCGGTGCGATGGGCGCGGCGATGATGGTCGTCATTGCCATCGGAAAGTTCGCCAACGGATTTATCGCCGACCATTGCAATATCAAAAAGATCGTGCCGATCGGTCTTTTGGGCGCGGCCGTCGTCAATACGATTCTCGGATTCAGCGATGCGTACTGGGTGTTCCTCGTCCTTTGGGCGGTCAACGGCGTCTTCCAGAGCATGGGCTCGGCACCATGCATCGTCTCGCTCTCGCAATGGTTCTCGAAGAGCCAGCTCGCGACGTACTACGGCGTGTTCAGCATCGCGCACTATGTCGGCGAGGGCGCGACATATCTCGGCACGGCGATGATCATTGTCGCGTTCGGCTGGCACGCCGCATTCTTCATGCCGGGCATCGCCTGCATCGTGCTCGCCTTCATCATGTACCGCTTCATGCGCGACCGGCCGGAGACCTACGGGCTTCCGTCCGCGAATGAATACGAGGGCGAGGTCGCACAGGAGAAGCAGGAACAGGAAGTCTCGACGAAGGAAGCGCAGCTCATGGTCGTGCGCAACCCGTACGTATGGCTTCTCGCGGCGGCGGCAATCTGCCTTGGCGTCTCGCGCTACTCCATCAGCAGCTGGGGCGTCGTGTTCCTGCAGGAAGCAAAGAACATGGATCTCGTGACGGCAGGCAGCATCATGTCGCTCTCGCCGATCCTCGGCGGCGTTGGGTCGTTCTTTTCGGGCATGATTTCGGACAAGGTATTCAAATCGCGCCATTCCGTCACGACGATTGTCTTCGGCATCGTGATGCTGCTCGGCATCATCGGGGTCTGCTTCGTGCCGGCAGGGCAGAAGATGCTCACGGCGGCATGCGTCGTGGTCTTCGGCTTTGGGCTCGGCGTCATCCTCTGCTTCGTCGGCGGGCTTCTCGCCGTCGACCTCTGCCCGCGCAAGGCGACTGGCGCGGCGATGGGCGTCATCGGCCTTCTCGCCTACGGCGGCGCAGCGCTTCAGGACATCGTCAACGGCATGCTGCTCGATTCGGCGAAAGTGGTCGTCGATGGTGTGACGACGTACCATTTTGAGACGATCATCGAATTTTGGATTGGAAGCGTCATCCTGATGACGCTCCTCATCGTGCCGACGCTTTGGGCAAAGAAGCATAAGGAACAAGAGGAAGGACAGCCATGAAACAAGAAGGAAGGGCACGGCTTTTGAATGGGCCGTACTTGCTGGCGCCGAAATGCGATGGCATGACCATTGCATGGGAAGCGGCGGAGGAGGCAGCGTTTCGCATTTCCTGCACGGCGCCGGATGGCAGCGCGATGGAGCAAGAAGCAGCGGGCGAAAAGGAGCGTCCGTCAGAGGCATCGCCGGGCGGCGCGTATGTCTACCATGCTGCGCTGCAGGGGCTTTCTCCTGCCACGCGGTACGATTATGCGGTTTGGTGCGGGGCGCAGTGCTGTGCGCGGGCGCAGTTTTCCACCTTGCAGGACGCGCCGAAGGCAATCCGCCTCATGACGGTATCCGACACGCATCTCTTTCACGCCGCCCCGTACGTGGAGCGCGCGCTGCGGCGTGAGAAACCGGCGTTTCTCCTGCACACGGGCGACATCTCCTTCGGAACGGGCTACCAGCACGACCAGTACCATGATAATTGGTTCAAAAAGATCCCAGCGCTCCTCGCCGAACTCCCCGTATTCTATACGCATGGCAACCACGATGACGGCCCGTTCTACGATTCGTTTTTTTCCTCCGTGCAGGGTGCGGCATTTTCGTCGCCCGATGGCGGGCATACCTACTCCTTTTCGTATGGACCGGCGCATTTCACCGTGGTCGACAGCAATCCGTGGGGACTCCTTGAAATGAATGCGGCCAATGCGGGACTTGCCATCAAGCGTGGGCTTCGCGAGCGGATCGATGCGCTGCTCGCATGGGCCGAGGCGGATCTGACGAGCGAGGCGGCAAGGCGGGCAGCGTGGCGTGTGCTCGTCATGCATCATCCGTACACCGATGCGCTGAACAACCAGTACATCGTGCCGATCGCCGAGCGGTGCGGCGTGAATCTCATGATCGGCGGGCATCTGCACTACTATATCAAGGCGGTTTCCGTGCAGCCTGAGATCGGAGCGCGTACGGTATACGTCTGCCAGGGAAGTGCGCAGGATGCCGAAGCGAGGCGCGACGCGGCTAGGGAGGATGTGCGCCTTTTGGCCGAGTACCCGGAAGCCGTCGCCGTCGGGCGCAACAATTACGGCGTGCTCGACATCACGGAAGAGGCCATCGATTACCGGCTGTACGGATTCGAGGAGGACGGGAAAGACACGCTTGTCGATGCCATACACATGACAAAGGACGAGCCGCGGATTCGGTTTTCGGACGTTTCGATCTCTGCGTTGGGTGACAAAGGCCACGTTGAAGTGCATGCGATGGCGAAAAACGAAGGCACGGGCATCGCCGCCGCAGTCCTCCGCCTCGTGGACAACGGGCAGGCGCATTGGCTCAATCTCTTCGGGCATGGCACTGGGACGCAGCTTGCCGTGCTGGATCCCGGGGAAAGCCGCAGGCTTACGCTCTGCTATACGGCCGAAGAGGCAGGAGCACATGCCATTTCGGCAGAGGGTGCGGAGATCTCCCTGAAGGTGGCGGAACGCGCGCCTATCGGCTGCGCCCACGCGCATCTTGCGCTTGGGGAAGGGAAGGACGTGGACTGCCTCTTCGCGCGCGTGGAACTCACCAATCGGCGCGCGGCGAAGCAGACCGTGTCCTTGCCGCTGCGGATTGACGGCATGCTTGCCCAGACGAAGGAAGTACGCCTTCGCCCGCATGAAAAGCGCATTGTGACGTTCTGCCACCGCTTCACGCAAAGTGGAAGCCACGCGGTGTCGGTCGCGGGGCTTCCCGAAGAGAAGGTCGAGGTCGAGGGGGCAGTCCGCATCGTGCCGCGCATCGCGGACCAGTCGGGGAAAGGGCATGCCGTGCTCCTGCACGGCACGCCGCGTCTCATCCAAACGCCGGAGGGGACGGCGGTCGACCTGGAACACTACGGGGACTACATCGAGATCCTGCCCCGTGCTGACCTCGCGACGCCAAATGGGCTTACGGGCATGGTCTGGGCGAACATCAATCGCCTTGCGCATGCCGATGAGATGGGGCATAATCCGCTCATGGTGCGCGGCAAGTCCATCGGCTGGGGCGCAGGCTATGCGTTTCGCATCGCAGTCGAACGGAAGGGAACCATCAAATGGGGCATCTGCCATGACGGCGAAGAGTATTTTTGGCAGGGCGGCGATGCGTGCGTCGGCAAATGGCGGCAGTACGTGCTCTCTTTCGACAAGGAACGCGGCGGGCGCTCGTTCTGCGACGGCGTCTGCCGCGGCCGCATTGACGGGCTTGCACCTGAGGCAAAGCTGTGCCAAATGGCGGATCAGCCCATTTTCGTCGGCTTTTCCTTCATCGGGCATGTGATCCCTGAACTTGGGAAGCCGAAATACTTCACGCACCTTCCCGCAAGGATCCGACAAGTGCGATTCTACACCGAGGGGCTGACCGAAAAGGAAGTGGAAGCGGTCTATGCGCGTCCGAATAAGATCGGGCCGCGCGAGGACGCGCTTGCTGTATGGCTAGACTTTGCTTCCATAGAGACGCGGGGAGCACACTGCACGGAATGGCGCCATCCCGCCGTCTATGCGCCTGCCTTTCGGACGGAGCAGCAGCGCTGGCGGTTCGAGCGGCTTGCCGCGACGGTGCGGATCCCGAAAGGCGCATCCATCCATGCGCGCGTCGAGCTGTCGGATAATCAATCCGTCGTCAAGGAAAGCCGCTCGATGGAGCTGCACGACGGCATGAATGAAATTGCGCTTGACGGGATGCAGCCGGCCACATTCCTGCGCATTGCAGCGCAGATGGAAGCGCGCGTCGGCGAGGCAAAGGCGGCAATCCCCGAGCTCGTTTCCTATTCCGTTTCGGCACGGCGCGGTGCGGACTTCGCGGAGATGACCTGGTCGACGCGTGCCGATTGGGAGCGCGGCACGTTCTCCGGTGCGGCGGGATTCCCCCCGGTCGACCGCTTGCGCGACTACCCTGAGTACACGGACATCATCCACGGCTAGCACAGCTCAAAATCGAACGAAATTCTATCAAAGGCGCCTCTTTCGATTGGAAGACGCGTCTTTTTGAGTTTAAAAGCAAGATTTTATAGGTTTTGATTTATAGGTTTTGATTTATAGGTTTTGATTTATAGGTTTTGAATTGATGCTTTGTTTTTAGAACAGCAAGATATTATCGAATCATACTCAAAATATATCAAGTTAAAATCATAACATACTCGGAAAAGCAATAAAATATAGGAAAGATGGCTTGAAAACAATTACAATATAAACAGTAAAAGTGGATAGACGCGATTCTATCCCCATCGTTCTTATATTCTTTCTTTAGGAGGGGTTTGAATGGGGAATCCAGAAGCCAGTGCAGCTACGGCAAAACTGCCATGGCTGACACGCATTGCCTACGGCCTTGGCGATACGGCACAGAATGTCGTTTGGGGCGCAATGGGCATCCTGACGTTCTTCTATACGGACTATGCGGGCATCGATCCTGCCATGGTCGGTCTCGTCATGTTGATTTCGCGCTGTTTTGATGGTTTTTCCGACGTCATCATGGGCTTCATCGTCGAGAAGACGAATTCCAAGTGGGGCAAGTCGCGTCCTTGGATCCTGTGGATGAGTGTTCCGTTTGCCATATCGATCGTGCTGATCTACACCGTGCCGCAGGGGTCGAGCGCGATGCAGTTCGCCTATCTGTTCGTCACGTACAACCTCTGCACGACGGTCTGCTACACGGCACTGAACCTGCCGTACGGCTCGCTCTCCGCGATGATGACGCGCGCCTCGAAGGAGCGCGACATGCTTTCGATCACGCGTATGTGCCTCTCCCCTTGGGGGCGCATCCTTTCCGTCTCGGCGACGCTGCCGCTCGTCAAGATCTTCGGCGACAATCAGATGGCTTGGGTCGAGGTCATGACCGTTTGGGCAGTCGTCGGACTCCTTCTGCTCCTTTTCTGTTTCTCACGCTGCAAGGAGACGGTCGTCATCGAGGCGCGTGAAAAGGTCGCGAAGATTTCGGCCGGCAAGGCGCTCAAGGCGCTCGCCGTCAACAAGTACTTCTGGTGCGGCATGACGATTTGGATGATGCAGAACGTCATCTTTACGATTACAGGCACGATTCTTCCCTACTACTGCAAGTACATCTTTCAGGACGATTCGCTCTACAGCGGTCTGTACCTCATGGAGACGCTCATCACGATTGTCGTCATGGCGGTGTTCAGCCCGAAGCTCCTGCAGCGCTTCGGCAAGCGCAATATGTCGCTCGCAGGCGTTGCGATCTGCTTTATCGGTCATGTCATCTTCCTGCTGAATCCAACGGATTTTAACTGGGTCGTCTTCAGCTGCATCATCCGCGGCATCGGATTCGCTCCGATCCAGTCTGTCATTTTTGGCTTCCTTGGCGATGCCGTCGAGTATGGACAGTGGAAGACGCACCTTCGCCAGGAAGGACTCGTGTTCTCCGGCGGATCGGTCGGCACGAAGGTCGGATCCGGTCTCACGAGCGCGATCCTCACGGGCCTGCTCTCTTATGCGGGCTACGTCGCTTCCGCATCGGGCACGGTTGCGCAGTCGGCACAGACGATCCATATGATTGTCGACATCTATATGTTCGGACCGCTTTTCGTTTGGGTCGTCTTGCTGGCGATCCTCGCATTCTACCGTTTGGACAAGATTTATCCGCAGATCATGAGCGACCTCATTCAGCGCGAAGCGAAGGGCGAGCTCTAAGGAGGCAGCACCATGGAAAACAATACACTCGTTACGATTACCCGCCAGTACGGAAGCGGCGGGCGCGAAGTGGCGGATCGCGTCGCGAAGAAGATGGGCGTGCGCCGCTACGACCGCAAGGTCGTCGCGATGGCAGCCGAGAACCTCGGAAAAGAGGAAGATTTCGACGACCTCATGGAGCGTTCGTACAACGCGCCGGAGAATTGCCTTGGAAACCTCGGCGACTACGCGTTCGAGCGCGTGCCGCAGCACAATCAGATGTACATCGAGCAGGCGAAGGTCATCCTGAAGGTTGCGAAGGAAGGAAGCGCCGTATTCCTCGGCCGCTGCGCGGACTTCATCCTGAAAGACGAGCCGCATTCGTACGCCTTCTTCATCTATGCGGATGAAGCATTCCGCAAGGCGCGCGCGAAGGACCATTACGGCAACTGCACGCTGAAGGAGCTCGATGCGGAGGACAAGCACCGCGAGCGTTACTACGCGTACTACACGGGACGCACATGGGGCGACCCGCAGAACTACGATCTCATGATCAACACGAGCAAGATCGGCACCGAAAAGGCGGCGGAACTCATCCTTGCCTACATTGAGCTTCGCCAAAAGTAAGAGTTGTTTTTCCAGCAGCAAAAACCCCGCCGCAGCCAAGCTGTGACGGGGTTTTTGTCGGAAAAGATCAGACCGTCCATTTCAAACGGTATTCGCGCGGCGTCATGCCGAGCGCTCCCTTGAATACATTTTGGAAGTAATTGGAGTTGTTGTAACCAACTTGCGTTGCGATCTGCGTGATGGTTTTCTGCGTGTTGATGAGAAGGTTCTGCGCCTCGCCAATGCGGCGCAGGACGACGTAGCGCATCGGCGAGAGGCCGACTTCTTCCTTGAACTGGTGCGCGAAGTAATAGGGATTGGCGTTCACCGCTTTTGCGATGTCGCCCAAGCGGATAGGCTCTTTGTAGTTCTTGTCGATGAAAGAGAGCGCGCGCGTGGCGAGTGTCGGCACGCGCTCCATGCAGGGGACCCCGCTTTCTTTGAGGAGGGCGGCGACTTTGCAGATGAGCGCCATGGCAAGGTAGTGCGCGGTTTCGGCATGTGCTTTTGCCTCTGCCTCGATGAGGGAAAAGAGGTGCAGGAAGGAGGAAAACAGGTTGCCTGTTGGCTGGATTGGGGATAGGCTTTTGGGCACGATATGGTTCCTCGGAAGGGCGGGGATGGATAGTTCGCTGACAGCGACACAGTAGGAGGAGAGCTTCGTGCCCGAACCGCCGAACTCATCGTGCACGGTGTGGCTGTTGTAGAGGATGAGGTCGCCCTTTTGTGCCGTGTAGCGTTTTCCGTCGATCCGGTAGATGCCCGCGCCTTCGTAGAGAAACAGAATTTCCGCGAGCGTCTCATGCTCGTGCATGCTGCGCGGCATCCATGACGATTCCGGACCCACGTTGCAGACGTACTCGAGACGCGGTCTCGTGCCGCGGGAAAATGTGGCCGTGTAGCTCTTGCTGGGAAAGAATTGGAGCACGAAATCACCTCCTTGGGAATGTGCGTCATGGCGCGTCTTGCTTCCACGTCCTGCGGTATCTGCCAGGCGTCATTCCGACGATCCCTTTGAATACCGACTGAAAGTAATTGGAATTATGATAGCCGCACTCCATCGCGATGGCCGTGATGGTCATGTCCGTCGTCAGCAATAAGTTTTGCGCCTCGTCGATGCGGCGGCGGATGATGTACGCCATCGGCGATATGCCCGCGACGGACTTGAATGTATGCGAGAGGTAGTAGGGATTGATGTGGAGCGCGTCCGCAATAGCCGAAAGTTTCAGGTCTTCCAGATAGTGCGCGTCGATGTATTCCTTGATGCGGATTCCCATGCAAAAGGGCAGTGTGTCGGCTCCGTTGTCCCTCGTTTCGCGTACATGGGCTGCGAGCAGGACGATGAGCGCCTGTGCGAGGCTGGCGCCCACCTCGAGCCGGCAGGGATTTTCCGGGTGGATGGCGAGCAGCTTGATGCCCTGCAGCAAGGAAAAGACGAGCGTTCTGTCGCGAAGCGCATCGAGTGCGACGGTGATGGGGGCGTCCGTCTTCGCGGGCTTTGCGGAAGGAAGGCCGCGAAGGTGGACACCGCCGAAGCGAATGGCGAGTGCACCGAATCGGTCCGCCATCCTGCATGGATAGCGTCCGCCGCAAAGCAGCGCGAGCGTTCCTTTTTTGAGTATGAGCGGAGTGGCTTCGCTTGTGATCCGGCATGTCCCGCATTCGACGAACAGCAGTTCCAGAATGCCAGGTGGAACGCTGCGCGAATGCGATGGGCTGGAGGCATCCTCCGTCACGTTTTCCACGGAATCCAAAAAGGGCGCACGGTTTGGTTCAAATGAAGTGTCGTGCGGGATGCCGAATGGAAATACGGACATAGGGACAGCCTTTCTGAATCATAAAAATTTTGCTGAAAGCAAGACGAAAAAGCAAGAACGAAGAGGTTTTTTTTAAATCGAGCAAGAAAGCAAAGTATATGTCGTGCAATGTTTCGTATAATCATATTCAGAAAGGTTTGGGAATGATGATGTCGTAGAATATTTTGGATAAACCATTCAACACTATACCATTATACTATCAAAATACCATAAAATCTAGTTTTTTATTATGATGAGGGAGGGATTGATTGTGAGGCAGTTCTTAGCAAAGTATGGTTTTTCCGAAGCGACGTTTTTTCAATTGATCTTGATTACGATCAATGCACAGCTCATTTATGCGTTTTGGGACATACGCAACAGCGTGCCCGGCGGCTTCCCTGCCGCACTCGGCGTGACCGACCAGCAGGCGGGCTTTCTTTACTCCATGCAGGGGCTTGTCATCCTGCTCGGCACGATTGCGCTCGGCTGGGTTGGCGACCGTTTTTCCCTGCGCGGCATCATGCTCCTTTCGACGATTGGCGTTGGCGGCATATCGCTCTTTCTGACGCTCCATTCGCCGGGGCTAAGTATGCCTGTGTTGCTCGCGTGCTTCTTCTCGATGCTGTTCTTCAGCGAGGTGCTCTTCAAGCCGGCGAACTTCAAGGCGCTTCGGCTGTCTACGACAAAGGAGCATCAAGGCATGGCGTTCGGCCTTTTTGAGTTTGGTCGTGGCGTGCTCGCCTTCCTTGTTTCGATGCTTTGGACGGCGATGCTCTACTTCCACGCAGGGCCCAGAACCATGATGATGACGGCGTGCGCCGTCATCATCGTGGCAGGCGCGGCTGTGTTCTTCGCCGTGCCAAAGGGGGAAAAGGTCGGCGACGGCGATTCGCAGACGAAGACGAACAAGGAGGCGATCAAGGGGATCGTGCGCGTCGCACGTCTTCCCGTCGTCTGGGTTGCGGGCATCAACGTATTCTGTATTTACGGCGCATTCGTGGCGGCGGGCACGTACTTTGCACGCTTCCTGCAGGGCGGCTATGGCGCGAGCGCTGTCGCTGCTGCGGTGTTCGCGACGGTCGTAATCGGGCTTCGCATGCTGCCGCTCGTCTCGACGGTGCTCGTGGAGAAGGTGTTCGCGTCGACGGCACATTTCATGTGTGCGATGGAGTGCGTACTCACGGTCCTGCTCGTCGTCATCGGCTGCATTTTCTTTTTCAATCATCCCGATGTCTCGCTGTACGCTGCAGGCTATGCGCCGAATGAGGCGCCGGATGGGCTCATCGGGGAGGGCATGTTCTACTTGCTCCTCGTGCTCCTGCTTGCCGCATCGGCCTGCGTGTTCATGGTGCGCGGCGTCTACTATGCGCCGATCGGCGAGGCGGATGTACCGAAAAAGCATTCCTCGGCGGCGATGTCGTTTGCGATTACGCTCGGCTATCTTCCTGCGCTCATTGCGCCGATCGTGCTTGGCGGTCTCGTGCGCTCTCCGGAAAAGGATGCGGCAGGGCAAATCGTCCGCTCGTACCTGACGGACACGCATACGCTCGCGCTCGCATTCTTCGGGCTGGCCGTCCTCGCGCTCGTGGCGGTTCTCATGTCGCACCTCTTGATCCAGCTCAAGAAAAAACAGGAAGATGGCGGAGCGGAAGAAAGAGGAGGAGGGCAGCGTGATGCATGAGACAAATGCGGACTGGCTCGAAGGCTTCCCGCGGGATGACGCCATCACGGCGCTCCTCCTGCCCGGCACGCATGACACGATGACGGCTTCCTGCGGGGCGCGCTACTACCGTACGCAGACCCTGTCGCTTTCGGAGCAGCTTTCGGCGGGGGTGCGCTTCTTGGACATTCGCCTGCGGCGCGATATGCGGGCAGCGCATCGCGAGTGGGTCAGCACGATCGACGCCGATGCGATTTTCGGGACGTGCGCGTCGTTCCTGCAGGAGCATGGGACGGAGTTCCTCCTCATGCGCATCCAAAATGCGAATGAGAAGAAGGATGACTACGAGGCGTACGGCGCGGCTCTGCACGAAAAAATTGCAAATTGGAGCGATTTGTTTTACCATAGGGAGGAAGGTTCTTTCGCTTGGCCGACGCTCGGCGCATGCGCGGGAAAGGTCGTCGCGCTCGAATGTGCGCCTCCGAAGTATGGCTTTTCCCGCATGGCGGGGCGCACGTGGGCAGAGAACTGGCATGGCAATCCTCGGATTTCCCTGCAGGATCTTTGGGATGGCCCGACGGAAGCGGAAAAGCAGGATGCGATCCGTGCCCAAATGGAGCAATCGGCACGTCTCCCGCAGGATGTCCTGTCACTCAGCCACATCAGCGCGACGAATGGCGAGCTCGGCTTTCCCGATGCCTTCGCAAGGCGCATGAATCCATACAGCCTCGCGCTGTTGAAGGAGATGCCGGCGGCGCGTGGTGCGCTCATCTACGATTTCATCACGCCCGCCATCTGCGAGGCGGTCATCGCGCGGAACGGGAAACGATGAAAAAAGCATAAAAAGAGGTAAAATCAGACCCTAGAAAGGTGCACCGTACATGAAACGAGGGAATCATCTGCTCAATGGCCCATATCTGCTCAGCCCCGGCGCGCACGGCATGACGATTGCGTGGGAGATGGAGGCAGACGCTGCCGCCACGGTCTCCTATGGGGAAGCCGGCTCGATGCTGGAAGCGGCGGCGAAGAAGCAGCGCGTGCCCGCCTGCAGGGCATATCCAGAGGGATGCTGGCTCTATACGGTGCGCCTTTCGCACCTCAAAGAAGATACGCAGTATCAATACGCCGTCCATGTGGACGGCGTATTATGCCGTTCGGCTTCGTTTCGCACGCTTTGCGACAGTCCCGCCAGGCTCCACCTCATGACGATTTCCGACACGCAGCTTTTTTCGTTGAGCGACGCATTTTCCGCTGTGGTGCGTGAGGAGAAGCCGTCGTTCATCTTGCACATCGGGGACATTTCGTTTGGGACGGGCTATCAGCATGAGCAGTATACGAATAACTGGTTCCAACGCATTCCGAAGGTGCTGGGCGAGACGCCGGTATTCTACATCACGGGCAATCATGATGACGGCCCGTTTTTCACGAAGCTTTTCGCAGAGCCGCAGGCCAGGCACCTGGAAACGGCGCCGGACTGTCGCTCCTTCTCGGTGGATTACGGCACGGTGCATCTCGTCATGGTGGACAGCACGCCATGGGGGCTTTTCGAGATGAACGCGGAGAACTCCGGCGTTTCGCTCGATGCAGCAAACCAGCGGCGCATCAAGGAGACGCTAGACTGGCTGGAAGCGGATCTTACGGGCATGGCAGCGAAAACGGCGCAGTGGCGCATCCTCGTGACGCATCATCCGTATACGGACGTATTCAACAATCGGCATATCGTGCCCATCGCGGAAAAGTGCGGCGTCCATCTCGTGCTCGGCGGGCATCTGCACTCCTATGTCAAAGCCGTATCGGTGAATCCCGCCGTCGGCGCGCGGACGGTCTACGTCATGCAGGGCAACCTGCAGGAAGCGGGAGCAAGCTGCGCGCATGGCACGATGGGGCGCAGGCTTTTGGAAGAGTTCCCCGAAGTCGTCGCGATGGGAAAGAACAACTACGGCATTCTCGACATCACGGAAGATGCGATTGACTGCAGGATGTATGGGTTCCTGCCCGATGGAAGCCGCAAGCTCGTGGATACCGTCCACTTGGAGCATGGCGAGCCGGCGCTTTCCTGGTCGGATATCCGCCTGCGCCGTCTCGACAACGACGGGCATATCGAAGTGGAAGCGGACGTGCAGAATGTCGGCACTGTCCTGGCTGAGGCCGTCCTGCGCCTTGTGGACAACGGCGAGGCGAAGATGCTGAACCGGTTCGGCGAGCGGCGCCATGACGGCATGATCCTTTTGAAGCCCGGTGAAAAGCAGAGCGTGTCCGCTATCTATCATGCACGCACGCCGGGGATGCACACGATTGAAGTCGGTGACGAAAAAGAAGAATTCTCCGTGTTCGAGCCGCAGGAACTTTCCTTTTCGCACCTGCATATCCGCGTGGGAGAGGGGGACAAGGCGAACTGCATCTTTGCGGATATCGAGGCGGTCAACAACCTGGACCACGAGGTGTTCACGACCATTCCGCTCTACGTGGACCAGCGCGTCGCCGAGACGCAAAGTGCCTTCTTCCGCGCACGGGAAAGGCGGCGGCTGACCTTTGCGTACGCCCTGAGCCACGGCGGGGCTTATTCGGTCAGCGTCGCCGACCAGCTCCCCGAAGAGGCCCGTATCGAAGGCAGCATCCGCGTGATTCCGCGCGTGCTCGATCGATCGGGCTGCGGCCATTATGCGCTGCTGCAAGGCGCGCCGAAAGTCGTGGAACGCGCGGGCAGGCGGGAGGTCATTTTAGCGCATGACGGCGACTACATCGAGATCCCGCCCGCTGCCGATCTTTCCGTGCCGCAGGGCTTTACGGGCATGGTTTGGGCGCAGGTCGACCGTCTCGCGCGCCCCGACGAGATGGGGCATAATCCGCTCATGATGCGCGGCAAGTCCGTCGGCTGGGGCGCGGCGTACTGCCTGCGCATGGTCGTGGATCGGACGGGAAGCCTCAAGTGGGGGACCTGCTACGACGTGACGGAGTATCCGTGGCAAGGCGGACAGGTGAAGGTCGGCGCATGGGGGCATTACACGTCGGCTTTCGACAAGAAGAGCGGCGGCAGCTCCTACATCGACGGCAATCTCGTCGCGCACGTCCCGGGCGTACCCGCGCGCAGCGAAATCTGCCAGTGGGCGGATATGCCGCTCTTTATCGGTTATTCCTACATCGGGCATGTCATACCCGCCATCAATCGGCCGAAATATTATACGCATCTTGCCGGGCGCATCGCACAGGTGCGCTTTTATCGAAGAAGCCTCACGGAGGAAGAGAACCGTACGGTGTATGAGTCGCCGGAGGAAGCAGGGCCGGGGCAGAGGAAGCTCGCCGTATGGCTCGACTTCCGCCATATCCTGACGGTGGGGGCGCATACGACGGAGTGGCGCCATCCCGCAGTCCTCGACCCCGCATTCAAGACGGAAAGACGGTATTGGCGGTTTTGCCAGCTCCGTGCGAAAACGCGCCTTCCGATACAGGCGGGGCTGAAGGCGACGGTCGAGGTCTCGGACGACAAGACTTTCATCAAGGCAAGCAAGAAAATTGTCCTGAAGGACGGCACGAGCTATGTGGATCTTTCGGAGCTTCCCGCATCGCAGTACCTGCGCATCGTGACGGACTTCTCCGCCCAAGTGGGCGCGAGCGGCACGTTCGTGCCGGAACTCTTTGAATACGAAGTCACGGCAAAGAATGAACTGGATTTCACGGAAATGCTTTGGGCTACGCGCCCCGACTGGGAACGCGGGCAGTTTTCCGGCGCGATCGGATTCCCGCCCGTCGACCGCCTGCGCGATTACCCCAAGTATACGGATGTCATCCATGGATGAGCAGAATGGTTTGAAAAAATAGCGGTGAAACGGCACCCGTATCCCGTCCGCAGCGGAATGAAACGGATGCCCGACCTACATCACGATATGCTTGCCGCCTAGGTAACGCGGCTTCCAGTAGCTGCTTTCAAGCTTGTCGATGCGGACGCCGCGGCTGGAGCTCGCGTGGATGAACTCGCCGCCGCCCAGATAGATGCCGCAGTGCGAGGGACCTGGCTCGTATGTCTCGAAGAAGACGAGGTCGCCGGGGACGAGCTGGGCGAGGCTGCTCGTGCGCGCGCCGAGCTTGTACTGCTCGTCTGCCGTGCGCGGGATCGAAAGGCCGTTTTGGGCAAAGACGTACTGCAGGTATCCAGAGCAGTCGAATGCCTTCGGCGTCGCGCCGCCGAACGCATACGGCGTGCCGATGTAGGTCTTTGCCGTCTGGAGAATGGCGGGGACTTTTCCTTGCGCGAGGATTGGCTTTCCCATGGGCGCGGGCACGCCGCTCTTTTGCGGCGCAGGCAGGTCGATGGCATCCGCGGGCGGCACGATGTCTGAACCCCATTTGCGCACCTTGGCATCCCTGAGGGCGCGCCACGTCGCGTTGTTGACAATGCCCGTGACGCGAATCTTTTGGTCGCGCTGGAATTGTGCGACGGCACGTTCGGTCTCGCCGCCGAATACGCCGTCAACGGTGTGTATCGTATAGCCGATGTCCTTGAGCTTCTGTTGGAGCAGGAAGACTTCGTGGCCGTGCGAGCCGGAGGAGAGCGTCGGGGAGGCAAGCGCTGCGCCGCTCATCAGGAACAGTGCGAGACCTATCGTAATGCCGTGCCGCAGGATGTGAGACTGTTTCATACCATCGATCCTTTCCTTGCGATTTTTTCGTTGCGCTTTTTGCTTATGCTTCGCGTACGTGCTCGAGTCCTTGCCGCATGAGGAGGACGACATGGTCGTCGTCGAGCGAATACCACGCTTCCTTTCCCTCCTTGCGGAATTTCACGAGACGGGCGGCGCGCAGCACGCGGAGCTGATGGGAAATGGCAGACTGCCCCATCGCGAGCGCTTCGGCGATGTCGCAGACGCACATCTCTTCTTCTGCGACGAGCAGGGAAAGGAGCTTGATGCGCGTGCGGTCGCTGAGCATTTTGAAGAGGTCGGCGAGCTGCAGGCTCGTATCGTCATCGAGCGTGTGCAGGAGCGCGTCTTCAACTTTTTCGGGGTGCGTATGGTAAACCTCGCAAAGATCCTCTGTTTCGTTCAATGTCTGGCCTCCCTTTTCCTATGCTACCCCCTATTATATCAGTAAACCTGCATGATGTCATAGCCATTTTTCTCGAGTGCGGCGATGATCCGCTCGATGTGTTTGTGGTTGTGCGTCTCGACGGTGACGGTGAGCACGACTTTCTTGAAGCTGTCCGTCACCTTCGTCTGATCGTGGTCGAGCCGGATGACGTTCGCGTTTTCCTCGGCAAGGATGCGCGATACGTTGAGGAGCTGGCCGGGCTTGTCGGGGAGCTGCACGGTGAACGCAAAGACGCGTCCGCGTGCGATGAGCGCCTTGTCGATGAGTGCGGAGATGGTGGAAATGTCGATGTTGCCGCCCGAGAGGATCGCGACGACTTTCCTGCCCTTGAACGGGAGCTTCGTGAGCGCAGCGAGGGAGAGGACGCCGGCGCCTTCTGCAACGAGCTTGTGTTTCTCGATGAGGGAGAGCAGGGCGTTCATGATCTCGATTTCCGAGACGGTGATGATGCCGTCGAGGTACGCGCGGCAGAAGGCATAGGTGAGATCGCCCGCTGTCTTGACGGCGCAGCCATCGGCAACGGTGTCGGCGCTTGCGAGCGTCGTCGTATGCCCTGCCGCGAGCGCTGCTTTCATGCAGGCGGCGTTTTCCGGCTCGACACCGATGACCTTGACCTGCGGGCTTATGCGTTTCGTCGCGAGCGCGACGCCGGAGGCAAATCCGCCGCCGCCGATGGGGCAGAGGATCGCGTCGACGTCCTTGAGCGCCTCGATGATTTCGAGCGCTGCCGTGCCCTGCCCGAGAAGCACCTGCAGATCGTTGAACGGATGGATGTAGACGTAGCCGTGCTCCTTTTGCAGTTCGAGGCTGTGTGCGTAGGCGTCGTCGAATCCGTCGCCGAAGAGCACGACTTCTGCGCCCCTTGCCTTCGTCGCTTCGACTTTTAGGATCGGCGTCGTCGCCGGCATGCAGATGACGGCGCGGACGCCGAGGCGCTGCGCGGCGTAGGCGACGCCCTGCGCGTGATTGCCGGCAGACGCGGTGATGACGCCGCGCTTTTTCTCTTCTTCCGTGAGCTGGCTGATCTTATTGTAGGCGCCGCGCAGTTTGAATGCACCCGTGAGCTGAAGGTTTTCAGGCTTTAGGTAGACTTGGTTTTCCGATAGCTCGGAGAAGAACGCGCTCTCGATGAGCCGTGTCTTGACGACGACGCCTTCCAGGCGCTTGGCAGCGCAGTAGACGTCGGCAATTGTCGTATGGGCGAGTATGTCCTTATCCTTTGATTTGGATTCCATTCTGTTTGGTGCTGGCTTTGCCATAAGGCCTCCTGTTTGTTTCCTAGGATATGAGCGGGGTTTCGATTAGTCTATCATGTTCTGCAGAGGGGGTCAATTCCTTTCCCGTGTGTCCCGCGTGCGCATTTTTGCGATACGGAAGTTTTTTGAAAATCGAGAGGAATTCAGCGGAGTTGCGCGAATAATAAAGGTGAAAGGAAACGCTGCGGGGGGTGTTCGCATGGCGGAGACGGAAAAGGAAGTGTTCCGTATTTTGGTTCCTGTCGATGGCTCGGCTTCATCCGATGCCGCCGTGCGCTTTGCTGCACAGACGGCACGATCCATGCGTGCGCAGATCGACGTGCTGTACGTTTCGTACTTCGATCATGCGACGGACGCGGAGGTGCCTTCGTGGCTCCCCGAAAGCGTCGCGGGCGCGGTCGGGCACCGTGAGGAGGCGACACTTGCACATGCACGGGGGATCGCGGACGGCATCGCCCATTGTGCGGTACACTGCCGTACGGGCATTCCTGCGAAAGAGATTCTCGCCTTTGCCGAAGAGCGAGGGACGGATCTCATCGTCATGGGCAGCCGCCGCATGGATGCGGTCCATGCGGCATTGATCGGAAGTGTCAGTACGGCGGTGCTGCATGGCGCACAGTGCCCCGTGGCCATCGTCAAAGCAGCGAATCCATCATGAGGTTTCGATTTAAGGGGGGATTACCATGGTCAAAAACATTCTTGTGCCGGTGGACGGGTCGGAAGGCTCGGATCGCGCTATTGCGCAGGCGATTATGCTTGCTTCTTCGTGCGGGGCAAAGATCCATTTTCTCTATGTGGCAAACATCAATCAGCTTGCGATCAACGCATGTCTTTCCGATGCGATCCTGGAGGCGGTGACGAAAGCGGGCAATGTCATTCTGGATCGCGCACTCGAGATGGTGCCGTCGGGCGTTGAGAAGGAAGCCTTCTCGGAGACGGGATCGCCTGCCGTCGTCATCCTCGATTTCGCGGCGAGCAACGACATGGATCTCATCGTCATGGGCAGCCGCGGGCTCGGCGTCGTCAAGGGCGTTTTGCTCGGCAGCGTGAGCCAGTACATCGTCGAGCAGTCGAAGTGCCCGGTGCTCATCGTGAAGTGAGCCAGTTTGTTCGGCATTTGCGGGGATACGAAAAGACCTCCTGTCACCATTGGTGATGGGAGGTCTTTCGATTCTTTCGATGGATGGCTCAAAGCGCCGCGTCGAACATCCTGCCGACGAGGCCGAACTGGGGCGCCTTTGCGAAAGTCCCTTGATCCGTGTAGGCTTCTGCCTGCGTGAGTTTTTTGCCAAAGATGGCATGAAACGTGCGGAACAAGTCGTCTGCGGCATGCGCTTTGCCCGCCGCATGCATGGCAGATCCGTCCGCGTCGTCATCCGCCGGCCTTCCCGCTGGATCGGCGGCATGCCCTGCGGCAGCGTCCGAATCCATGCGATCATCCGTGTCCGAGACGGCATCGGCGTGCGCATCCACACGCTGCTTCGAACGGTCTTGGGCATACTGGGAATCGATCGACGCATTGTACGTTGCAACGAGCTCCTTGATGATCTGAAGCGTCTCTTTCATGCCGTCGCTGTAGACGGTTATGCCGCCATTCCTCGGAAGCAAGTTGCTCGCAGCGAATCCGAACTTCGTCGCGGCGACTTCACGCGACGTCATGCGAAGATCCTGCATCGCCGCACCGTACTGCGTGGTGAAGAAGTTCGTCGGCTCTTCGTAGGCAGCCGCAGGTGAGACGAAACCGCCTGTGATGCCGCGCAGTGCATGGAGCTGCCTTGCTGCCGCCGTATGCGCTTGGACATCCTGCGCATCAAAAGGATCCGATGCGATCTTCTGGCCTTCTGTGTCCAAGCCGGCAATTGCATCTTTTGGTGCAGCGCCCGCAGCGGGCGCTTCGGGAAAAACGGCATTCCTTGCTGCTGTGCCCATGGTTGTCTTGTACAGCCCGTACGCATTGCTGGAAGCAGGCATAACGGTGAGCATGAGATGCACCTCCTTGGTGACTTGCTGGAATCCATTCGGATCATATCATTCTGCTGGACCATCTGCGCCCACACGCCCTCGCATGAAACCTTAAAATCCGTCCGCGATCATCGATCCATGCGAACGCATCCGTGCCGGTCGGCTTGACCGTTGAAGCCTGCAGTAAAATCCATGGCACTGCATAAGCGCCTATCCTCATTGTATTTATTCGTGAAAAGGCGTGCGGTTCCTCCCGTTTGAAAGATTAAAAGTGTGTAACATTGTTATGGCTGGATTAAATAATGGTTTCGCACGATGAGACTGAGCGTCAGGAGCAGCACGCCCGCGAAGCCGAAGACGTAGGGCATGCCGAGGTATGTCGCGATGACACCGCCGAGAATCGGCCCTGCCATCGAGCCGCATTGCTGTGCGGCAAAGAGGAACCCGAAGATGCGCCCCTTGTAGTCCGGCGGCGTATTCGAGGCGAGTACGGCGTTGATCGCAGGCTGGATCGCGCAGAAGAAGAGCCCGCCCGTGAACTGCATGATGGCGAAGAGGCAGAGGCTGTGCGGTATGCCCTGCAGGATCATGCAGATGCCGGCGCCCGCGAGACCTGCGCACATCGTGCGGAAGAAGCCCTTCTTTTGTCCGAGCGATCCCCAGATGGGTGCCGCCATCGCGCCCGCGATGCCGCCGAGGGAGAAGACGAAGCCCGCGACGAAGACAATGTTGTCCATCGGCCCCGCGAGATCGGCGATGTACGTCGTGATGACGGGCTGGAGGATGAGGATGACCATTTGGACGAGCGTGCCGCAGATCATCATGCTGCGAATGAGCGGGATCTTCCAAAGGCTCGTTTTTTTCTCGCCTGCAGTAGAGGCTTTTTCCTGTTTGGGGGCGGGCGGTTCCTTAATGACGAAGGTGAAGATGAGGAAATTCAAGAAGAGCGCGCAGCCTGCGACGAAGAATGAAGTACGCATGCCGAAGGCTTCGGCAAGCACGCCGCCGAGCAGCGGCCCCACGACGCCGCCTGCCGTGAGCACGCCCTGCATGAGGCCGAGGCAGAAGCCGAGCCGCGCTGGCGGCGCGTAGAGTGTCATGATCGCGAGATCCATCGGCCAAAGGCCGGCGGCGAATCCCTGGAAGAGGCGCATGAGGGTGAGCTGTTCGGGACTCTGCACGATCCCGCCCAAAAAGTAGCTCACGGAGAGCAGGAAGCTCGCGCGCATCGCCATGGCACGCTTGCCCTTCGTGTCCGCCATGCGCCCCCAGATCGGCGCCATGATGGCGGACACGAGGAAGGTCGATGAAAAGACGATGCCCGACCAAAGATGCACCGCGTCTGCGCTGACGCCGAGGTCGCGCGTCAGATACATCGGCAGGAATGGGATGAGCATGGTGTAGCTCGACGACATGAACAGAATGTTCATGGTGAGTATGGCGAGGACGATCTTCCAATTCATAAAATGACTTCCTTCTGTTTCATCGCGGTTTCGCCCGCAGTATGGTACTGCTCCCTATCGTACTGTTATTGTATCACGTGGGCGGACGGTTCGCAAAGAGAAGGGTCAGTTTTCGATGCCCTTTCGCGCGGGGATTCCTTTCGTATAATAGTGGCGAATCTCCTGCATCTCCGTCACGAGGTCGGCGCGCGCTATGAGCCAGTCGGGCGCGTTTCGTCCCGTGCAGACGAGTTCCGTCTTTGCGGGGAGCGCCGCGAGGAAGGATTCGAGCGCATCGCGGCGGATGAGCCCGAAGAAGAGCGCGACGTTCACCTCGTCGAGGATGACGAGGTCGTAGGCGGCGGATTCGGCGGCGCGCTTTGCCTTTTCGAGCCCCGCTTCGAGGAGGTCGCAGTAATCCTTGGGCGGCTCGCCCTTCGGGAATACGACGATGTCCTCGCCCCAGGCGGCGCGCTGCTCTTTGGTCAGCATGCCTTCTTCGGCGATGAAGAAGGGCTTGCCCGTCGTACGGAGCGTGAGGGCGGGAAAGCCCGCGAGAATCTTCTGCTCGCTGTAGGCGAGGCTCTTCATGAACTGCATGAGGTAGACGCGGTGTCCTGCGCCGAGCGCACGGATCGCAAGCCCGATGGCTGCCGTCGTCTTTCCCTTGCCGTTTCCGGTGTAGACTTGAAGCATGGAAAACTCCTTTCGGGGCAGGGCGGAATCTCCTTTATTTTATTTATATTATACTACTATATCATACTACGCTACGGATGGAATGTTATGACACGATGGATGGAATGCGGCAGGAAAGGGAAATGGGCGCGATCGGATTTCTGGACGAAACGATGAAATTGTGCTAGAGTAAAGGCGGGACGACGTGTACATGCTTCATGGTACACGCGCAAAGGGCCACGAGATCGTCTCTCGTGGCTCTTTGTGCTCCGAGCAGATAGGAAGGTGTTTTATGGCGGTCATGCACGTGGATATGGATGCGTTTTTTGCCGCGATCGAGCAGCGCGACCACGCAGCGTATCGCGGGCGACCCGTCATCGTCGGCGGGCTTTCGGGGCGCGGGGTCGTCTCGACGTGCTCGTACGAGGCGCGCCGCTATGGCGTGCATTCCGCGATGGCGATGGAGCGCGCGCGGACGCTCTGCCCGCATGCCGTATTCCTCGAAGGGAATTACGCGCACTACCGCGAAGTCTCGCGGGCGATTTTTGCCATTTTCGCACGCTACTCGCCCGTCGTCGAGCCGCTTTCGGTCGACGAGGCATTCCTCGACCTTGCGGGGCTTGGGCGCATCATGCGAACGCCGCGCGGCTACGCGGAAAAGCTCAAGGCGGACATTTGGCATGAGGTGGGGCTGGTCGCCTCCTGCGGCATTGCGCCGAACAAGTTCCTCGCCAAGATTGCGTCCGACCTCGAAAAGCCCGACGGGCTCGTCGTCATCGAGGAGGAGGACGTTCTATCCGTGCTCGCGCCGCTCGCCGTCGCGCGGATCTGGGGCGTTGGGAAAAAGACGGAAGAAGCGCTCCAAGCCCTTCGCATCAAGACGATCGGCGAACTGCGCGAAACGTCGCCCGCGCGCCTTTCCTGCGCGGTCGGTGCGCGCATGGCGCACCACCTCCTCGCGCTGGCAAACGGCGTAGATACCCGCCCCGTGGTGGCCGCGCGCGAGCGGAAATCCATCGGCAGGGAGCACACCTTCCCCAAAGATATTTCGGCAGGGGAGGAGGCGGAGGCGGCGCTCCTCGCGCTCGCGGGCGAGGTTGGGCGTCGCCTGCGGCGCGCGGGCATCCGCGCGCGGACGATCCAGATCAAGGTGCGCTTCGCCTCCTTTCAGACCATCACGCGAAGCCGCACGCTTCCCGATGCGACGTGCTACGATGCGGAAATTTACAAGACGGCGTATGAGCTCTTTTGCGCCCTGCGCCTTCGCGAGGGGATCCGTCTCCTTGGCATCACGGCTGCGGGACTCACGGCAGGAGAGCTGTCCCTCTTTCGCGACGAGGCGAAGAAGGACAGCCTCTATGCCGCCATTGACGCCATCAACGAAAAACTCGGCACGGCAGGCATTACGAAGGCGAAGCTCCTGCGGCGCGCACACGAATGAAATTAAATTTGTGAAAAAAGTTATAGCCAAGAGTCATAACTTACGTTAAAATAGAATAAGTTTGAATGTAACTCCGAGCGCGTATGGCTAAGGCAATGCTATGCCGTGCGCGTCGGGGCCTCGGGGGAAACGCCGAGACCTTCCGCCGCAAGGGCATTGAAAAGGAGCAGAACCGATCGGTACGGACGATCCTTTTGCTGCGCATTTGCGGCGAGGATGGTCTTTTTTCTTTGGAGTACGATTAGGAGCGAGCAAGGCATGAAGGAAATCCGAACCGTCGATGCGGTGGGGCAGCGGCTCTGCCACGACATCACGCAGATCGTGCGCGGCGTGACGAAGGACGCACGCTTTCGCAAGGGACACGTCATCTGTGAGGCGGATATTCCCGTCCTCCTGTCGCTTGGCAAGGATCACATTTATATTTGGGACGCAGACGGCAGTCAGCTCCATGAAGATGAGGCGGCGGACGTGCTTCGCGCGCTTTGCCAAAATGCGCACATGCATGCGACTGCACCGAAAGAGGGCAAGATCGAGCTCGTCGCCGATTGCGACGGGGTCTTTCAGGTCGACGCAGGTCGGCTCAATGCCGTAAACGAAATCGAGGACATGACGATCGCGACATTGCCGCAGAACATGCCCGTCCAAAAGGGACGCCACCTCGCGGGCATGCGCGTGACGCCGCTCTTCATCGGCAAGGAGCGCATGGAAGAGGTCAAAAAGGTTGCGGGCAGCGAGCCGCTGCTGCGCATTCGCCCCTATCGGAAGAACCTTAAGGTCGGCGTCGTGACGACGGGCACGGAAGTGTTTTTAGGCCGTATCGAGGACACGTTCACGCCCGTGCTCGCGGCAAAGCTCAAGGCGTTCGGCCTCGCCATCGCGGCGCATCGCCTCACCGACGATGTGACGGAGCACACGCAGGCGGCGATTGAAGAGCTCCTCGCCTGCGGCATGGACATCATCCTCTGCACGGGCGGCATGAGCGTCGATCCCGATGACCGCACGCCGGCGGCGATTCGCGCGGCGGGCGTGGACATCGTGACCTACGGCGCGCCCGTCCTGCCGGGCGCGATGTTCCTTCTCGGATACGCTGAGCGGGAGGGACGGCAGGTGACGGTCATGGGGCTGCCGGGCTGCGTGATGTTCGACAAGGCGACGATTTTCGATAGGATCCTGCCGCGCGCGATTGCAGGGGATGCCATCACGCGCCGCGAGATCCGGCACTTCGGCGTCGGCGGGCTCTGTATGCGCTGTGAGACGTGCCACTATCCCGTCTGCGGGTTCGCGCACTGATCGCAAGGCATGGAGAGGAGGAAGGATATGAGCGCGCAGGATATATCCGTGGAGCAGGCAGTCGATATGCTGCTCGGCCGTACGAAGGAAATCGAGGACGTGGAGCGCGTGCCGCTTGACCATGCGCTCGGGCGCGTGGTCGCTGAAGACATGCGTGCGCCGTTTCCGAATCCGCCGTTTGACCGTTCGCCGCTCGACGGCTACACGTTCGCCGCAGAGGCGACAAAGGGGGCGACGGAGCGAGACCCCGTGCGCCTCGCGGTCGTCGGCGAGGAGTGCGCGGGCGCGTTTTACGCGAAGCGCGTCGTTTTGGGCACGGCCGTCCGCATCATGACGGGCGGCGCGATCCCCGCAGGGTGCGACTGCGTCGTGCGGCAGGAGGACGTCCTATTTGAGGCGGGCGGCATCACCGTGCCGTACGAGCTGCACCGTCATGAAAACTACTGCTTCGCAGGCGAGGATGTCGCGGAGGGCGCGCTGCTCGCAAGGCAGGGCGAGGAGCTTTCGGCGGCGCATATCGGCGTGCTCGCGAGCCTCGGCTTTGCGGAGCTCCCCGTCTACCGCCGCCTGCGCGTCGCGATTGCGAGCACGGGGGACGAGCTTATGCTGCCCGGCACGCCGCTCGCACCGGGCAAGATATACAACAGCAACCTGTACCTTTTGTCGTCGCGCCTCAGGGAAATGGGATTCGATCCGATGGTGCTCGGCATGGTGCCCGACGATGCGGAGAGAGCGGCGGCGCTTATCGCGCGCTATCGTGAAAAGGCGGATCTTTTTTTGACGACGGGTGGGGTCTCGGTCGGCAAGAAGGACATCATGCACGGCGTCGTGAAGACGATCGGCGAGCGGCTCTTCTGGCGCGTCTGCATGAAGCCGGGCGCGCCCGCCATCGGCTATACGTCGGGCACCATGCTCGGCATCGCGCTGTCTGGCAACCCGTTTGCTTCCTACGCGACGTTCGAGCTCCTCGTGCGGCCTGTGCTCGCAAAATTCGCACGGCGCGCGTCCGTGCTCGTGCATCATGCGCGCGGCGTGCTCGCGGACGCGTTCCCGAAGAAGAGCCTCGGCAGGCGCTTCATCCGCGCGCATTTCGACGCCGGGACGGGACGCGTCACGCTGCCGGAGCAGCACGCTTCGGGCACGCTTTCGGGGCTTGCACGCTGCAATGCCTTTGTCGAGATTCCTGCCGGGACTTCCGCACTCAAGGCGGGCGCGGAAGTCGATGTTGTGTTATTGAAGTGAGATGGGATACTATGTACGATCGTTTCAATCGGAAAATCGAGTACGTCCGCATTTCGCTGACGGATCGCTGCAATCTGCGCTGCCGCTACTGCATGCCGGAAGAAGGCGTACCGAAGCTCGCGCATGACGATATCCTGCGGTTTGACGAAATCGTCCGCGTCGTGCGCCAGCTCGCGCACCTCGGCATCAGGAAGGTGCGGCTGACA
>ERZ772945.416-NODE-416-length-34866-cov-4.036081_pt1 | contig 34866 bp, 26 predicted proteins | sample MGYA00511681_ERZ772945 | MGnify/ENA primary metagenome ERZ772945 (study PRJEB29015, sample SAMEA2737943) | human oral metagenome | biome: human oral; feature: human-associated habitat; material: dental | place: China | collected 2143 ...
TGGGGCAAATACACAGAGGCGGAGTATCTGAAAACAAGCTACCATAAACAGCTCATCAAAGAAGATTTTTACCGACAGGTAACCATTTGAAATAGCAAAACAGCTGAGAGGATTTTAAGTTTATTGAAAAATGGATAATAGAATGAAGTCAGAAGCAATTTTGTCAGTAGATAGGAAGTATCGTTACGTTCTTACTAGAACATGGGATGAAACTTTGCCTAATATTATGTTTGTTGGGCTAAATCCCTCTACAGCCGATGAAACAACAGATGATCCGACAATTAGGCGTTGTATCAACTTTGCTAAATCATGGGGATATGGTGGGCTATATATGGTTAATCTTTTTGCTTATCGTAGCACTAATCCCAACAATATACGAATAGTTGATAACCCTATTGGTGATAATAATGATAGTTATATCTCACATTACGCTAAATTATCAGATAAGGTTGTCGCTTGTTGGGGCAATCGTGGTTCTTACCAAAAGCGCTCAAAAGAAGTGACCAACTTACTAGAAGAAATATATTGTTTTGGGCAAAATAAGAGTGGCGAACCGAAGCATCCATTTTATTTGAAAAAAGAAATTTCACTCATTAAATATAAATAAAGGAAAAACTATGTCATTACTTAAAAAAATTTATGAAACACGTGATTTTCTAACAGCAAAAGGAGTCCAAAAGCCAGAATTCGGTCTCATTCTAGGTTCTGGTCTTGGTGAATTAGCTGAAGAAATTGAAAATGCTCTTGTCCTTGACTATGCTGACATCCCTAACTGGGGACGCTCGACAGTTTCGGGTCATGCTGGTAAACTTATTTATGGTGAATTAGCAGGTCGTAAAGTTTTGGCCTTGCAGGGACGTTTTCATTATTATGAAGGAAATTCTATGGAGCTTGTAACCTTCCCAATTCGTATTATGAAAGCACTTGGCTGTCAGGGACTTATCGTCACTAATGCGGCTGGCGGAATTGGCTTTGGTCCGGGAACTTTAATGGCTATTTCAGATCACATCAATCTGACAGGAGCCAATCCTTTGATGGGGGAAAATCTTGATGATTTTGGATTTCGTTTTCCTGATATGTCCAATGCTTATACAGCAGATTATCGTGAGGTTGCTCACCAAGTTGCAGATAAGATTGGGATCAAGTTAGATGAGGGTGTTTACATCGGTGTTTCTGGTCCATCCTATGAAACGCCTGCTGAAATCCGAGCTTTCAAGACTCTTGGAGCTGATGCAGTTGGTATGTCAACAGTACCAGAAGTTATCGTAGCTGCACATTCAGGTCTTAAGGTTTTGGGTATTTCTGCCATTACGAACTATGCATCTGGTTTTCAATCGGAACTCAATCATGAAGAAGTTGTTGCAGTGACACAGCAGATAAAAGAAGATTTCCTACATCAGAGTTTTCCGGTTGAAGAACAAAAGAAGTTTATGGATGAGCTGCTTAAGTACCTGCATTTTGATCCTTCATGGGGATATCAAAACGAGTCCGAGCATCCTTTCACATCATGGACCTGTGAGAACGACTGCCGTACAACCACAAAATATATAGAGAATAATGTAGCTTCCGCAATACTTTCGACGGTGCATGAGGTGGGACATGCCTACTATGAGCACAATATAAATCCGAAATATGACGGAATGATTTTATCTGAAGGTGTATCCTCAGGAATGCATGAGTCACAGTCAAGACTGTGTGAGAACTATCTCGGAAAGACATTGTCTTTTTGGAAGTATCACTATCCGAAATTGCAGAAAGTTTTCCCAATGCAGCTTGAAAAAGTAAGCCTTGAGGATTTTTACAAGGCAATCAATGCTTCAAAGCCTTCATTTGTACGTACGGAGGCTGATGAGCTTACATATCCGCTGCATGTACTTATCAGATATGAGATAGAAAAGGGATTGTTTGACGGCAGTATTTCCACAGAAGGACTTGATAAGACATGGAATGCAAAGTATAAAGAGTACCTTGGAATAGATGTGCCTAATGACAAGCTGGGTATCTTACAGGATGTACACTGGTCTGACGGAAGCTTCGGATATTTCCCGACATATGCACTTGGAACAGCATTTGCGGCACAGTATGTTCACGCTATGAAAAAGGATATAGATGTGGACAGTATGCTTGAAAATAATAAATTTGATGAAGTAATGAAGTGGTTAAAGGAAAATATCCATACCTACGGTTTCCGCTATGAAGCACCAAAGCTTATGAAGATGGTAACAGGTGAAGAATTTAATGTAAATTACTTCATTGATTACATTGAAGACAAATATACAAAGTTATATCAGCTATAATTTTATGGGGTGTGAGAATATGAAGAGATTTCTAAGTATCTTAGTTATTGGAATCGTATACGCAAGCATACTCTTAGTATGTGAGATAGGACTTGGGTTAAACGGCAGGCAAGTTTTTGTAATCTATATAGTATCGGCTGTAATCATTTTTGTTGGAGCTATATTGTTTAATCTAATCTACAATGTAGTATATATAAAGAAAATACAGAAGCTTTTATCACTGTTTGATGAAGATAAGTTTGATGAGTGCATTGATAAATTGAATGATATAGAGAAGACTACAAAATCAAAATATATCAAAAATATGGCAAAACTGAACATGGCTTTTGCATTTATGAAAAAGAAGGATTACGGTGAGGCAAAATATATATTTGAGTGCTTTGGAAGTTCACTTGAAAAGATGCCTGAAGTGGAGATGGCAAGAAGGTTGAATCTGTGTTTTTGCTGTTTTTATCTCAAAAAATATGAGAAGGCAGAAGAATTGTATACAGACAGTAAGCCTTTTTTTGACAAGTACAGAGAGACTGATGATTACTATGAGTATTTTATATTGCTTGATATGTTTATGTATGTAATTTTTAATAAGGACAGCACAGAGGCAAGGAAACGTTTACATGAAGCAAGGCTTTTGTGTAAAGATGAGGAGTTTGAAGAGGATTTTGAGTATCTGGAGTCGATTATAAACGGGTATGAGTCCGTTTGATCGTACAGCTGATATATTATAATAAGGGAGAAAGCTATGGAGAAAAAGCCTTACAGCGCAGGTGCGGTGAAGATGTCTTTTTGGTTTATGGAGTTTCGCAAGGTGGTGGAGCTTCTTGCCGACGGTAAGACATTGGAAGAAATCAAAGAGATGAATAAAAACGAAAATATATTCGGTGCGCCGACTGCCGCCCGTGCCAATCAGATTTTTGTTACAGTGTCCGGAAGAATTAAGACGCTGGATGCAAGTTTTGTTGAAGTATTTCAAAGAAGTGATGTTGCAATGCAAAAGATATTTGTGCTGGTTTCATCACTTGCCTATGACAGCCTGTTTTTTGAGTTTGTATATGAAGTGATTCGTGAAAAACTTATTTTGGGGGCGGATACTTTAACCGACAGCGATATAAGGATTTTCTTTAAGGATAAAAGCCTTCAGGATGAAAGGGTTGCCAAGTGGACAGCCGCCACTCTAAAGCGCCTTGGAGCATACTATAAGACAATGCTCTGTGAGGCGGGACTTTTAGACAAAGGCAAGGCTGACAGAAAGATTATAAGGCCTGTTTTAAGTCCTACAGTTGAGGAGTGGTTAAATACACATGATATGGAAGTATGTGTAAAAGCATTGAATGGGGTAAGATAATGACAGATTTGACAGAACGACTTGATATGATGGAAGCCGCCATAAAAAAGCCGGGATTTCGCAAAAGTGCCGGAAGGGCAAATGAGGTAAACTATTGGCTGTTTGACTATCCGCCTGAAAACGAGCTTGAAGTCAGAGAGAGAATAGCTCATTTGAAAGCTAAAAATGAAAGCGGAGCGGATGATTTTACTCTGGCGGTATTTGACCTGTATGATATAATCATCGACTTTCTTGAAAATAAAAATTTTATAGAAAAATGCTTTGATTTTGAAAAGAAAAAGGGTTTGGAGAGAATCACAAAGGCTGTAAGCAATTCTATGAAGTTCAATGATGACGACAGCGTAATTGTACAGTATATAAAAGATAATACTCCCGATAATGCCGTAGTGTTTTTGTGCGGTATCGGGAAATGTTACCCTATACTTCGTTCACATAAGGTACTCAACAACTTGCATCAGGCATTTGTGAAAGCGCCTGTGGTGATGTTTTTTCCGGGCACATACAATGAACAGGAACTTATACTGTTCGATGAGATAAAAGACGATAATTATTATAGAGCATTCAAGCTTGTGAAATAGGAGGATTCAAAGTGCAGATTAAGGATATGTTTGCCAAAAAGATTGACCGTGAAATCCAGGGAGTCATCATAGTCGGACAGGGTGAAGAGACCAATGTGGCACAGGAGTTGGAAGAGTATGTGGTGACAAAAGAGCTGCAAAAGCATTTTGCGGATTTTTTTGTAGCCTACAAAAAGGGTATTGAAGGTATGACCCCGAAGATGGGTGTATGGATTTCAGGTTTCTTCGGAAGCGGTAAATCTCACTTTCTAAAGATTTTATCCTATCTTTTGGACAATAAGTCTGTGGGAAACAAGCACGCCTATGACTATTTTGTGGACGATAAAAAGATAACGGATGAAAAAATACTCTCAGATATGAGGCTTGCAGCTTCCACTCCTTCAGATGTCATCCTCTTTAACATTGATTCAAAGAGTGAGTCAAGCGGAAAGCAAAATAAGGATGCCATTGTCAATGTGTTTTTGAAGGTCTTTAATGAAATGCAGGGATTTTGCGGCTCAATGCCATATTTGGCCGACCTTGAAAGAAAACTCAGCGATGACGGAAAGTTTGAAGAGTTTAAAAAAAGCTTTGAAAATGAGTACGGTGAGACTTGGGAAGAATCACGCTCCGACTTTGATTTTATTCAAGACAGTGTAGTGGATGCGCTTGCAGATATCGGTTTTATGAGTGAGGAAGCGGCAAGAAACTGGTGTGAGAAGGCAACCACAAGCTATACTATAAGTATTGAAGACTTTGCAAAGAGAGTAAGAAGCTATATAGAAAAAAGGGGAAACAACCACCATGTAGTATTCCTTGTGGATGAGATAGGACAGTATATAGGGGACGACTCAAAGCTTATGCTCAATCTTCAGACCGTTACCGAGGAGCTTGGTAAGGAATGTATGGGCAAGGCATGGGTGATTGTTACATCACAACAGGATATAGATTCCATAACCAAGGTAAAGGGAAATGATTTTTCAAAAATTCAGGGACGTTTTGATACAAGACTTTCACTTTCAAGCGCAAATGTTGACGCAGTTATCAAAAAGAGAATACTTGATAAGACTGAAACGGCAGCCGAGACCCTCAGACTTTTGTATGAGCAAAAGGCGACCGTGATCAAAAATTTGATTGTATTCAATGACGGAGTTGAGAAAAAACTGTATGCAAATGAAAATGATTTTAAGGAAGTGTATCCCTTTGTGCCTTATCAGTTCAATCTTCTTGCAAGTGTGCTGACATCTATACGTACGCATGGAGCTTCAGGCAAGCATCTTTCAGAAGGTGAGCGTTCAATGCTTGCTTTATTTAAGGAGTCCGCAACCGACTGTAAGGATGATGAAATCGGAATACTTGTGCCTTTCCATCGCTTCTATGATGCGCTTGAAAACTTCCTTGACCACAGTCATAAGGGAGTTATATCAAAGGCATATGACAATACGGCGATCAATCCTTTAAATAAGGACGGAGAAGTATTTACAATCAATGTTTTAAAGACTCTTTTTATGATAAAGTATGTAGATCAGATTGAGTCAAATATCGACAATATCACAAGCTTGATGGTTGAAAATATAGATGATGACAGAATAGAGTTAAAGTCAAGGGTGGAAGAGGCACTGAAGGTCTTGATAAACCAAATGCTTATACAAAAAAACGGAAGTCTATACATATTTTTGACGGATGAAGAGCAGGAAATCAACAATGAGATTGCAAAAGAAAATGTTGAGATGTCCGAGGTCATCACAAAGATAGGTGAGATGATATATGAGGATATTTTAAAAGAAAACAAGTACAGATATCCTTCATTTAACGGCAGATACTCATTCGGCTTTAATCAAAATATCGACGACCGTCCGTATAAGTCCAACCAGAACTTCGATATAGGTCTTCGTATACTTACACCTTGGTATGATGTCAAAGAAGATGCCACACTGCGTATGATGTCCGGACAGGGCAGAGAAGTAATAGTACTGCTGCCTGATGACGACGAGTTTTTGAACGAGATGACTATGAGCCTTAGAATAGAGCGTTTCTTAAGAAAGAATGCCACATCAGGACAGCTTGCAAAGTATGAGAATATCAAAAAGAGTAAGCACGACGAGATGAATGAGAGAAATTCCAATGCAAGGCTTTATCTTGTGGAATCTCTAAAGGATGCAAGATATTATGTAAACGGAGATATTGCAAGGCTTTCAGCCAAGGAAGTGAGTACAAAGGTGAATGAGGCAATAGGACGTCTCGTTCAGATAGTATTTCACAAGCTCTCTTATATAGATATCGCTATGGGCGAGGCTGATATAAGAAAACTCTTTGATACCGGCAATCAAATGAAGATAAACGGAGGTACGGTAGCAAATATCCATGCGACAGAGGATGTGTTAAGCTTTATATCTATGAATTCAAAAGGTCATATGAAGACTTCCGTGAAGACTGTAAAAGACCGCTTTATGAAAGCTCCTTACGGATTTGTGGAGGATGATATATATTGGATAATTGCATATTTATTCAAAGTTGGAGATATTGCATTCACATTAAACGGTGCGTCCGTAAATCTTAACAATAAGAGTGCGGATGAGATAATAAACTACATCACAAAGAAGGCCTTTACAGAAAAGTTGCTTATGGAAGAGCGTGTCCGTGTAAGTGAGAAGGATAAAAAGGAAGTCCGCGATGTGATGAAGGAGGTATTCCATACTCCTATAGTGCCTGATGATGAGGATGCCATGATGTCGGATTTCAAGAGGCATGCAAATGATATGATAAATGAATTAAAGGACCTTGAAATAAATTATATTAAGTATAATTATCCGGGAAAGAAGGTCATAGAGGACGGTAAGAGATTATTTCAGTCTGCAATTCAGATAAATGATGCATTGGAATTTTTCGGTCATATCTCAAAGATGAGAGATTTTTTCTACGATTTTGATGAAGACTATGAGCCGGTAAAGGCTTTCTTTAAAGGCGGACAAAAGGAGATATTCAGCCGTGCTATAGATAAGCTTAGGATTTATGATGACAGTAAGACTTATATAGTGGACGCTACACTTGAGGACACCGTAAAAAAGATGCGTGACATTTTGAAGATGAGTATGCCGTACAAGGAAATCCACAAATTGCCTGAGCTTATAGAGCAGTACCAAGATGCTTATAATAAGGTGTTGGACGAAGAGATGCACCCTATATGCGAGTCTATTAAAGAGTGCAGGACATATATATCGGATACTTTAAGCAAAAAAGAGTATGCAAATGAAAAAAGGCAAAAATATCTTTCAGGTTTTGACGAGTTGTTAAATGAAGCGGGCAGTTCCACCAATGTATCAACTCTTAGAGGGCTTGAAGATAAGGCAAAGGCTTTGATGACTCGTCTTATGGGTGAGATGGATATGCTTGATGAGCAGATTGCAAAAAAGAAGCAGGCTGAGATAGAGCGAAGTCTGAAAGAGAAGGCCGGACAGATGGGCATTGATGTCGATGATGATCAAGTAAAAAAGAGTATTGAAGAGCAAAGTAAACAGTACAAAGTCAAAAAGACCAAGAACATCCCGATAAAGAAGATGACAGGTACAATGCTTTGGAGACTTGAAAGCAAGGAAGATATCGACAGGTACTTATCATCTCTGCGTGAAAGGATGTTAAAAGAACTTGAAGAGGATACTGTTATAAATATACAACTATAAACGGGAGGAGCTTGATGGATAAGACATCCATAAAAAACTTTGCGATTTGGGCGAGGAATAAGCTGATTGCGGATATCGGCTATAAGGCTTCATTGATGGGAATAACTGAGGACGGAATCAGTGAGGCACTGTCACAGTCTACTATAAGCACGGAGTTTTATGATATCGGGACAGATAAGCCTTTTGCTATAAGTACAAATCAGATAAAGCAAAGAAAAAGACTTGTAGAAGTAATCAGAAAAAAGGAAGCGGATACCGACTATAAAACCGCATATAAATACATAATTGAAGAGGTTGCATATACTTGGTTTAACAGACTTATTGCCATACGATTTATGGAGGTAAATGACTATTTGCCTTCTCGTATGCGAGTACTTTCATCAGTGTCGGGAAAGCATGAGCCTGATATTGTAACAAATCCTTTTGAGGCGGAGCTTGAGCTTAGCGATGATGACAGAGAAAAAATAACGGCGTATAAGAGTGACAACAATATTGATGAGCTTTTTAATCTCTTGTTTATAAAGCAGTGTAATGCACTAAATACAATATTGCCGGCACTTTTTGAAAAGACCGACGACTATACGGAGCTGCTTTTGAATCTGTCTGTTATCGACAGAGACGGCGTAGTATATAAGCTTGTGACAGATATCGCGGAAGATGATTTCAATATAGAAAAGGGCGGTCAGGTAGAGATTATAGGATGGCTGTACCAATATTATAACAGTGAGCCGAAGGCCGCCGCATTTGCAAAAAAAGGTAAGATAAGTAAGGAGGAGATACCTGCGGTTACACAGCTTTTCACTCCTGACTGGATAGTGCGCTATATGGTGGAAAACAGCCTTGGCAGACTGTGGGTAGAGGGACATAGTAATGAAGAGCTTAAGGCAAATTGGAAGTACTACCTTGAGGAAGCGGTGCAGGAAGCCGAGGTGGAAAAACAGCTTACAGAAATCCGAAAAGAGTATGCTAAGCTCTCACCTGAGGATATCAAGATAATAGATCCTTGTGTAGGCTCGGGACATATTTTGGTATATGCCTTTGATGTACTGATACAAATATATGAGAGTGCGGGTTACAGCACTCGTGACGCCGCAAAATCTATATTGGAGCATAATATCTACGGACTTGATATAGATGACAGAGCCTTTCAGCTGGCATATTTTGCTATAATGATGAAAGCAAGGCAGTACAACAGAAGAATCTTAAACGGTGAGTATAAGCCGAATATCTATTCTATCAAGGAGAGCAACAGTATAAACAGGGAGCATCTTGACTACCTTGGAAGCGGATGCAGTGAAGATGAAAGAAATAAAGCATTAGAGCAGATAGTAACCTTGTTGGATACATTTAAAGACGCCAAGGAGTACGGTTCAATACTTAATGTGGAGCAGTTTGACGCAGAGCTGCTTGAAAAGTTCATTTCACAAAGTGAGTCTGACGGACAGATAAGTATGCACACGGTGGGCATAGAAGAGACGGTACAAGAGCTTAGACAGATAATTGCAGTGGGCAAGATGCTTTCAGATAAGTATCATACTGTGGTTACAAATCCGCCGTATGCAGGAACAAGTAATCTAAGTCCTAAGTTGAATGCCTATATCAAGGAAAATTATCCTGACAGTAAATCTGATTTGTTTGCGGTATTTATAGAGCGTTGCAGTGAAATGACAGTAGAGAACGGTTATCAGGCAATGATAACACAGCATTCGTGGATGTTCTTATCAAGCTTTGAAAAGCTTAGAAAGAAGATGATGCAAAGTGAAATCATAAATATGGTACATCTTGGAGCAAGGGCTTTTGAAGAAATCGGCGGTGAAGTGGTGCAGGTGACTGCTTTTGTACGATGTATAGAGCATATAAAAGGCTATAGAGGAACTTACTGTAGACTTATAGAGCCGACTTCACAGCAAGGCAAAGAGAAGATGTTTTTGGACGGAGAAAACAGATATATCACTGTGCAGGATAACTTTAAAAAGATACCGGGCGAACCTGTAACTTACTGGATTAGTAAAAAAGTTTTTGATGTATTTGGCAGTAAAGATATGTCTTATATAGGGAGTGCAAAGGTTGGAATTGGAACAGGAAATACAGAATTATTTTTAAAAGTATGGTTTGAAATATCATTTGGTAGAATATCATTTAATAAAAGTAGTGAAGATATAAACAAGGTGATTTTTGTACCAATAAATAAAGGTGGTAATTTCAGAAAATGGTATGGAAATTTTGAATATATTATAAATTGGGAAAATGGCGGTAAGAATGTTAGAGAATATAGAGATGAAAATGGAAAAAAGGCCTCATATCCTAGAAACATTGAATCACAGCTAAAAGAGTCGTTGACATGGAGTGATATTTCAACATCAATATTTTCACTTAGATATTCACCAGAAGGGTTTTTCTTCTCAGATGTAGGTAATTCTTTATTTGTTAATGATAGGGAGTTGATAATGTACATATTAGGATATTGTAATTCTATAGTATTTAACAATTTGACTAGTATCATTAATCAGACTATACATTTTAAACCAGGTAATATGATGCATATGCCATTAATAATAAGTGAAACTTATAGAAGTAGAATAGATTTGATATCAAGAAAAAATATTGATTTATCCCAGTCCGACTGGGATTCCTATGAAACCTCATGGGATTTTGCAACTCACCCCCTTATAAAGCCGACTCTTGCAGAAAATAATTCCAACAGCGCACAAACTCTTATTGCCGACTGCTACAATATGTGGGTAGAGGAGTGTGAATCTCGCTTTAATAAGCTGAAAGCTAATGAAGAGGAGCTGAACCGTATCTTTATAGATATCTACGGTCTGCAGGATGAACTTGATGCCGATGTGGCGGATAAGGATATTACCGTGCATCGCATATTTGATACCAAGGCGGATGTGCCTGAGTCTATGAAAGGATCCAACTATGTTCGCACCAAGCGTGATGAAGTGGTCTCACTGCTTTCATATGCTGTGGGATGTATGTTCGGACGCTATTCACTTGATACAGAGGGGCTTGCATATGCAGGCGGAGAGTGGGATGATTCAAAATATATTACCTTTAAGCCTGATAGTGACAATATTATTCCGATTACAGATGAAGAATACCTTGATGATGATATAGTCACAAGGCTTTGTACTTGGCTTAAGGCAGTCTATAGTGAGTCTACAATTGAAGCCAATCTTGACTTTATTGCGGATGCACTTGGCGGTAAGGGCAATACAAGCCGTGAGATTATAAGAAATTACTTTTTAAATGATTTCTTTAAGGATCATTGCAGTACTTACTCGGTAACAGGTTCAGGAAAGCGACCGATTTACTGGCTCTTTGATGCAGGGAAGCAAAACGGCTTTAAGGCGCTTATATACCTGCACAGATACAATGCAGACACTATCGGAAATTTGCGTATCGACTATTTGCATTTGTTACAGCGTATCTATGAGAGTGAGAGTAAGCGTATGCAAAGTACGATTGACAGTGCAAACAACCCTCGTGAGGTGGCACTTGCCTCAAAGAGAAAGGAAAAGCTTCAAAAGCAGCTGAAGGAATGTCATGAGTACGATGAGAAAATTGCCCACCTTGCACTGAGTCGTATAGAGCTTGACCTTGATGACGGTGTGAAAGTAAACTACAGAAAAGTACAGACAGATAGAGACAGCGGATTTTATGACGTGCTGGCGGATTCAAAGAATATCATGTTGAAGGAAAAATAGTATAACTTGAAAGGTTATTGGAAAGTAGTAAAGCGATGGCGGAATTAAACCTAAAACAGATAAACACTCGTCTGAATGAAGAGTTTAGAGGAGAGAAAAGAAAGCTTGTATTTTGGTATGATGACAAGGCCGAGTTTGTCGATGATATAAAGGATATAGAACTTGACAATGCAAAGGTATATTTTTTGCAACCTGATAATCAGTTTTATACAAAGTACTTTTTGGAGCGAAAGGATAAGGAGAACAACTATCTTATATATGCACCCTTTCCGAAGCCTGATGTAAGAGAAAATCATCTTGAAGATACATTGCTGTATTCAAAGAGATTTTTTGCAGACAGAGCGTCACTGCTTATGGCGGACCTCGGAGTGGACGAGAAGTATAAGAATATAATTGAAAAGCATATTAAGTTCTTTGCAAATAAGGACAGAACACAGAGGTTTTATGACCTTGAGATTGAACAGTTTAATGAAGAGAACATAATTGTCGGAATGCTTGGCAGTATCTGTCGTACACAGACCTGCTCTTTTGAAGAAGTGGTAAGAGCGGTTTTAAGTGACGGAGAATGTGAAGATAATAAATTTATTGATACATTCAAAAAGTATGATTTGCATAATGAGTTTTGGAAGCTGTGTGAAAGGAATTTCGGATATATTGACAATGCACCGTCTCTGACAAATTTTGTTTTGACTCTTTTTATCACTTATACTGCAAAAAGCATCACAGGAGAGCTTCCTGAGAATTTAAAGAGTATGGTATCTGATAAGAGCGGAAATATCATTACATTTATGGATAATCTTAAAAACAGTGTACTGTATAAGGACAGATACAATAAATTGTCGGAATTTATTTCAGATAAATTGAATATAGTCAAAGTATTTGGAAATCTTTTACCTGAAGAATTATTGCATTGTGATACCTTTGTATGCATTGATAGGATTATTATAAGGTGGATAAAAGAGCGTCTGCTTGCAGAGGATACAGGTGCAATGCTTGATAATCATTCAATAAAAGAGGTCGTTTCAATCAGATCAAAGATGCACTTTAGTGAGAGTACTGGGAAGATTTATCATATGCTTGGCAGTGCATATGATATTGTGGTGAGTGCAAAGTATGTCTGTCCTGACAGCTTTAGTGATATTTTGGAAAAGTATAAGACAAGCGACTATAAGATAGACCAAAACTACAGATATTTTTATTATGATTATGACAGCCTTGATGACAGTGAGGATTTTGAGAGACTGCGTGAACTTGTAGAGAATATCTATACCAATGAATACCTTGACAAGCTTTTGCAAAAGTGGAATATCGGTATTTTGGAGGAGAATGCATTTAGTAAGTTGCCTTTGCAAATAGACTTTTATGACAGCAATATCGGCGGACTTAAGGACAGAACGGTTGTCATAATTTCGGATGCACTTCGTTATGAGGTGGGATATGAGCTATATACTACATTGGCAGACGATCCTAAGAGCAATATAAGGATTGATACAAGTTTGAGTGTATTGCCTTCTTATACAAGGCTTGGAATGGCGGCATTATTGCCACATAAGAGCATTACAATGAGTGATGATTATACCGTGCTGGTAGACGGTATGAGCTGTGACAATCTGCTTACAAGGCAGAATATATTGCAAAGATATTGTGGTAACGGTATTTGTGTACAGTTTGATGATATTAAAAATATGAAAAAGTCGGAACTTCGAGATATATTTACCGGAAAGCAGCTTGTCTATGTCTATCACAACCAGATTGATGCAAGAGGTGATAAGGCAAATACGGAGGATGAGGTGTTCGTAGCCTGCAAAGAGGCGGTAAATGAGATAGCGGATTTGATTCGACGCATATCTTCCAATGCCAACACTCACCATTTTATTGTTACGGCCGACCACGGATTTATCTATAAAAGAGATAAGCTTAATGAGAGCGACAAGATAAATGTAAGAGATAAAGACGCTTTTGTGAACCGCAGATTTATAGTATCTAATGAGGCGATATATGAAGACGGTATAGAGAATATTTCTATGGGCAGGATTTTAAGAAATGATGACAATAAGGTGGTATCATTTCCTATAAGCAGCAGCGTTTTCAAGGTGTCCGGAGGAGGACAAAACTTTGTACATGGCGGCTCATCTCCTCAGGAAATGCTTATTCCCGTGCTGAATATTAAGATGGAGCGCGGACACATTGATACGGAGAATGCACAGATAGCACTTGTAAGTATGGTACAAAAGATTACAAGCAATGTTACCGTACTTGAATTTATCCAGTCTGATGCTGTAAGCGATACTGTCAAGGCAACTACATATAAGCTTTATTTTATCTCTGATGATAATGAGAAGATATCAAACGAGGTGACTCTTTTTGCAGACAGCAGAGAGCTTGATGCAAGAAAGCGAATTTTCCGTATGAATTTCAGATTCAAAGATAAAAAGTATGACAAGAACAGAAATTATTATCTTGCGGCATATAATGAAGGCAGCGGTGAAGAGATTTGGCGCCACCATGTGGTTATGGACTTGGTAGGAGAGAGTTTTTAGAAAATCATACAGAAAGGACATGGAAGATGGGAGAATATAAGCCGCCTTTTCATATGACTGACAGGATTACAAACCTTGTAGCAGCCATATGTGAACAGGTAGGAAGAATTACAGTACTTTCTCACGGAAATTTGAGTCCACATCTGAAAAAAGAAAACAGAATGAGAACAATCCATTCGTCACTTGCAATAGAGCAAAGCTCGCTTTCATTATAATTTCGAGTAAAGAATAAAAGATATTCTTAAAGCTGATAAAACTTAGAATAAATAACTATGTAATAGTTTATAAAATCAAGTTTTATTATGCAACAAGTATAATACATATATTATATCTTTAGTTCATGAGTATTTACTTTAAACTTCTAAGATGATATAATTTTAATTACCAAAATGGTAATCAAATAAAAGGAGACGGTGATCGATTTTGGGAATGCAGAGTCTTTGATGGATATTGCTAATTATATACCATTTCATTTTGAACATTTAAGAGGTGACAGAAAAGATGAATGGAGTATATGATTAGGCAAAACCGGATATAGGGTTACAATGATTCCTTGTGATAATGATGGTAGCGAGATTATAAAAGGAGATATACTTGCTCAGTGTAAAATGATCAAGATTGTGAAGGTAACGGAGGTGTCAAACCATTATGAGTAATATAAATGAATATAAAGATATAGTGGCATTTCACCCTGGATATTATATCGCTGATATTATAGAAGATATGGAAATAAGTCAGGCTGAATTTGCCACAAGAATGGGAACAAGCACAAAGACTTTAAGTCAGTTGATAAATGGAAAATCTAATATTTCTAATGATTTAGCAAAAAAACTTTCTGTTATGTTAGGAACAAGTGTAGAAGTCTGGCTAAATTTACAGAATACATATGATCAAAAGTTGATTGAAATACAGATGGCTAAGGATATTGACTCACAGGCAGAATTAGCAAAAGAAATAGATTATAAATACTTTGTAGATGTTGTTGGTTTGGAAACGGCAAAGAGTATTAATGACAAAGTTAATAATCTTTGTAAATTTTTTATGGTTTCAAATTTAAGAATTATGTTGCAACAGGATTTCTTAGTGAATTTTAGAACAAGTGCATCTTGCAATAATGAGAAGAATATCATTAATTCCAGGGCTTGGATTCAAACAGCTATGAATATTTCAAAAAATATAGATACTAAGCCTTATAATGCAGCAATGCTAAAAGAGTATTTACCGGAGCTAAGAAGTATGACAGTTAAAAAACCGGAGGAATTTTTGCCAAGAATGCGTGAGATTTTTTCGGATTGCGGTATTGCATTTGTTTTACTACCACATTTGAAGAATTCAGGTGTAAATGGTGCTGTAAAATGGGTAACTGAAGATAGAGTGGTGCTTGCAATGAATAATCGAGGATTGGATGCAGATAAGTTTTGGTTTTCATTATTCCATGAAATCAAGCATGTGCTTCAACAGAAAATAAAAACAGTGTTTATAAGTAGTACAGTTGAAGAAATGAAAGATTTTAATAATAATCTTGAAATAGAAGCGGATAGATTTGCAATGGATTATTTGATTTCACCAAAAGACTACGAAAAACTTAATCCGACAAAATATACTTCGGATAATGATATTAAAGAGTTTGCTAAAGAGATAGGAATACATCCCGGAATTGTAGCAGGAAGGTTGCAGCATGAAGGAATAATTGCACAGAATAGATGCTCAAAATTAAAAGAAAAATATGTGATTAAAATACAACATATCGCATAAAATTGGAGCTATACCTTCACCACAGAATTCATTCTACCTTGGAGTCGGATTTGAAACATTGCATTTAAGAATGGAAAGACATTATTCAAATGCGCTGACTCTTGCTAAGCATTTACAAAATCACCCGAAGGTATCATGGGTTTCTTTCCTGAGACTTGAAAATGACAGTCAGTACGCCTTGGCACAAAAGTATAAGCCGCCGGAGTAACTCCTGATCTTATCAGAATGTCTGTAGGTATTGAGGATGTCCGTGACCTGATAGCAGATATAGATCAGGCATTATATAGGTAAGTAAAACAGTTTGGTACTATAAAGTTTAGAGGTAGATATTTGAATATTTATATAGATGAGTCAGGCTCAATAAATAATCATATAAAAAATAATAAATACTTTATTATAGCATTAGTCAGAACATTTGATATTACAGCTGTAAAGAAAGCTTATAAACGTTTTGTATCTTCAAATTACAGTCGTTTAATGGAATTGGATCAAGATAAAATAAATCCGAAAACAGGCAGAATCATCAAAGAAGGTGGTAAGATGTTTAAGAACGGTAAGTTTAAAGAACTGAAAGGCTCCCAATTTGATAAAGAGATGAAACAGAAATTTGTGGATTTTTTTGCTCAAAAAAACTCATTTGAGGTATATTATATAAGGATTAATAATGAAAAGTTGACTGATAAGCTTTGTGATAATACAGCAAGAGTTTTTAACTATACATTGAGACTTGCATTGGAGTATTTTTTTAATGAAAGATATTTACCTGATGAAGACTGTTTACTTCAATTGGATGAAAGAAATGAGAAGACAGAGTTCGTACATTTTTTAGAAAACTATTTGAATACAGAATTATTTATGAACGGAACAACCGTTGGGAAATTTATTGTTGAGTATTTTGATTCGGTAGACAACAATATTGTTCAGATTGCCGATGTATTTGCAAATTTGTACTATTCTCATATGCAAACCGGAGGTTATAATGAAGAGTTAAATAAGTTGAAAAATTCAGGGATACTCAAGGGTCTGTTTACTTTTCCATAAATAATTATTGTGGTATATTGACATTTATGAACGGATATGCTACGATGCTTATATCAACAGTAAGTCCTGTACAGATGCCATAGTCTAGGTAAGCGTCATGTGTTGTCGTCACTGTTAGGCAATTGATATTTTAGAAGTTTTTAGACCAGTCGAGAGATTGGTCTTTTTGTTTATATAAAGAAAGGAAAATCATGAATACAAGTGAAAAACTAAAAAAATACAAAGATTAAAAAACAGATTGGTTCCGCTTATAAAAAAGGTGACAAATGAAAAGCAGATAAAAGAAGATTTTCTGCATCAAAGTTTTCCGGTTGAGGAACAAAAAAAGTTTATGGAATTGATGCAAATATACTGCCGACTGCACTTACAAACAGATTTGTTAAAAGGCAAAGGATGATTTATTACCTTTTTTGGAATTTATTATTTTAAAAAGGAGGTTAGTATGAAGATAAAAAAAATTGTAGGAATATTTTTGGCGGCAATGACTATGCTTAGTGCCTGTAAAAAGGGCGGTACACAGTTAGAAAATAAAAGTATTACTGAATCTGATAAATCCATAAAATCTGTTGAGGCTGTGATTCCGAATCCGGTTTCGGAGGGAACAGATGTTAATAAGTTTATAAACGGAGATGATCACCGGAAATGGTGGGAGGATTATATAGAAAAGGTTCACAACTCACAAACTGTGCAGGAAGGGATGGGACAGTACTATGAACAGATACAGAAGGAACTTTTATCAGATGCCTCAGATCATAATGCAGTATGTTCGCCATTGAATATTTATATAGCACTTTCCATGCTGGCTGAAGCGACAGATGGAAATACACGTAAGCAAATACTTGATGTGCTTAATGTAAAGGATATGGATGTCTTAAATAAGCGAATAGAAGCGATATGGGATGCCAATTATGTGGATACACCTGCACTAAAGAGTATGTTGGCAAATTCTATATGGTTAAAAAGCGGTATAGGGTATAATGAAGATACTTTAAAAAGGCTGTCAACGGAGTATCATGTTTCATCTTACAGCGGTGAGATGGGATCTAAGTCAATGAATCTGAAACTTCAAAAATGGACTGATGAGCATACAGGAGGATTGCTTAAAGAGTATACAAAAGAATTGGAACTTAAACCGGAATCGGTGTTGGCACTTATTTCAACCGTTTATTACAAGGCATCTTGGGATAAGGAATTCCCAAAGGAGCAAACAAATGATGGAATATTTCATGGGCTTTCAGGGGATAAGTCGGTTCCTATGATGAACAATGATGTTATGACAAATTTGTATCAAACAGAGCATTTTCAGGCTGTAGGATTGAGCCTTGTCGACAGTGGTACAATGTATTTTTTCCTGCCGAAAGAAGGTTATAAAGCACAGGATATTGCAGCAGATCCACAAATGATAAAAATCTGTATGGAACATGCAAGTGTGGAAAGTAATTCGGCATTGGTGCATCTGACAGTTCCCAAATTCAATGATTCGGCTAAAATAAATCTGCTGGAGTGTCTGAAGAATATCGGAATTACAGATGTGCTTTCAGATAAACAGGCAGATTTCACTCCACTTACAAAAGAAGTTGAAAATATTTATGTAAGCAGAGCAGAGCATGCCGCCATGGTAAAGATAGATGAGGAAGGTGTTACAGGTGCGGCGTATACTGCATTTATGATGAAGAGCGCAGGAATAATACAGAATCAGGTGGATTTTATTATTGACAGACCTTTTGTATTTGCAGTGGCGGCTCCTGACGGTTCAATTCTTTTTACAGGAGTTATTCAGAATATAGAGTAGTATATCTGAAGTTTTTAAAACACTGATTTATGATTTTTATAAAAATCCGGTTAGTATTCATTACCAACCGGAATTTTTTATATCTTTTTGACCTGTCTGTTGTCGACTTTATATAGGGTCAGCAGGTTAAATAAGAGGTTGCTGTCTTTAGGGTAGGAGAGGTATCTTGCTTCCCAGGTAGGAGCAAATTTTTCCTTATATTTTCTGAGACCTCCGAAGGAATAGAAACGGGTTGCAAAGGTGTATACCAAAAAGGCAAGTTTTTCCTCTAAAAAGCTGTGGTCGTTTTGCCCCACATTGGATAGAGGTGCCATTCCAAGGTCAAAGTACACTACACCATTTTCCTTCATATAAAGAAAAATCTGTACAAAGAGATAGTCCATGATACCGTTTCTTTCAGTTTGCGGGTCGTATCTCATCAAGTCTATACTTGATTCTGTGGCGGTATTGCATACAAGGAAGTTTGCAAATGCCTGAACCTTTCCCGATTCGTCAAGTACACAGGCAATAGGAGCTAATGAGAGGTAGTCTCTGTCGAAAAAGCCAAGTGAAAATCCCTTTTCCTCTCTGCCTGAGAGCCAAGCATTTGAAATATTTTCAAGTTCATCCATAAATTCATTTGAAAACGGAGGATTCATTATCTTAAAACTGTATCCCGAGTTTTCGCCTCGGTTTATAATGGCGCGAAACTTTCTTCCTGATTTTCCCACAAGTCCGAATTCGTTGAGGTTTACTTTGGCAGTCTCACCGAATTTCATAAACTCATATCCAAGCTCATGCAAAAGTAAGGTCAATTCACGGCCGACTTCATAGAAAAGCGGAATAAGGTTTTTAGATTCGGCTTCATTTATAAACTCGATGACGGCACTCTTAAAATATTCTTTTTTACCTATCGGGTCACCCATAACAATAGCCTTGCCGTCCTCCAATGCAAACTGGAATACCACAAGGTCTTTATCATCTTCAGTGTAGTAATAGAGCAGCTTGTCATCCAAAAATGCAAGTGAAGCATTCAGATTTGTATTATCAAAACTCTGTAAAAAATTTTGATATTTGACCTTATCAAACTTTTCACCGAATGAAAAATGCCTGTCCTTTGCAAGTGATTCCACTATAATATAAAACAGCGCTATTATAACAAGGTAGATGAACAGATGTAAAAAACGGTTTAAAAACACATTGAAAAAATGCATTTTTAGAGCGTATTCCTTACCGACTTTGCTGTGGAAGATAATATATCCCAGACTTTCATGTCCTGTATTCTTACTTGAAATATACATAAGAAAGAATGTGAGTGCAAAGCTGCCTACAATATATCCTATGTCCTTTAATCTGTCTTCAGGAGGATAGAAGAATGATTTCCTGTCCAAATCCTTTCGCCTTGAAAATACCAAAAGGATAAATATTATAAGGTATATGCTGCTGAAAACTGAAACATCTCCGATATTTATATAAATCAGACTTATAAAAGACAAACAGGCGGCAAACAAAAGGGCAAACTGTGAGCGTCTCTTTAACAGTCTTCCAAGCAGGAAGAATAAGCTTCCAAGCAAGAAGCTTGGAAACTGGAAAAGCAGCTGTCCGTGTATGGGGTCCATCTTTCCTATAATGGGTATGGAGTGTATACTGTCCGGAAGTATTGCTGTCGCCATCAAAAAAAATCCGAAAAAGTTTGCCATAAAGTGGCTTACACCCTGCTTTACAAGCTTTGAAAGCTTATTGGGAATACCCGAAAACTTATCATTGATTTGACCTCCCATGCTTTTTAAGAACAGAATAAGTCCGATAAAGAACGGAATTATATAATAAAAAACTCTAAAGAGCAAGAGCCAGCTTGCAGCCTTATTGTGATTTATTGACAGATGCAAAAGTCCGCCTATCATCATAAGGTCAAAGCTTCCGAGGCTTCCCGGTATCATAGACACCATACCTATGCATATGGAGATAAAATACAATGGAAGTATATTTACCAATGACACATCATATCCCAAAGTTCTTCCGACATAGAAGAAAAATAACGATACAAAGCCCCAGTCAAGCAAGGATGTCACTATAAGTGCCGACATCTTTTTGCCACTTAAGTTTCCGAAGTAATCCATATTTTTTCTGGTGGAAAGTATAAGTAAAACAGGAAGTATAAGTGAGGCAATGATCAGTACAAAGCTGTAAGGCTTAAGTGTGGCGTTCTTTGCAGAATAAAATATGAAAAATACTGAAAGCAGTGAGAGCAAAGAAAGTCCGGACATAAAGTAAGGCATTACCTTTGAGATGCCCTGCATTGTCTTACCCTCTTTTTCTTTTTCACTGAAATAGCTGTAGCGAAGTCCTACATCTACAAGACCTGCAAATCCAATAAGGTTGTTAAGGCTGTTTATTGTCCAGCTGCTTTCAATAAGCTTGCCTAAAGAAATTTCTTTGCCAAGTTCTTTTGTCAGTATATAGTCATAGAGCATCATCGGAGATACTGCAATTATTCCGAAGATAAACAGGCTTAGTACCTGAAGAGGTGAGAGATGCTCTATTATCTTTTTTACGGCACTGAATGATATAGTCTTTCCCATATGGAAAAGTTCTATAATTACCAGAATAAGTATTGATATAAAAAGTATACCCTTTAGGATATTTTGGTATTTTTTTAGGAATGAGATTATACTATGCATCCTACCTCCTTGAAATATATTGAACCAACTTATAAACAGTTTTATTAAAGTAGATACTGTCTTTTTTCGGAATGTTGTGTCCCTGATTTTTTCTTACTATAAACTTTCCGTGTGGGAAGAGTTTTGATATAGAGATACTGTGACTTCTCTTTATCATATCGTGGTCACCTACTAAAACGATGACAGGATAGCTTGTATTTTTGAAGGTATCTTTTGATATATTAAGACTTTCACGCAGCAGAGGAGATACCGTCGACTTTCTCTTGAAAACAGGGAAAAATATTCCAAGAGCTTTGTACAAGTATTCTTCAAAAAAACAGGCGTACTTTGGAAGAAACTTTAAACCGTCAAATGAGATATTGCCGCTGTTTGCAATAATACCTGCCACCCTTTTGCTGTGCAGTTTTGCAAACTCTATTGCAAGGTTGGCACCGTCACTGTGACCTACAAGCAAACATTTTTCTATATGCAGATGTGAGAGCAGCTCTTCAAGGCTGTCAGCCAGATAAGAAAAGCTTACCTTTTCCACTAAATTGCCTGACTTGCCATGTCCCAAGCTGTCCACAAAGATAAGTTTGCAGTATTTACTTAGAACTCTTTGCTTTTTAAAGTAGCCGCTTTCAAGGTTATTACCGTGTAAGAAAACAACCGGAAAGCCTTCTCCACAAATCTCATAATGTATATATTCACCGTTTTCTCTATAAAACTTCATATATAACACACTTTCATAGCTTTATTTATGAACAAGTTCTAGCACAATGAAATAAAAAAGTCAAACAAAAAAGGACTTCTTTAAAAAGTCCTTTAAATAATCAGTCAAATACTATAGGTTTACTTTGTTTCGGTCTTAGTGAAAGTGCTGCACCTATAGCACCGGCGTACCTTCCAAGCGGATGAGTATGAATCTTTTTACCAAGCTTAGATGACATAAGTTCTACAAAATAAGGTGTGAAGCTAAGTCCGCCTGTAAGCATGACTTCACCTTTTATGCCGTGCTTTTTTGCAAGAGATATTACTTTGTTGGCTACGGAGTCTATGACACCTGCTGCTATATTTTCTCTTTTTTCACCTGAACCTATATAGCTTATTACTTCGGATTCGGCAAATACGGTACACATGGAACTAATAGACAGAGCATCGCCTGAGGATGCAAGTGCATACAGTTCGTCAAAGTCACAGCCGAGTCTGTTTGCCATAACCTCTATAAACTTGCCGGTACCTGCCGCACATTTGTCGTTCATTAAAAAGTCCTTCACCATGCCGTCTTCAAGTGTAATAATCTTGGTATCCTGTCCGCCTATATCTATAACGGTGCCGTTTACTTTAAAAAGTGCATAAGCACCCTTGCCGTGGCAGGTTATCTCCGTGATGTTTTTGTCGGCATAGTCTACACATATTCTGCCGTAGCCTGTAGCCGCACAAGCCATATCTTCACTAAAGCCTTTTTCTTTAAGCTTTTGCATTATAGCTTTGGCGGTTTCCTTACTGTTCCAGCCTGTAGGCATACAAAATGAGTCAAGTAATTTCTCATTATCTGTAACCACAACCTTGGAAGCGGTAGAACCTATATCTATTCCTATATAATATTTACAATCCATCAAAACCTCTTTATACGGCTATTGTTTCAAGGAATGCCTCAAGTCTGGTATTTATCTGTCCCGCATCAGCCTTTGAATAGTCCGTTTCCACCTTAAGATAAGGGATTCCCTTTGCAAGTACGGACTTTTTGACATTGTATGACTCTATAGAGAAAGTATGACAGGCTTGAAGTATTATTTCAAGTACTCCGTCCACCTGATAATCGTCAATCATATCTGAGATGAACTTTAATCTGTTGGTATTAGGACTCATAACAGAACAGTTGATATTCAGATATTTTTTGGCAAGAGCCTCTGTCACAGGTAATGTTGTATCAACTTTTTCGATTTTTTCCCTGTTGCTGTTGCAGGCGTCAAATGCGACAACATCCGCACCGAGTTCTTCCAATACTTTGATTGTCTTATCTCTGACACCGCCGTTTGGACATCCTGTTATCAATATTCTTGGCTTCCTGCTTACCTTACCCTTATAGTTTGCCTCCCAATCGGCCTTGACCTCATCTATTCTTTCTCTTAACTGCTTACAGCGCTCTTCCATACTCGGTATAAAACTCAATGTATCAAGCTTGGTTCCAAGTTCGTAGCCTGAGATAGGAGAAGGGTTTAGCTTACCGAGGTCAAGATATTCAAGTACAAGGTCTCTTTCGGCATTTTTTTGTAATATTGCTTTTTTAACATCCTCTTCGGTTATTGTGACGCCGTAGAAGTCTTCAAGCTTTTTCCAAAACCTTTTAATCTCAGATTCCCACATTGTAAGTGCCGCTTCATCTCTTGAAGACGGCAGCTGCATAACATAGGTATCCTTGATGTCGTTCATAAGCTCAAACATCTTCTTTTTGCCGTCACAGGTGGTCTCACCTACTATGAAGTCCGAGAAGTAAAAGTACGGGCAGGTATCTGTAAGTGCAAAACCGTAGCTTGCCTTGATAAGAGGGCAAAGGTTGCTCGGCAGATGTTCTTCCGCGGCAGCTATAGGCTCTTCACTTGTAGCACAGAGTGTAACAGGAATTGCACCTGCGGCCATAATAAGTTCTGTAGGAATAAATGAGCAGTATGTTCCTACTATTTTGCCTCCGTTGTCTTTATGAGCTTTCATCTTCATAAAGCCTGATTTTCTTGCTTCAGGAAAACTCTCAAAATTTTCCGGCAGTCGTAACATAATGAAATCCTCCGTAAAACGATATATTTGTTTAAATTGTACATAAAATAACTAAAGTTTACAATAAATATATTTAATAAATCTATTTTCTGTATAATTAGACAGGGTTTATTTGTTTTCTCAATAGCTATACTTGTATTTTCAAGGCTTTAAACCGATATTTTGAAAAAAATATTTTTTAATAAAGATATTGTAAAATAAGTATTTGTTATATAAGAAAAGTATTCTTTTACTTAATAAAGTATTTATACTGCCTCTAAAATATGACAGCTTTTACCAATGCATTAGAGTGTTAATATATGCAAAAGATAGAAAATTGTGTAGTAAACTTGACTTTTTGTATATATTTTGTTAAATTTATATCGAATTTTAGATATGCATAGAGACAATGATGTCCGGACGAAGATTCGCCATTGTCTTTTTTTATTTGATTTATAGATAGAAACCATTGGAGGTAGTAAAATGGGATTGATAGAAAATGAGTTTGTAAAGTTTATGGGAAAGTTTGATGAGCATCCGTTTGAGATGATAATCAACGGAAATAAGCATATGATCGGAGAAGGAGAGCCTACATTTTCTATCAAGGTAAATAAGGTGCCTTCAGTTGTGGATATGCTTACAAGTACATCTATCACCTTAGGTGAGGCATATATGGACGGAGATATTGAGATAGAGGGCGACCTTTATAAGGCTTTAAATATGTTCCTCGGACAGATGGGTAAGTTTTCAACAGATCAAAACAAGTTGAAGAAGCTTATATTTACTTCGCTGTCAAAGAAAAATCAGCAAAAGGAAGTTTCTTCACACTATGATATAGGAAATGATTTTTACAGCCTCTGGCTTGATGAGACTATGAGCTATTCATGCGGATATTTTAAGAATGAAGATGATACACTCTATCAGGCTCAGGTGAACAAGGTACATCATCTTCTGGATAAAATGCACCTGAAAGAGGGTATGACAATACTTGATATAGGTTGCGGTTGGGGATTTTTGCTTATTGAGGCTGCAAAGAAGTATAAGGTAAAGGGTCTCGGTATCACTCTAAGCCATGAGCAGAAGGCCAAGTTTGAGGAGAGAATAAAGGCCGAGGGTCTTGAGGATTATCTTGAAGTAGAGCTTATGGACTACAGAGATCTTCCAAAGACCAAGAGAACTTTTGACAGCATTGTCAGTGTAGGTATGCTTGAGCATGTAGGTAGAGGCAATTATGCCGAGTATTTGGAGTGTGCCAAGTCGGTACTTGCTCCGGGCGGTATATTCGTACTTCACTTTATCAGTTCTCTTAAGGAGTATCCGGGTGATGCATGGATTAAGAAATATATTTTCCCTGGCGGTGTTATACCGAGTCTTCGTGAGATTATATCGGATGCAAGTGATTTAAGACTTTATACAATAGATGTGGAGAGCCTAAGAAGACATTATAACAAGACTTTGCTTTGCTGGAATAAAAACTTTCAGGCTCACAGAGATGAGGTGGTTAAGATGTTTGATGAGAGATTTGCAAGAATGTGGGAGCTGTATCTGTGCAGCTGTGCCGCCACTTTTTGGAACGGAGTTATCGATCTTCACCAGATTATATTTACAAATGATGTCAACAATGATTTACCGATGACAAGATGGTACTAATATAAAAAACTCTCAAACCGGTTTTGCCGGAATGAGAGTTTTTTTGGTAAACAATATCGGTAGGGTGTGTTATTACCGAAGTGGTTACCCGATATAAAGGAATAGCTTTATATTACTTCTTTGGATAGAATCCGCTCGGATTCTCATCAAGCTTGATAAGAATATTCTTCATCTGTGTATAGTGATCAAGGATAACCTTATGTGTCTCTCTACCGATACCTGAAGTCTTGTATCCGCCGAACGGAGCACCTGCAGGGATAGCATTGTAGGTATTTACCCAAACTCTACCTGTCTCAATAGCTCTTGAAACTCTGAATGCACGGTTAAGATCCTTTGTCCAAACGCCACCGCCAAGACCGTATACGCTCTCATTTGCATATTTGATTACTTCATCTTCAGTCTTGAACTTGATGATAACTGCTACAGGTCCGAAGATTTCTTCCTGAGCTGCGTAAGAGTCGTTGGTTACATTTGTGATAAGTGTAGGCTTATAGAATGATCCGTTTGCAAGCTCACCCTCTGTATAACGTGAACCTCCGCATGCGATTGTAGCACCGTCTGCTACAGCTCTGTCTACACAAGCCTGAATCTTAGCTACCTGACCTTCATTTATCTGTGAACCCATCTGTGTATTGATATCAAGAGGATTGCCTACCACAATCTTGTTAAACTGATCTACAGCTCTCTTTACAAACTCATCGTAGATGCCTTCCTGTACAAATACTCTTGAACCTGCACAGCAAACCTGACCTTGGTTGAAGAGGATTCCAAGCTGTACACCGTCAATAGCAAGGTCAAGATCACAATCGTCAAAGAATATATTTGCCGACTTTCCGCCAAGCTCAAGTGTTGCAGGTATAAGCTTTTCGGCAGCAGCCTTAGCTACAGAATATCCTACTTCTGTAGAACCTGTGAATGCAAGCTTTCTGAATCCGTTGTGATCAAGGATGTATTGTCCTGACTTGCTGCCTGCACCTGAGATAACATTGAATACACCCTTTGGGATGATATCTTTAACAAGCTTTGCAAGCTCAAGGATTGAAAGAGGAGTTGAAGAACTGCTCTTAAGTACAGTACAGCATCCTGATGCAAGCACAGGTGCAAGCTTCCAAGCAGCCATAAGGAACGGGAAGTTCCAAGGAACTATCTGTCCTACTACACCGATTGGCTCTCTGAATACAAGTGAGAGTGTGTTCGGGTCAAGGAAGTTTGAAGTATCTTCCTCTGTACGAATTGCGGAAGCAAAATATCTGAAATGATCTGCAGCAAACGGAATATCCACATTTAATGTTTCACGAATCGGCTTACCGTTGTCAAGACTCTCGATATAAGCGAGGTCCTCTTTGTTTGCATCTATAACATCGGCAATTTTTAAAAGAATCTCGGCTCTCTTGATCTTATCAAGGTTTTTCCATGATTCAAAAGCTGCCCATGCCGCATTTACCGCGTCATCTACATCTTCCTTTGTGGCCTCTGCCACACTTGCGATTTTTTCTTTGGTTGCAGGAGAGTATGTATCAAAAAACTTACCGTCCTTTGAATCTCTGAATTCTCCATTTATAAAAAGTCCATACTTTTCGTCCGGTCTCTTTGCCATATTTAAAATACTCCTTTCGAGTTGTTAATCTTTAGTAAATTACTATAGATTGATTCTAGCATAAAAGAAAAATAGAAGCCATAGCTTTTGCAAAAGTAGATAATTTAACAAATGTAGATTGCTTACAATCAAATAAAAAGAGCATTTTTTATATCATTTGCTAACATTATACCGCTATATTCGTCATGTTTTTATCAAAGTACATAGAGATTGCATAAAATTTAAAAGCTTAAAATTGTAAAACATTGGTTAATATAGTCATATATATCAACACAAAATAAAAATATATCTAATTTTATATATCTTTTAAACTTTTTGTAACTATTATTTTTTGCAGTTATGTCGTATATTAGAAAGGCACAAAAGATGGAGGAAGATATGCAGAAAAGATATATTTGGACAGCAATAACATTAACCACATGTATTACAATGGCACAGGCGATGCCGGTTTTGGCAGGCCGAGTAATAGGTCATGCCTCGGCAAATTATGGGACTACACAGAATGTAAGTACGGATTTTAATTTTTTGGGAAGTGAAATGTATACATATCAAAAGATGGAAGGTGATATAAATCTTTTGAAACAAAAATATGAGGGAGTCACTTCAGATTCTATAGGCACAACACCTGACGGAAGAAATATGTACAGAATAACTATAGGTAACAAGGACGCCGCAAAGAAAATTTTGGTGGTGGGCGCAATTCATGCGAGAGAGTATATCACCACACCGCTTGTAATGCGTCAGATAAAGGAGATGCTTGATAAAAGGGCTGAAGGCGATAAGAGTTTGGATGAAGTATGTATAGAGTATATTCCTATGGTAAATCCTGACGGAGTTGCAATATCACAAAGCGGTATCAACGGACTTAATAAGGAAGAGTCAAAAAAGAAATTGCAGGAGATTATAGACAGCTGGTCGGAGTGGGGACTTAAGGAAAATCAGGACAAGTACAACTGGTTTTTGAACAAGTGGAAGAATAATTTAAACGGTGTGGATATCAACCACAACTTCCCGACTCAGGGCTGGAAGGACAGAGCGGACAGCAGGAAGAGACCTTCAAATGAGCATTATAAGGGACCAAGCGCAGGTTCAGAGAGTGAAACACAGTATCTTATAAATTTGGTAAACAGTGAAAAGTTTGCGGCGGTATTAAATTACCATGCACAGGGTCAGATTATATACTGGTCAAATCAACACGCCTCTGCGGAAGTAGCCGCAAAGGATAAGGCGATGGCTGATATAGTAGTATCACATACAGGTTACAAGCTTGTATCTCCTGAGGCTGACGGCTCCAAGTACGGTACGGGTTTTAAGGACTGGCTTGATTGGGATAAAGGCATACCGAATGTTACGGTTGAGGTCGGTATCGGTACTTCACCTGTTCCTGAAACACAGATTGAGAATATTTGGCAGCAGAATAAGGGAGTATTACCTGATATTGTAAAGTATATTCTCGGAAAATAAGTTTACATAGAAGAAAGCCCTTTACAGAGGTTGTGTAAAGGGCTTAATCTTTAATCTAGTAGTTCCATGATATCAACAGATATATCAGTCCCGTACCGAACATATCTGTTAGTGCATGCATTAAAAAGAAAGGTAACAGATTTTTTACCACTTTCTTATACATAAAGTAGTAGAAGAGTCCGAATATAACGCCTATAGTAAGTGCCCAAGTTATTCCCTGATATGTGTGGAATGATATCCTGACAAATGTTGAGAATATAAGAGCATATCGGCTGTTTTCTTCTTTTACCGAGGTGATAAGACCCAGGAAGAAAAATTCTTCATAGAAGCCGTTTAAAAGTCCGTAAGCAATTGTCATAGGGCTAAGTGCTATGAACTTTCTTATAATCTCAAGAGGATTTATGTACTGTATCAGTTCAGGATTAAGATAGTTGTATTCACCTGTTACAGTTGTAAGAAAATCTCCGAACAGTCCTACTATGCAAAAGAGCACAGGCCCCCATATGATTACCGAGGGGCGAAATCTTATCTTTAAGCTTTTAAAGTCAAAGTTTCTTATAAGCAGGTAAATCAGTACTATAACAAGCATTATCACTTGGAATATAAAGTTACTTGAGTAGGCGGCACCTTCACTTGTAGATGACTGTGTATGAGCGGTGGCGGTTTGCAGTCCTTCTATAAAAAGCCGTGTTGATATTATTGCAAAGTAGCCGAACATTATGGCGGCAATAATTATAAGATCAAAGAAGTTTAAATGTTTAAGCTTTTCTTTCGGATGTATTTTTTCTATAAAGTTCATATATTATCCTTTCATTATGGTTTGGGTTTATAGGTGAATATAATATATTATAATTGTGAAAAATAAGTGAATGAGATAAAATATTTTTAAAGAAAGGATTGCTTATGAATTTTACTAAACTTAGAAATATTTTCCTTATATTTATGTCCTGCTCCTTTTTGGGATGGATATATGAGGTATCGGTAGGTATATTTGAGACTCATGTAGGCTATGTAAACAGAGGCTTTTTATTCGGACCGTATCTGCCGATATACGGCTTTGGAGGGCTGATACTTATTATACTTCTTAAAAGAGTGAGAGATAAAAGAATATATATATGTAGAATCACAGTTTCATTTATCTTGGTATTTTTGATTACAATGCTTATCACTACAGTACTTGAACTTTTGGGAAGTTATTTTATGGAGTTTTTAATGGGCGATTGGCTTTGGGATTACAGCAGTTATTTTTGTAACTTTGAAGGAAGGATTGCACTTTGGAGCAGTGTCAAGTTCGGTATAGGAGGTTTGATAATAATATATTTTATTGAACCTCTGATAAATATTTGTATCAAAAAAGCGGATAAAAGAGCAATAAATGTATTTTCTTTAATACTTGCCCTTATTTTTTTGATAGATTTAAGTTTTCGACCATTTTTAGGAAGTAATTTTCTCGGAAAGTGATATAATAGGACATTGGATTGAATATATTTTGATTCAAAACTAATTTTATTTTAAGTAAAGGAGTAAGTATGTCTAAAGGTATCGGATTTATTGGCGGCGGAAATATGGCTGCAGGAATAATTGGGGGACTTATAAAGAGAAGAGTTTTCTTGCCGGAAAATATATATGTAAAAGAGGCTGTAACAAAGAGAGAGTATGAGCTTAAAAGAGAATTTGGTATCTCTATAGTTGAGAGTGCTGAGGACTTGGCTTCAAAGGCAAACCTGATTGTATTTGCGGTAAGGCCTCAGGAAGGTGAATCTGCTGCAAAGGAGATTTTGCAATACCTTGACGAGAAGAAGATTATAGTATCCTTGCTCGCAGGAATATCAATAGACAAATTACATAAATGGTTCGGAGAAAAGATACATATCGCCAGAGTGATGCCGAATACAATGATAGAGTCTCAAAGAGGATACAGTGCTCTTGTGTTTGACAAAGAATTTCCGAATGAGAAAAAAGAGAAGGTGACAGCTATTGTAGATGCTATAGGAAAGACTATGGAAATGCAGGAAAATCAGCTGGATGCTTTCACCGCTATAGGATGTGCAGGTCCTGAGTGGCTGACACTTATTACCGCTTCTTTGGTAGATGCAGGTGTAAAGATCGGGCTTTCAAGAAGCGATTCAAAGCAGATTGTAATAGAGAATTTGATAGCTACAGGAATGGTTTTGGAGAAAACAAATAAGCATTTCTATCAGATTATTGACGAGATAAATGCACCGGGCGGAATAAGTATAGAGGGCTTACATGTACTTGAAAAGGCCGGAGTACAGGGCAGTATAATGGAAGCTGTAGAGGCTGCATACAAGAAGACAACGGAAATCGGAAAGTAATATGAGTAAAGTACCTTCCTTAAGTATATTTTTTATGGGAGCGGCCGCTTTTGCAGGATTTTTGATACCTATTGTTCTGTTCATTTATTTCAGGAAGAATAAAAAGACTGATATATCGCCTTTTTTTGTAGGATGCTTTATATTTATATTCTTTTCCATGATACTTGAAACGTTGGTTCACAAAGTGGTGCTAGGCTCATCTATAGGTGAAAATATTAAAAATAATATTGTGCTGTATGCAATATATGGCGGAGCGATGGCGGCTGTATTTGAAGAGTGCGGCAGACTGTTTGCATTTAAGGTGATGTTAAAGAAGCGCAGAGATAAAGATATAAATGCGCTGATGTACGGTGCAGGACATGGAGGATTTGAAGCGGCGGCTATTCTGGGATTTACAATGATAAGTAATCTGACATTGGCTGCTATGGTAAATAACGGAAGGATTGAGTCGGTTTCAGGCAGTTTGTCCGGGGCCGCGCTTTCACAGCTTCAGACAAGTATCACCACATTGGCCACAACACCTTCTTATATATTTTTACTCGGTATAGTGGAGAGAATATCTACCGTAATCATACAAATATCACTTTCAGTTTTAGTTTGGTTTTCTGTAAAGGATAAAAAATCATTGTTTTTTGCAGCGCTGCTTATACACTTTTTGGTGGATGCGATATCTGTAATTATGACAGGTACACATATACCTGTAGTCATAGTTGAGGTTGTTTTGGCGGCGGTAGCAGTAGCGGCGGCACTGTTTGCAAGGAATATATATAGGAAAGAAGAAAATTGAAATAATAAAGAAGCCGGGAATGCCCCGGCTTTTATTATAAGTCTTGCCTATATTGTAGAACTGTCTTTCCGGTCCATAGTTTAAATGCGCGCAGAAAGGAGTTTACCTCGCTGTAGGAGAGTAGGAATGCAATTTCTTCTACTGAGAAATTAGTATTTTTTATATAATGAATAGCCAAACTCTCTCTTACGGAGTTAAGCTGTTTTTGAAAACTTGTATTTTCTTCTTGAAGTTTTCTTTGAAGGTTGCGTTTTGACATGTTAAGTTTTCCAGCAACTTCATCAATACTTGAATTTCCGCCTGATAAAATCTCAGAAAGTATCATACGAACTTTGCCGGATACAGACTCATCAAGCTCCAAGTCTGACAGCCTTTTGTTAAGTTCAGGCTCTATGTATTCGAACAGTGAAGAATTCTCGCTTATAAAAGGCTTTTCCAAATCGGACTTTACAAATACAATAGTATTGTCAGCACCGGAAATTATATTACATTTTAAATACTCTGAAAATAGTGTATCATCTTTTACCTTTTGCATATATATAGCTTTCGGAATAATATCTTTCAAAGTAGAGTGCCTTAACAGTGCAATCAGGAATAAAAACTCCGATTTCACAAAGAACAAAGGTAATATATCGTTTTCGTCACACTCAAGGGATATAGATACTTCAGTATCGGATTCGGATATTGACCAGGTGACAGGTCCTATCAGTCTTTTATATGTGGAAAGTCGTCTAATACATTGCAAACCGTCTTTACTGCAACTTGCGGCAAATATCGGAGGAGAAGATGTGGTGATGCTTTCTTTTGTAGCAAGTTTTATGAGCGCATCATCTGATAAAAATTCACCAAGTGCAGTACAAAAATTGTAATATTGATTCTTCTTCATTGTGACAGGTTCAAAATCGAAAATATCCGGAGGAAGCTTTGCCTTTTTTAGTATCATAGGCAGTGAATATCCGTTTGAATCCAGTATTTTCTTATACTGCACATCTACAATAAAATTTGTCATATTACTTTGTCTTTTGCTGCTCATATACAAAGTCAAGCATCGGTGTTTTAGGCATAATAGGCATCAGCGGATATCCTAGCTTTTGTACTCCTGCAAGTCCGCTGATAACATTAAGTTTTCCTTTAAGCATACCCACATATCCTGCCATTGCCACCGCCATAGGGTCAACGGCATGTGCAAACAGCGGAGTTTTGTCAAGTCCGCCTGCCTGTATAAATCCAGTCTGCATGGCGCCCGGCATCAGTGCGGTCACGGTTACACCTGTTCCTTTAAGCTCTCTCCATATGGCATTACTCACACTTGTAAGGTAAGCTTTGGTAGCATAGTAGACTGCCTGTAGCGGTCCAGGCATATTTGCTGCGGTTGAGCTTACATTCAAAACTTTTCCTGAACCTCTTTTTACCATATCAGGAAGGAAGAGTTTCATAAGTCTGGTAGGAGTTTCCATATTCACTCTCATCATTTGTATATCCTGATCAAGTGTTCTTTCTCTTGTGAAGTCACCTTGACCGCCAAATCCTGCATTGTTTATAAGATAGTCGACATTCCAACCGTTTTTCTTGCACTCATCATATATTGCCTGTGGTGCATCTTCATTAGATAAGTCAGCTTCAATACATTCTATTTGTATATTATATTTTTTTTGAAGTTCAATTTTTTGTTCTTCAAGCTTTTTTATACTTCTTCCTACCAGTATAAGGTCGCCTCCGCGCTTTGCATGTATCTTCGCAAGGCAGGAACCGAGACCGCCATATGAACCTGTAAGTAATGCTGTATTTTTCATTTTTATTCTCCTTATAAACTAAATAAAAGTGTTTGTTTTAATATGCTGATACTATACTGTAAAGTAAAAGATTATACAACATCAATTCATGCCGACCGGAAATCAAATCATGCCAAAGATATTCAAATAATCATAGCATAAAGTTAAGATGTATTTTTATATGGGACGTGTTATAATTTTGGTAGAAAAATGATATAAAAAGGAGCGGTTATGAAGAGGTTTTCATGGGTATTATCTATATTGTATCTTATTTTTTTATATGGATGGATAGGGTTTGATATCTTTGTATTCGGTCAAATGGGGACTGAGTCAGTGGTTCATATTCCGGTTTTAATTATTGTACTTATCAATATACTGTTTTTTACGGCACTTATGATAGCGGTGATAACGCAGAGTATAAGAAGCATATCTGCCATAAGGAATAAAAATATAAATTACTGCATAAACAGTTACCTTTTTTATAAGTATGCAGCGATTCCTGTTATATTGACCGCTATATTTATATCTCTATATATTATGCTTGGAGTAATCGTAATCACTCCGATGTCGTTTGTGATGCCTCAACTGCTGCTTATATTACCTTTTTTATGGGCTTTTGCATTTATAATGTTACCTATAATATGGATATTTGCGATTATAGCGGATATACCAAGCTTTATAGCGGCTGTTTGTATATTGGCATTTACTAAGAGTGAGAATAAAATAAGTTTAGGAAAATGTATCTTGCATTTTATTTTACAAATAGTTCCGATAGCAGATCTTATAGACGGGTTGTATATAAGTATAAAATATTGGAAGAGAGGTAAGGTCGCAGCTGTTGTAACTGCTTTTTGTGTCATTGTCGGTATGGCCGCATATTTTATTGTACCTGCACTGTAGGGCAGTAGTATTTTGAAATTGATAATAATTGAACGGGATATGAGTGAAGATATGGATTTTGAGCAAAAAGATAATGTTGAAGTAAAAGAGATTTTGGATGATATGAACAGTGATGCTCAAGTGAAGAAAAGCAAACTGCCGATTATATTGTTGGCGCTGCTATACACAACGGCATTGTATGGTTTTGTATTTTCGATTATAGAAAATAATAGGTTTGGCGGATCGGCGACCGTTGTTGTATTTGCTT
>ERZ772945.418-NODE-418-length-34835-cov-15.954600_pt1 | contig 34835 bp, 26 predicted proteins | sample MGYA00511681_ERZ772945 | MGnify/ENA primary metagenome ERZ772945 (study PRJEB29015, sample SAMEA2737943) | human oral metagenome | biome: human oral; feature: human-associated habitat; material: dental | place: China | collected 2143 ...
CGATGTCAAAGCACTGCGGTGCCTTGATGTCCTCGAGGTTGATGCCGCCGTAGGTCGGTGCGATGAGCTGGCAGACCTTGACGACGTCCTCGACCTTTTCGCTGTTCACGCAGACGGGGACGGAGTCGACGCCCGCAAAGCCCTTAAAGAGGATCGCCTTGCCCTCCATGACGGGGAGTCCTGCGCCCGCGCCGATATTGCCGAGGCCGAGGACGGCGGTGCCGTTCGTGACGACGGCGACCATGTTGCCCTTGGTCGTGTAGTCGTAGATGGTCTCGGGGTTCTCCTTGATCGCAAGGCACGGCGCAGCAACGCCCGGCGTATAGGCGCGGCTGAGATCGTCGCGCGTCCCGAGGGGGACGGTCGGGGTGACGGCGAGTTTGCCCTGATAGCGTTTATGAAGCTCGAGTGCCTCTGCGTCAAATTTGCTTGCCATGATACATCTTCCTTTCTGCGGGAAACCTCCCGTATGCTCTCCTAAAAATTATTCTTCCTTGCCCATGTCCGCACTCCCGCGCGTTGGCGCATCGGAGCCGGCACTGCGGGTTGTCCGCGCGGAGGGCTGCTCCACAGGGCCGTCTGTGCTTTGGCGCGTGCTTGCATGGCGCCCCGTATCGGAGGTGGCTGTGGTATCGGAACTGCGCCCGGGACGCGACGCGCTCTCGTCCGCGTCCTCGGCCTCCGCGCGGGCGCGGGTGGCCTCGGCGAGCGCGCTGCGGGCGGCCTCGACCTGCCCGGCCAGCTCGGCGTCCTCGCGCCCCGCCCGTCGGGCCCGCTCCTCCAACGCCTCGGGTTCCTCGCCGCTCGGCGCGGGCTCCGCGGTTGCTTTCATGGCCACCTTCTGGGAGGCGGCCATGAGCGTGCCGCGCAGGCGTTCCGTCAGCGTCGTGAGTTCCTGCCAGTGGGCGGACGCGCGCTCCAGGGCCGGCGAGGCCGCCCTCTCGGCGTCCTCCAGGCACACCAGCTCCGCGCGGGAAGCCGCGATTCGTTCCTCAAGGGACGCCCGCAGCGCCGTCGTCTCTTCGTCCGAGGCCTGGAGCGCCGCCAGCTTCGCACGCGCCGACGCCAGGTCATCCGCCAGCAGCCGGGCCTTCGCGTCGCGCACGCGTGCCTGAATGAGGGAGGCCCTCTTCGCCAGGCGAGCGGCGCGGGCCAGGGGGCCGAGCTGGCGGTGGATCTCGTTGGTCAGGTCCAGGACGCGCACGAGGTTTGCGTCCATGTCCGCCAGTTTCTTCAGCGCACGCTCCTTGCGGCGCCTGTGCTTGAGGACCCCGGCGGCCTCCTCGATGAAGCCGCGCCGCTCCTCGGGAGTCGAGGACAGGATCGCGTCGAGCTGCCCCTGGCCGACGATGACGTGCATCTGGCGGCCCATGCCCGTGTCGGAGAGCAGCTCCTGGACGTCCAGGAGGCGCACGGGCGTGCCGTTGATGGAATACTCCGACCCGCCGCCGCGGAACAGGGTGCGGCTGATCGTCACCTCGGAATACTCGATGTCGAGCAGCCCGTCGGTGTTGTCGATCGTCAGGTCCACCTGGGCGCGCCCCAGCGCCGCGCGCCCGGATGTCCCCGCAAAGATGACGTCCGCCATCTGGCCGCCGCGCAGCGCGCGGGCGCCCTGCTCGCCCATCACCCAGGCGAGCGCGTCAACGACATTCGACTTACCCGACCCGTTGGGGCCCACGACGCACGTGATGCCCGGCTGGAGCGCGAGCGTGGTCGCGCTGGCGAAGGACTTGAACCCCCGCAGCGTCAGGTTCTTGAGGTACACCCTTGCAGGTTACCGGCGGCTTAGTAAATCTCCGGGAACCACAGGGAGATTTCGCGCTTTGCGTTCTCCACCGAGTCCGAACCGTGGATCAGGTTCTCCATGTGGGGGCTGTTCCAGGCGCGGCCCAGGTCTCCGCGGATCGTGCCCGCGGGCGCCGTCGTCGGGTCGGTCGATCCCATGAGGACGCGCATGCCCTCGACGACACGCTGTCCCTCCACGATGATGGCGACGACCGGGCCGGAGCTCATGAACTCCAGGAGACCGGCGAAGAAAGGCTTGTCCTTGTGGTCGGCGTAGTGCTCGGCCAGCAGGTCACGCGAGGCGACCATCAGCTTCAGCCCCTTGATCGTGTACCCCTTGGCCTCGATGCGCCGCAGGATCTCACCGGTGAGGCCGCGCTCGTAACCGTCGGGCTTGACGACGATGAGGGTGTGCTCCAGGGTCGGGTCAAGCAGGTGCTGCGGCTCCAGCAGAACACTCTTGGCGGTCACGTTGTCTCCTTCAGTTCACACGTGTGGTTGTCGGTCCTCTCAAGCATATCTGTCAAGGCCGCCACGGCCCGTGTGGCATCGGCCCCAGTGGCCTCGATGAGGACGCGTTGGCCTTGGGTGACGCCGAGCGCCATGAGTTCCAGCACCGATCCCCCGTCGGCCCCGTTGACGGTGACGTCGGCGTCGAAGGAGGCGGCCAGGCGCACGAAGGCCGCAGCCGGTCGTGCGTGCAATCCCACCGGATCGGCCACGACGGCCTCACCGCGCGCCCGCGGCTCCGACAACACCGACGCGGCCGGGGTTCCCTCCCCCGCGCGCGGCGCACCGGCGGCCTCGGGTGCGCCCGGGGCGTCGATATCCTCCATGCGCGGGGCGAGCGAGGCGGCAACGGCCGCCACCTGGTCGAGGTCATCGCCGAGCTGGGCGCGCACGGCCGAGGCAACCGCCCCCTCGACGAGGGCCGTGTCGATGAAGCGGATACGCTCGGCTTCGTCGCTCATGTCGATGACGGATTCGACGGTCATCGTGGCCGATCCGAGGTCGGTCAGGACGATGACGCCGCCGCCCTCCCCCGTGGCCTCCTCCAGGGCCGCCTTGACGGCAGCCTCGACCCGGTCGTAGGAGGTGCCGATGCGGCCGTCCTCCGTTCCCCCGGCGGCCTCGAAGTGCACGTCGGGGGCCATCTGGGCGGCCAGCTCGGCGACGCCGGTGGCGAGGGCTGCGGAGTGAGAGACGATGACGAAGGCAACGCGGGCGCTCATGCGCCCTCCTGCCCTGCGGCCGCGCGGGCGGCTGCCCGCAGGATGAGGGAGGTGGAGACGGCACCGGGGTCGAGGTGCCCGATGGAGCGCTCGCCCAGGTAGGAGGCCCGCCCCTTCGTGGCGCGCAGGGGCTCGGTGGCCCGCGCCCCGGCCTCGGCGGCAGTCGCCGCCGCCTCGAGGACAGCAGAGGCGTCGCCCCCCGCGGCTACGGCCGCCCGGGCCGCCTCGCACGCGGGGCTCCACGCGTCCACCATCGTCTTCTCTCCCGTCGTGGCCTTGCCTCGCGCCTGGATGCCCTCGAGGGCGCCCGCGATGATGGCGGCAACGCCCGCACCGTCCAGCTCCCCACCGCCGGCCGCGGCCTTGGAGGCGCGCAAAAAGGCGGTACCGTACAGGGGCCCGGCGGCGCCCCCCACCGTCGACATGAGGGTCTTTGCGACCGTCTTGAGCACGCCTGAGATGTCCGCGTCCTCCGCGCTCTCCAGGGCCGCGAGCGCTGCGGTGAAGCCGCGATCCATGTTTTCCCCGTGGTCCCCGTCCCCGATGGCACGGTCCAGGTCGATGAGGTAGTCCCTGTGGGAGGCCACGTCCGCGGCCGCCAGTGTGATCCACCGCCGCGCCCACGCGGCGTCAACGCGCGTCGTCATTGCTGCCCGTCCCTCGCTCATTTCCAGGCGACCGTGTTGACGGGCGCGTCGAAGAGCTCGAGCAGCTCCTCGTCGGCGCGCATGAGGGTGACGGACACGCCGGGCATCTCGAGGCTGGTCACGTAGTTGCCGACCATCTGGCGTGCGATGTCGATGCCATCCGTGGCCAGGAGGGCCGCCAGGGCGCGGAAGCAGATGTAGAGCTCGGACGCGGGGGTTCCGCCCATTCCGTTGACCAGGGCCACGACGCGCTCGCCGCTCGTCAGGGCGAGGTCGTCGCGCACGCGCTCGTAGAGTTCGGCGATAAGGGTGTCGGCACTCTCCATGGTTCCGCGGCGGTAGCCGGGTTCGCCGTGGATGCCGATGCCCAGCTCGATCTCATCCTCGCCCAGCTCGAAGGAGGGCTTGCCCGCGTGGGGCACGGTGCACGGCCCCAGGGCCAGGCCCATGGAGCGGGTCTGTTCGTTGACCTTGGTCGCGATGCGCGCCACCTCCTCCAGGGTGTCTCCTCGTTCGGCTGCCGCTCCGGCGATCTTCTCCACGAAGATCGTTCCGGCCACGCCGCGTCGGCCCGCCGTGTAGAGGGAGTCTTCGACGGCCACGTCGTCGTTGACGACGACGGTGGCGACCGTGATGTCCTCCATGTCGGCCAGCTCGGCCGCCGTCTCGAAGTTGAGGACGTCGCCGGTGTAGTTCTTGACGATGTGCAGGACGCCGGCCCCGTGGTCTGCTGCCTTCGTGGCCTCCAGGATCGGGTCGGGGGTGGGCGAGGTAAACACGGCTCCCGGGACCGCCGCGTCGAGCATGCCTTGTCCGACGAAGCCCGCGTGTAGGGGCTCGTGGCCGGATCCTCCGCCCGAGACGAGGCCGACTGTGCCTTCGGCCTTGGGGGCGCGGCGGGTGACGAAATCGGGGTCGAGGTGCACGTCGACGAGGTCGTGGTGGGCCAGGGCGAACCCTTCGAGGGTTTCGCGCACGACGGCGTGAACATCATTGACGAGCTTCTTCATGATGCCTCCTTGCACATTGCTCATCTGTACTTGTCTGCGTGATCAATCGTGCCACCTTTGAGCACGAAATCCCAACCGTGGCGGCCGCCACGATGCGGGCGCCACGGTTGGGGGACCCCCTAGCGCGGGGATTGTCCGGCCAGAGCCAGCATCTGCCCTGCCAGCACGACCGAGCCAAACACGAGCACGCCGCTGCGATCCGCGGGCTGCGCCCCGGCCTCGGCGATCTGCGCTGCACGATCGACCGCGTCGGCGAGCGAGTCGCGCACATCTACCCGGTCGGGACCGAAGACCTCGGAGGCGATCTCGGCCAAGCGCGCAACATCGGCCGCACGCTCGCCGCTCATCTGCGTGACGACCAGATGATCGAGGAAGGGCTCGACCTCGGACAGGACCCCCTCGACGTCCTTGTCCCCCATCGCCGAGTAGACGCCGACGATCCGGCCGAGGGCGAAGGAGGATTCGATGGCCTCGCGCAGCGTCGCCGCACCCGCGGGGTTGTGGGCGGCGTCCACGATGATCGTGGGCGAGTGGCGCACGACCTGCATGCGTCCGGGGCTGGAGGCGTTCATGAGGCCCTGCTCGACGATGCGGCCATCCAAGCCCCGTCCCCCCATAAAGGACTCGACGGCGACCAGGGCGGCCGCTGCGTTGTGCGCCTGGTACTGGCCGAAGAGGGGCACGAAGACATCCTCGTAGAGGGCGGAGGGGGTGCGAATGGTGACCATCTGGCCGCCGACGCCCATCTGGCGCTCCACGACCTCGAAGTCCCTGCCCTCCACGCGCGCGATGGCGTCCACGGACCGGGCCCGCTCGAGGAGAATGTCGAGGACTTCCTCCTCCTGAGCCATGATGACGACGACCTGGCCGGGTTTGATGATGCCGGCCTTCTCCCGCGCGATGTCGCGAATCGTGGATCCGAGCCACCTGGTGTGGTCCAGGGCGATGGGGGTGATGACGGCGACGCCGGCGTCGATGACGTTGGTGGAGTCCCATCGCCCGCCCATTCCGACCTCGACGACGGCGGCATCGACCGGGTAGTCGGCGAAGGCCGCGTAGGCCATGATCGTGAAGACCTCGAAGAAGGACAGTCGGGGGCCGCCCTGTCGCTGGCTGCGCTCGTCCACCATGTCGACGTAGGGCGCGATGTCCTCCCAGGCACGCACGAAGCCCTCGCGCGTGATCGGGCGACCCTCCAGGCAGATGCGCTCGCGCACGTCCAGGAGGTGCGGGCTCGTGAAGCGGCCGGTCTTCATGCCGAAAGCGGTCAGCAGCGAGTCGATCATGCGCGAGGTGGAGGTCTTGCCGTTCGTGCCCGTGATGTGGATCGACGGGTAGGAGTTTTGCGGGTCGCCCAGGATATCCAGGGCGAGCCTCACGCGCTTCAGCGTGGGATCGATGTCGTGTTCGGGTGCGCGTTCCACGATCGAGCGGTAGATCTCCTCCACGCGCGCGTCCAGGGCGACGTCGTCCTGAGCCTTCGCGAGCGCAGCATCGTGGGAGGCACGCTCATCGCGTGCCTCGGCGGCGTCGTCGGCGAAGTCCTCGTCCACCTCACCCTCGATCTCTGCGAGGACGGAGGGGTCGGGACCCAGCAGCAGCGAGTGCTCGACGAGGGCACGCAGCGCGGCCTCGCGTTCGCTTTCCTCAGCCTGAGGGTCGATGCCCTCCCCCGCCTCCGTTTCGTCGGCCTCGTCGGCCGCCTCCAGGTAGGGGATGAGGTCGGCGGGGATGCCGCTCGCCTGCTCCCGCTGGGTGGGGTCTTGACCAAAGAACGATTCGCCTGCCATGTTTCCTCCGTTCTCTCAGTGTCCCCAGTAGTGTATCTGCAGTGACGAGGAGCGCGGCCTGTACTGCCCGTCACGGCATTCACGTAGCCACTAGACTGTGTCGCGAGGGGTAGGCTTCCCTCGCAAGAAGGAGACACTCATGGGCAAGTGGTTTGGTCAGGCCGCCGAGATTGAGGCGCTGCGCGCCGAGAATCATCAGTTGAGGGGCCAGGTGGAGAGCCTAGAGGCATGCCTGCGCGCAGCGTACGGCGAGGCCGGGATCACCGCGCTCTCGCAGGAAGCACCCGCTCCTTCCGGGGGCGGCGAGGCTGGCCCCACCGTCCCTCCCGTTGGGGTGGGTGTAGCGGAGCTGACCGAGGCCGAGCGTGCGCTGGTGGCCTCGGGCCGCAAGATCGCAGCCATCAAGGCCTACAAGGATCGCACCGGGGCTGACCTGTTGCACGCCAAGGAGCTCATTGACGAGGCCGCGGCGATCAAGCGAGTGAGCCCGGACCTGACCGAGGAGGAACTCGCGCTGGTGGCCTCGGGCCGCACGGTCGAAGCCGTCAAGGCCTACAAGGATCGCACCGGCGTGAGCCTCAAGCAGGCAAAGGCGGCCATTGACGCGGCACGTTGACCATACTCCCCCAACCGCCCTTGATGAAAAGTGAGGTCCAATGCCGCAAGAGCTACCTGCCTCCAACGACCGGGAACACATCGCGACCCAGAGCGCTTACTTTCTCACCCGAGCACCCGGCACCGGGGATATGTTGCCCAACTCAGAGGAAGGCCTGGGGGAACGCTACCGGTGCGGTGGCGATGTGACCATGTCCAGCGCGTGGCAGATGTCCCGTGGCACAGATCCCGAGATTCGCTCAACCAACGCATGGCTAGAGTCGCGCTATGCGGTACCCGGGTGGGGATACCCGGCGTGGCGAGAGGATCGAGACCACGCAGAGATCCCCAACAGCGACCGGTACTTCCTTGACAAGTCCGAGTTCATCAGGGCCTTCGATATCGACGGGCTAGACCACATCGGCCATGTCGGTTTACGCACCCTGACCCCGATCATTAACGGAACAGTTTTCCCGTCGGAGTTTCGCTCGGGACCGCCCGCCAACTTCAACGAGCTATACCGCCAGTTCCGCTTGACTGATGCGCCTCTCCCCGAGGACGTCGTTATCGAGATAAGCCTGCGCGATGAGGACATGGGATCCTTCGGGCAGACGCCGCAAGTGCGCGTCCTCGAGAGGGCGATGGCGGATAACTGGGTACCCATGACCATCGACGAACTGATCACGCAACGCATTATCGAAGGGGTCTCGGAGCATGTTGGAGAAGTTAGAGACGTTGATTGGGAATCTCTGTACGGGTACTTTCTTGGCCCAAGCTGACTTTCAGGACGGCCACGGATACTCATTTTCGAGCTACAACACCGACTTTTTCGCAGTGTGGGAAACGTCGGGCAGCTACCGCTTCAGTTGGTCCGAACGCCACCCCAGCGCACGCTTTACGATGGAGACGCGTAGCGACGTCATGGCCTCGTACATGCTGATCACCGAACTCGGTGCCCGACGACGGGCCAGTCTGTGGTTTCCGCCCATCGTCATCCCCGGCGAAGCGCCATCGGATCAACGCTGGAAGGTTTCAAAAACCCGCTGGCCGCGAGTCACGCGTTACACGAGCACCACCGATCCCACGATGAGTGTCGAAGCAACAAACAGCCTCGAACTGCGCAGGCTTCTCTTTTCCACACAATTCCCCGACGAGGACTACCTGGAATCCTACATGTACCCGGATGCCTATCCCCTCTTGCACCCGTATCTTTCCTCGATCACACCCTATCTGCAGCATCTGCATGACGCCGGCGTCGTCCTGCCGGAACAACCCGGCTACTACGGCTTCTCAGACACGCTGACGCTCTAGCGTCTCCTCACACGCGGGCAAGCGACCAGTCACCGCCATAAGAGGGACCTCTCGCGGGTCAGACGCGTCAGTGGGCGGGCTCGGGAGTAGTTTCCCTCAAGCCCGCCCACCGGTTCACTCAGCGTTTGGCCACGCTCACGACGAGCTGGTCGCCGGCCTCGACCGCAACGGATAGCGCGAGGGTCTCCGCGGCGATCATGTCACGCCAGGCCTGAACGTCGGCCACGTGATCGGACGGAACCGTCAGCGTCAGGTCGATGCGGTCCGCGATGTGCAGGCCCGCGCTCTTGCGCTCGTCCTGGACGGCGCGCACGACGTCGCGGGCGTAGCCCTCGGCCTCGAGCTCGGGGGTCAGCTCCGTATCGAGCACGACGAAGGTGCCCGAGGGAAGCACATCCGCGACCTGGCCCTCGGCGGCGTCCACCGAGGTGGACACGGAGAACATGTCGCCCGTCAGCTCCAGCGGAGCGCCATCAAGCTGCACGCCCGGGAAGCGGCATGCGCCGTCCTCGGCGATCTCCCACTCGCCCGACTTCTGGGCCTTGAACAGCTGGCTCGTCAGCTTACGGAACGAGGGAGCGAAGGCGCGCGGGTTCAGGCTCAGCTCCGTGCGCACCCCGAGCCCCGAGTTCTCCGGGGAGCTAAACACCACGGACTTCACGTTCACCTCGGAGGCAATCAGGTCCGCGAAGGACTCCAGAGCCGCGTCGTTCTCGGAGACGACCTGCAGGGAGGCCAGCGGCTGGCGCACGCGCAGCTGGTGCGTCTTGCGCAGCGCGTGGGCGGCCGACACGATCGACCGAACCTCGTCCATCGCGGCGACGAGTTCTGGGGCATCCACGGCCTCGTCCAGGACCGGGAAGTCCGTCAGGTGCACGGACTCCCCTCCCGTCAGGCCCCGCCAGATCTCCTCGCTCAGCAGCGGCAGCAGAGGCGCCGCCAGCTCCATGAGGGTCACGAGAGCCGTGTACAGCGTATCGAACGCGGCGCCGTCCTCGTCCCAGAAGCGCTGGCGCTGGGTGCGCACGTACCAGTTCGTCAGCACATCCAGGTAGTCGCGGATCAACTCGCACGCGCCGGCCACGTCGTAGCCGTCCAGCGCGCCGCGCACATCCTCGGCAAGGGTACGGGTGTGGGCCAGCAGGTAGCGGTCCATCTGCGCCAGCGCGGCCACGGCCTCGGGCGAGGACAGGTCGATGCGCTGAGCCTCGTACCCCTCGCCCCCGTTGCACGCGCCCGCGTACAGCGTGAAGAAGTAGTAGGTGTTCCAGATCGGCAGAAGCACCTGGCGGACGGTGTCGCGGATCGACTCCTCCTTCACCATCAGGTTGCCGCCGCGCACGACGGGGCTCGACATGAGGAACCAGCGCATCGCGTCGGAGCCGTACTTGTTGAACACCTCGGACACATCCGGGTAGTTGCGCAGCGACTTGCTCATCTTCAGGCCGTCGTCGCCCAGGACAATGCCGTGGGAGACGCACGAGCGGAACGCGGGACGATCGAAGAGCGCAGTCGCCAGGACGTGCAGCGTGTAGAACCATCCGCGCGTCTGGCCGATGTACTCGACGATGAAGTCGCCCGGGTAGTGGTTCTCGAACCACTCCTGGTTTTCGAAGGGGTAGTGCACCTGCGCGAAGGGCATCGAGCCGGACTCGAACCAACAGTCGAACACGTCGGTGATGCGGCGCATCGTCGACTTACCCGTCGGGTCGTCCGGGTTCGGGCGCGTCAGGGAGTCGATGAAGGGACGGTGGAAGTCGGTGACCGTCACGCCGAAGTCGGCCTCCAACTCGGCAATCGAGCCATACACATCGGTGCGCGGGTAGGCGGGGTCGTCCGAAACCCACACAGGGATCGGTGCGCCCCAGAAGCGGTTACGCGAGATCGACCAGTCTCGGGCACCCTCCAGCCACTTGCCGAAAATGCCGTCCTTGGTGTGCGCGGGGGTCCAGGTGATCTCCTGGTTGAGCTCGACCATGCGGTCGCGGATCTGCGTGACCCGCACGAACCACGAGGACACTGCCTTGTACATGAGGGGCTTGCGGCAGCGCCAGCAGTGCGGGTAGGAGTGCACGTAGGACTTCTCCCGCACCAGGACGGCGCGGATCGCTGGGTCGCGGCGCGCGATCGGTCCGGCCTGCTCGCGCAGGTCGGCCACCACGTAGCGGTTCGCGTCGAAGATCTGCATGCCCTCGTAATCGGGAACCTCGGAGGTGAAGACGCCGCCCTCGTCGACGGGCAGGACGACGCCGATGCCGTACTCCATGCACGTCCACATGTCGTCCTCACCGAAGGCGGGCGCCTGGTGGACGAGGCCGGTGCCGTCCGTGGTCGTCACGTAGTCGGCGGCGATGATCGACCAGCCGTTGGGGCCGGGGGCGCCACCCTCGGCGCGGCGCTCGGGGGTGTCGAAGTAGTCGTAGATCGGGTGGTAGTGGATGCCCACCAGCTCCGAACCCTTGTAGGTGGCCACCACGGTGGGTTCCTCGCCCAGCTCCTTGGCGTAGGAGGAGATCAGGTCGGTGGCGATGAGGACGCGCTCGCCCGCGAGGACACCCTCGTGGTCGGCAGCCACCTCGACGAGGGAGTACTCGATCTGTGGGCCCACGGCGACGGCCGAGTTCGAGGGCAGGGTCCAGGGCGTGGTCGTCCAGATGAGGGCCAGCTCGGGGCGCGCCGAGTCCTCGCGCAGCTTGGTTTGAAGACGCAGGCCGACGGTCACCGTGTTGTCGGTGCGATCCTGGTAGACCTCGTCGTCCATCTTGAGTTCGTGGTTGCTCAGCGGCGTGCGGTCGTTCCAGCAGTAGGGCAGGACGCGGTGGCCCTGGTAGGCCAGTCCCTTGTCGTAGAGCTGCTTGAATGCCCAGATCACGGACTCCGTGTAGGACATGTCGAGGGTCTTGTAGTCGTGCTCGAAGTCCACCCAGCGGGCCTGACGGGTGACGTAGTCTTCCCATTCCTTCGTGTAGCGCAGGACGGAGGAGCGGCAGGCCGCGTTGAAGGCCTCGATGCCGATGCCGCCCTCGCGGGTGATCTCGGTGACGTCCTCGATGCCGAGCTGGCGTTGGGCCTCGAGTTCGGCGGGCAGGCCGTGCGTGTCCCAGCCGAAACGGCGCTCGACGCGGTGGCCCTTCATGGTCTGGTAGCGGCCCACCACGTCCTTGACGTAGCCGGTCAGGAGGTGACCGTAGTGGGGCAGGCCGTTGGCGAAAGGCGGACCATCGTAGAACACGAATTCGTTGCTGCCGTTCACTCCGGCCTCACGCATCTGAATGGACTTGCGGAAGGTGTCGTTGCTAGCCCAGAAGGCCAGCGTGCCGACCTCCATTGCGGGGAAGGAGGGGCTGGGGTCCACCTCTTCGTCCCGGTGGCGGGGGTAGAAGCCGTGCTTCGTCATGAGTGTCCTCGTCTCGCGCCTATACAGGGACGAGGACCGGCGTCGCCGGCACCCGCGGTACCACCCCGCTTGCCGCTCCCGAAGGCGCGGCCGCTTCGTTGGGGCTGTGTCGGGCCCGCCCGTCCGGTTCTACTGAAGGGGGGCGAGGCCGTGGTCGGCCGCCGCTCTCCTCGTTCTTCCGGATGCTCCCCGGTGATACCCCTGACGCGGGCCGGATCGTAGCGGTAGCCCAGTGTAGCGAAGGGAGGGAGGACGCGCCCGCCGCGGGAGGGTTCTTGTGCCCACACTCTCTTCTCGGCGTGTGAGGGGAGCTGGCGTGGCACTCTGGCCTACAGTGGCTGGGTGACTCAAACAGACTCCGCGCGGCCGGTGCGCCCCTGGGGCGCCCTGGTGGGCACGTGCGCGCTCGTCGCCCTGGTTGCCGTGTGGGCGTTTCAGGAGGCGTTCTCCGACGTCGGCGTGCCGCTGGGGCGGGCTTCGACCATCGCAGTTGGGATGACGCTGCAGGCCGTCCCTTTCCTCCTCCTGGGTGTCCTGGTTGCCGAGCTCATCGAGGTGTACGCCTCCCCCGCCCTGATCGCGCGGGTGTTCCCCACGCGTTCCGTGGCAGCTATCGGCACCGCCCTCCTGTGTGCCTTCGCCCTTCCCGTGTGCGACTGCTCGGCGGTTCCGATCTTCCGCTCGCTCCTGCGCAAGGGCGTTCCGCTCTCCGCTGCGACCACGCTCATGCTCGCCTCTCCCGCCATCAACCCCCTGGTGGTCGCCTCCACCTGGTACGCCTTTGGCTCGTGGTCGCTGGTCGGCGCACGCATCGCCCTCAGCGTCCTCGTCGCTCTCATCGTCGGCGTCTCGATGCTGGCTGCTCCCCCTCGCGCTCTGCGCGACCCCGACGGCCAGGAGCACGGCGAGCAGTGCGGCTGCTCACGGGAGTGCGCTCTGCCCGACCGGTCCGCATCCGGCGTGCTGGCGGCCACGGGCCGCTCCTTCGGTCGGATCCTTCCCTACCTCATGGGCGGGGTGGCTGCCTCGACGCTGGCCCAGGTGGCGTGGCCGGTGTCCTCGCTGCTGTCGGGTCTGCCGGCTCCGGCCGCGCTGGCCGTCATGATGGCGGCCGGTTTCGCTCTCTCCCTGTGTTCCTCCTCCGACGCGGTAATCGCGCGTTCGTTGGCCTCGCTCGCTCCCTCGGGAGCGTCGATGGGTTTCATGGTGTTCGGTCCGATGATGGACGTGAAGAACGTTGCGCTGTTGTCCTCGCAGTTCCGCTCGTCGTTCGTCGCTCGTTTGTTCGTGACGGTGACGGCCGTCGCCGCGTGCGTCGTGGGCGTCTCGTGGTGGGCGGGGGTGCTGCCGTGAGGCTGTTGGCTCGCATCGCTCCCGCCGCCGAGGCGCTTGCGCTGGCATGCTTGGGGGCCGTCCTCGCGTGGTTGTCCCTCTCTGGCAGGTACGCGTTCTTCGTTCCCCCGTCGGCGCGCCTGGGGATTCTCGCCTCGGGGGCGGGGTTGCTCGCGTGCGCGCTTGCCTCGTCCTCGCGGGTGGGATCGGGCGGCGAGCCGAGCGTGACCTCCTCGCGCCGTGCCCTGACGCGTGCGCTCGTGACCCTGCTGGCGAGCGCGCTTCTCGTTCTTCCCTTCCGCGTGTCCCCTTCCGAGCTGGCGTCCTCGGCTCTCACGTCTCGCGGCGCCAGCGAGGAGCAGGTGGCCGGGGATGGCGAGGACCTCGCGGGAGGCATGCCGTCGCGTTCCGACGATGCCCCCGCTTCCGGCGCCGACCAGAGCGCGGGAGCGCAGGCCTCAAGCGATGAGACGCTGACGCTGACGACGGAGAACTTTTCCGCGCAGGTTGAGGAGCTGTCCTCTCGCGGCCGCGCACACGATGGCCAGAGGATCGATCTTGTCGGCTTTGTCATGAGCGAGGAGTCGGCCCGCGGCCAGGCGTCGATCCCGCGCATCACGGCTCAGGAGAGCTTCGCGGTGGCACGCATGGCGATCTGGTGTTGCGCGGCGGACGCCTACGCGGTTGGTTTTGCTGTGCGCTGGGAGGGAGCCGCTCCCGCAGCGGACAGCTGGGTACACGTGACGGGAACGCTGCGGGTGCGAGGCTCCAAGGCCCTCGTCATCGAGGCGGATTCGGTAGAGGAGACGAACGCGCCGAATCCCGAGTTCGTCGTTCAGGCGAGATAACATCGAAATAGATGTGCTCCAGATCACCCTTACGGATTATGACCGTGGGTTTGGACACAAAATCGTGAGCGTACGGTGAGTGGAGCGCACACGGCAGGCGCGGGCGCACCACCTCTCCTTCAAGGACGAAGACATGTCATCGACACTCTCACCATCGCCTCGCGGCAGGCAAGCGAGACGCTACGCAACGGGCCTCGCACTCATCGCGACACTCGGCCCTTTCTTCTACGGCTTCGAGGGCATGGTCCTCAACGCCGCCATCAAAGCGGTGGGGTCCACCTTCGAGCTCGGGCCCATACTGCAGGGCGTCGCCGGTGCGGCCGGCGTGATCGGCGGCCTCATCGGGGCTCTTAGCGCGGGACGAATCTCCGACAGGATCGGACGCAAGACCACGCTCATGTGGGTCGGTCCCTTTCTCCTCGTTGAGGCGCTCCTCGGCCCCCTCTCTCCCCTCCTCGGCTCCCTCGGATACCCCTTCTTGATCCTGACGCGCATCATCGGTGGCATCGGCTTCGGCGCGGCAACGACGGTCGCCCCCGGCTACGTCGCCGAGATCGCTCCCGCCGAGATCCGAGGCCGCCTCATCGGATTCCGCCAGCTCGCGATCATCCTCGGTCTGTTCCTTGCGGGCCTCATCAACACGGGAGTCGTTGCTCTCACGGGCGGCGCGGCCAAGCCCGCGTTCGGCGGCCTCATGACCTGGCAGGTGCTCTTCGCGTGCCTCATCATCCCCGCCCTGCTCTTCGTCATCTTCACGGCGAGGATCCCCGAGTCTCCCCGCTACCTGGTTTCCGCGGGGCGACGCCAGGAGGCCGAAGCCGTGCTGGCCAAGCTGTGCGGAGAGGAGGATCCGGCGGTGCGCGTCGAGGCCATCGCACAGTCCCTGGCCATCACGGGTGGAGCGAAGCTCTCTATCGGGCAGATCCTCTCCTCGCAGTGGCGGGGCCTCGTGTTCATCGGCATGGCAATCGCCGCGTTCCAGCAGCTCACCGGCATCAACGGGGTATTCTTCTACTCGAATTCCCTCTTCGCCGCCGTTGGCTTCACCGAGTCGATGGCGCTGGCCCAGACGTTGCTCATCACCGCCTTCAAGATCGTCGGCGTCCTTTCCGGCATCATGCTAGTGGACCGCGTGGGCCGCAAGCGCATGCTCATCTACGGCGGGACCCTCATTTTCGTCTCGCTCGGCGTCGTGGCCACTGTCTTTACGATCGCGCCCACGGTCGACGGAAAGCCCGATGTCGCCGACTCACCCGTCCTGGCATTCCTTGCGGTCGCCGCGCTGTGCACGTTCCTCCTGGGCTTCACCTCCTCCTGGGGCCCCATTTTCTCCATCGTCATGGGCGAGATGTTCCCCAACTCGATCCGCGGCGGCGCGATGTCGCTGGCCTCGGGCGCGGACTTCCTCGTCAACTTCCTCGTCGTCTTGCTGTTCCCTTTCCTCATCGCGTGGTCGCCGGCTGGAACCTACTGGATCTACTGCGCCTTCGGCATCCTCGCGGTCGCTTTCACGGCGAAGTTCCTGACCGAGACCAGCGGCACCGAGCTCGAGGACATGGACAAGGTTGTCTCTCGGTAGGCCCCACTGATCCCCCTGATTTCACCGATAGAAAAGGCACTCCAATGACCGATAAGACACGGGACATTCCCGACAACGTCCGAAACGTCCTGGTCATCATGACCGATCAGCACCGCACCGACACGATCGGCTGCCTGGGAAATCCGCACGCGCGCACTCCCGTCATCGACGCGATGGGCGAGTCGGGCTTTGCTTTCACCCGCTGCTTCACCCCAACCGCCATCTGCACCCCCGCGCGCGCCTCGCTGCTCACGGGCAAGCGCCCCGGCAAGCACCAGGTGCTCGCCAACCCGGAGTGGAACATCGCCTACCAGGTGTCGATTCCCGAGGGCACGTGGACCTACACCCAGGAGCTGCGCGACGCCGGATACAACGTCGGCATCGTTGGCAAGTATCACTGCGGATACAACCTGCCCGATAAGTTCGGCGCCGACGACGACACCTACTGGGGCGCCGAAAACCCCGTGGCCAACGACAAGTACGTGGCGTGGCTGGAAGCCAACGGCCTCCCTCCCGTGCGCGCCCACGACCTGTGGCGCGGCACGCTTCCCGGAGGACGGGCCGGACACATCATCGCGGCGCGCCTTGAGCAACCCGAGGAGGCCACCTTCGAACGCTTCCTGGCCGACCGCGCGATCGACAAGCTACGCGAGTACGCGGCTGACTGGAAGGACTCGGGTCAGCCCTTCTGCCTGGACGTCCATTTCTTCGGCCCGCATCTGCCCTACTTCCTGCCCGACGAGTGGTTCGACCTCATCGATCCAGACGACGTGGAGCTGCCGGAGAACTTCGGGGATTCCCTTATCGGCAAGCCCCCGATCCAGAGCAACTACGCGACGTACTGGTCGACGTCCTCCTTCTCGAACGAGCAGTGGAAGAAGCTCATCGCGGTCTACTGGGGCTACACCGCCATGATCGACTACGAGATCGGGCGCATCATGGACGCGGCGCGCGAGCTCGGCATCCTGGACGACACGGCAGTCTTCTTCTGCGCGGACCACGGTGAGTTCACGGGCTCGCACCGCCTCAACGACAAGGGCCCGATGATGTACGACGACATCTACAACGTCCCCTTCATCGCTCACATCCCGGGGGTTTCACGGGTCGGGCGCTCGGATGCGTTCGTGTCCCTCATCGATCTGCCGGCCACGGTCCTGGACATCGCCGGCCTGGACACCTCCCTCGTCGAGGACGGTCGCTCGATCGTGGATCTGACGCGCGGAGAGGAGGTGGAAGGCTGGCGCGAGGACATCGTGTGCGAGTTCCACGGTCACCATTTCCCTCTCCAGCAGCGCATGCTGCGCACGAGAGACTTCAAGCTTGTGATCAACCCGGAGTCGATCAACGAGCTCTACGACCTGCGTCTGGATCCGTCCGAGATGAACAACGTGTACACCGTGCCGGTCTACGACGAGATTCGCCGGGACCTGGCAACGAACCTGTACCTGCAACTGCGCCAGCGCGGGGACCACTCCTTCGCGAAGTGGATGGCGGCGATGACGGACTTCGACATCCCGCTGGTCAATACCGCGCGCTCCGACCTCGACGAGGTCACGAGCGAGTGACGCGGCGCCTCGGCGGCGTCCCGCCGCCGAGGCGATACGCGCAGCACACTTCAAGCAGTGACGCGTATCATAGAAGCAATTGACAAAGCCGGATTGCTCCGAGCAGGCATCAAAACAGCGTATGTGGGAAGGAGAGAGATGCACTACCTTACGCGCAGCCCCCTTCCCACCCTGGAGGATCGCATCGTCGATCACCTGGCCAAGGCACCGGCGACACGCTCCCAGCTGTGCGAGGCGCTCGACACGTCCCGCACGAACCTGGGACGCGCACTCGCCACGTTGCTCCGTGACGGGTCGGTCTCGTCGGCGCGCACCAGCACCACCGGACGCGGCCGACCCACCCAGCTCCTCATCCTCAATGCGACGGCGGTTCATAGCGTCGGGCTGAACGTCACGCGCACGTCCTGCGCCGGCGTCATGCTCTCGCGCAGCGGCGCGATCCTAGCAGCCGTCCACCTCGTGTCTCCCGCTTCTTCATCCCTCCTGGGATGCGTCAAGCAGACCTGCGAGGCGCTGGCCGCGAGCGCCGCCCGTCAGGGGGTGGACACCTCGGCGGTGCGCGCGGTTGGGGTCGGCGTCCCCATTCCGATGGGGCGTCACGCCACGGCCTCGCCCGAGGCCTACCCGACGGTCGCCGAACTCACTCGCGTGACGCGCCGCTGGTGGGACCCGGTTCCGGTGGTTGACAACACCGTGCGCATGGCGGCCCTCGCGGAGGCCATGTGGGGAGCCGGAACACAGATGTCCTCATTCATCTACCTGCGCCTGTCGGGAGGCGTGGGCGGCTGCGTCGTCTCTGACTTTAGGCTCGTCGGCGGCGCCGGCGGCCTGGCCGGGGAGCTGGGCCACATGACGGTGAATGCGAGTAGTTCCCCCTGCGTGTGCGGCAAACGCGGGTGCCTCGAAACCGTGGCGTCGCTGCCCGCTTTGTGCGAGCACGCCGGCGTGAGTGACATCGCGCAGCTGCGCTCGCGCGTCCTGGCGAAAGATGCGCGTGCGTGCGAGGGCCTTGACCGTGCAGTTGCGGCCATCGGATACGTACTCGGTTGCGCGGCGCTCCTCATCAATCCGGGTGCCATCATCTTGGCCGGGGAGATTGTGGATGCGTTCCCCTCCGTGCTGGCAGCCGTGAGTGCTCGCATGCATGAGGAGCTGCTGCCTGTCATGCAGTGGGATATCGACGTGGTCGGCGCCTCCCTCGGCCCGCTGGGTGCCGCCCGGGCCAGCGCTTCCATCGCGTCTCATTCCGCCACGGCGGATGAGCCCACATCTGCCGCGGCCGCGGACGGCTTGAGCGCACAGTGCCGGCCGGCCTCGTCCGCGCCTGCCCACAGTCGTGCCAAGGCAGCGCCGTGAGCCGATCGATCCCCTTCTCCGTGGTGACCAAACCGACGGGTGCCGCCTGCAACCTGGATTGCCAGTACTGCTTCTTCCTGTCCAAGGAGCTGCTCTATGATGCTGCCGCGCAGACCATGTCGGAGCAGACCCTGGAGCGTTACGTGCGTGCGTTCTTAGACTCAAGCCCCGACGGCGAAGTCACGATGCTCTGGCAGGGCGGCGAACCGACCCTTCGGGGGCTCGCCTTCTTTGAGCGGATGGTACAGCTGTGTGAACTCTACCGTCGGCCCACCCAGCGCGTGCGCCACGCCTTGCAGACGAACGGCACTCTGATCACGCGCGAATGGGCGCGTTTCTTCGCCGACCACGACGTGCTCGTGGGGGTTTCCATTGACGGCCCAGCTGAGCTGCACGACGCGTATCGTCTCAATCGCGGCGGGCGCGGAACGCACGCGATGGTCGTGCGCGGCTGGGAGCTGCTCGCGCAAGCGGGCGTGGAGACAAACATCCTGTGCACGGTCAACGCTGCCAACGAAGACCACGGCGAGGAGGTCTACCGGTATTTTCGTGACGAGCTGGGGGCACGCTACCTGCAGTTCATCCCCATTGTCGAGCGTGTACGCGCCGCCGACCTCGCCCAGGCGGAGCGCGGCTGGCGCTCGGGCACCTCCGCGCTCCTGTATCGCCAGGACGGGGACTGCGTGACCAGCCGTTCGACCTCGCCGCGCTCCTACGGTCGTTTCCTGTGCGACGTGTTCGATCAATGGCTGGCATCGGACGTGGGGCAGGTGTTCATCCAGGACGTGGACTCGACGCTCTCGGCCATGTTCGGTTCTGCCTCGGTGTGCGTGCACGCCCCCCGGTGCGGGGCGAACATGGCGATGGAGTTCAACGGCGACGTCTATGCCTGCGACCACTGGGTGGAACCCGAATGGCTCGTCGGCTCGATCGAGTCCTCCTCGTTCGCCCGCCTCGCCGCCTCCGAGAAGATGCGTGAGTTCGCGCGCCTCAAGCCTGACCTGGACGAGGAGTGCCGCGCGTGCCCCCACCTGCGGCTGTGTTGGGGCGGCTGCCCGAAGGATCGCTTCGTGGCGCGCCGAGACGGTAGGACACACAACTACCTGTGCGAGGGCTACCGCGCTTTCTACGAGCATTCCACCCCCGCGCTGCGCGCCATCGGGATGCTCATCTCGGCGGGCAGGCCCGCCTCGGACATCATGAATCCGACGGTCGCTTCGTCGCTTCGACTCACGCACTCCATGTCCGCAGGGAAGCAGCAATGATCATTGAGGCGCTCCTCATCGGCGCATTCGTCGGCATCGTCGTCGGTTCGCTCGGAGCGGGAGGCGGCATCCTGTCGGTGCCGATTCTCGTCTACCTCCTCGGGCAGGACCCCCACCAGGCGACGGGCCTGTCGCTGATCATCGTAGGGCTCACGGCCGCCGTGTCGTTGGCGACGCGCGCTCGCGGCACCGACGTTGCGTGGCGCGAGGGCAGCCTTTTTGCCCTGGCGGGCCTGGCGGGGACATGGGCGGGATCCACCCTGGGTCCTCTCGTGTCCGCGTCCGCCCTCATGCTCTCGTTTTGCGCGCTCCTGGGTGTGGTCGCTCTCTTCATGGTGCGCTCGCACCTCTCCCCGGTGTCGTCGTTGCCAAAGGCTCCCGTCAGCCAGGCCGCCCCCTCGGGGGTCTCCACGCTCGTGCGGGTCGTCGTCCTGGCGACAGCGACGGGCTTCCTGACCGGGTTCTTCGGCGTCGGCGGCGGTTTCGCGATCGTTCCCGCGTTGCACCTGGCGCTGCGCTATCCGATGAAGCGTGCCTCCGCCACTTCCCTGCTGGTCATGGTCATCACGGCCGCTTTCGGTGTGGTCTCGCGCTCGCTCGCCGGCTCCTTCACGATCACCGCCGAGGCAGGGGTCATGGTCGCGCTGTTCACCGCGGCGTCCATGGCTGGGGGCATCGTCGGCGCGAGGGTGACGACGCGGGTACCCAACAGGGTTCTCGGCCTCGTGTTCGCGGCCCTCTTGGTCGGCGTGGCCCTCTCCACGCTGGTGGCCACGCTCTCGTGAGCGGGCGTGCGAGACGCCGTGTCTCGCACGCCCGCTCGCCCTAGTTGCTCGCGTTGCCGTGCGCCGAGGGGTCCTCGTCGCCCCGGGTACTGTGGCCGTCGCGGGGGCCTGAAGCGCCACCCGAACGATCGCGACCGGGAGGGCCGGGGCGGGTGTCCTGGTTGTCGCCTTGGGCCGGGTCCTCGCCCGAGGAGCCCGGGCCTCGTTCGTCCTGGCCCGGACCGCCGTTCTCATCGGACTCCCATTCCTCGTCTTCCTCGTCACCGCGGTCGAAGTACCCGTCCTGGTACCCCTGGTCGTAGTAGTCCTGGCCGTCTCCGACGATGGACGCGTGGGTGATCATGCCTGCCCCGAAGCCCACGGACAGGAGAGCCACGGCAACCACCGCCACCAGGACTCGTTTGATCCAGGGAGCTGTCCCCTCCTGCGCCTGGCCGTCGCCCCGCGCCTCCGGCTCGCGCCCCCGGGCGCTCTCTTCGGTGGGCGCACGGTACGCCGGAACCGGATCGGCATGCGCGGCGGGCATCTGCGTCGTCTCGTTGAGGGGCGTGCTCGCGGGCAGTTCCTCGGTGCGATCCGCTCTCAGATCATCCACCTCGGGCAGGATCGAGGTGCGCTCGGACTCGCCGGCCTGATTCTTGCGCTCGTCCGTCACGGGCAAGCTCCTTTCTGCTGATACGTGGTTGTCTGAACGCTGACGATAGGACCGCGCGGTATGGGAGCGTTGTGTCCCTCCTGTGCTCTTCCTGTGAAAGCGGCGAGGCGCGCCTCGCGCGGGTCCTTCCTCGGCGGTGGGGGCACCTCAGCGACGAGGACGGTCTTCCTACGCTCGGGGCGAGGTTCTGGCCACGACGGTGTTCGTCGCCTGCGCGAGCGGACGCACGATCATTGAGTCGATGTTGACGTGGCGGGGCCGCTCCAGCGTCCACACGATTGCTTCCGCGATGTCCTCGGCAACGAGCGGCTCCGCGACCCCCTCGTAGACCCGGTCGGCTGCTTCCCGAGAGCCGAGTCGGTTGAGGGAGAACTCCTCAGTGCGCACCATTCCGGGGGCGATCTCGATGACGCGCACGGGTTCACCCACGAGCTCGCGCCGCAGCGTGTTGGCGATGACACGCTCGGCGTGCTTGGCGGCGACGTAGCCGCCGCCCCCCGGGTAGGTGTCGTGGGCGGCGGTCGAGGTCAGGAAGACGACGTCCCCTCCCCTGGCGCGCATCGTCGGCAGGAATACGCGCGTGCACTGCAGCGCGGTGAGCACGTTGCGCTCGAACATCGCGCTCCACGCGGTGGGATCGGCCTCGGCAACCGGGTCAACGCCGATGGCTCCTCCGGCGTTGTTGACCAAGGCGTCCACGTGCCCGCGGTCCAGGACATGGGCGGCCAGCTCCTCCACCTGCGCTTCATCGGTGAGATCCGCCGCCCAATACTCGCAGCCGATCTCCGTGGCGAGGGCTTCGAGGCGCTCGCGGCGCCGGGCCACAGCCACGACCCTCCAGCCCCGCGTTGCCAAGAGGCGGGCGGTCGCCTGCCCGATTCCGGTGGAGGCTCCTGTGACGACGACGCGGCGAGAGTTGCTCATGGGTTGCAAGTGTATCCCCGGACGCACGTCATCGTGCGCCCGGGGAAGCCAACTCGCTCTCAGCCGTTGGGCAGGCCGTAGGCCTTATGAATGAGCCAGATCGGGTGAACGACGTTCGCGCCCGTTGCGGTGCGCAGCTGCCAGCGGCAGGTCTCCGTGTCGCAGGCCGCCAGCTCGGCGTTGACCTGCTTGATGAAGTCGAAGACGGGAGCACCCACCGCCTGAGCGATCGCGTACTTCTCCTTCTTCATCCCGTAGGTTCCGGCGATCCCGCAGCAGGGCTGCTCGGAGTCCTTGACGGTGACTCCGGGAATGAGGCTCATCAGCTCGATCGCGGGCTTGCCCATGCCCTGGGACTTGAGTTGGCAGGGAGCGTGGTAGGGAATGGTGACGTCAATGCGCTGGAAGTCCGTGTCCAGCTCGCCCTGATCGTACAGGTGGAGCAGAAACTCGCAGATGTCCCACGTGCGTGAGCCCACGTCGCGCAGTTCGACAGTGTCCATCTCCAGGATCTCGTGGGCCTCGTGGCGCAGCATCCCGCCGCAGGACCCCGACGCCGAGATGATGGGCGCATCCCGGTTGACGCTGCGCAGGTCCCTCGTCAGCTTGGAGACGTACTTGCGCGCGTCGTCGTACAGGCCATTGGACTGCAGGGCCAGACCGCAGCAGCCGTGCTTGGGGACGAGGACCTCGTAGCCGAGGTGCTCGAGCACAAGAACCGAGTGGATGGAGGTCTCGACCTCGAAGTACTGGCCGGCGCACCCGTGGAAGAAGATGACCTGACCGCGAGTGCCAGAGGTGGGCAGCGGCGTGTGCTTCTTGAACCAGGATTCGAAGGTTCGTCTGTAGGCGCGCGGCATCGGTGCGGCGCGGTGCACTCCAATGATGGCTTCCATGGCCATGCGGATCGGTCGAACGTCCAGCGCCCAGTTCGCGATTGGCGCCACGGGGGTCATCATGGTTCCGATGAGCGACGTGCGTCCGATGAGACGGTCGCGCATCGGGATGCCGTGGGCTTCCTTCATGGCGGTGCGCCTGTGGTGGATGAGTTCCGTGACCTTCACTCCCTGCGGGCACACGAGCGTGCAGGTGCCGCACGAGGAGCAGTAGTCGATGGACTTGTCCACCATCTGTCCGTCCTTGCGGAAGCGTTCGGCCTGCGGGCCGGAGTATTTGGGGCCGCCGAAGAGATCGGTGACGCGCATGACGGGGCACTGCGTCTCGCAGATCGTGCACTTGACGCACGCGTCCAGGCTGGCTCGCAGTGCAGCGTCCCCCGTGAGGGACAAAACGTCACCCTCGTGGACGCTTGTGCCCATCAGCGTTGACATCTCCAGGGTCATGAGAGTTCCTCCACGATCGTCTCGACTGCCGCGAGCGCGCTGGCCAGCGCGATTCCTTCGCCGCTCTTTTCGCGCCAGCGGGTGGCTCCCGCTAGGTTTCCGCCAGCCGCGTACAGGTTGGTGTAGACCGGCGTGGAGTCGGCGCCAAGGACGCGCATCGAGTCGTTGACGGCCAAGCCGGACAGGAAGAGGGGCTGGTCCTCTCCCCAGAAGTCTGCATGCAGGAGCTGGCCCTGGGCGCCCATGACGGGAAGGCCGCAGATGGTCTCGCGCACGGTGCCGTAGGAGTCCACGTCGAGGGCGCCCGATTCGAAGCCTCCCGCCGCCAGGATCAGGGAGCGAGTCGGAACTGTGGTGGGGCGCCCCGCGCTGGCGTACTCGACCGCCTCGACCCGTCCGCGGTTGGTGTGGACCGCGGTGATGGGGGACCCCGCAATGACGCGGGCTTTGCTCGAGGCGAGGCGGCTCAGGCGCGCGTTCAGTCGCATGCCCGGCACGCTCGGGGGTTGAATCGGGATTTCGAAGACGGGGTGGCCGAGCTTGTCGGCCAGGTCACGCCAGGCGCTGGGGTCCTCGAGGCCGAGCACTGCCGGCAGGCCCACAATCTCGGCATCGTCCAGGAGGGGGCGGATCTGGTCCGCCAGGCGAGCCCGGTTCTCCTCGTGGTCGAGGCTTCGGGCGTGGGTGGTGCCCGTGGAGTCGATCTCCCCGTCGCGGGCGACGTAGTCGACGCTGAGGGCGCGCGCCCGGATGGGCTGAGAGTCCGGACCGGCCTGTCTCGAGATGTTTTCGGCGACGAGGCCGGGGTAGAAGTCCTTGAATCGCGCCAGCCCCACGATGGCGTAGCGCGCACCCGCTCGGGGGATGCCGGCCTCCATGGAGGGGGGGATGAGGCAGGTCGGGCGCAGCGCCCCGACGCCGGTGGGGATACGCACGTTGCGGTTTTCGTCGCCGACGAGGGCGTCGGGGCCGACGGTGTCGCGCAGCCATGCGACGGCAGAACCCACGCGCTCGGGGCTGAGGTGAGCGTAGGGGTGGGTGGGGCGGGACGCCACATGCGCGGCAAGCGCATCGAGGGGACGCTCGATCGGGTCGGGACCGTATCCGAGGATGTCGACGGTGCCCGCACCCAGCTGGATGCCACCCACTCCCTTGGAGATGAGGGTGACGCTCAGGCCTGCGTCGGCGGCTTTGATCGCGGCGGCCAGTCCGGCCATGCCTGCGCCGATCACGACGACGTCTCTCATCGGAGGACCTCCTGCTTCGGGACGGGCAGGTGCTCGACGTCGAGCGTGCCCTCGTGAATCCAGGCATCCAACGCGGCCTGCCTGGCCTGCTTGCCGTACAGGATGGGCCACAGGCCTATCCAGCGGTTCTTGAGGAAGAGGCGAAGGAGCGCGTTGGCGCGCATCGAGTCGATATCTCCGCGCTCATGTGCGATGCCGGCGGCCCGCTGGGAGCAGAAGCCTCCCTGACAGGGGCCCATCCCGAGCCGCATCTGGCGTCGCACGTCGTCCAGTTGCCCCTTGGGCAGGGTGTCCATGACCTTCTCGAGCATGCTTCGGGTGGCCATCTCGCACTCGCAGATGATCTGCTCGTGGGAGGGACCCTCGTTGCGTGATTCCACGTTGTCGAGGCGGTGGCCGATCGTGTAGAGGCGGGCTTCCTTGGCGGGCGGGACGGCCTCGGTGGCCGTCGTGCAGGGGCGCTGCTCCCCCATCTCGGCGCACATGATGTCGACGATGCGTTCGGCCATGAGCCGGTAGGTGGTGAGCTTGCCGCCGGCGATCGTGAGCATCCCGTAGATGCCGTCGCGGGTGTTGTGGTCGATGATGCTCATGCCGCGGGCCATGTGACGGGTGTCGGTGTCGGAGACCCGCGAGTCTTTGATGAGGGGGCGCGCGCCCGCCCAGGCGTGCACCGCGCGAGCCTTACGGAATCCGGGCACCATGGCCTCGCCGGAATCGAGCATCTGCTGGACCTGGTCGGCGGGGATGGAGAGCCGATCCGGATCCTCGGCCTTCAGGTCGGTGGTGCCGATGATGCACACCGTGTGATCTGGCACCAGGATGTCGCCGTCGGCGGGCCAGATGCACCGGTTGAGAACCGAGTGGCTGAGGCGGTGGTTCATGGCGATCATGATGCCCGCTCCGGGGACGACATCGACGCCGTGGCACTGGGCCATCGCGGCAATCTGTCCCGCCCACGGGCCGCCGCAGTTGAGGACAAAGCCGCACTCGATGCGCAGATCTTCGCCCGCCCTCTCGTCGCGTACGATGACCGCGGCAACGCGATCGCCGTCGCGTTCGATGGAGGTCACGCGATGGTAGGTCAGGACGTGAGCGCCGTAGGCTTGCGCGGAGCGGATCGCTCCCCACACCATCTGCCATCCATCGACGGTCCCGTCCTCCACCGCAAACGCCCGCTTGATGCGCGGGTCTAGCCGAGGTTCGCGCTTGAGCGCTTCGGCGATGGAGATCTCGGCGGCGGGAACCTTCGCGGCGGCGGCGCGGGCGAGGAACTGGTCCGCGTAGTCTTCCTCGTCGTAGGCGGTCGTCACGAAGAGGCCTCCCGTGGCCTCGATAGCGTTGGAGTTGATGCGCTTGACGATCTCATTTTCTTCGGCGCATTCGGTGGCCGACTCGGGGTCGGAGGCGATGTAGCGGGCGCCCGAGTGGAGGAGGCCGTGGAAGCGACCCGAGGTCCCCTGGGCGATGTCTGCCCGGTCAACGAGGACTGCGGAGAAGCCGCGCATCGCGACGTCGCGGACTACTCCGGCGCCGGTGGATCCGCCACCGATGACGCACACGTCAGTGCGAAGTGTCTTCACCGTTCATTCCCTTCACGTCATCATGAGGTTGAGGCTGTGCACCTGTGCTACATACATCATGCTCCACCACAGGCGCGTTGCACGAATGCACACACAAGGATGCACAGATGTGCAGGACCGCTCGACGCCTGACACACATCCGCACTGACCTCGACAATTGCCGGGCAGCGCGAGGAATAACGACCCATCACCGTCACGTAAATGGCTCGTCCGCGACCGCGCGCAACGGCGCCTCAGCGCCAATCGCCTCCCTCCCCCTACAGTTAAGGCATGACGAACACACTGCTGGCCAGAGTCCTCGAGACCGCGAACATCGACACCACCGTGCGCCCCCAGGACGACTTCTACCGTCACGTCAACGGCACCTGGCTCGCGACCCACACGATCCCAGCGGATCGTCCGATGGACGGGGCCTTCCACGCGCTGCGCGACGCCTCCGAGAAGTACGCCCGCGACATCGCCCAGGACGCCGCCTCCGGCGCCCTGAAGGATCCCGACGCTGCGCGCATCGCGACCCTGTGGACCCAGTTCCTCGACGAGGAGGCAATCGACGCCGCCGGAGCGGCTCCCCTGCAAGCCGAGCTCGCTGCCATCGACGCGTGCACGTGTCGCGAGGAGCTGGCCCAGACCATGGGGGCCTTGATGCGCGAAGGCGTCGGCGGACTCGTCGGGGCGTACGTCGGCACGAACCCCCACGACTCGTCTCGCTACATGGTCTCCCTCGTTCAGTCCGGCATCGGCCTGCCCGACGAGGCCTACTACCGACAGGAGGACTACGCTCCCATCCGCGAGGCGTACGTCGCTCACACCGCCAGGCTCTTGGCTCTGGCCGGATGCTCCGATGCCGAGGACGCCTCGGCTCGGATCATGGCCCTCGAGACCGCGTTGGCCTCGCACCATCGCGACTCGGTGTCCAACCGCAACCCTCTCCTGTCGGACAATCCGACCCCGTGGGCACAGCTCCCCTCGCTCGCCCCCGGTTTCGATTGGGAGGCCTGGGCACGCGGATCGCACATGCCGTGCGATGGCCTCGTCGTCAACGTCGATCAACCCGACTACCTGAGGGGGGCAGCCAACGTCTGGGCGCACACGGACCTGGACACCCTGAAAGAGTGGCTGCGGGCATCGGTCATCGACGCGCGAGCCTCCCTGCTGTCACGCGACTTTGTCGAGGAGAACTTTGACTTCCACGGCCGCACACTGTCGGGCACACAGGAGCTGCGTCCGCGCTGGAAGCGCGCCCTGGGCGTCATCGAGGCGTACCTGGGCGAGGCCATGGGTCGAGCGTGGGTCGCTCGCCACTTCCCGCCGGCCGCGAAGGACGCGATGGATGCGCTGGTGCGTCGCCTCCTCGATGCCTACGGGGAGTCCATTCGCAGCCTCGAGTGGATGAGCGAAGAGACGAAGGACAGGGCACTAGCAAAGCTCGCGACCTTCAACCCCAAGATCGGCTATCCCGTCACGTGGCGCGACTACTCGACGCTGCACCTGGACCCCAACGCCTCGCTCGTGGACAACGTACGCGCTGCCAGCGCGCACACGACCGACCGGGAGTGGGCAAAGCTCGCCGGGCCGGTCGATCGCGACGAGTGGTACATGACTCCGCAGACAGTCAACGCCTACTACAACCCCACTCAGAACGAGATCGTCTTCCCCGCCGCCATCCTCCAACCCCCATTCTTCGATCCGCAGGCAGACGACGCCGTCAACTTCGGGGCGATCGGCGCCGTCATCGGCCACGAGATCGGGCACGGCTTTGACGACCAGGGCTCGCGCTACGACGGCGAGGGAAACCTGTCGAACTGGTGGACCGACGCGGACCGGGAGGCTTTCGAGGAGCGCACCCGCGCACTCATCGAGCAATACGATGCCCTCACGCCGGCCATCCTCCTCCCCGAGTCTTCCGAGGAAACGGAGGCGCAGCGCGATGACTCCACCGGCCCCATCCCCCACGTCAATGGCGCGCTCACGATCGGCGAGAACATCGGCGACCTGGGTGGGCTCACCATTGCGTGGAAGGCGTGGGCGGCGACGCTGGCCGAGCGCGGCCTCACCCCCTCGGACGCGCCCGTCATCGACGGCCTGACCGGGCCTCAACGCTTCTTCTACGCGTGGGCGCGTGCGTGGAGGACCGCCACCCGCCCCCAGTTCGCCCGCCAGATGCTCGCCGTTGATCCCCACTCTCCCGCTGAATTTCGCTGCAACCAGGTGCTGCGCAACCTCGATGCCTTCGTCGAGGCCTTCGACGTGCGAGCCGACGACCAGATGTGGCTCGACCCTTCGCTTCGCGTTACCATCTGGTAAAAGAGTGGGGCAGCCGACATTACGTGGCGCGCCTTGCGCAATCACCGAGAACACATGACAACATAGGAATGTTGAGCGCGACAGCGCTCTCATTCCTTCGACGGAAAGGCAACCCATGCCAGGCCTGAACCTGACTCGCGAGGAAGCGACCGAGCGAGCCTCGATCATCTCCTCTGTGACCCGCTACGAGATCTCCCTGGACCTCACGCGCGGAGACACCGACTTCGGTTCATTCACCCGCATCGAGTTCGACGCGTGCGAAGGCTCCTCCACGTTCGCGGACCTGGTGTCCAACAACGTCCACTCCATCACGCTCAACGGCAATGCCCTCGACCCGTTCTCGGCCCACCAGGACAACCGCATTGCGCTTGAGGACCTTCAGGAGCACAACGTCCTCGAGGTCGATGCCTCGTGCCAGTACATGCACACGGGCGAGGGACTCCACCGATTCGTTGACCCGGCTGATGGCCAGGCCTACACCTACTCCCAGTTCGAGGTCCCGGACGCGCGCCGCGTCTACACGACCTTCGAGCAGCCGGACCTGAAGTCCACGTTCACGCTGACCGTTAAGGCACCCAAGGGCTGGAAGGTGTTCTCCAACGCCCCCACGCCCTCCCCTGAGGAGGAGGGCGAGAGCTGGACGTACCGCTTCGCGACCACGGAGAAGATGTCGACCTACATCACCGCAATCGTTGCGGGACCCTACGAGGGCACCACCTCGACGCTCACGTCCTCCGATGGACGCACCATCGATCTGGGCGTCTACGCGCGCGCGTCCATCGTTGAGCACCTGGACGCCGACGAGATCCTGGACATCACCCGTCGCGGCTTTGAGTTCTTCGAAGGCGCCTACGGCATCGCCTACCCCTTCACCAAGTACGACCAGATCTTCGTTCCCGAGTACAACGCCGGTGCGATGGAGAACGCCGGGTGCGTGACCTTCCGCGACGCCTACGTGTTCCGTACGCGCCCGACGGAGGCACAGATGGAGGCGCGCGCCAACACGATTCTTCACGAGCTGGCGCACATGTGGTTCGGCGACCTGGTCACCATGAAGTGGTGGAACGACCTGTGGCTCAACGAGTCTTTCGCCGAGTTCATGAGCCACCTGGCGCTGGCCGAGGCCACCAAGTACACCGAGGGCTGGACCGGGTTCATGGTCCGCAAGGACTGGGGCCTCAAGCAGGACCAGCTGCCCACGACGCACCCGATCACCGCCGAGATCCGTGACCTGGCCGACGTTGAGGTGAACTTCGATGGCATCACCTACGCCAAGGGAGCCTCGGTGTTGCGCCAGCTCGTCTCCTACGTGGGACGCGACGCGTTCTTCGCCGGCCTGCACGAGTATCTCACCAAGCACTCCTACGCCAATGCCACCCTGGATGATCTCCTCTCCGACCTGGCGTCCGCATCGGGTCGCGACCTGGAGTCCTGGTCGAAGGTGTGGCTCGAGGAAGCGGGCGTCACGCTTGTGCGCCCCGTGGTCACCGCAGCGCCAGACGGAACGATCGAGCGCCTGGAGATCACGCAGGAGGCGTTCTCGCAGGGAGCGTCTCTGCGCCCCCATCGCCTTGGCGTGGCCGGCTATAGCCTGTCCGACGAGGACACGCTCACTCGAGCTTTCCGCGAAGAGCTCGACGTTGACGGCGCGTCGACGGTTGTCGAGGCCGCAGCCGGGCTGCCTCGCCCTGATTTCATCCTCGTCAACGACGGTGATTTGGGTTACGCGAAGGTCCGCTTGGACGCCGATTCCCTGGCTTTTGCGATCGCGAACATCACGAAGTTCACGGATTCACTCACGCGCGGGGTCGTCATGGCCGCCGCCTGGGACATGACCCGCGACGGCGAGATGAAGGCCCGCGACTACCTCAATCTGGCGCTGACCTCGATCCCCGTCGAGGACAACATGAGCCTGCTGACGCTGACTCTGCGCCACATTGACGAGGCGGTGCGTACCTTCGTCGCCCCGGAGGGCCGCGAGGAGGCCTCGGAGGACACCGGCCGTCGCCTGCTTCTCCTGGCCCGCACCGCAGCTTCGGGCTCGGACGCCCAGCGCATGCTCGTCGCCGCTGCCGCGCGCAACGCAACCAGCAGCGAGCAGCTCGATGCCATCCGGGCACTCTACGACGGCACCCAGACGCTGGACGGTCTCGACCTGGACGTTGACCTCAAGTGGAGCCTGCTCGTCGCGCTCGTGCGCGGCGGCGCCGCCACCGAGGAGGACATTGCCGCACTCGAGGCCAGTGACGACACGATGACCGGTCGTCAGAACGCGGCTGCCGCACGCGCGGCGCGCGCCGGGGAGTGGATCAAGGCAGACGTGTGGGACAAGGTCCTGACCGATACCTCGATTCCCAATGACACCCGCTGGGCGATGATTTCGGGCTTCTGGGCGCAGGCTCGCACGACTCCGTCCGCGTACGCTTCCTACGTGGGCGAGTACTTCGACTCGCTTGTCGGCATCTGGGAGACCTTCACCTTCCACACGGCCGAGGATCTCACGACGCTGCTCTTCCCGAGCGCCCTTGCGGGCTACCTGCCCGAGGTTGACGTGGTCGCCGCCGGCAAGTCGTGGATTGACGAGCACGCGGACGCGTCGGCGGGGTTGATCCGCATCGTGCGCGAGCACATTGATGTGTGCGAGCGCCAGATCGCCAACCAGGCGGTGGACGCCGAGTAGGCGCATCATTGGCGTGAGGAGGGGGCGCGGCCGCATGGTCGCGCCCCCTCGCATACGCCTGAGAAGATCCTTTCCAAGCTACAGCGTCAAAATCTCGCCCGGTCTCCCGTACGGCGCGTGCCGACCTCGTTGCGACGAGGTCGGCACGCGCGTGTATCAAAGCTGTCGGTGGCGAGAACTCCCTCACCCGCAGCACTCGCTCACTGGTAGAGGCCCCACCAGACACCGTTGCCGTAGAACCAGTGGCGTTCGCCGTTGATCCAGCGGGTGCCGGTGACCATGGCGCCGGAGGCGTCCATGTAGTACCAGTGCTCGCCGTCCTTGACCCATCCGTCCAGCATCGCACCATTGTCGTTCATGTAGTACCAGGAGCCGCGAATCATGTTCCAGCCGGTGACCATGGCGCCGGAGTCGTTCATGTAGTACCAGGAGCCGTGGATCGCGTTCCAGCCGGTGACCATGGCGCCGGAGTCGTTCATGTAGTACCAGGAGCCATCAATTTCAAGCCACCCGGTCTGCATCGTTCCCAGATCGGGATCCATGAAGTACCAGGTTCCACCGATCAGGTGCCAGCCGAAGGCCTGATCCCCCGAGGTACCGTAATACTCCCAGGAGCCTTCCTGGTTGTACCAGCCGGTGACCATGTATCCGCGGCTGTCGAAGCGGTAGATCTTGTCATCAATCTCGACCTGCTCGTTCATAGCGTACGTGCCGTCACCGAGGTCGAACCACCAGCCGACGGAATCCTGCTTCCAGGAGGCGGCGGGAGCATCGGAGTCGTCACCCTCGTCAGCGGGATCTTCGGCGGCGGCACCGTCGGCGGCCGGGTCTTCCTCGGCGGCACCGTCGGCGGCCGGGCCTTCCTCGGCGGCACCGTCGGCGACGGGCGTCTCTTCGGCAGCGACCGCACCGTTATCGGCGGCAGCACCCTCGGTGGGCTCGTCGGCCGCGTAGGCGGGAACGACAGATCCGGCGACAATGGCAGCAGCACTCAGGGCCGCAATCATAAACTTGCGTGCATTAGTGGGACGCATAGCTAGTCCTCTCGTGATGGTTGGTTGGAAGGCAACGAGCTGTGTTGCTTCAAAATGTAGCGAAGCAGCCTCATGACACTTCCGCGTAATGCATTACTTAGTATATACTAGAGTTTGTCGATAAGCAAGCCCCTCCTGACAAGAGGCTCACCAGCGACGCCAACCCCGATCATCCCTGCCTTTTCCGCAATTCCCGGGCACAATGAAGCCCCTTACCCTCAGATCATCGTAACCAACGAGCGCGCGTCAAACACAGAGAGCACCTCACTCACCGGCATCCCTCGGTTCGACACATCGGTTGACCACCCACGCCTTGGGCATGAGAACAAGCCCGGCCCCAACAGGGCGCAGGTCCGGACACAGGACAACGAGCCCCAACGGGCAACACGCGTGCGCACGCACAGGAACGCAGCGCCCCGCCGACGATGCACAATGTCGGCGGGGCGCTGATCGGACCCGTCGGCCCGACCGCTCATGTTATCGCTTGGCTCGACGGGAAGCCACGACGGCACCTGCTCCGGCAACCAGGACGGCCACAGCCCCAACCCCGACCCACAGGGCTGAGGATCCCGTTGCAGCAATCACATGCGCACGAGCCTGGGAGGGTTTCCTCGCCTCGGAGGCCGACGGCGCATCGGAGGATCCGACCGCAGCCGGGCTCGCCGAGGACGAAATGCTCGTGCGAGCGTGCGCTGGCTCGGAGCCGTTCGAAGAGCCTGGCGCGCTCGCAGTGTTCCCTCCGTCCGCGGCAGCGGAGGGAACGCTCGGGACGGCGGGCTCGGAAGGGGAAGAAGCAGTCGGCGCGCCAGGATCAGCGGAAGCGCTCGGCGCGGGAGCGGGTTGTCCCACCGAGGGATCGGCGGCCACGCCGCTTCCCTCGCTGGGCGAGGCGGGCGCGGACGATTTGGGGCTGACCGTGATCGTCGTGCAGCTCGTCAGGGCGTCGCGATACTCGTTTGCCGTCAGGTAGCGACCCGCCTGCCCGTCACCACGCACGGTCACGCCACCGTCTTTTTCGGGATGGACCGTGGTGGCCGAGGCAATGGCGTCCGCAACGCGATCGAGCTGCGCATCGATGTCGGCAAGGTTCGCCGACGTTTGCTCGCCCGCGGAGGTGGCCAGGTAGGCGTCCAGTTCGGCCTGTGCGCGATCTACTGCGGCCTGAGCGTCGGCGAGGGCCTGGGACGCATCGACCGAGGCCGCGCTCCCCTCGGGGGCTGGCGTCGCAGCCCCTGCCCCCTCAGATCCCGCCTTGGCAGGCATGTCGGTCGGTGCCACGGGAAGCACGCTGCCCGGTAGCGCGCCGACCTTGTTCTGCCACGAGTTGGCGCGCTGCTCCTCGCCCGAACCGGCGAGCCCGGACACGTAGTTGGTGTTGTTGGCCCGGAAGGCACCGCTGTCGAAACCGTAGGCGCCTGCCACGTCACCGGTCGTATGGAAGCGCGCCGCGTTGGGCGTCCCTCCACTGAGACCGTAGAACTTCTGGGTGCCGTAGATACGGGTGTACTGACCGTGCTTGGCAATGTGAACTCCAACGCCCACGACGTTGTTCTGAGCGAGCATGTTCTTGTCGTGACCCGGAGAGTTCTTCCACTGCTCGAAAAGCGCATCCGCGGCCTGCATCGGATTCTTCGAGGTACCGTACGCGCCCCACTTGTCGCCGAAGTTCTCACGGTGGTTGTAGGCGATGTTCTCACCGGCGTAGGTGGTGTCTCCCCCGTCGAGCTTGCCGACACCCAGGAACTTGTAGTCCGGATCGTGGTTGAAGTCGTCGGTATCGGACATGTGCTGGCTCCAGGCGCGAGCATCGAGAGTCACCGTATCGGAGACAACCAGCTCGGGGAGCCCAGCGTTGGCGCGATAGACGTTCATCTTCTGCACGATGAGCGCCTCGATGATGCGCGCCTGCGTCGCATCGTCCACCTTCGACCAGTCGACCCAATCGAGGCCCCGCTCAGGCGCGGCCTCACGAGCGGGAGCATCCCCGACCGAGGGATTGGGCTGGTTCGCACCCGCCTTGGCGGACTCGAGGGCCGCCTGCGCGTCCGACAGCGCACGTCGCAGCTGGGCCTCTCGGGCGGGATCGGCCGCAAAGGATGCCGCCTTCCCCTCGGCCGCCGCAGCATAGCGCGCCAGCACGGGATTGTATTCGTCGCTGATGCGCCCCTGGGCGCCGACCAGGGCGGAGCAGAAGGAATCGTCGGAGGAACCGGTTCCCTCAGCCAGGGAGGGAATGACGACGAGAGACGCAGCGATCGTGGTGGCCGCCAAGACAACCGACGTGTGCGTGCGAGTGAGCTGGAACGACATTGAGTACCGGCCTAACACTATGAAACAGAGACAGACAAATTTTTCCACGCGGTACGCATATCTTCAAACTCGACTTGACAACCATTTACGCAAAAACCTACGTAGTTTCAATGCTTTTTCAGATTGACAGAAGATGCTCATCCCACATGTCGATACCAAAACGTTATCTGCGGTGGCGCGCGACTGACCACCATGAAACGAGGGTTAAGGGTCAAAATGTGTGTCTGGCTCGGCGTGTCGCGGGGGTTAGATTTGG